>Ga0256406_1007375_pt1 | contig 10473 bp, 7 predicted proteins | sample RumenRJG_03DNA_FD_185986 | JGI IMG/M metagenome (GOLD analysis project Ga0256406, IMG submission 185986) | Bovine rumen microbial communities from Lethbridge, Alberta, Canada - RJG_03 | ecosystem: Host-associated > Mammals > Digestive system > Stomach > Rumen | place: Canada: Alberta | collected...
GATCCCTCTCTTCTCTTCTTCTCCGTGTAATACCAGCCGATGAACCTTCCGATCTGGTAGGCGTGGTCTGCCGTCAGGGCCGTGCCCGCCTCTCCGCGAAAGCCATCCGTTCCAAAGTATCTTCCCATCTTTTCTCTCCGTGTCGATTCTGTCGTTTTTATCTGCTTTGTCTGTGTCCTGTCCTTACACGTCCGTTCGTTCCATCTCCCGCCGGTAGGTGATGCAGGTTTCCATCCTCCCGGTGCAGGCAAAGCCGTTCTTTTCAAACACCCGGCAGGAGGCGGTGTTTCCGGGGATCACCTCTGCGGTGAGGGCCCTGATTTCCGGCAGGTTTTGCTCCACCTCTTCAATGAGGAGGGCGATGATGACATTGCCAAGCCCCTGCCCCCGGAAGGAGGCCAGGAGGCTGTAGCTGATCTTAGCTTCATTCGCCTCATTCCGATCGATCCGGACCTGTCCCGCAGGGGTATCCCCAGCCATCAGAATGTAGAGATGGCGATTGTCATCTGCAAGGACCTTTGCAAGCCATCTCTTATGATCCTCCAGGCAGGTCTTATCGTGGTGAAAGGACCACTTCCGGACCAGGGGGTCGTTTCGAAGCGCAAGGAGGAAGGAAGCATCCGCCGCCTCGGCAGGGCGGAGGAACCGCTTCTCTTCTGTTTTCGGGTTTTCTCTTTTTGCTTCCCCTGCCTGTATCCTGGCTTCCATGGCGGTCTCCTGTGCGCTTTCCTTCTGCCTACGCCTTCTCTTCCGTCTCCTCAAGGTACCGGATCATCCGCCGGTACATCTCCGGAAGGTCTGTCTTCGGTGCCCAGCCAAGGCTCCTGAGCTTCGTGCTGTCCAAAAAGAGATGGGTGTCTGCCGCATAGCCGAAGGTGTTGGTCTTTGGGATGTCATAGACAACGTGAATCTTCCCCTCTGCAATCGTGTCTGCCACCATCTCTGCCATCCCGCCGATCGTCGTGTGGCAGGATTCGTTGGCGACGTTGTAGGCGGTGCCGTCCTCACCCATAAGGAGGAGGTAGAGGAGCCCCCGCACGCAGTCCGCCGTGTAGCAGTAGTTGCCCTCGGAGAGGCCCTTTGTGTGGAGAACGATATCGCTCCCCTGCATGGCACTATTTGCAAACTGGGCAAACACCCGCCTCTCCCAGGGGAGGATCCCCGCACCGAAGGTCTGGGCAAGGCGGGCAATCTTCACCGGAACGCCATACTCTGCATGGTAGGCGCAGCAGAGGTTCTCACAAAGGCGCTTGGATTCCGGGTAGTCGGTCCGCACGTTTAAAAGGTCCAGGACACCGAGTCTGTCCTCTGTGGCCCTTGTGTTCCCATCGCCGTAGACCGACATGTCCCCGTAGACCTCCATCGAGGAGAGGTAGACAAAGGAGTCTGCATGGAGAACTCTTGCGGTCTCCAGGAGATTTCTCGTCCCGTCGCAGGAGGCGGCAATCGTCTCCACCGGTTTTTCCACCATCGTCTTCGAGGTCGTCACCGCGGCGCAGTGGAAAAAGTAGAGGTTTCCTCTCCCGGACTTTCTGTCCTCCTCTTCCTCACTGCACTCCTTCGCCCTGCTGCCCTCTTCTTTCCTGTCCTCTTGTGCCTGTTCCCCCGGCTTCTGTGATCCTGTATGCTCCAGGATCTTTCGGATCTTCTCCCCCGCCTCTTTGACAAAGTCCCTCTCTGTGACATCCGCCATGACAGGGCAGACTGCAGCCGGGATCTCTCCGAGGATCGTTTTCAGCTTCTCCTCATTCCGGATGACGGGGATTACCGTAAGGTGCAGGGCGCAGGTGTCATTCAGATACAGCAGGGAGCGAAGAAGAAGGCTCCCCACAAGCCCTGTCGCACCGGTGATGACAACGGTGCAGCGCTCCATCTTCTCCAGGTTCTCCCTGGCAAAGAGGGTCTTATCCCCTGCGATCCCCTGAAAATCCTCCTCCAGTACGGTGGTACTCATGTCGCTCCTTCCTGTCTGCATGCGGCAGTGGTTCTCAGACCGTCTGATACATGCCGGTCTCCTTCTCCTTTTCCTTCTTGGCCTCCTGGTCCGCAAGGCGCTTCTGGTAGGCCTCGGCGTAGGCATCGATCTGCTCCTGCTTTCTCGGGACCTTTGCCTTCTTGCCCCTTGCCAGAAACTCCTCGTAGGCGTCGCAGGTGTGCTGCACGTCGTCCGTGAAGCAGATCTGCTTTCCGTGGTCCAGCCACAGGATCTTTGTGCAGAGCTCCCGCACCTGGGGCATCACGTGGGAGACCAGGATGGCGGTCACGCCGCCGTGGATGATCTCCTGCATCTTGGCACCGGACTTCTTGCGGAAGGCACCGTCGCCTACGGAGAGGACCTCATCGAGGATCAGGATGTCCGGGTGGACGAGGCAGGCGATGGAGAACGCAAGCCTCGACTTCATGCCGGAGGAGAGCTGCTTGAACATGTAGTCCTGGAAGTCCTCGAGCTCCGCAAAGCGGATGATCTCGTCGTACTTCTCATCCAGGAACTTTCTCGTGTAGCCAAGGAGGGCGCCGCGAAGGTAGGTGTTCTCCCGAACGGTCATGTCTCCGTCAAAGCCGGAGCCGAGCTCCAGGAGCGCCGCGATGTTGCCATGCACCGTAATCTTTCCGCCCGTCGGCACCATGATGCCGGTGACGGCCTTCAGGAGCGTTGACTTTCCCGCGCCGTTGCTTCCGATGATGCCCAGCATGTCGCCCTTGTTGAGCGTAAAGGTCACGTCCTTGTCCGCCCAGAACTCCTTCACGTGATAATTGCCGGTCAGTCTTCGGATCACGTACTCCTTGAGGCCGATGGACTTGAAGTCCCCGGTGATGTAGCGGATGGAAACGTGTTCACACTTGATTGCTGTCTCATTGCTCATAGCTGGTATCCTTACAGGTAGTAGAGGAACTGCGTGTTGTACTTCTTGTAGATGAACATCCCGATCGAGAGATAGAACACCGGGAAAAAGAGGCACAGCAGGTGATAGGCGGGCGAGGGGATGATGCCGTCGATCACAATCACACGGAAGTACTTGATGTACACATAGACCGGGTTGAACAGGAACGCTGTCTGCAGGTTCTTGCTCAGAGAGTCCACCGAGTAGAAGATCGCGCTCATGTAGTTGAGGAGGGTCAGGACGACATCGTACAGGTAGGACGTGTCCTCAAAGAACACGTACATGGCTGACAATATCGCGCCGATGCCGATGCAGGTGATGAGAAGGCAGATGGAAGGGTACACCAGAAGGAACATCTTTGGCGTGAACCTGATGTGGTCGATGCCGCAGAACGCAAAGTAGACGATCAGCGTCAGGCCGAAGTTCACGAGGGCGGAGACGTTCTTCGAGAGCAGGAACAGGTACTTGGGCACGTTGATCTTCGTGAAGATCTTCGCGTTGCTCGTCAGGCTCCGCATACCGTTTCTCGTCGACTCCCTGAAGTACGACATCACGATGTTTCCGGAGAACAGGTAGATCGTGTAGTGGGGGATGTCCTTGCCGAGGAACTCCGTGAAGATGACGCGCATGACAAGGAGGGTCATGAGGGGCGAGAGGATCGACCAGGCCATGCCGAGGATGCTCCGCTTGTAGCGCTGCTTGAAGTCGCGCTTTACAAGCTCCTCAAACATGAACTGGTACTTTTTCATCGTGTCCACGATTCCTGTTTTTTTCCTGGCTGTCGTCTTGCTCATTGGTCTCTTTCGTCTTGTGGTTCCGCCTTGGGCTCTTTCTCAAACAGGAGCCTTTGTGCGGATTGATGGATCTGTCTCTTGTGCTTCCGATACGCCCCTGCAAGGAGGCAAACGAGAAGGCCGTTTGCAAGGGAGAGGGCGATGTAGATGAGAAGCCGCAGCTTCCCGCTGTAAAGGTCCGGGGACAGAATGCTGTTCAGGTGCTGCGCAAAGTAGAGGTGGGAGAAGAACAGCGCCCCGCTGTACTTTGCAAGAAGGCCGGTGATTTTGAGGGCCCTGTCCCCCTCGAAGGCCTGTGTCAGGATCCCATACCCTGCAAAGTCGAGGGACAGGCACAGGCACAGGAGGAGAATGAAGAAGTAGTCCTGGAGAGAGGGAAGGTGAGAAGCCATGTACCAGACCATGTATAAGAGGGAGAGGAGCTCAAAGAGCTCGGCTGCAATCCTGAGCCAGGTCCTCGGGGTTCTCTTTGCAAGGTGCCGCACGAAGACCCTGATCGTGACGCCAAGGCTGATCTCCGCAAAGCCCCGAAGGAGTCCCTTGTAGACCAGGCCAAGCCACTTCGTGGGGTTTCTCGGGTGCCCGAAGGCCTGGCAGAAATAGCCAAGGATGAAAAGCGCCGCGATGGGGCAGACGATCCGCTCCATCACCTCCCTGTGCCTTCGAAGGAGGGGATAGAGGACTGCCATGGAGAGGAGCATTGCGGAGAGGTACCAGACGACACCGTCGATCCCCCGAAGGTAGATGCCGGTCATCTTTAAGAGGAGGACCTCAAAGATCTCATCCCGGAAGGCCCGGAAGGCCTGCAGGAGCGTGTACTTCTCTGCAAAGGCGACAAAGACAAAGCCGATGGCCCAGGCAAAGAGGAACTCCGGCACAAACCCCGAGAGCTTTCTCTTTAAAAACGCCCAGGTCTCCTCCCCGGGGTGCTCCATGGGGCCTTTTTTCTCCGCCTTCTCCACGGAGACCGCCATCAGGTATCCGGAGACGAGAAAGAAGAACTCCACCGCAAGGGACCCGCCGATAAAGACCGCGCTGTCATCTCCTAACACGTACCTTGAGTGGTGCAGCATGATGACAAGGGAGAACACAAAGCGAAGAAGATCGATTCTTCCGTTTCGCCTGCCCTTCGCGTTTTGTGCCCCTTCTGTCCTCATGCTCTCCTCTTACTGCTCTTCAAAGTCCTCTTGGGCCTGCTCTTCCGTCTCGTCCTCATAGCGGCCGGTCTCCCGGACCCTGTCTGCCTGCTCTTTTGCCTTCTCGCTTCCCTTCCCCATCCAGGAGAGGAACAGGTCGGCGATGCGCTCACTCGCATGGCCGTCGTCCATGCAGCCCTTGCCGGACAGGAATGCGGCAACGCGCTCCTTGTAGTCCGCCTCATCAAAGTTTTCGATGTCGTCTACGATCTCATCCGTGTCCGTGGACACCGGGAACGGGCTGTCCTCGAGCTTGAAGTAAAAGCCGCGCTCGTCGTTGTACTTCTCCACATCCATGGCAAAGAGAAAGCCCGGCTTACCCGTGAGGACAAAGTCGTAGATCCAGGAACTGTAGTCCGTGATGCCGACATCCGTGAAGGACAGAAGCTCCTGCATATCCGGATAGTTCGTGACGTCGATGACGTCGGGACCCGTGATCGTATTTCTCGTTGCGGAGTTCGTCTTTCTGTCGTTGTCGTGGTAGCGGACGAGGAGCTTCCAGGTGCCGCCAAAGCGCTTTTTCAGGGCCTCCACCACCCGCTCGCCGTCGAGGTCGAAGACCGTGAAGTCGTGGTCGTCGCGGAAGGTCGGTCCGTAGAGGGCAAAGTGTGTATCCTCCTTCAGGCCGTGCTCTTTCAGAAAGTGCCTTCTCAGGTAGCGCTGCATGCCCTGATAGTTGTCAAAGAAGATGTCGTTTCTCGCATGCCCCAGCCGCAGAATCTTCGTGTCGGGCCAGAAGGTCTCGCGGAACACATCCTCCTCAAACGTCGAGTTGGAGAGGCACTCTGTCGTGACCGTGCCGGTCCACTTCGCAAACACCGGCCAGGAGAGGTTCGTGTTGTAGTGGGCGGGATCAAAGCGCTTGATGCCCAGGGACCCGTGCCAGGTCTCCACGACGTGCTGCTCCTTCTTGACAGGGAAGCTGTAGAACTTGTCTCCCAGAATGCTGTTTGTCACCAGGATCTTCGAGGTCCCCGCGGCGTAGAAGTACTCATAGGAGTTCGGGCGAACGAAGTGGACGTGGGTTGCGATCCAGGACTGAAGCTTTCTGTACTCCGGGGACTTCTTCTTTACAATCCCGTCCGCTGCATCCCGTGCCAGGATGTCTGAGGGGTCCATCCTGGCAAACTGGGCCTTATTTACGGACCAGTAGATCTGGATGTCCGGCATCCTCCGCACCAGCTCATCGGAGATGTACTTCGGGTTGCAGGCCATCTCGTGCTGGTAGGGGAGAAACATGATCTGGTTCTCCACAACCTCCCAGGTCGGCATGACAAGGTTTCTCGCCCCGTCGCCGATCTTCCGGTCCAGCCAGATCATGCCCCGCTGGATGTTGACGCCGGTGCGGCGCAGGAACTTGCCCTCGATGATGACCGGTCCCACGCTCTTTGCCTTTTTCTCGAATACGGATGGCAGCAGCATATGTCCTCCCTCTTACGTCTGTGAATGTTGCGCTTGCTCTTTTTTACAGTCCGAAGGCGTTGGAGCTCTCCTTCGCCGTGATGATCGCCTTGAAGATGTAGAAGTCGATCGGCGTCGTGATCTTGATGTTCTCGGTCCTGCCCTCCACGGTGTAGAGGGGCTTTTGGTAGTACCGGAACAGGTTTGCGCTGTCGATGAAGTTGTTCTTTCCCTCATTCAGCGCCTTCGTGTGGCAGTCCATGATCTCGGGCAGGCGGAAGGTCTGCGGGGCCTTCGCCAGCTCGCACTGGGACCGGTCCAGGATGTTTCCCACCTCGCCGTTTTGAGAGTCCACGATGATCGTCTCCGTGGCAGGGGTGACGGTGATCGCGTTTCCCTTCTCCCTCGCACAGGCGATGTTTTTGGTGATGGTGTCCGGGTCCACAAGGGGCCGCACGCCGTCGTGGATCAGAACGATGGTGTCCTCCGGCTCCGGCACGGACTCGTAGATCTTCACCAGGCCGTGGTAGATGCTCTCCTGCCCCGTGGAGCCCCCGGGGACGATGGCCTGGACTTTGGTGATGTGAAACTTGTTGCAGAGCTTCCACATCTTGGGGATATAGGCCTCGAGGCACGAGATCACGATGTTGTCGATCTCGTCATGGTTCTCAAACTTCTCCAGCGTGTAGATGATGATGGGCTTTCCGTACAGCTCCAGGAACTGCTTCGGCACGCCGTGGGTGTTCATGCGCTTTCCGGTGCCGCCCGCAAAGATCAGTGCTGTGTTCATCTGCCTTCTTCCCCCTCTTCCCCAAGGACTTCTCTCTTCTCGCTCTCGTTCAGGTAGAACGGCGCAAAGTAGACGTGCTTTTCCTGCTCCTTCTTCTTCGGGATCTTCTTCCAGCTGCCGTAGAGCCTGGTGAGGTATCCCTCTGCATCGGCAGCTACCTGCATGGGTCTTCCCTCGTAGAGGACCGGTTTTGTCTTCACAAAGTCCTCTCTCCGGTAGAGCTCCCCGAAGAAGTGCTTCTTTCCGGAGGGGACGCTCACCCAGACGGAATCCTCGTCATGGCACTTCCCGTACCACTTGTCCGCAAGCCTCGTCCACTGATCCATGGAGAGGAAGGAGAGCAGTCTCCCGATCCGGATCTTCGTCCGGAATACCTTTTTGAGCTCCTCGTCTTTCTCCCCATTCTCCCCGTTTTCGACAAGCTTCATCAATGGCTCCCGGTCCCGGTAGAACTTCCTGCAGGACTGGGCAAAGCCAAGGGCCATGCAGCCAAAGCCGTGGAGCTTTCTCCTGATCGGATTGTTGTAGGTGTTCTCGATGATGAAGATGTCGACAAAGCAGCCGCACTCCTCGTTCCAGAAGTCCTCTCTTGTTTTCACGCAGGTGCCCTTCAACAGGACCCTCGAGAGGAGAAGCCCGTAGTTTTTGGTATCCCTTGCCGTGTGAACCCAGTAGCGGTCGCCGTACTCCTTTTTGAAGACTGCAACGAAGCGGTCGTGGTCGGTGCGGGGCATGTTGATGTCGACGTCGTCATCCCACGGAATAAAGCCCCCGTGGCGCACCGCGCCCAGCGCAGTGCCGCCACCGAGGTTGTAGCGGATTCCGTATGTTTCGCACACGTCCACGATGTCAAAGAGCATGCCGTTCAGCGTCTGCTGGAGTTCCTTCAGCTGGGCGTCCGAGAGCACGATGGCATCTTTGGAGCGAAGGTGCTTGAATGCTTCAATCGTCGAGAGTTTCATGCAGCCTGTCCGGTGTGCCCGGAGATCCCCGGGGTTACTCGTACTTTCTGTTCCAGAACTTTGCCTTTAAAAACCTGGCTGTCTTGCGCAGCCAGTTGACTTTCTCCGTGTAGAGATAAGGGAGCGTCTTCACCTCTCCCCGCTTGATGCGCCCGGTCCGGAGCTGCTGCTCCACCCAGACGTTCAGGATGATCTCCCCGACCCTGCCGCAGTACCGCCCCTGGAAGAAGGAGTACTCTCCTGCGCTCACGCGCTGCTCCAGCGTGAACAGGATGTCAAAGAGCCAGGCGCAGTACTCGCCCAGAAGGGACTTCTCACAGATCATCATGTTGAACATGTGCCCTGAGCGACGCTTCATGACATCATCAAAGGCGTCCACGTACTCCGGATACTTCTCCTCAAGGATCTGCCTCGTCTTGTCCAGGTGCTCGATGTAGTGCGTGTGGGCATAGTGGGAGTACAGGGTCTCGATGACGTAGTACTGCTTTCTCGGCAGAAAGAGCTTTGTCTTTCCAAGCTGGGGGAGAAGCTCCTCGCTCTTTAAGATCCGGTTCCAGACATCGCCCCTGCCACGGCCCCTGAAATGCCGCCGGTAATGGGCAAGGCCGATGTAGTCGGAATCGAGGTGCTTCCAGGCCCAGTAGAGACCTGTGAGCTCGCAGTAGCAGGGATTTTTGGCAGAGATGTTTTCTCCCTCGTCGTCCCGCTGGTAGCCGGGATCCTGCCGTCTTCCCGTTGCCGCCCCGATGTAGAGCGGAAGGTACATGGGGTCCTCCGGCATGCGGTACTTCTTGTGCGCCGCCACGATGATCGTGACGCGATTTTTGCTGTCGACCCGGACAGGATCAGTTTCCCGTGCCATCTGCTGTCCCTGTGGCAGCGGCTGCCTGGGCCGCCGCTGCGTCCGCCTGCTGCTGCGCCTGCTGCGCTGCCACTGCCTGCTGCTGCGCCTGCACGGCCAGCTGGTTTGCCTGCGCCTGGGCAGCCGCACGCTGCTCGTCTGTAAGGGTCGAATCCTGCGCCTGCAGCGCCGCCTGCGTTGCCGCCGCCTGGGACTGGGTCGCCGCCGTGTTCAGCGTATCCGCCTGCTGCTGGTAGGCAGCCTGCTGGGAGGCGTAGTCCACTGTGGTCCCGGTCTGGGTACCCTCGCCATCCGTATTCGTCAGATCCGTCTGCGTCTGGCTCTGATCAGCAGACGCAGCGGTATTGTTCGTTGTCGTTGTCGTCTGCGGCACGTTCATCGACTGCTCGACTTCCTGCGTTGCCGACTGCTGCCTTGTATAAGTGCCGGAGGTGGTTCCCGTCGTGCTGCCGGAGGTCGTACCGGACGCTGCGGTGCTGTTTGCCGCCGCCGTATCCTGCTCTGCCTTCTGCTCCTGCGCTGCCTGCGCATCCTCGGCGGTCACGCTCTGGTCGGAGACATAGCCGGAGGTTCTGGAGGTGTTCGTGTAGTCGGTGGCAGCAGTGCCGCCTTCCTCATTCACCTGCTCCTCTGCCTCCTCGTCGGTGATGCCATAGAGCATCTCCTTGAGAATCTTTGCGTTGGCATTGAAGTCCACCGCATACATGGCCCTGCCGTCCATGCCCTTCATGGAGCCGTAGGTGCCGTCTGCGGGGACCGTGATCTGCTGGATCTCGGCACCCATGAACGTCGGTGCCAGGGTCAGAAGCTCTGCGACCTCGGTCTCAGACAGGTCTGTCTGGACAAGAGGAACCACCGCATCGAGGGTCTTGATCATCTCGGAGGCAGAGAGCTTGGAGAGCTTGTCCGCAGCGGCCATGATGACCTTTCTCTGCCGCTGGACCCGGTGCCAGTCATCGTCGATGTAGCGGGTTCTCGCATAGACCATGGCGGTGACGCCGTTTAAGTGGTTTGTGCCCGCGACAAGGTCAAACTGCTCCTCGTCCTCCATGCCGATGCCCTTGGCATACCCTTCCGTAAACGTCCCCTCCGGGTGATCCAGGTGATCTGCCTCGGCCTGGGTCAGCTCCACATCGATGCCGCCGATGGCGTCGATGAGCTTGACCAGCGTGCGGATGTTGATGCGGATGTATCGATTCACATCCACCAGGTAGTTGTCGCGGATCTCCTCCACCATCATCTGGGCGCCGCCGTAGCGGAACGTATGCGTGAGCCAGTCCCACTGTCCCTCATAGGGGCCCCAGAGGACCGGGACGCCGGTGCCCCGCTCAAAGCTTGCCAGGGTCACCTTGCCGGTGTTCTTGTTGATGGAGAGCAGGATGCAGGTATCGCCTCTTGCATCTGTGGAGAACTTTTTGGTGCGATCATCCGTGCCGATCAGGAGGATATTGTAGACAGCGGAGTCCTGGAAGATCTCGCCCTCTGCCTTGATGGTCTCTGCCTCCCCGACGTCCGCGAGGTTCTTCTCCATGTCCTCCTCTGCGGACTTCGCGACGGAAGAGTTGTCCTCCTCCTCCTTGAGCTTC
>Ga0256406_1007376_pt1 | contig 10471 bp, 8 predicted proteins | sample RumenRJG_03DNA_FD_185986 | JGI IMG/M metagenome (GOLD analysis project Ga0256406, IMG submission 185986) | Bovine rumen microbial communities from Lethbridge, Alberta, Canada - RJG_03 | ecosystem: Host-associated > Mammals > Digestive system > Stomach > Rumen | place: Canada: Alberta | collected...
GATGAAAGCCTTCAGGTCATGCCTGAAGGGGATAAGGGATATACCCTTCTTTTTCTATAGATGTATTACCGTCTTTGGTTAGGCAGCGGCATCCGCCCGCCACGGACAATCCCCCTTGGGCCCTTTTCGTGTCCGTAGTAATCTCATTAGAAGACTACCCGTAAGATCCAAGTTATACGCGTCCACAGCCTACGATCTGGCATGGTATTACAAGTCACAAGCAATTGAACGAAAGTATGTGGAATGGTGTTGCAGGGCCGCCATCTCGGACATGCTTACGCCCTTGAAAGAAAATCTTGCCATACAGGAATTGGCCATGTATGTTTTTGAGAAAGGCGACAATATAGACCGGGCGACACGATATATCTATGTGGCGATGGAGGATGCGCAGTTCTTTGGCGATCGGCTGCGCATTTTGGAGATTGCCCACAAGTTTCCGACTATTCTCAGTGCCTATACTGAGAAAATACAAGGTCAGAAGTCACGGATATCCTTCGGGCTTGTGCTGCTGGCCATACTTTCCATCATCGTATTGTTGTCTTTGATTTTCATCAAAAAGCAAAACAACCTGCTCAGCCTGCACAAGTTGCGGCTGGAAAGGATGAACAACAAGTTAGAGCGTACAAACGGTCAATTGCAGGAGAGCAATGAGAAACTGGAGGATACCAACCGCAAGCGGGAAGGTCTGGCTCAGCTCTATATTGACCTGTGTGCAAAATATATAGACAAGTTGAAGAAATATCAGACACTCGTCAAACGTAAGATTAAAACCAACCAGTCGCAGGATCTGCTGACCATGATCACCTCGTCGCGAATCTCTGAGGAGGATGCTGACACATTCATACACCGGTTCGACCGGGCTTTTTTGGATCTCTATCCTTCTTTCATCACGGAATTCAATGGTCTTCTCCTTCCTTCTGCACAGATATCTGTCAGTCTGCCCCACGAGCTCACGCCAGAGTTGCGGATCTATGCACTCATGCGCCTTGGGGTGAAAGGCAACCAGGAGATAGCCGATCTGCTGTTTCTCTCCCTGCAAACCATCTACAATTACCGTTCCATGATGAAAGGCCGGGCCATCCACAAAGAGACGTTTGAAGAGGATGTGCGAAAGCTCTGCACGGTAATAAAATAAAACGCTGTCTCCGTTGCTTTTCAGGATCGACGGTCTGTGCTCTCTGTCTCTAAAAAAGCTGCTCCTCTGCGGCCTGATGATCTCTGCGGCCGTGTGGGAATACCGGAGACGCGGGAAGGACCTCTTCGGGGTAGTGAGGTTCTTACATGCAGCTGGTCAGACCGAAGGTCGTGGCGATGGCGGTGAGGATGGAGATGACCATGTTGATGATCATCTTCCAGGTTTCTTTCTTGCTTTCTTGTGACATAGTGAAAAGATTTAGGTGTTTTGATTTTTAGGGTTTACTGTGCGGGGCGGTAACTATTAAGCCATTCCCATCGTAGGGCGGGGTTTATCTTCGTCCTATCATGTATATCCCTGCTTTATTGTTGCAAGCGTTAGTCCCACGATGCTACGGCTGACATATTCCATCTTTTTCAACAAAAACCTATAAAAACCTTTTGCGTGTCCCGGGCATGGCTGTCGGCAGGTTTTACACATGATGAGGGGAACTCCCATCCTGTTTAGGGAAACTCCATGGCTGCTTTAGGGATTTACCACAGTTGCGGCATTGCTTTTTAGCGTAACTTTGCAGCGTGATTCAACGAAGAAGATGACTCCAGACCATTCTCCCGATGGCAGATAATCAATCTCTGAGCTAATCAAGAGATGTAGAACATTAAAAAATGACAACTATGAAAAAGATGATTTTCAGCTTTATCGCAGCCATGATGCTGCTTGGCTCAGTGAATAGCAATGCTCAGAACAACGTGCGCAATGACCGTGTCCGTCAGGAGGTGAGACAGGACATGGTGAGAACCGCCGACCGCCGCTCTGCACCTTTGAAGCCGGCCGTTACTGTCGATCGCGTTCCCGATCGCACTCCCGACCGCGTGTATGTAGTGAAGGACAATCCCCGTCCTGTACAAGTGGTAGCTGCCGTCCCGCCGCGTGATCCCCGTCCGCGTCGCGTTGACACGGCATCCAGCACCGTAGTGGCTGCTGCCGTGGGCGCACTCATCACAGCCGTCACACAATAGTCCCGTCCCTCTCCAATATAGACAAAGCCGTATGGTCAAGTACCATGCGGCTTTGTTTCTTGTATCATTGCCTCGATCGTTGCCTGGATCGTTGGAGAGCGATTAAGGCATCAGCTCAGCCAACTTATCCTGCAGCGCCTTGCCCCGGATGTTTTCCGCTATGATGTTGCCGGAAGCCAGGTCAACGAGGAACATGGCGGGGATGGTCTGTACACGATAGGTGTCGGCTGCGCCGCTCTTGTCTATGCCATTGGGCCAGGGTAGCTTCTCTGCAGCCAGGGCCTTCTGCCAGGCTGTCTCGCTACGGTCTATGGAAACAGAGATGATCTGCAGACCCTTGTCTTTGTAGTTGTCATAAGCGGCTTTGAGGTTGGGTATCTCCTTACGACAGGGGACACACCAACTGGCCCAGAAGTCGATGAGCAGATACTTCTTGCCTTTAGTGGCAGCCTGACACTTCTGGCTCTTGCCTTTGGCATCGGTAAAAGAGAAGCTCGGGTAGAGCTGTCCGACAAAAGACTTGGGGTTGACCTGCGCGTCGAGGATCTGTCCATAGAAGCTGTTCTTGGCACTGTCGGAGAACAGGTTCCAGTCCGTCTTGCTGTCCGGCGTGAAGTAATTGTAAAGGTTGAGCATGGAGAAGGGGCCCCACCAGGAATCCTTGTTGTCGGCAGCAATCCGTTTATAGGTCCGTTCCACGGTGGTGAAGAAGAGCTTCTCAAGTCGAGCAAAGACGGTATCGTTGGCTGTTGGCTGGTCCACGGCTTTGTGGTAGTCGTCATACATACGGTCCAGGGCTTCGTGCCAGCCTCCTATCCTAAGCTCATATTCAGCCTGTAGCGGACTGTCCTTAACCACGACGTTTTTGCCTTGGTACCAGGTGACACCATTGTTTTCTTGCTTGCTGACCTCAACGTTGACGGACGGTTTCTCACCTTTTCCTGTCATCAGGTTGAGGAAGTGACCTTTGGCTCCCTTTACGCCAAAGGCGATATAGCGAGGCTCCACAACGGGCAGTGTCATCGTGAACCGGCCTCCGCTGACCGTTGCTGAGGCGAGGGGTTTCTCCGTTCTGTGGGTACTGGCTAAAGAGGCTTCCACCACAGTGCCGTCGGCAAGCCCGGCAGGAGTCACCGTCACCTCACTCTGACCCGATACGGTCAGTGCTGTGGCGGCAAACAAGACAGATAAGATCTTTTCCTTCATAATGTCATGCGTTTTATTTATCAGTGTTTTATTTATCAACGTTCTGCTTGATGCTTCCGTTGCCCGGGTTGTCGATGGCTCCCTGTGGGAAAGGCATAACCCACATATAGCTGTCTGGTGCCAACGAGTAGTCGTTGCCGTCCTCTGTCTTTGAGAAAGTCTCGGCATAGCGGCTGTCCTGGTTCCACCGTCTACGGTCCATAAAAGGCACGATGGTCTGAACGAGGGCGTTGCATTTCACTTTGATGACCGCCTTTACGGCCTCCTCCTCCGTTGTGGCTGTCCAGGGCTGGTAGTGATCGGGCAGAATATGCTTTGCCCTGACCTTGTTGACGATCTCCATGGCTTGGCTGATGTCGCCTTGCTGGGCGAGACATTCAGCTTTGACAAGCCACATCTCCGTGGTGGTGAGCCCGCCTTTGTTGTAGTATCCGCTTAACAGTCCCTTGTAATAGGTCTCTGCTCCTACGGTGCGTAGCTTCCATCTGGATGCAAACATGGCATCTCCCTGTTCGAAGCGGGCAGCCCGCCACACGCTCACCTGAGGCTCTGAGCCGCTGTAGCTGTTGCTGCCATGGCAGAAATAGTAGTTTTCGCACCAGTCATGTCCCATCGGCGACTCAGTAGACTGGTAAACACCTTCCGAGGTAATGGCAGTCTTGTGTTCGTCGTAATAGGCCGTCCAGTCGTAGAGGGTATCATTACGGCTCAGCGCCTCGTTGGCATTCTGGAGGGCAGCGGTGTAGTTGCCCATGTTGAGATAGGTGCGTGCCAAGAGGGCATATCCTGCCGCTTTGTTGGCATAGAGCACGTTCTCCGACTTCTCCGGCAGGTCGCTGACCGCCATCGTAAGGTCTTCGAGGATGAAGTTGTACACTTCCTGCACACTTTTCTGTGTGTATGCCGCACCGACATCGGCACTGGTGATGACCGGTACGCCGCCATCGGTGGCAGCAGTAGCAGCGTTGTAGGGCCGGCAATAGAAATTGACGAGGGTCAGATAACGGCTCGCCCTGAGAAAGCGGGCCTGTGCTGCCGCTGCGGCTCTCGCCTCCTCGGTGGCCTCGGTGGCCGTCTCTACATTCTCAAGGATGAGGTTGGCGGTGGAGATGCCGGCATAGACGTTATAATAGGTTGTCTCATCGCTTTTGTTCTCTTTCACGCGGTCGATGGACGTGTCCCAGAAATAGTTTGCTTTCCAGAGCGGATAGTAGCTGCGGTATGACTGTGATACATATCGGTCGTTGAGTAGGATGGAAGCCTGCGTGATATCCTCACGGTGGTTGGTGTATTCATCCGCCATGAGTTCCGTGAAATCGGAGAGCGTGGTGGGGATCTTCTCGCCTTTGGGTACATTGTCGAGATAATCGGAGCAGCCCGTCAGCATGGCCAGCGCGGCAAGCAACGAGGCTGCGGAATGAAATATCTTATTGTTCATGGTGATTATAAGTCTAAATAAAGTCCGAAAACATAGTTGGGAGCCTCATAGGCATTGAGCATAAATCTGGCCGCTTTACCGTGGGCGATCGTTGCCGCGTTCTCCACGTCGAACTGCAGCCGCACATTTGACAGATGAGCCTTGCGTGAGATAGCAGCGGGCAGCGTGTATGACAGCGAGATATTGCTCAGACTCCAGTGGCTCATGTTCAGAATGTTGGCAGAGCTGTAGTAGTAGATCTGTCTGCTGTCGTAGGTGAAGAGGTCGCTCTCTCCGAAGATCATCCTTGGCACGGATGAGGCTGTGTTGTCAGGCGTCCATGCGTTCATGATGGCTTTGTTGACCGGTGCAATCTTGGCAAGGTAGCTGTAGCTTGCCGAGTTGTAGCTGTTTTCAAACATCGGCATATCGGTGTTTCGCGCCTTGTAGCCGCCCATGTAGGTCGCCAGGACCGACAGAGCGAGACCCTTGTAGTGTGCTCCGAGCTTGATACTTCCCAATGTCGTAGGCGATGTGGTGCCATAATATTTGATGGCGTCGAGGGTGCCGGGGTTATAAGTCACGGCATTGCCTTCACCGTCATAGACCTGCGGCAGCCCGTCTTTGCTAAGTCCGGCATACTCATATCCGTAGAGGCCATAATAGCTGTTGCCGATAACGGGATAAGCGGTGGGATAGTCGAGCTGCAGGAAATAGGCCGGCGCGGTGACGTTGACATAGGTCACTGTGTTCTTGTTGTAGCTGAAAGTGGCAGTGGCATCGAGGCGGAAGTCGCCCCGGCGCAGGATGTCACCCCCTAAGGAGACCTCCACACCGCGGTTGCGCATCTTGCCGTTGTTGATCATATATGTGGAATATCCCCATCCCTCTGTCGGTACGCCCATGGTGTTGGCCAGCAGGTCGGAACCCTGCTTGTTGTAGTAGTCCACGCTGCCGTTGAGACGTCCGTGGAAGAGGCTGAAGTCTACGCCGAGATCCGTTGTCGTGGTCTTCTCCCATCTGAGGTCGGGGTTGGGACGGCTGGAGATGGAGCCATACTGTCCACCCACGTTGGTGTTGTTATAGTAGGAAGCCGTCATGTAGGGTGCGGCGTCTTTTGCCACGTTTCCGGCAATACCGTAAGACAGTCTCAGCTTCAGCCGGTCTATCCAGCTTACCCGCATCCATTGCTCCTTATCCATGTTCCAGGCCAATCCGGTGCTCCAGATTGGTTTGTTCTGATATTTGGAGTTGGTCCCCCAGAGGTTGGAGCGGTCCCAGCGTATGCTTGCCGTGGCGACATAGCGGTCGTCATAGGTGTAGGCGGCGTTGCCGTAGAAGGAGATATATCGGTTGTCGGTATTGCGCAGATAGGCAAAATTGCTCGTCTTCAAGCCATAGCCTCCCATCAGCCCGGCGACAGAACTGAGCTGTGCCTGGTTGACGGGTGAATAGCTGAGCATGTCATCGTCATAGTTGTAAAGGGTGGAGTTGTCGTAGTCGAGGAGTGTCCGTCGCACCTCATGGCCTATGAGGGCTACTACGTTATGCTTCTGTGCGAAGGTGCGGTCGAAGTTCAGCTGCTGGCGGAAGACATACGCCTTACGGTCTTGGTTGGCGCGGAAAAGGATGTTGCCGTAAGGGATGTTGAAGGTGGTGCCGCCATTGCCGTCATCGGTGGCATAAGCGTCGACGAGATTGCGTACGTAGTAGCTCTCTTTGTCGTAGAGCAGGCGCTCGCGCATCGTGGCGTACTCATATTGGAACATGACATTGTATTTCAGCCAGGGAAACAGGTCTACATCCAGCTTGCCATAGACCCGTTCGGTGAAGTTCTTGGTCTTGTCGAGATTGCGGCTCAGCTCGTCCAAGGGCGTGATGTCGAGGTTGTAGAGGCCGTAGTTGTTGATGATGTTGAGGTTGCTCTTGCTGAGTCGGTCCTCCTGGGAATAGGTGGTATTGGAGCCATCGTCGTTCTTCAGTCCGTCGTAGCTCTCATAAGTATAAGGGGCAGAGAGTGGATCGAAGGTCTGCGCCTGTGAGCGCTGCATATAGGCATAGTTGCCCACCGTGACATGCAGCCAGGGCGTGATGTCGAGCTGGTCCTTGATGTCGAGGGTCCAACTGTTGTCGTTGTTATACTTGTCGTTGAACTTATTGTTTCTATACGACAGCGAGGCCATGAAGTTGTTGGAGTCGGTAGCCTTGCCCAGGCTGAGATGATACTGCTGGTACAAAGCCGTACGCTTGGCATATTTCTCTACATCTTTATAATATCTGTAACCTTTGTCCGACAAGGCTTTGAGGTTGCTCTCCAACTGTTCCGACGAGCTGTTGCCCGCATAGTAGTTGAGGATGTTACGTATGCCCTGGCTCTGGTAGACGTTGTTTTCCAACATGCTTTTGGCGTAATCAGCCGCCCCGTCACCCTGAAGATTGGGATTGTCGGCTGCCCACTGTTTCTCGATGCTGACGATGTCGGCTGCGTCGGTCAGTCGCTTGTAGTCGTAATGGTAAGGATGCCAGGTAAGGTTTGTAGAGAAAGAGATGTCCGTCTTCTTTTCTTTGCGTGCCTTCTTGGTGGTGATGACGATGACGCCGTTGGCGGCGCGTGCCCCATAGATACTGGCGGCCGCCGCATCCTTGAGGACGGTGACGCTCTCTATATCGTCGATATTGAGGTTGGGCACGTTCTCTTCCAAGGAGCCGGTGTTGGTGTAGTTGGTGTTCTCTACAGGGAAGCCGTCGACGACATAGAGGGGTGCCGCCACACCATTCATGGTCGTGATGCCGCGGACGAGGTTCGACTGTGTGTTGTAGCCTGCCACCTCACCTTCGAGGAGGGAGGAGAGACTGCTGAAGCGCTTGTCCTGCAAATCGGCACCGGTGACCTTGGCAAACGCACCGGCGGTGCGTTCCTTGCTCAGCGTCTGATAACCCGTGACGACGATCTCTGAGAGCATGCTGTTGTCTTCTTTCAAAATGAAGTTGTTGGCAACATCCTTTCGGCTCAACGGCATCATGGCACTCTTCATGCCTACATAGCTTACCTGCACTTGATGACAGTCGGCAGGAACATAAAACTCATACTTGCCATTGATGTCGGTGACGGTGCCGAAGGGACTTCCCGGCACGTTGACGGTGGCTCCCACGAGCGGCTCGCCTTGGGCATCGGTGACCGTTCCCATCACATGTCGGAGCTTCTCATTGTCAGCGGCAGTATTGGCTGGCGAATGCTTCTCCGCCGACGCAGTGCGGGCCACGGAGATGAACCCATTGTTCAGGGTGTAGGTGAACGGTTTTCCTTCCAGGACACGGGCGACAGCCTGGAGGGGCGACAACCCATGGAGACTGGCGGTGACGGTGTAGCCTTTGATGTCCTCGACAACAAAAAGAATCTTCGTTCCGCTCTTGCGCTGAATCTCTCTCAAAGCCTGGGCAAGGCTCACTCCTTTCATGCTGGCCGTTATCCTGACGGGAGCATTGCCCTGTGCCGATGCCGGCTGTCCCGTCAGGACAGTAAGTGCCATCAGCACGCCTAAACTCAATCTTACACTTTCTCTCATAAGCACATATTTCGTGTTTCTTACAAATAAATACGTGATTGAAAGAAAATCGGTGCAGAGAAAGAGTAGAAAAATAGTTTTTATGCTGTTTTTGTTGAGATTTGTATCATCCGGTGGCTATTCCCGCTGCGGCATCACCGTGAGCAAAGCACCATTGTGTGCTACCTGGAAGTGTCCCATGCTGTTGAGAAGTGCGAGGGTCTCGTCGAGGGTGGCATCGCGGTGCGTGGCGAAATTGACATGCAGCTGTCGAAGGTCTTCCGACTGGTAGGTTACGGCAAGGTGATAGCGTTGGGCAATGTCGGTCAGCACATCCTGCAACGGTCTGTTGTCATAATAGATCATGCCTTCGCTCCAGGCAGTCTCCATGTCGGTGTTCACTTGGCTCACCATGAGCTTGCCTGTGCCGTCGGCTCGTACAGCCTGTCCCGGATGTAAGCTGCAGGCGTGGCGGCCGCCTTTGTCGGAGACGATGATGCGGCCCTCGACCAGTGCCACACGTGTCTGCATGCCTTGATATGCTTTCACATCGAAGACGGTGCCCAGGACACGCGTGCTCACCAGGGCTGTCTGCACGATAAAAGGATGGTTGGGGTCATGGCTGACCTTAAAGAGCGCCTGGCCCGTGAGCCTGACGACACGCGCTCCACCATGGAAAGTCCGGGGGTAGGTGAGGCGGCTGTTCTCGTTGAGCGTTATCGACGAGCCGTCGCCAAGGTGGATGGTCATCGTCTGTCCCTGCGCTGTCTCGGCAACAATCATTGGTTGTGCGGACTGGTGCGTCTGTGGGGTGGCAGCAGGCGCCTCAAACCAGAAATGGTAACCGATGAGGATCGCCAGCATGGCAGCGGCGCCGATGAGGGCTGAGAGGACATAGCGCTGCACGGTATGAGGCCGCTTCACCGATGTCTCCTCGGCGGTAGCCATTGGGACAGATTGCCCACAGGCCGTAACGATATGTTCCAGCTCTGCGTCGATATCGGGCAGGGGCACATGCTGTTCCGTCAGCGCCCGTTCAGCTGATGCCAACAGAAACAGGTCGTGGCGGGTGCCGGCTTCCTGCATCGACGCTTCTTCCTCCGGCGACAGCGTCTCAGTATCGTCGGAAGCCCTCATGACCTTCATCAAAGCGTCAAGAGCTCGTGACTCATTATGTGAATTGTCAACCTTCATCAGCTATATATACGTTTATAAATCGAAATCGGACGCGATGTCATCGGGATTTGTTCCGCCAAACTTCTCTCTGAGCAGCCGCAATGCCTTGGAGATATGTCGCTTCACCTGGTCGTGGCTCATTTTCATTTCTTGGGCAACCTCCGTATATTTCTTCTGTTCAAGGTAGCATTTCTCCAGGACGGTCCGGGTGGGCTCCTGGAGTTGTGACATCATGACGGCTACCTCCTGCTGTATGCGTACATTGGCGGAACTGTCACTGTATACCTCGTCGACGGCATGGAGATAGTAGTCCACATACTTGGAATGGACACGCTGGTGTCGCAGCCAGTCCACACAGCGGCGGCGGACAGAGACCTTGAGCATGTAAGGAGCACGGGAAACGTCAATCATAGCCCATACCTGCCACAGTCTGGCGAAAGTATCGCTGACGATGTCACGGCTCACCTCCTCGTCGTGCGTCATCTGCAAGACATAATAGAACAGCCGTGGGTATTGTTCCTTGAAAAGGCATCTGTATGTGTTTTCCTGCTCGACTGACATAGTGGAAGTTAGTATATAACGGAGTCAATTAGCAACTGCAAAATTACAAAGTCTTTGCGTAAATATCCTCACCTGATGGCAGAAAGTTGAATTTAAAAGGTCTCAGTGGAAAGATACGGGGGTGTTCGTCTCGTCATAAATTCACGACGCTCCTCCTTATTGAACTTTTCGATGGCATAGCGTAGCATGGTTCGCGGCATCTCATGGGCATGCTGATGGAGAAAGCCGCGGAGAAGATCCATGCTGACGTGTTTACCCATCTCCCGTAGCATCCAGCCGACGGCCTTCTGCATGAGGTCGTGCGTAGCGTGGAGATGGATCTCGGCGTAGCGCAGGCACCATGAAGGATCACCTTGCTGGGTGGGTGTGAGTGTGCAGACCATGCTGATACGCTGCCGCCACAGATGACCGC
>Ga0256406_1007377_pt1 | contig 10470 bp, 13 predicted proteins | sample RumenRJG_03DNA_FD_185986 | JGI IMG/M metagenome (GOLD analysis project Ga0256406, IMG submission 185986) | Bovine rumen microbial communities from Lethbridge, Alberta, Canada - RJG_03 | ecosystem: Host-associated > Mammals > Digestive system > Stomach > Rumen | place: Canada: Alberta | collected...
TGACTATTCTATTCATTGGTGACCTCCTTTTGTATGTGGTAACCCATTCTGCTATGTTGCTGAACACCCATAGTATAATGGCGAATCCACGTTGCTACAAATGTGAGGTCACTTCATATTATCTAATCATAAAATCAATTCTCAACAGATTCCGATCATAGTATACATTCAGAATGGTGGTGCCATCCCCGTTGATGGTGACAGGGACCGATTTTGAAGCGTTATACCAAAACCCCGTATAACCTTTATTCCTGTCTTTGTATTGTGGGGAAACTTCCTGCCCAGTGGTTCCGGTTCTGGTCTCAGATTCCATGTAGTCATAGGTTTTCTGGGAATCAAAAGCGTCCTTGTTGTCGTTGACCGACTGTTTCCAGAAGATCACCGTATATTTCGTATCTGATTTTGCTTTCCAAATCGCAGAAAGGATCTTGTTCTCTGAAAGTTTTTGACCGAATGTGAAATCGCCTTCAGCGTCGGTCCAGCGCACAAATGTGTAGCCGCTTCTGGTCGGGGATTCCGGCTGTACCGTACTGGCGCCTGCCGCGACGAACTGCGGGGCGACGTAGGATGCACCTTCTCCGGTGGAAAAGAACAAATAATGTCCCGACTCCACCTTCGGATAGAGTGTCACATTCTCGCTTGAGAGGGTGACTTCCGTGACGGCGTCGCCCGAAAGCGTGCTGTCCATGTACCATCCGGTGACGGACTGCTCCGAGCCAAGCGGAAGCGTGACGTCCGATACGGAAATTTTGCTTCCGGAAACGCCTTCTTTTGTCTGCCAGACTCTATTGTAGTTGTCCATGAAGAAGACATAAAGCTTCGCTTCAAATACCGGATACAGATTCACGGTCCGGGTAGAGGATACTTCCACCGTCCTGGTTGTGAATGCAGCTATATCTACCGTTCCGGCTTCTGCCGAATACGCCCATCCCCTGAAGATGAAGCCGTCCTTCTCCGGCGATGCCGGTGCGTTCAGTGTCTCTCCATTCTTCACCATCTGCGTGGAGAGAAGTGTCGTATTGTCAGTCCCGCCGTAGAAATTCCAGGTTTCAACCGCAGGCTCCTGATCAACGGTTCCGGTTCCAGTGATGACGTAGATTGAAAATGAATCTGCCGCGAAGACTGCTCCGCGTGCGGATGCGTTCTCTGTGACGGTTTCAACCACACCGTTGTCCTTCTGGTGGACGACGGAGAAATTGTCGCCTTCAAGCGCACTGCTTGCACCGACGGTCATTCGAACCTGGACGCTTCTTCCATCCTTTGGCTCGATCTCTCTGCCGGATGCATCGCGGAAGGAGATATCCACGCCGATCGCGTCCTTTACCTCGGTCTGGTCATCGGCTGCCGCATTTGCAATGCTGATGGCGCGCTGTGCGGATATCGCTGTCGTGACCATCGTCGTTCCCTTCGGGAAGACGCCCTCACCGGCGGTGACGGATACCGTAATGTTGTTTGCCCGGCCTGTAAAGGACTGCGCCGGGTAAGTTTCCTCCGTCTCGGTCTCTGTCTCGGTCTCGGTTTCGGACTCGGCCCCCGTCTCCTTCGCGTTTTCAGTTTCCGGAAGCCCGGACAGCTGCTGCTCGGGTGACTCGTTTTCATCACCTGCGGATGCAGCCGTGTCTGCGGCTGTCTGAGGGGTGCCTTCTGACTGCGGCGGGGCCGCTGCGGCATCGCCCGCTGCACTGCCTGCATCAGACTGCTCTGCCGACGCATCTTCTCCGTGCGCACTCTGCACATCCGTTTCTGCTGCTGTCGTCTGATTACCTTCTCCCGCTGTCCCACTGCCTTGCCCGGCTGCAGCCGGTGTCTCTTCCTTCTGTCCCGTCATCCGCGTCTCTTCAGGCTGCTTTTCTGCTGCCGGAGCTGCTGTCTGGGACTCCGCTGCCGGCGCCGCTGCCTTTGGAGCGGACGTTTCCGGAACAGATGCAGGCTCTGCGGTCTGCGGCGCAGGTGTCGGTGTTTCCGGTGCCGGCGCTGAAGTCTCCGGCGCCGGTGCGGATGTCTCTGGCGCCGGTGCAGGTGCTGGCGCTTCCGCTGCCGGTGCCTCTGCAACAGGAGCAGAGGCCTGCCCGACCGCTTCCGGCTCTGCCTCCGCCGCTGTCTGTTCTGTGATCGCCGCTGTCTCTCCCACCGGTGCCCCTTCCGGGGCTTCAGCCATTGTGCTCAGCGGACTGGCCACAGTCGTCGTGAAGATCACACAGATTGTGATCATGATGCTGAGGAATCGTTTGAGATCCTGCCGAATATTCATAGATACCCTCCTTGTCGTGTGCGGTTCCCATGTTCGCGGACAGGGGACCCTCCCATCCAGAGCCTTCCGCCGCTTCACACACCAGATCCGCAGCGGATTCCCCGTCCATTCTCATCACAAAGTTTCTGCTCGTATGAATGTTTTTTTATGAGAACATTATATGAAAAAGGAAACTGACACGACAATAGGTTTGGAATGAATGTATGCTAAATTGGAATGAAATAAGGCTAATTTTATGTTTGTTGTAAATATAATTATTTAATTTCTGATATTAAATTAAGTTGCAGCGAATACTTGATATATTTGACCGAATTTACAGGTGTTTAAACAATATGTATAATATGCAGAATGCGCATCTTCATCTTTTCTTTGTACGCTTTGTACAGATTGTCTCAAAGAAAGCGTTCTGATGCGCATTTTTATGTTTATTTGATGTATAATTGTGGAGAACCTCAGATGAGGAAATGGACAAGGAGCATAGAATCATGCAGAATACATCCTTTGATGCCGGAATGACAGACCCAGAGGGTTTTAAGGAATATATCTGCAGCACCTTCCGGAAGGCGCTCGATGAAGGATGGATCCAGGCCTACTACCAGCCGGTCATCCGCACGGTGACCGGTATGCTTTGCGGCGCGGAGGCCTTATGCCGCTGGCTCGACCCAAAATACGGCTTCATTTCCCCTGCACAGTTCATTCCGGTTCTGGAAGAGCGCGGCCTGATCTGCCAGCTTGATCTGCATATGATGGAGCTGGTCTGCCGCGACTATGCCGGGCTCTTAAAGACCGGTCCGGATGTTGTCCCGGTCTCCATCAATCTTTCACGGAAGGATTTTGAACAGCCCGGCCTGGTCCGCCGTATCGATACGCTCGCAGGTACCTACAGGATTCCCCGGGAACTTCTGAATATCGAGATCACGGAAAGCGCCTTCAGCGACCACCCTGAGAAACTCAGTGACTTTATCAGCCATTTTCACGCGCTGGGCTTTCAGGTCTGGATGGACGACTTCGGGACAGCCTACTCCTCCCTCGGCGCCCTGAAGGATTTGAACTTTGACGAGCTGAAGATCGATATGAGCTTTCTTTCCACCTCGACAGATAAAGCGCGGAGCATCGTCACTGCAATCGTCCGGATGGCCAAGGAAATTGGTATCCAGACACTCGCCGAGGGAGTCGAGACAAAAGAGCAGTATGAGTTTCTGCGCCGGATCGGCTGTGAGAAGGTTCAGGGCTTTTATTTCGGAAAACCGATGAGCAGAAGCGCCTTTGCCGGCCACTGTCTTGCACATGGCATTGACTATGAGCGGATCCGCTGGAAAAGCTACTATGATGCGCTGAGCCGGATCGATTATCAGACCAGTGAGCCGCTCTGTGTCATAGAGGACGATGGGGATTCCATGAAGCCGCTTTTCACAAATGATGCTTACAACGCTGTTCTGCGCCGCGATGGTCTGGACGGAATTGACGCATGGATGGAAGAGGTCAATGCAGTCAGCGATCCGGTGCACGCCTTTCACCGCCAGTATGCAAACGAGCAGCTCCGGAAGCTTGAAGGACTTCAGACCATCACCTATCCTTCCGGGGACCATTATATGGAACTTGCCGGGCGTGCGGTCGCCCATATGGGAGAGCGCTACCTCTATACGGTCAGTATCCGCTACATACAGCTGGATGGATTGAATGAATACCGTGAAAAAGCGTACTATATTCAGAACCTCTACTATCTGTGCCGCGATATTGTGCTCTTCGACCTGAAGACCGGCACCATGTATTGCATCAAGTCCTCGGATTCCTCTCTCCCGATTGGAGCAGGCGGAAAGCGCGTGAATCTGCTGAAGGCTGTCGAGGTCTTTGCGAAGCAGTTTACCTATCCGCCCGATCAGGCGAGGTTTCTGGCGTTCTATGACCCTGCAACGCTTCGGACACGGCTGACTGGGAACAACCGGGAGTCGCTGTCTGACTTTTTCCGCAGCAAAACCGGAGAGAGGGAATATCAGTGGCTTCTTCACAAGATCATGCCTATCCCGAAGTCCGATTATCAGCAGCTGCTCGCCATCACGATGCCGGTTTTCTTTGAACCGGGTTTTGCAGACGCCTTCCTCCAGGAATATACTGCTGAGGGGCCTGACTTCCGGCAGTTCGAATTCGGTACGAATGTGTACACGGACGCACTGCTCTGGACAAATATGAAGCGGTTTGCGAACGGCATGTATTTCTGGAAAGACCGGAGGCGGCGCTTCGTCGGCGCCAGTCAGAGCTTCCTCGACTACTACGGATTCCATTCTCTCCAGGACATTGCCGGAAAGACCGACGAAGACATGGGCTGGCACATCGAACCTGAGGCCTTCAGAAAAGACGAAGTCGATGTGCTTGAACGAGGAAAACGAATTGAGTACGCGCAGGGGAAATGCATTGTCCACGGACAGCAGCGCACGATTCTTGCCTGCAAGGTGCCCATATACAGAGATGGGAAGATTATCGGGCTGATGGGAAAGTTTTTTGATCAGGAGAAGCTCAGCCAGCTGCTGAAGTTGGAGAGCAAATCGGAATCCATTGACCCGATCACCGGTCTGCTCAACACGCATGGCTTCTCCGAATGCCTGCGCGATTACCTGGAAGAGCTGTGGAAAAACAACACTGTCTTCACCATGTTCAACCTCTCCATCCCCGAATATTCCACCTTCCAGGCACTGTACGGGGAGGAAGCAGGCGATGCCCTGCTGAAGGCAGTCGGCCAGCTGCTTCAGGACAGATACGGAACAAAATGTGTCATCGGGCGGCTGACCGACAGTCACTTTGCCATCCTGTTCCAGACAGTCGACCCTGCGCAGATCCGCCAGTGCTCGGATGACATCAGGGCCTCCATATCGATGCTCCGAAAAGCCGGGAAATGGCCCTGTGCGGTGACCGCGACAATCAAACAGACAGAGATGAACCAGAATAATGCCAGTCAGGATGCCTATCTCAAGGCACTGTTCCATGTGTGGACCGGGTTCGGGAATCTTGTCTGACAGCCCTCGTCGTTGATCCGCTTCAGTCCATTCACATCAGCGAAGACAATCCCGACACTGACGCGCATCCTCATAGCTGATCCCGGCATCAAGCTTCTCCCCTGCCGGGACGGACGGTGTCTGTGGAACGGAAGCTGACACAGCTTTTTTATCTGCATCGGAAGCCGCCGCAGACATCTCTTCCAGAGCTTTGTCAACTTTGTCGGCTTTGTCCTCTGCTGCAGGCGCATCTTTCTTCGGTGCTGCGTTTTCTTCTGCCGCTCCCTCGTCCTTCTTTGCGTTGAGGGACTTCATGGTCGGGAGTATCTACGCCAGTTTCATCAAATAGGCATTTTTAGCTGTTTTTAGGCCTTTCTGGCATCCGATGATTTTTGTGAAATCATCGTCTGACCCCCGCGTAACGCACCATTTTATGTATTTCTTATGTATTTTCAAAAGTCCAATACAGTACGTCACGTTTACACGGAAACGTCTTTCCATTCCCTGATATTGACCGCCGGTCAGTAGATCTCCCATCCCTTCTGAAGGGACTGGATTGCTTCCTGCTTGACCGTGTCTGTAGCTTCAGCATAGATATTCATTGTGGTCTGGATATCTGAATGCCCCATGATGTCCTGAATAGCCTTAATATTCGTCTCATTCTCACACATGCGGGTGCAAAATGTATGACGGATATGGTGGCATGAAAAATGAGGGATCAGGAGCGGTCTCCTTTTTTCCTTCGCCGCATTTAAAATTTCCTGAGTATTGTATTCTTCAGTAATCCTGAAAATCGCCTTGTTGATCAAACCCTGCTGAAATATCTTGCCATAGCGATTGATAAACACAAACCCAGTCATCCCATCCAGCTTGTAGCTGCTGAAGCCAGTCATCCGCTGTCGTTCATACTCTTCACTCAGTGCTTCATAAACCTCATCCATCATGGGAATCGTTCGCTTGCTCTTCCCTGTCTTCGGAGTACTGATGTGAAGCTGATATCCTTCCGGCTTTCTAAGTGGCACTACTGTATGATTTACATATATCTCTTTCTTTTCAAAATTGATATCATCCCATCTCAGACTGCAAACTTCGCCAACACGCATCCCGGTTCCGAAGAACACAATAAACATTGGAAACCAATGATTATATGTCTCGCTTCGCTGAACATATCTGAGGAATGCCTTCCCCTGATCGATCGTAAGCGCATGTCTCACGCCTGTATCCTTATCCCAGAGATTGCTTTTCTTTATCTCTCCCATCACACCATTGGATGGATTGGAACGGATAACGCCATCTCTTACTGCCATTCCCAATGCCGGATGGATCAGTGTATTGATGTTATCCAGGGTGATCGGCTTGATTCCTTTTTCATCTAACAGCTCGCAATAGAACCTTTTCACATCTGTATAGCGGATATCCTTGAGCAAAGTCTTGCCAAATGTATCTCTCACGAAGTGATCATACATATACTGATAATTCAGCTTGGTCGAGAGCTTGAGATAATATTTGAGGCTCATATATCTGTCAAACACATAATTCAAGTCAACTTTTCCTGCCACGTATGAATGAACATTGTCCACTCTGTCGGCAGTTACCTGATCCTCTTTCTCCCTCAGTTCTTCCAGCGATTCCGCATATAATGTTACAGGATGCCTGTCATTATCCAAGTATTGGAAGATATAACGCTGCTTATCTTTTCTGTATCCTTCCCCTTTCCTGAGTACGTGACCGCTTGGATCCTTTCTTGCCTGCTTCTTCTTAACTGCCATTGCTCTCTACCTCTCTAAAAATATCCAGAAGGTAAAAACCAATTCAGTTTACTGGCTCTGATTCCTCAAGAATCCTGATGCTCTTTCTGAACCATGAGCTTGAATGCGTCAAGAAGTGTTTGTGTAACTGATATATTGTGAAGTCTGGCATATGCTTTGATCTCATCACGTTCCTGATCAGTAACACGCAAGGTGAGAATATTCTGCTTTGGATTCTCTGATCTGGGACGCCCCATCTTTGCCATAACCAAACCTCCATACGGATAATATATTTTGTGTATTACATCATGTCAAGTGGTAAATGTCGAGCTCGTAATTTTCGATTTTATCAGAAAATCAATATTTGCCACGAAAAAAAACCTGCAGAATCCATTCCGGATTCCACATGGCTGCGATATCAGTTCATTCATCACGATTTCAAATACTCCAGGCATTTTTTCTCTTTGAAAACTCTCCTGGCATTTTCGACTGATTTTTCAGTCAAACAGTCGATTATCCTTCATAAAAGGCCCAATGTTCACATGCTTTACACCATCCCGACGTTGGATCAGATTGCTGCGGGTGACCAGATACTTTGGATAATTATCACGGATTTTCTCAAATGGCCGATATTCCCGATCCTCAGTTTCTCTGCTCCCCATGATTGTCATACAAACCTGAACATAAGCATTATCAACATTATCTTTGTTAAGAATGAAATCGCATTCCAGTTTTCCAATTCTGCCGACGCTCTATATCCCTTGGATTTAGCATAAAGATAGACAGCATTCTCCATTGCCGATCCATAATTGATCCTACCAGAACCCGGATATACTACATTTTACGCCATCTGGCGATGCCACTGATGCAATGGTGAACGGCCATCATGCGTAAGAGAACGGTCGGACAACGTACAAAATGGTTTGAGGAGATTATTTTAACCATTATTTGGTTATATTTTTTATTGACATTTTGTGTAAGCATTGATAACATAAACCTGTCAGAAAGGAGGAACTGACTATGGCATATACCGCGTTTGGAGAATTCGTGCGAATACTACGCATCAAACATCATCAGGTAATGGGTGACATGGCAAAACTGCTCGGAACATCAACTCCATTTCTTTCCGCTGTAGAGAATGGAAAAAAGAATGTCCCAACAAACTGGGTTCAGAAGCTAACTGACTGTTATCACCTTACTCCTCAGGAGCAGAAGGAATTAAAAGCTTCTATAGAAGAATCACGATTACAGTACAAAATTGTGCCTGGCAACGTTGGAATAAATCAGCGCAGAGCTGCAATGCAATTTGCACGTTCATTCGATGAGATGGATGATGAAACTGCTTTAAAGATTCTAGAGCTTCTGAAAAATAAGGAGGATACTGACTGATGGACTATAAGACCAAACCGACAAGCAGAACAGACCTTCGTAGATACTCGAAAATTCTCCGAAGGTTGTTCGGAGTCCCACTCACCGGTTCTTTCCCCGTGCTGGAAGTTCTGGAAAGACTTGGAGACGTATTCGACAATTGTAACTACATCGTAGTTGAGGATCGTCGGCTTCCGGCACAGACCATGGCCCGATGTTCTCAGAATGATCTCGGCGGATATACCATCGAAATAAGGCAATCTGTTTACGATGGTGCATACCAGAACAGCTGTGGTCCATTTCTCGGATTCATATGTCACGAAATCTGTCACATCTTCCTTTTCAATATAGGGTTCAGACCAGTCTACGAAAGAAGCTTCGCGGATAACACCTTGCCTGCTTACTGCAGTGTCGAATGGCAGGCAAAGGCCTTATGCGCAGAAGTCATGATTCCATTCAGCGAAAGTCGCGGAATGGGTATTGATGAGATTGTTCGTAAGTATCACTGTTCCAAAGCTTTTGCCGAAAAGAGGAAGCACCTGGAAAGGAGGCGGTAACATTGAGGGTCTAATAGTAACAAATAGTCTGCACAGCTGACATGCCGTCTATCAACTACCAATTGTTAAGCGGCATACAACATTCTGGGGATGCGAGTGCCCTCTAAATAAGTTCAGGTCTCGTATCCCTACAACAAGGGCATAAGGAGACCCTGATTATGAAATCAAAGTATTTCAGAAACACACGTGCATTCTTAAGAAATGAGTTTGAAACCGACGGGATATGGGGGTTCCCCATCATCAGAAAACAGGAGCTTGACTTATCTGACATAAATCTGATTGCTTGTTCTGATACAAGTGCTCACGATGAAGCGAATCTGAACAAAGGCGTTCATTTTCTTGTAGATGATTATCGATTTGAATCAACGTATAATTCTCCTGAACGAGCCTTCAGAAGATATGCCAAATATCGATTCCTCCTGACTCCTGATTTCTCGCTCTATTCAGAAATGGGGCTCTGGCGTCAGATTGAATCAATTGGCAAGGCACGATGGGTAGGGGCATATTGGCAAAGCCAGGGAGCTGTCGTAATACCTACCGTCAGTTGGTCTGAACCGATAAGTTTTCGATTCTGCTTTGACGGTATCGAGAAGCATTGTATCGTAGCTGTTGGAATGATTGGTTGTAAGCGAAGCAGGATTGCCTTTATGCGTGGCTACAACGCAATGCTTGATCATATCGAACCTGAAGCTGTCATTTGTCTTGGAAGACCCTTCCCAGAGATGAAAGGCAAAATCATTGCCGTGGACTATCTTTCATCCAGAAAGGTGGTGCGATAATGGGTGGCCGAGGAACTTTTGCAATTGGAAACATTGTTGCGTATACATATAGCACTACTGGGAAAATCGAAGGCGTAAAGGTTCTAACCGGTTTGAATGGAAAACATGGACTCCCTGAGGAAGCACATTCAAGCTATGCATACATCAAGCTGAAGCCTGACGGCACTTTTCACGAAATGCGGATCTATGACAAAGACCATTATCTGAAATATGAAATTGCCTATCATTCTGAGCCATCTATCGATTCCTCCAGAAAACCTGTGTTGCATTATCACACCTACGGAAGGGACTTCTCCCGTTCAAAAGCAAGGAAGATGCCCAAAGCTATGAAAAAACACTTCAGAAAATATTTGAAAGGGGTTCCGTTATGATTAATGGGAAGCTGACAGATTTTGTTGATTCTCTTTACTATGGACAGGAAATGGTGTTCATGTACCAGGATGTAAAGTACTTTGTTCAGGGCTGGTGGAGCGATGATAAGTCCACCGCAACGCTAGTATTAGACATCATGAATAAGGACCTTTTTTCCGGATATCTTTGGGAACATCATGGCAAGTCCATGATGGAATGTGCAGAAGCTTTCCTTGCTGCCCCTATATGGGAAGGTAAAAATTTCATTCAGGTCGAAGCTGACGTAAACTGGGTAGATTAAAAAGAAGAAGCCCGGCAGGTGCTACCAACGCCTGCCGGGTTATTCTAAGGATACGAGTACCCTCTAAATAAGTATATACAGTATAATTCCGATGAAGATCAAAGTCAATTCTCCCTCTTATAAAG
>Ga0256406_1007378_pt1 | contig 10470 bp, 8 predicted proteins | sample RumenRJG_03DNA_FD_185986 | JGI IMG/M metagenome (GOLD analysis project Ga0256406, IMG submission 185986) | Bovine rumen microbial communities from Lethbridge, Alberta, Canada - RJG_03 | ecosystem: Host-associated > Mammals > Digestive system > Stomach > Rumen | place: Canada: Alberta | collected...
CCCCCCGGGCAGTCGATGCGCTCCCCGGCTTTGCGCTTTCTGACGCATTCCAATTTGAATTCCTTCGCAAACCTCATAGAAAAGAGACCCTCCAGTTGGAAGTCCAACTTTTGGGTCTCACCTCATCCAAAAGAAGGCGTTTTTTTCGTGCCTTGCTGCGCCGCTTTTCCGAAGAAGGGCATTCTTTCATTGCCCAAAAAGAATAAGTTCGCCTAATCGGATTGACAAAAAAGGGGTAGGGAATATTATCTCCGTTGGGTTTTTTGACGACTTTCAGGAGAAATCATTCATGAAATCGAAAACAACCGCCCTAATCCTCTCTTTCGCCGCTTTGCTCGCCGCCTGCGGCACCGCCACGTCCCCATCCTCTTCCAAGGAGCCGACCCCCGCCAGCCAGACCCACGACTCGGAGACGGTCGACACCAAGATGGACCTCTCCCTCTGGAACCCCCTCATCGAGGGGCTTTCCACGGGCAACGCGACCGTCTACGCCGAAGAGGGCTCCCTCCGGGCCAAGACCTACTACTTCGGGGAGAAGGCCTATTACCAAGAATCCACCGAAGGCCAGGCCGGCTACATGGTGATCGGGGAGGACGGCATCTTCGACTTCACCCTCGATAAGGATGGCAACGTCGTCTTAGGCGAGGCGGAAAGCCCCGACACCAGCCTCTTCTCCCAGAAGAAGGAATACTTCCAGTTCCCCAACCGGGCCAAATCCTTCGCCAGCGCGGCCGACGTAAGCGTCTTCAAAAGCGAACCCGATGAGGATGGCTTCTACCAGATCGACGTGGGAAGCGCCGTCAGCAAATACGGCTTCCTCCTCCTAGGCTTCCCGAGCGATTACTTCAGCTACATCGCCACCTGCAAGGTCCAAGTCGGGGAAAAAGGCGCCAGCCTGGGCCTCATGTACACCCTGTCCATCGGGAGCCAAAGCTTATCCGTGATGGGCCAAATCTCCGAGATCGGCACGACCGCGAATCAAGCGATTGAGGATTTCCAGGCCAACACCAAGACCGTCCCGGCGAGGACGGCCTTCCAAGCCGATTCCCAGGCGGCCCTCAAGAAGATGTTCGGCGATGGCGCCTTGGACCTCATCCCCTACCCCAGCACCTCCAGCATGGTTTCCCGGGCCGACGTCTTCTACACCGACGAGGAGCAGACCACGATCGACTGCGTCTCCTTCGTCGACTTCAAGAGCGATTCCCGCGAGGCCTACGCCAAATTGCTCCAGGCGGCGGGGTTCACCTATAACGCGAATGGCAAGGACAAGTCCGGCGATTCCTGCGGCGTCGCCAAGAAGGTGGTGAGCGAAGCCACCACCGAGGCCGACGAAGTCGACGCGGTGGTTTACCTCTATTACGCCGCGGGCGACTACAACCTCTCGGAGTTCGACATCTGCCGCGAGGAGGTAACCGGGACGAAGATCGCCTCTTCCTCGGAGGGGAGCAGCAGCTCCGCGCAGGCTTGACCATGAAAACGAAGATCACCTTAACTTTGGTGGCGGCCACCCTACTCGCCGCCTGCGGGGGAAAGCCCGTCACCCCCTCCTCTTCCGCGATTTCGGCACGCCCTTCGGAGGCGGGGAGCGCCTCCTCTTCTTCGTCCGTGGCCACCCCTTCTTCGGAAGGGAGCAGCGCCTCCCCTTCCTCTCATTCCGAAGTCCCCGTCCGCTTCGCCATCGTCGCCGAAGAGGCGGAGGGCGCCTCGGTCATCGAATTAAGCGCCACCTCGGCCAAAGAGGGGGACGAAATCACCTTCAAGGTGAAGGTGGAAGAGGGCTACCGCTTGGATGCGGTCCGCGTGAACCAAGAGAAAATCGAGCCCAACGATAAGGGAATCTATTCCTTCACGATGGGCAAAGAGGAGGCCCGAATCACCCTCGAGGCGAAGAAGGTCTACCTCGTGAGCCTCGTCGCCAACCAGGCGACCCTCACCTTCTATTTCAACAAAAGCGACCATTACGCGGAGAACGAGACGGTGCGCCTAAGCCTATCCTCCATCGAGGATGGCTACCGCCTCTCCTCCGTCAGCGTGAAAGACGCGTCGGAGAACTCCATCCCCGTCTCCTCGGATTCCGGCATGCTCGACGGGGTGACCTTCTACTCCTTCTCGATGCCCGCCGGCCCGGTCACCGTGACCCCGATCGTCGCGGAGATCGATCCGGAATTAGCCAGCATCGCCGCGACCTACCGCGGGAGCAACATCGCCTCGAAGCAGAAAAACGACAAGCCCACCCTGAAGCTATCGAACGACGGCACCGCCTCCTTAAGCGAGCCGGGCGACGGCATCACCTACGACGGCACCTACACCTATGACTCCTCCGCCAAGACGGCGACAGGGAGCCTGAAGTCCTCGAACGCCGGCGTCTCCTACACCTTAAGCGCCTCCTTCCGGGAGGATGGCTCCATCTACGCCCTCCTCGAGGAAAGAGAGGGGAGCTACCGCACGAAGGAGCCCTACCTCTTCGCCAAGGGTGGGGTCACCTCGCTGGCGAAGTATTACACCGCCAAGAGCATGGGGCACCCCAACGTCCTCACCTCCTATCAGATCGGGACGAATCACTTCTTCACCTACGTGAGCGAGGACTTCTCCGTGATTGAGCTTGGCCTCCGTGCGAAGCTATCCTCCACCGGGGAAGAGGCCACCACCTTAACCAGCGGCTCCATCTACTCCCTCTACGACAAATCCGGGGAGGAGAAGCACGTGGTCAAGGCGAATGGATCCTTGATCCGCTTCGCCTCCAGCGAGCGCGGCACCTACACCAGCGCGGACGGGGATAACCTCATCCTCGATGGCTTTGGCTCCTACACCTTGGGCGAGGAAAGCGGCACCTACGTCTATCATGCCGACGCCTCCCAGGTGGTCTGCACCGCGAATGGGACCAGTAAGGCCTATAACCTCGACCTCACGAACAAGACCTACGCCGTCGGGGAGGTGGATAATTCCACCCCCTTCGAAGGCCTCACCTACGAAGGGAGCTTCATCTTAATCAGCCAAGGCGATTATGGAGGACAAACCGGGGTTGTCACGACCATTGCCTTCTCCGCAGAAGAAAAAACGGCCACGTTAAAGACAACGTTCACGAACTCCAACTTCTGGGGAGCGTCAAACGAGACGGAGCAAAACTACGCGAACCAAGCCTATACGTACGCCAAAGACGCCACCGGCGCCTATCAGATCACCTTCACCCGTAGCAATTCGACCTACATCGCGGAGGTCTCCTCGGATCTATCCTCGATGACCTTCAAAAGCGGCAAGCTCTACTTCGGCTACTACGGCCAAGACGAATCCGACATCACCCTCAGCAAGAAATCCGCCTAAGTCCACCCATTAAGGAGAAAAACATGAAAACGAAAAACGCCCTGCTTCTAGTTTCTTTATCGGCCCTGCTCGGCTTAGCCGCCTGCGGGAAGGAAGGCAAATCCTTCAACCGCAGCGTCGATTCCGGCGGCGACCCAATCATCGTGGACAGCAAAGGCGGCAACTCCGTCTACAACAGCGAGCAGACGAGCCAAGTCGACCCCGTCATCTCCCACGATTCCTCGGGCTACACCCTGGCCAACTTCCAAGCCCTGATCGACGGGATGGCGGAGCAGATCAACCAGATCCACACGATAAACTGGGAGAAGGTGGTCTACATTTCGGCGACCGGCCGCACGGAGCACGAAACCCAGAACAACGTCTACTACAAAGGGGAGCAAAGCCCGATCCTCGAGGCGGAGGAGGAGCTCAACTACGTCGCCTCCTTCGACGATTTGACCTCCACCGACCTCCGCGCCAAGGCGAAGCGGCAATCCTTCGCCAAGGACGGGAGCCTCTGCTACTACGACATTGTGGACAAGGACTACGAGTCGACCGCCGGGCGGCTCTCCCGCCTGGCCTATAGCCGCGATGGCCGTTACAGCAACCTCTTCACCTACTATAGCTCGTCCTTCTTCCTGGACATCATCCGCGAAGCCCAGCCCTTGGTGCACGAAAACTACGCCCAGTGGTTCGGCTCCAGCTCCAGCGGGCGCGTCCTCGACCCCGTCATCGACACGAAGGATAACGTCGTCACCTTGACCGTCTCCGGCGTCCTCACCTACACGGATTCGCAGTCGACGGAGTTCCTCCGCGTCAACATCGACAAAGATTCGGGCGCCCTCCTCTCCATCGAGATCGGCTGGAACATGGTGAGCGCCGCCACCGCGAATAGCAAAAACCCGACCTACATCTCCCGCCGGGTCGACCGCATCTCCAACATCTCCTTCGGGGGAAGGGAGGACTTTTCGGGCACTTTGTTCACCCCGGCGGACGTCGAAGCCAAGGGGAGCAGGGGCCAAATCCAAGGCAAGCCCGCGGCCAAGAAGATCGACTACACCCAATATGGCGAGAACATCACCGGCGACGACGCGAAGAAAATCCTAGCCAACTTCGAAGCCTATGGCGAAGGGACCTCCTCCAGCAAGACGACCTTCGAGATCGATGAGTTCGTCGACCCCGCCAACTCGACCTCCACCTCGGAGGACGACGACCAGCTCAAGGTCGCCGGCACCTTAAAGGGCGAGGTGAACAGCCAGCTTTACGGCGACTCCATCAAGGTGGACAAGGGCACGCTTACCCTGCTTCCCTTGGAGGAAGACCGCACCGAAGCCAACAAAGACGGCACCAAGATCGCCTACGAATCCCAGGCGATCGCCAAAGAAGAGGGCATTTACAAGTTCGACTCCTTCAACCCCGATGGGAGCCCTTTGCTCTCCCATGAGCACCACCTCGGCGGCGTGGCCAACGAGAAGACCTACCTCTCGCCCAACGCCATCTACCGGAGCGACGCCCTCGAGCCGATTTCCCTCCTCGCCACTTGGGGGATCGCCGACCGCGACGCCAGTAGCGACCCCGAGCAGCAAGACGCCGGCGCGATGACCACCTATTCCATCTCGGGCGTCTCCTTGAAGCGTAGCGGAACCACCCTCACGGGGACGGCGGAGTCCATCAACGTCCATAACGCCTTCGGCAATTACATCACCTATTCCTTCTCCTTCACGGTGAAGGACTACTTCCTCGCCTCCTACACCCTGACGACGAAAAGCGAGGCCTTGGTCGATTCCAGCGACGAGATGTTCGTCCAAAACGCGACCTATCAGTTCGAGAACGTCAAGGGGAGCGCCAAAGACGTGAATGAGGCCCCCGACCTCTTTGAGGAGGGCGACCTCGAGGAAAGCGAAACCCTCGCCCTCCACGAGACCCTCTTCTACGGCTCGCACAATTTGGACGAGGACTGAGCATGAAGCGCCCCACCCTCCTACTTGCCCTTTCGGGACTCTCCCTTCTTTTTGGCTGCGCCCATTCCTCCGGGGTAAAGGGTTCTTCCCTCCCCTCAGAGACGAAGGAAGATTCGGCCGAATCTTCGCTTTCCCATCAAGAGCACGTCATCCACAACGACCCCCTATCCCCCGAGGCCTACGCCTACGGGAGGAACCTGTTTGACCACTACCTCCAGCACGACGAGGCCTTCGAGCTCACCGCCCACACGGGGAGGGGGCATTCCTTCTTCCCCTCGCGCGGAGTGGGAAAACTATTGGTCGTCCCCCTGCTCTTTTTGGGCGACAACTACTCCTCTTCCGTTTTATCCAAGGACAAAGAGGCCCTAAACAAGGCCTTCTTCGGCGAGGCGGAGGAGACGAGCTGGCAGTCGGTCCGTTCCTACTACTGGGCCTCTTCCTACGGGGCCCTCGACATCCAGGGCGAAGTGGCCGACCCCATCTCGCTCAATTACACTTTTTCCCTCGCGGAAAGCAAAGAGAGCGAGGACGGCTCGAACTATTACAACGAGCTCCTCGAGGACGTCTACGACCGCCTCTTCACCAAGGAGGGGGCGCCCTATCAGGGGAAAGCCTCCGAGTTCGACGGCAACGGCGACGGGGTGATCGACGGCCTCTACCTCATCCCGATCTCCCCCGAGGTGAGGAGCTCCTTGACGGGGAGGCTCCACTGGGCCTTCACCTATGAGCACACCTTTGAAAGCGAGGAGTACCGAAAGGCGCACCCCGAATACGGGCAAATCGGCACCTACGGCTACTCCCCCTTCGCCTTCTTGACGCGCGTGAAGAGCGAAGGCGGCACCTTGGATCGGCCCGACGCCCACACCTTCATCCACGAGATGGGGCACCAACTCGGCCAATACGACTACTACGACGCCTACGAGTCCACCTCCAAGGCCGCCGGAGGGGCGATGATGATGGACCGCAACATCGGGGACGAGGACCCCTACACGAAGTACCTCTTCGGCTGGAGCACCCCCACCATCCTCACGGACGCCTCAAAGGAGGAGAAGATCGATATCACCCTGAAGCCCTCGGGCGAAGGGGCCGAGCAATTCGTCGTCCTCGCCTCCGACTTCAACAACACGGCGATGGACGAATACCTGATCCTCGAGTATTACCAGCCCAGCCACCTCAACGAGCACGACGCGGCCCATTATTACGAGAACCAGGGGCAGCAAATGCCCACGGAGGAGGGCATCCGCCTCTTCCACGTGAACCGGAACCTCTATTCCTCGAGGGCCATTCTTTCCCGCGATGGCAAAACCGTGAACTACGACTTCGACTGTAACCCCGCCCACACGCTGAACACCTTAGGGGAGGAGAAGGACTTCGCCTTCCCCGAGGACGTGGATTCCAGCCGCGAAGGCACGCAGTACTACCATAGCTACTCCATCAACTACACGGGGAACCGCCAGGCGATCTTCCTCGACACCAACGAAATCACGCTGGTCCGGAAAGACGGCGACGAAGGCAGCACCTACAACAACTACTTCGAGCAGCCCGGCAACCTCTTCTACGCGGGGGATCGCCTCTCCTCCTACACGTTCGAGTCGATCGACCAAGTCGTCGACAGCGACTCCATCACCCTCGACGAGTGGAGCCAAAAGCCCAAGCTCACCCTCCCCTATTCCTTCACGGTCGACTCGATCGCGAACGGGGAGGCTAAACTCACCTTCCAAAAAATCGCGAAGTGACGAGCCATCGCGGCACGAGAAAAGCGGCCCCGCGCGAAGCGAAGGCCGCTTTTTCTTTCTCCGGATTATTCTTCTTCTTTCGGTCGGGGGAGGTAGAGGACGACGTCGTCGTAGAAGGCGCCATCCCGCCCTTTGGAGAGGTGCTCCGAATGATCGAAGGTGAAGCCTAGTTTCTCGAGCACCCGCGCCGAGCGGCGGTTGTCGGCGTGATGCCTCGCCCACACCCCGTCGATGCCGCTTTCCTGGAAGGCGTTCTCGAGGAGGAGCTTCGCGGCCTCGGTCATGTAGCCGTGCTCCCAATACGCGCGGCCAAGCCAATAGCCCAGCTCGGGGGCGTTGGCCCTGGCGGAGGAGGTGTCGTAGCTGAGGGAGATCGTGCCGATCAATTTGTTGTCTTCCTTGCGGATGATGGCGTAGCTCCCCTTGGCCTTCAGGATGTCGTGGAGCACCCGCTTGCTCTCCTCCAGGCTATGATGCGGGCTCCAGCCGCAGCACTCCCCGACGATGGGGTCGGAGGCGAGGCGGTATAGCTCTTCGGCGTCTTCGTCTTTCCACGGGCGCAGTTCGAGGCGCTCACTCAAAAGATGATCCATCGGTGTTGCTCCTAAAAGAGAATGCGGCAAAAGATAGTTTCATTTTAGCCTTCTTTCGCCAAGAGAAAAGGGGAATGCCCCGAAAAGAGAGCGCCTTCCCCCCTTCCCATGCTATCCTTTAGGCATGGAAAAAGAGGAAGAGATCCGCGCCTTGCTCTCCCAGGGGAAGGCTTCGCTTTTACGGGAGGATTACGCCACCGCGCGGGAGAGGTTTGAGGAGGCCAGGGCATTAGGAAGCGGCGAGGCCTCCTACCTCTTGGCCCGGCTCTCCTATAACGGGGAGGGCGAAAACCGCGACCCCAAGGGGGCTTTGTCCCTTTTCTTTGAGGCGGCCGAGCGGGGAAACGCCGAAGCGAGCTGCTTCTTGGGCTTCCTCTACGAAGGGGGAGAAGGGATCCTCGAGCAAAACCTCGAGTTATCCCGCTTCTACTACGAGAAGGCGGCCAAGCAGGGCCACCCGGCGGCCTGCTACTCCTTGGCCTTAGGATACGAGGAAGGCTATTACGGGGAGGTCGACCTCGAGAAGGCCACCGCCCTCTACGAAAAGGCGGCCTTAGGGGGCGTCGCCCCCGCCCGGGAGCGTTATCACCGGCTGAAGAAGCCATCGTCCTCCAAGAAAAACTGACGGGGGCATGCTATAGTTTCCTCCGAAGAAAAGAGGAAATTCCAAGATGGCATGCACCACGATATTAGTCGGCAAGAAGGCGAGCTACGACGGCTCGACCATGATCGCGCGGAACGACGATTCCCCCTCGGGCGTCTTCCACGTCAAGAAGCTAGTCCGCGTCGAAGGGAGGGATAAGCCCCTCCTCTATCAAAGCGTACTCACCAAGTTCCAGATCGAACTGCCCGCCGGATCGTTGGCCTACACGGCGATGCCCAACGCCAACCCCAAGAAGGAGGGCGTCTGGGCGGCCGCGGGGATGAATGAGGCCGACGTCGGCATGACGGCCACGGAGACCATCACCTCCAACCCCCGCGTCTTGGGCGCGGACCCCTACGTGAAGGATGGGATCGGCGAAGAGGATTTGGTCGCCATCGTCCTGCCCTACATCCATTCGGCCAGGGAAGGGGTGCTCCGCCTGGGCTCCCTCATCGAGAAATACGGCACCTATGAGCCCAACGGCATCGGCTTCAACGATGAGAACGAGGTCTGGTGGCTCGAAAGCATCGGGGGCCACCACTGGATGGCCAAGCGCGTGAAGGACGACTCCTACGTCGTGATGCCCAACCAACTCGGCATCGATTGCTTCGACTTCGAGGACGCCTATGGGGCGAAGAAGGAGCACCTCTGCGCGGAAGATCTCCTCTCTTGGAGTAAGAAGAACCACCTCTTCCTCGACCAGGTGGATAAGAGCCACCTCTTCCTCGACCAGGGGGAGAAAGTGAATCCAAGGCTTGCCTATGGCTCCCACGACGACAGCGACCACGTCTACAACACCCCCCGGGCTTGGTACATGCTCCGTTACTTCAACCCCAGGAGCATGCATTTCGATGGGCCTGACGCCTATCATCCCGAGGACGATGACCTCCCCTGGAGCGCACTCCCCGAGCACAAGATCACCCTGGAGGAGGTGAAGCACGCCCTCTCCTCCCATTATCAGGGCACCCCGTTCGACCCTTACGCCCCCGGGGCGGTCCAGGATGGCATCAACCACACGCCCTACCGCCCGATCGGGGTCAACCGCACGGCCTTCTACGCCCTCCTTCAGGTTCGGGGATACGCGAAGGAAGGCGCCAAGTCGATCGAGTGGTTCTCCTTCGGCTCCAACGTGTTCAACGAGCAGGTGCCCTTCTTCCCTTTCGGGAAGAAAGTGCCCTCCTACTACGGGAACACCAAGGAAGGGGAGGTCAGCACCGACTCCTTCTATTGGGCCAACCGCCTTCTGGGCGCCCTAGCGGACGCCCACTTCTCCTCGACCTCCCTCGAGATCGAGCGTTATCAAAACGCCGTCTCGGAGAAGGCGCATGAAGTCGTGAACGAGGTCGACGAGGGGAAGATCGCCACCCTCGAAGAGGCCAACCAGAAGATGGCCGACGAGGCGAAGAAATTGACCAACGAGGCCTTGGGCAAGGTGCTCTTCGTGAGCAGCTGCCACATGAAGAACGCCTTCTCCCGGAGCGACCGTTGACCCATGATTCCAAGAAGAGCCCTTCGGGGCTCTTTTTTCTTTTCCAAGAAAAAGGCCGGGGAGGTTTCCCTCCTCGGCCCTTCGCGTAGAGGTGCGCTTAGAAGCTATCGCCCGTAGGCACGAGCGAGGCTTCCACGATGCCCCAGGCTTCGCCCAGGGACTCCTCGAAGGGGGTAAGGCCATCTTTCGTTTCGGGGTAGCCTTCCCGATCTTCGACTTCAGACTGCACGTTGTCCTGCATGACATTCTTGCTCATCGAATTACCCTCCTTTCCTTCCCGCTTCCGCGGGATGGAATAGGATAAGGGGATTCGTTCCCGTTTCAAGGAAAAAAGCCCATGAAAGGGCTTTCTTCCGATGCGATGGCTTAAGGATCAGGAGAAGAAGTACTCCAATAGGCCGCGTAGTCCCCTTTCGCGGTAGATGCGGCGGTACTCCGAAAGCTCCCGCAGGATGATGCCATCCACCGCGTTCATGGAACGCACCTCGACGTCGGCCGAGCTATCCTTCAGCCGGATGCCCCCGTCCGAATGGACGTAGCCATCCGCGATGACGTCCTCGGCGATGCTCTTCAAGGAGGATTCCTCGATGAGGGGGAGGGCCTCCTCCATCTTCTCCCGGATGCCCTTCTTCTTGCGGGCGAACACCTCGAGCCCCGTCGCGCTTGGCATCTTATAGGCGTACACCTCGGGGAAGGAGGAGTAGAGGGTGTCGCATAGGGCCTTGTCGACCGAGTTCTTCGCGGAGCT
>Ga0256406_1007379_pt1 | contig 10467 bp, 8 predicted proteins | sample RumenRJG_03DNA_FD_185986 | JGI IMG/M metagenome (GOLD analysis project Ga0256406, IMG submission 185986) | Bovine rumen microbial communities from Lethbridge, Alberta, Canada - RJG_03 | ecosystem: Host-associated > Mammals > Digestive system > Stomach > Rumen | place: Canada: Alberta | collected...
ATCCTGCGCAAAGACGATCAGCCCGATCTCTACGGCAATATCTATCACAAAGTACGCATCAACTATTATCCCCCGCGCAACGACAACAAGGAAGGTTGGGACAACCTCGACATCTTCGGTTGGATGGGCTATCCCATGCAGATCAAGATCAACTTCCTTTGTCGCGACTCCATCCTGGCCGCTCCATTGCTTCTCGATCTCACTTTACTCTCCGACCTGGCCCATCGTGCCGGTCGCTATGGCATCCAGCGCTTCCTGAGTTTCTTCCTTAAGAGTCCTATGCACGACTACACCAAGGGTGAGGAGGCCGTCAACAATCTCTTCGAGCAGTATACCATGCTCAAGAACGCCATCCGCGAGATGGGCGGCTATGAGGCTGACGAGGAAGTGGACTAAAAGCCACAACAGACCCTACAGCAGACCCTCCCTAACCCTCCCTTAAAGGGAGGGAAAGAGCATCTCGCGCGTGATGGCTCTTGTCATGAATTAGAGATTACTTTTCTCGAATGTTTGAAGACTCTTGTCAAGATTTGGAGAATACGCTTCTCTAATGTTTGAAGATTCTTGTCATGAATTGGAGAATGAGAGAATGCGCAGATGGTTCTGCCCGAAGAGGTTGAAAAAAAGAGTGACACGAATATAGAACAATAGCGGTGCTCCCATGTAGTGTGGGGCACCGCTATTGTTTTGTATATGAGGAAAGAGGACTTACCATGTGGAAATGTGGGGGCTCTCCTTGTCGTGCTGTGAGAGCCCCCTATGCAGTGTCTTGTGCACCTTAGCTTTCAATTTTATTTCTGTCTGATGACGATACCGCCCATCGACTGGAACGAGACCTTGAGTTTGCCGTCCTTGCTGACTTTCACGGTCTTCTCCACAGCTTCGCGGTTCTTGCCATCGGTGAGCAGCGTCACCTGCTGGCCGGCGAGCATGGGCAGGGAGAGCGTGAGCTGAAGCGGCTTGCTCAGGCCGTTGAGGCCACCGACAAACCATTTGCCGCTGACAGCATCCTGACGGGCGATGACAGCATAGCGGGTTGGATAACCGTCGATGAACTTTGTGTCGCGCCAAGTCGTCGGGATGTCCTTGAGAAAAGCACGCTCCACAGCGTTGACGGTGGAGTCGGACTGCGGGGTGACCTCCACGCAGTTGACACTTGTCTGGTTAGTGATGGCAGTGGCAAGCTCAAACGTGTTGCTCGTGTAGCGCGGGTGGCGGCTGCGGTTGTCGCGGCTGAGATAGCGGTTCATGATCACGCCACCCCAGTCGAAGCTGCCTATGGCGTTGCGGCTGAAAGGATGCATGGTCATCTCGAAGCCCTCTTTCTTGGCGTGATATTCCGTGAAGAAGATGTTCTCACTGGCCAGCGCAGCCTCAGAGGCGATGTAGTTGGGATACATCCGTTCCCAACCTCGTGGGATGGTGCAACCGTGGAAGATGACGGCGAGGTGGTGGTCTTTGGCGTCGCTGAGGATGTCCTCGTAGAGTTGCATCGTCTGTTGTTTGTCACCGCCGAAGAAGTCGACCTTGATGCCGGCGATGCCGGTGCGCTCCATCCAAGCCATCTCACGTTTGCGGGCGATGGCGTCGTTCATGATGCCGCGTGGAGTCTGCGGTGCATCGTTCCAGTAGCCGTTGCTGTTGTACCACAGCATGAGACGGACACCCTTCGCTTTGGCGTAGGCGGCAAGCTTCTTGATGCCCTTGCGTCCGATGTTCTTGTCCCACCAGTTGTCTACCAGCACATATTCATAGCCATACTTGGCAGCCAAGTCGATGAACTGCACCTGATCGGCATAGTTGATCGAGTTGTCCTGCCATACGAGCCAGCTCCAGGTATAGCGTCCCGGCTTGTAGTCGTATTGGGTCTTGTATTTCGGTTCCACCACGTCGTAGGGAATTGTCGTCTCCACGATGGGAGCGAGCGTCTGTCCAATAGTGATGGTCCGCCACGGCGTGGTGCCCGGTAAGGCGATGCCGGGTGCTGCGCTGCCATTACCATTGTTCTCTCCGGGTTGTGGATAGGCCACGGTGTAGCCACCCTGTGGGTCGTAGTCGCTCAACCGGCTGCCGCAATAGCTGCCGTCGACGCCGGTTTCGGAGACCAGCACCCAATAGTCGTTTTTGTTTTGGCTGGCTTTCTTATTGTTGCCGTTGCCGGGCAGTTGCTCGTGGAAGAGACAGGGGAAGGTATAGCCCACGCCGAACTGCGACTTAGCGGTCATGGGCGCGTCGGCGGTATACTCCTCTTCATAGGAAGGCTTTGTGCGTTCCCATCCCGTCATGGGCGTGATCTGAGGACAGAGAAATGTCGTCGTGCCATCGGGAAAGCGGAAACTCGTGGCCTCGCTGCTGATGACGGCGCATTTCGGGTTGTCGTCTTTCTGCCGGGGAATGGCGTAGCGCAATGCGATGTTATTGTCGTCGACGACGAAGGTGACGACAAAACGCTGTCCCTTGGCATTGGCGAAAGTCACATCAGTGGCGTTTGCCTTGAAGTCGACATGCGCGCGTTTTGTGCGGGTCATGTCGTAGTGCTTCTCCATCGGGTAGTCGCGGCTGTCGGTGAGCGTCATGCTGTGGGTGAGATCGCCGAAGTCAGCGACGAAGCCTAAGCGGGAAGGTTGCATCACCTCTTTACCGTTGAGAGTAATGGTGTATGTAGGTTTGCCGTCAGTGTCGGAGAGCGTCACGACGAGCTGGCCGTTGGGCGACGTGATGGTCTTGTCCTTGGCTGCCGCTGGCATGGTCAGACAAAGAGCCAGTGCAAAGAGAGATGTCTTGAAGATTGTTTTTTTGTGTGTCATATTTGGGTTTTTAAATAATCTTGATAGACTTAAGAATAAGCTGTTAAAAGCAGACGTATTTTCAGCATGTATTCAATATTATTTGTCTAAAGATAATGGTAATAGATCGAAGAACATCAATCTTGTTCTAAGAATAGAGTCGTCTTTTATATGACGATAATCCTTTTCTTGTTGATCAGAACTAAATACTGGCTTAAAGCCATTAGATTGATAAAAAGCTATTGTGCCCGGACTGTTGTATGCATCTACAGTGACAAATCGGCATCCAGTTTTGTTGTTTGGATCAATGAACCAATATTTTATGAATTCAAGCACATCGCTACCTATATGCATGTGGCGATATTGATCAGATACAGCTAATCTGCCGACCAAGACAGCTGGGTAGTCTTTCAATGCTTTTACATGCGGAATGTCGGTCTCTATTTTCTTTTTTCTTGCATTTGGCAAATCGTCAACTCTAATACTCGCATTTGATAATGTGAAAGCACAGACTACTGAGTGGGGCTCATTATCAAGTTTGTAGCAATAACTTTTACCCAACAACTGTTTCGCATAATTGAAGCAGTCGTTGGAAAAGAAGTCATCAAGGTCTCTGTCACCACAAGAGAAGCCTTGCAACTCTGTTGGGTCAGCTAATTCACACAGCGAACAGTTATCTGAAAGGAAACTCATTTAACTTTCAGTTTAGCTTTTGCTAATATATTCTGGACCATTCTCATGCCCTGTTCGTATTGTGCTTTTGCTGTTTTTCTCTCTTCCTCGTTCCGATGGATGTAAGCCTCATATGTTTCTTGAGCTTGCCGCTCAAATTTCTCAGCGACGTCACCGGTAAGTACAGGAATGGATGCAATTGCCAATGCCATAATTTTCTTCCATTATTGATAGTTCTAAGGCAAATTTACGAACTTTGTTCCGAACTACAAAATAAATACAGAACTATTTTATTAATGCTAATACTTGAAGGCTTACATGTCAGATTATATCACTTCTGAGAGTCGCTTAACGTTTTTGTCTTTCTTATACTCATGTAAGCTGTCGGTTTTCCGAGATGATTGGTATCTTTGTCCTTCCATGAATTACTCATTAATATTTTATGAATAATTTGTGGGTAATTAATGGGAATTCGTGTTGAAGGAAACATAAATGTCCATGAATTAACCACGAATTTTAGAGCTGTTGAAAAGTTTTAGGAGGAACGCTTGAGTATTTAGTATCTGTAGTAAATAACTTCGTGTTTACGGATCATGGGGATTAGAATTCATGCTGCCATCCGATGCTGATGTCGACCATAGTGGTGTGCTTGGCGTTGGACGGGTTCATCCATGCGGCTTCCGCTTTCAGAGTGAAGCCGAGGGGTAGGGAAGTGTTGAGGCCAGCCGTCCATTTATTGCAGAAGGCGTTGTCGACGTGGAAATATCCGTCGTAGCGTGCGAAAGGGATGATCGAGAAGGAGGGGAGGCCCAAAGTGGTGGCGAGGTCGTAGCCGGCTTCCAGCCCCGCCGCCTTGTTGTCGTGCGTGTTGCTGGCGATGATCTGTCCGTCGATGGTCCACCCGTGTGCCAGATAGGCGAAGTCGAAGGCCGCATGAAAGGCGTGGTCGTAGTCCATGAGATTAGGATTGTCGCGCTGGTCCATGCCCTCCTTGGCACTGCCATAGAAGCCGGAGAGACTCAGGTCGAGGCCGTTGATCGGCTCAATGCCCACGCGCGTGGCGGCACCGAGCAGACGGGAGTGCTTCAATGGGGTGGTGGGATAGACGTAGGTGCCCAGTTCGAAGTGTACTATTCCGGTACGTCCCCACAGCGCGATACCGCCCTCATGCCACGTCATCGGCATGAGCGTGCTCTCGCTGAGCGGATCGTAGATGGTCAGGGCCGGTCCGCCGGCGTTGGTAGTACCCACGGGGATGTCGATGATACCGGCTTTGACGTTCAGCGCCTCACTCCATTGCTTGTTGATATAGAGCTTGTTCGTTGTGTAGTTGTCGTCGAAGTTGTTGCCCCATGCCCCTTCGGAGTGGAAGCGCTCATATTCCACTTCAGCTACAGCCGACCAGCCTTTGCCCAAGGTCAACGTGGCGTTGGCGAGTATGTGGGGGAAGTCGGTGAGTGTCGGATGCTCCTGACCATGTCGGTGACCATAGTTCATCTCGGTCATCACATAGCCTGTGAGCCGCTGCTGTGCTGTGCTGTCCTGTGCCAACATGTTTGCGCTGCAAGCCAAGAGACCCAGCGCGCTGAAGAAAAATCTGGTTTTATACATTTCGACATCATGTTTTACGAGTGCAAAGTTACAACATTGATGTGAATCCCGATGCAAAAGAGGCATACCCAAAAATAGTGATTTTACACTCTGCAATTATCTCCATACTTAATTAATCTCATCATTTTCTACGACAAAAGTACTTCACGGCGGACTTACAATCTAGAGAGACCATTTTATATGAAAACGGGGGTAGCTTCGCCATTTCAGCCTTTTTCGGCTATCAGAAACGGACTTTGATGAGGTCAGAAAGCCTTTTTGATCAGAAATTCTCTAGAGAATTTTCCCTCATCATGGCTTTTTCATCGGCTCACTACGCCAAGATGACCGGTTAAAAAGGCGTTTTTGACCATGATAACGGGCTGAAATGAAGGAGAGAAAAAATGAAGATGAAAGGGATAGATAGTTAATACGTTGATAGATAGTCGGTTATGCTGATTTTTTCTAGAATAACGCAAAACCCATGAAAAAGGCGATATTTGGAGCCAAGGACACCTTCGCTCGCAAATATCGCCTTCTCGTGGGCGGAAAAATGTCAGTTTACTTGACACTCCCCTGCTATGTTGTTGTTATGCCACCTCAATGTTTTTGGTGATCTCCTCATTCTCAGTCTTGCGTGGCAGACCAATGCGGAGCACACCGTCCTCTACTCTCGCCATGATCTTGTCGCGGTCGACATCGTCGGGCAGTTGCAGACGCTGTTCGAAGTTGGCGTACGAGAACTCGCGGCGCAGATAGCGCATTGCGTTGTTCTCCTGCTCATTCTCATCCTTGTGCTCCATCTTGATGTTGAGCACTCCGTCCTTATCGACGCTGACGTGGAAGTCGTCCTTGGTCATGCCCGGAGCGGCCAGCTCAATCTCGTAACCGGATTGGTTCTCCTTGACATTGATGGCCGGAGTGGTGGTTTGTACGCGAGCCGCGCGGTTGTTGTTCAAGAGCTCGTTCAGTGCGTTGTCGAGCGTTGCGTAGTGGAATACTGGATATAACATATGAAAACCTCCTAATGATATTGTTTCTAAATTGTGATTAAACTCTAATGTTTTTTTCTTTGCCCTTGTAAATGCAATATCCATACCCATGTAAAAGAAGCGACAATCCGTCAGCTCTGCGTGACAGATTGTCGCTTTCTTCTATGCTTCTCTTCAAATTGATGGTTTAGTAGATGACTTTCTTACCTTTTTGGATGACGATCTGATGTTTGGCGGGGTGCTGGATGCGTGCGCCGTTGAGGCCGTACATGAGGTGGTCAGAGGCTGTGCGGTCGAGGTGAACAGCTGAGATGCCGGTCATTGGCGAATAATCGTCGTTGTTGGTTACGTAGATATCGTCGATGGTGATCGGCTTGTCGCCCAGGGACCACAGGGCGACGATGTAGATTTTCGACGGGTCGATGGCATTGCTGTTCTGCTGGCTCTTCATCGTGTGCAGTGGAACGACGATCTGCATTCGGTTGTTGAAGGCCTGCTCATAGTTGTTTTTCGCCCAGATGTTGTTTTGCGGATAGATGAAGATCTTGGCGCCGTTGTTATCGGGCTGTTTGAGTTTTACCACGAGATATTTGTAAGCGCTGAGGTCCACACCGTCGCTGTAAGTCCATCCTGTCTGTCCATATTTCCCATTGACGATTGTGTGGGTCTTCTCGTCGTATGAGGCACCGTTTTGTTCCCAGATCACCTTCACGTAGTTCTTGCTGAGCGGGAAGAAACTTGAGCGGACGTTGAAAGCTGTGGAGTAGCTGTTGCCAAAGGCATCTTTTACCTTGGCGGTGACGTGAGCCTTGCCCTGTCCTTTGGCCAGGATCTGCCCGTTGACCACTTTGACATTTTCCGGATCGCTGACCTCGTAGGATGCCAACGAAGAGACATCCTCCGTGTGACCGTCCTGATAGGTAGCTTTCAGTCCGGCGAGCTGTGCTTGCCCGGCCATCATGTCGAGGTCGCCGACGGGTTGCAGGCCAGTGATGGTGGCCTTCTTCGGGTCAGGCAAGTGTGTGTTGTCGTTGTCCGGCCATGCGCGGTTCACCTCCGCCCAGTCCTTGTACCACTGCCAGCAGGCTCCGGCGCAGGTCTCGGGGTTGCCGTCAAAGTTTGGTGCCACGGTACCGCTGTTGAGATATTTGTCGATGTCGAGATAACAACTGGTGCTGGAGAGCGTCATGGAGATGTTGTCGTAGTGGTCCATGAGTGCTTTGAAGGCCGATCCCCACTTCGAAGTGGAGCCGGTGGACCATGTGCCCCAGTTTGAGTTGACCCATTGTCCGTGCTCGTTTGTGTGTCCGGTGCCTTCCTTCTCAGGGCTCCAGTCCACCTCAGTGATAATGACAGGATTGGTCATCACCACGGGCACGGCCTCAGTGAACGACTGGATATACGTCTGCGCGTCGTATTTGGTGTCATCAGCACCGTACCATCCTACGTAGTCGTGCACGGCGTATCCGATGTTCTCGCCCTCGATGGGATGGGAGGCATAGCCGCGGTAGTTGGCCTGCCAGCTGGTTCCCGGTACCCAGATGATGCCCGTGAAGCCGTTGGCGCGTATCTTGTCGACGATGGGCTGAAAAAAGTCGTGCATGGCCTCGGCCGTTTCCTTGCCCTGACCGTCGTAGAGTTTGACGGGCTCGTTGGCGAGTTCTATCGAGATGGCTCCGGCGTTGGCCTTGACGATCGGGTTTTTGCTGACCACGTCCCAGACGTAGAGTAGATAGTTTTGATAGGCATCGCCGACCTTGATCTCATGCGGACAGACGCCCGGCGGACGCACGACGACATACATGCCGTGGTTCATGGCCTTCTGCATCAGGGGGATGTAGAGCTTGTCGAGGAAGTGGTTGAAGCGGTCTTTGCTAAAGGCCGAGATGTCGTCCTCACCGGAGGACTTCTTTGACGGGTCGTTGGTCCAGCAAGGATCGAGGTGCAGGCGGAAGACGTCGCAATAAGCTCCATGTTCGTTGTCGGTCATGGCGGTGTAGATCTTCTCGAAGTAGTCGAGACAGGGCTGCACGTGGGCATCGGTCAACTCGGGTACCCACCCGGTCCATCGCCAGCCGTTGAAGTAGGGACTCGGCGTGTCCATCACGCCATGGAGTGTGACGCGGTTGCCATGGGTGTCGCACAGATAGCGGCCCTCGACATGGAGGGTGGGGAGCGGGGCGGAGTAGATGGAGGATGCATGAGCGCAGAGCGTGCCCAGACAAGCCAGCAAGGATAGAATAGTTTTTCGTAATTTCATTGTTTCGATTTGTTTAGGATCATCGGGTGCAAAGGTAGGGAATAGTTGGCAAACAGGGTTTGTGGGAGGTTACGAAAAGTTTAGCTGAGGTTACATAGGGGGGAGACAAGGGGGCGCGTTTGCTTGTAAGCAAACGAACAGAACTGATGGACCAACAAGGGACGAAAAGCCCCGGGCAGAGGCCGCAAGGCGACCATGGCTAAGGGCAGAGGGAGGGACGAACAGGGGAAGACAAGAAAGGCAGAGGCCGCAAAGCGACCTCTGCCAGAAGGGAGAAGGGGGACACCCCCCGGGAGGCGGGGCTGTAGCTGTCTGCTACTCATTGCTTGCCGCTACCATTTGATGCTCACGCCCCCCATGACCCACGTGCCGGGTTGCGGCACATTGCCGACATCGACAAAGTCGCGGTCAAGGAGGTTGTTGCCTTTGAGGTATACGGTGTAGTGCGGAGCCGTCCAGGCAAGGTTGGCGTCGAGGATGCCGTAGCTGCCATAGCTGTGGAGCTGGCCCTGGAGATCGTTGTAGTGGCCCATGCGGTGCTGGAAACGATAGCAGAGGTCGAGCGTCAGCTGTCGCCAGAGGTTCAGCCCCAACGTGGTGACCACTTTGTTTTTGAGATACTCCAGCGCATAGAGGCTGCGGATGCCCTCACCCTCGTGCTGGTCCTGGTTGATGAAGCAGTAGCTCACGTTGAGGCATCGCAGCACACGCTGCTCAGGCAGCAACTTGCGGAAATCGAATTCTGTCATGGCCTCCACGCCGAGGGCGTTGATCTTGCCGTAGTTGACCGATTTCCATACGACGTTGCCGTCGTCGTCTTTCGTGCCGTCGTCGATCCAGTCGATGAGGTGAGTATAGTGGTTGTGGAAGACGCTGGCCTTGGCCGAGATGCCGTCGGAGGCATAGCGTAGTCCGCCCTCCACGGCCCGCAGCTCTTCGGGTTTGAGGTTCGGGTCAGCCTTGTGGCCCCCGACAGAGTAGAAGAGTTCGGTGAACGACGGCATGCGCAGCGAGCTGTTGTACGAGGCGAAGACGCTCCAGCCCTTGCCGAGTCGCACGCTGGCGTCGATGCCGGGATAGACCCGCATGTTCATGTCGGCACCGCTGTTTTTCGCTGCTACGAGTCCTGCCGACACCGTCAGCGGTCCCGTCACCACGTTGTGCTCCAGGACAAACTGCATGTTGGTGCGGTTGAGTCCTTTGACATAGTCGCGCGAGGTGCCGTGGATATGGCGGCTGCGGCTGAGCGCATTACCGAGGTTGGTGCTCACCAAGTCCTCGTTGCGCAGTTCGGCGCCGAGGGCCGTACGGCCGAGTGCCCAGTCAAACCACGCGTTGATGTTCGCGCCATAGATGTCGGTGCGGTGATAGTTGAACGGCACCTTCGACTCGTCGCCACGCAGGAGTTCGAAGCGGTCGTACTGATGGTTCCAGTAGATCGAAGGCTTGAGATGCACAGCACCTTGCCGTGTCTCAGCCTGCAAGGCCGTGAAAGTCTTGAAAGTATGTTCAAATTGATTGTCGAAATTTGGTGAATAGAATGTCGAGGAGCCAAAGTTCTTAGCCGAGGCACCGGCGTGCCAGTTGACGCGCACGTTGTCGTCGAGATATTGTCCTTGGTAGAAGCCCTTCGCCGTGTTATAGTCGGTGTTGAGGTGTCCGGCTTTATTGCGGGTATATCCGTCGCTGCGCGTGAACGTACCGGAGAGCGACTGTCCCCATCGGTTGCCGCCCCATGCGCCCCGTGCGCCAAGGCTGAGGTAGCCATAGCTGCCGCCCTCGACATGCGCGTCGACGGAGGTTGTGGTGGGTTTGCGTGTGACGATGTTGATAGCGCCCAGCAGGGAAGAAGTGCCGTAGACGCGCCCTGCGGGTCCCTCGAGCACCTCGATGCGCTCAATGTCGCTGATGTCTACGGGGAAGTCAAAGGCGTTGTGCCCAGTCTGCGGGTCGCAGATGTTGATGCCGTTGAGCAAAATGGTGATCTGCTCATCGTTGCCGCCTCGGATGCTCACGTCGGTCTGGGCACCGATGGCCCCCCTTTGCCTGACATCCACGCCGACGGCGTATTTCAGCAAATCGTTAACACTCTGTACCGGCGCCGCCTGGATCTCCTCGCGGTTCAGTACAGTTACCATTCTCGCTTGTCGGCTTTGTGCCAGCGGAG
>Ga0256406_1007380_pt1 | contig 10466 bp, 6 predicted proteins | sample RumenRJG_03DNA_FD_185986 | JGI IMG/M metagenome (GOLD analysis project Ga0256406, IMG submission 185986) | Bovine rumen microbial communities from Lethbridge, Alberta, Canada - RJG_03 | ecosystem: Host-associated > Mammals > Digestive system > Stomach > Rumen | place: Canada: Alberta | collected...
GGGCATCCTCTGTGTGAAAATACGATGCATAAACCTTTTCCAGCGTCTCCCGGCCCAGATCATTGTAGCCGTAACCGGTCGTTGAATACAGGCAGGCTTCGCCGACATGATTTTCCTGCATGGCACGGATCACCTTGTACTGGCAGTACTCCGCCATATCGTCTACTTCCTGAAAGCGGTCGACGAGTTTTGCTGCCGTCTCTTCGCCGTACTCGGCCGTTTTCCGGTCAATGCCGAAACTTTCATACATCTGCAGTTTATCTTCAGTCATGATATACTCCCTTGCTTTTTAACTTTATTGTTTAAATTTGTTTCTCAAATAGTTCCGATTTATCTATATTTAAAACCATGAAAAGTACAGCTTTATCCAAATTAACAGTGACAAATAATGCCGTTTTGTCAAAACAGTGAACTTCTGGCCTTCCAGAGCATCAGCATGTAGTCGAGGATCGCACGGCTGTCACCGCCGAAATCTTCCTTATCAACCCAGATGACGCTCTCCTCACGCCGGAACCAGGTGAGCTGCCGCTTGGCGAAATGCCGCGTGTCCAGCTTGATCTGCTCCGCCGCCTCTTCCAGCGTGCACCTGCCCTCCAGATACGGAAACATCTCCCGGTAGCCGAGCGCCTTCATCGACGGACTGTCCTTTGTGATGCCGTGCGCGACGAGGCCGCGGATCTCGTCTTCCAGGCCGCGACTGATCATACTGTCTACCCGGCTGTTGATCCTCTCATACAGGACGTTCCTGTCCTGATTGAGAACAAAGTATAAAAAGCAATACGGCGACTTTCTCATCTTCTGCTCTTCATTATGTGCAGAGATCAGCTCACCTGTCTTTTCGCGAAATTCCAGCGCACGGATCACACGGCGCACATTGTTCGGATGGATCGCTTCTGCGGCAGCAGGGTCTGTTTCCTGCAGCATATGGTACAGACAGGCAGATCCTTTATCCGCCGCAAGCTTTTCAAGCGCAGATCTCTCATCGGATGGTCCGTCTTCCTCCGTAAAGTCAATGTCTCTCAGGACTGCCTGAATATAAAAGCCTGTTCCACCGGCGAGGATCGGTATCCTGCCCTGGCTCCAGATCTCTTCCATGGCTTCTTTTGCCATCTGCTGAAAGCGCCACACATTGAAATCTTCATCCGGATCGAGCACATCGATCAGGTAATGCGGGATACCGCGGCGCTCTTCCACTGGCAGTTTGTCCGAGCCGATATCCAGTCCCCGGTACACCTGCACAGAATCAGCGGAAATGATGGATCCGTTCACTGCTTCTGCGAGATCCAGTGACAGCTTTGTCTTGCCTACAGCGGTTGGTCCTGTCAGGACGATCAGCGGTTTTTTCAGTTGATCCGATATATCTGCCATCAGTATCTCCTTCATTGCATTGAGGTCTGATTACGCCTCTGCCCCTGCATATTTCATGAACGTCAGTCGCATTGACGAAAGCTGGCGTCAGCTGTTCCGTTTATGCGTCTCCATGTATGACAGTGCATGGCAAAGAGTGAACAAATACTTTCCACGGTCGATAAAGTCGAAGCAGCTTCTGGTGCATCAGGATACAATTCTGCGAAATTTCTTATCCATCTCATACCGGGAAATGGAGATGATCGTGGGTCTTCCGTGCGGGCAGTTATACGGATTTTCCAGCGTGAGAAGTTCGTCGATCAGCGCCTCTGCCTCTTTTTCAGAAATCTTCATATTGCCCTTCACGGATGCCTTGCAGGCCATCGAGGCTATTTTTTCCGTGATCACCGCCGGATCGCCCTCACCCATACTGTCGAGCTGACCCAGAATTTCCGTGAACAAATCTTCCGGTTTTACATACAGATTAGCGGGTACTGCATTCAGACGGTATGCGTTCACGCCGAATGGCTCCAGCTCGAAGCCCAGGTCTGTGAAGGATTCCATATGGCGGCTGATCAGCTCCGTCTCGTGCGCGGAAAGGTTCAGAATAACAGGCGGATACAGCATCTGCGAGGATATCTTCTTCTCGCGGTAACCGCGCATCATCCGCTCATAATTGACTTTCTCATGTGCTGCGTGCTGATCGATGATGTACAGCGAATCCTTATATTCAATGAGCCAGTAGGTGTCAAAAAGCTGCCCGATCAACCGGAACTGTCTGCGCGCCTGTTCGGAGAGGACTTTGTCCTCGCGAAACATATTCATCTGCTCGGTACGCACAGTCTTATCCTGTCCGGAGCCGATTGCTTCTGGAAGATTGTCAGTCGTCTGACTGATTCGTACATTATTTTCCTGCCCGGAACCTTCGACTTCCGACAGGCGATCAGGCTGCGATTTCATCTGTTTATCTGAAGAGGCAGAGGAATCAATGTGTTCAACTGCAGAATTGGATGTGACTGTTTCCAATTCATCGTTTATGTCTGATACAGAAGTGGAAAAGGTCTTCGTAGCATCTGCATCCGGTTTATTTGATGTGGTTTCGGCTGTTGAAACGTCCGTATGCAGAGTATCCGCACGCTCAGTTGAGGATACCCCTCCGTAAACAGGAACACTGTCTCTGAGCCGGTCATCCTGGCCCCCGGGCATCGCCTTCCTTCCGGCATCCATCCTTTCAGGAGTCCCTGAGGATTTTTCAGCACCAATCTGCCCGACAGTTGTTGATGTTTTTCTGGTTCTCTCGAAAGGCTCCGGCGCTCCGCCCTTCAGGAACGGCAGGCGCACGCCCTTATCTCCGCGCGGCCGTACCTCTTTGTCGGTGCTGACTTCCGGAATCCGCTCTCTGTTCATCAGCGCATTCTGTATCGCCAGACAGAGCTCGTGATACAGGCGCTCCTGATCAGAAAGACGCACCTCGAGCTTTCTCGGGTGAACGTTGACATCGACCTTGTGGCTGTCAATATCCAGGTACAGCAGCGTAAACGGATAGCGGTGCTGCATCAGGAAGCCGTGATAGCCATCCTCGATAGCTTTCGTGATGACATTATTTTTCACAAAACGGTTGTTGATGAAGTAATTCTCAAAATTCCGGTTGCCGCGGGAGGCATTCGGATTGGCGATGAAACCGTGAATGTGCATGATCTCTGATGCGGTGTCCACGGGGATGAGCTCCTTAGTGAGATCACGGCCGTAGATCTGATAGACGATCTCCTTCAGGTCGCCATTGCCGCTCGTATACAGGCGGTTCTGTCCGTTCATGATGAATTTGAACGAAACCTCCGGGTGGGAAAGCGCCAGCTCTTCGATCCAGCTCGCGCACTGACTGCCCTCCGCCTGCGGAGATTTCAGGAATTTTGCTCTGGCAGGCACGTTGTAAAAAAGATCGCGCACGATAAACGTGGTGCCCTGCGGCGCGCCAATCTCCTCGCATTCCTTTTCTTTTCCGCCCTCAATGGTGTAGCGGATACCGGTCAGCGCGTCCGGTGTTTTGGTGATGCATTCCATTCTGGACACGGAGGCAATGCTCGAAAGCGCCTCACCGCGGAATCCCAGGGAGGCGATGTCGTCGAGATCCTCCACCTTCCGGATCTTACTTGTCGCATGTCGAAGAAACGCAGTGCGCACCTGACCTGCCGGAATGCCGGCGCCGTTATCCGTGATGCGGATGAAGGTCGTTCCGCCGTCGCGGATCTCCACCGTGATGGCCGTCGCCAGGGCGTCCAGCGCGTTCTCCGTCAGTTCCTTGACAACGGAGGCCGGCCGCTCGACCACCTCGCCGGCGGCGATCTTGTCTATCGTTGTTTCATCAAGCACCTGAATTTCTCTGATCATAGTTACCTCTTTACCACCGGTTCTTCACTTCACTCTGCAGGTGAAACAGCGTATTCATGGCCTCCATCGGCGTCATATTCTGGATATCCAGATCCCGGATCTCCTGAATAATCCGGTCGTCATCCGACGTATCGAGGAAGGACATCTGCTCCATATCGACCGTATCGTAATGGGCAGCCTTTTTCTTTGACTTATTCTCCGTGAGATCCTTCACGGTGGCCGTGATATCCGCATCCGAGAGCTGATTCGCGATCTCCTCCGCCCGCTTCAGCACCTGCTCCGGCACACCTGCGAGCCGGGCAACCTGAATGCCATAGCTCTTGTCTGCGCCGCCCTCGACGATCTTCCGGAGAAAAACAATGCCTTCGCCTTTTTCACGCACGGCAATCCGGTAATTGTTCACGCCGGCAATCTTGCCCTCCAGCTCCGTGAGCTCATGGTAATGCGTGGCAAAAAGCGTACGCGCGCCCAGCTTTTTCGTATCGGCGACGTATTCCACCACAGCCCACGCGATGGCAAGCCCGTCGAAGGTACTGGTGCCACGTCCGATCTCGTCGAGAATGAGCAGGCTGTTCTTCGTCGCATTTTTCAGAATATTCGCGACTTCGGACATTTCCACCATAAAGGTACTCTGACCGCTCGCGAGGTCATCGGAAGCACCCACACGGGTGAACACGCGGTCCACGATGCCGATGTCGGCGGATGCCGCAGGGACAAAGCATCCGATCTGTGCCATGAGGACGATCAGTGCTGTCTGACGCATGTAAGTCGACTTGCCGGCCATGTTCGGACCGGTAATGACGGCCACACGGTGCGCCGCATTGTCCAGATAGGTGTCATTGGACACAAACATATCGTCCTTCAGAACCTGTTCGACCACGGGATGCCGGCCATCGCGGATGTCTATTTTTCCCTTTGTATTGATCTTCGGCCGTACATAGCGGTTGTGATCAGACACATAAGAAAATGAGCAGAATACGTCGAGTGCAGCGATCGCCCGCGCTGTCTTCTGAACACGCGCAACATTGTCGGCGATCTGCTTCCGGATACCGTCAAAAAGCTCGTACTCCAGTGATGTCAGGTGTTCATCGGCGCCAGCAATCTTCTGTTCGATCTCCTGCAGCCGCTCCGTCGTATAGCGTTCCGATCCTGTCAGGGTCTGCCGCCGCACGTAATAGTCCGGCACCTTGTCCTTAAAGGAATTGGTGACCTCAATGCAGTAGCCGAACACGCGGCTGTAGCGGATACGTAGTGTCTTGATCCCTGTCTTTTCCCGCTCTTCCTGCTCCAGGTCAGACAGCCACTTCTGCCCGTCCTGTTTTGCTGAGCGGTAATCATCGACCATCTGGTTATAACCGTCACGGATGATGCCGCCATCCTTCATGGCAAGCGGCGGGTCGTCGACGATTGCGCTGCTGATCAGTCCGCCGAGATCATCCAGCGGATCAAGATCCTGGCAGATATTCTGCAGAAGGCTGCTCTTGAAACTGCTGAGCAGCTGGCGGATAAACGGCAGCATCTGCAGAGAGCTCCCGAAGGCAACAATATCTCTCGGATTTGCCGAACGATAGGTGATCCGGCTGACCAGCCGTTCCAGATCGTAGACAGGCTGCAGATATTCGCGGATCTCATCTCGGATCATCGGCATGCCGGTCAGCTCATCGACGGCATCCAGCCGGTTGTTGATCTCCTTCGGATCGATCAGCGGCTGCTCGATCATGCTGCGCATCATACGGGCGCCCATCGCCGTTTTGGTTCTGTCCAGCACACCGAGCAGGGATCCCCTTTTGAGCTTTTCCCGCAGTGTCTCCGTCAGCTCCAGATTGCGTCTCGTCGCCGTGTCCAGCACCATGAAGCGGTCAGAAAAATAAGGCGTGATCGCCGTCATCTGCTCCATGTCGGTCTTCTGCGTCTCATAGAGATAGCGGAAAAGCGCACCGGCGGCGACCTGTCCGCAGCCGAAATCGGAAAGGCCGAGTTTCTGCATTGAAGATACATGAAAATGCTTCAGCAGGATCTGCTGGCTGGCTTCTCCGTCAAAATAGCTGTCATCGAGTGCGGAAATCGCGATCTTCAGACGGTTCCGCAGGTCATCCATATCGAGCGCTGACATCATGAGCGCCTGGTTGCTGATGATCTCGGCAGGCATGAATTTCTGAATCTCGTCCATCAGCCGCTGATCGGAATCCGTCTCAGATACGAGACACTGTCCGGTAGAAATATCGGCGATGGAAATGCCGTAGCGGTCGGACGTGCAGAAAACGCACATCAGGTAATTATTTTTTGTCTCGTCCAGCTCCTCGGGGCTGGTAACGGTTCCCGGCGTGACGATCCGGATGACCTCCCGTTTGACAAGCCCTTTGGCGAGCTTCGGATCCTCGACCTGCTCACAGATGGCGACCTTGTGGCCTCTCTCGATCAGCTTTGCAATATAGGTATTCGCCGCGTGGAACGGAATGCCGCACATCGGTGCGCGCTCCTCAAGGCCGCAGTCCTTACCGGTAAGGGTGAGTTCCAGCTCCTGGGAAACCATCTTCGCATCGTCGAAGAACATCTCATAGAAATCGCCGATGCGATAAAAAAGAACACAGTCCTTATATTGTTCCTTTGTCTGCAGATAATTCTGCATCATAGGTGATAAAGCCATAGTTACCTCATTTTCATCAACTTAGCCGAAAGCATGGCACCTTCAGTTAAGGTATACTTCTCTATTACAGAGTACAGATGCCTCACCGACGTCTGCGGATGGTTGCGGGTTGGAAGCATCTGTATCTCTGTCATGCTGCTCAAATGATTTATGTCCTTGACACAAGTGCATCGCTGTCTGCCCTCGTCCCCAGATAGTAAAATCCGTGGCAGCTGTCCAGACGGACAGGCACGATCTTCCCGATCAGAGATGCATCGCCGGGAAAATGAACGACGATATTGTTATCGAGTCTTCCGGTCACCAGGGAGGCGTCCTGCTCATTGATCTGTTCAACGAGTACGCCCATCGTTTTTCCCGTAAAGCGCGCCGTCTGTTCACGGCCGATCTGCTGTACAAGGGAGAGCAGACGGTCAAAGCGGTCCTTAATTACGTCCTCAGGCACCTGATCCTCCATGACGGCGGCCGGCGTACCACTTCGCTTCGAGTAGATAAATGTAAAAGCACTGTCGTACCGTACCCTGCGGACGACGTCCAGTGTCTCCTGAAAATCCTCTTCCGTCTCGCCCGGATATCCCACAATAATATCCGTTGTCAGGGAAATATCCGGCATCGCAGCGCGGATCCGGTCCACCAGCGCCAGATAGGAATCCTTCGTATAATGGCGGTTCATGCTCTGCAGGATCCTGGTGCTTCCGGACTGCAGCGGCAGGTGCAGATGCGGGCAGATCTTGTCCGGATGCTTCGCCATCACGCTGATCAGCTCATCCGACAGGTCCTTCGGGTGGGAAGTCATGAAACGGATCCTCTTCAGTCCGTCGATCTCACAGATGCCATCCAGCAGTTCCGCAAAGCTCACCGGCGTCGGCAGCGTTTTTCCGTAGGAATTGACATTCTGACCGAGAAGCATGACCTCCACCACGCCATCGGCAACGAGACGTTCGATCTCGCGCATGATCTCCTGCGGTGTTCTGGAGCGCTCCCGTCCCCGCACATAGGGAACGATGCAGTAGCTGCAGAAATTGTTGCAGCCGTACATGATATTCACACCGGATTTAAAGCTGTACTTGCGGTCAATGGGCAGCTGCTCCACCGACGCCTCTGCTTTTTCCTGAATATCCACGATCATGCGGTTCGGTGAGGCGAGCGATTCCGACACGATCTCCGCCAGCTTGTAGATATTGTAGGTGCCAAAAATAAAATTGACGAATCCGAACTTCTTGCGGATCGTCTCCACCACCTGCTTTTCCTGCATCATGCAGCCGCAGAGACCGATCATCATATCCGGATTCTGCTTCTTGAGCGAGTGCAGGCCGCCGAGCCTTCCGTACACCTTGGTATTCGCGTTCTCGCGGACGGTGCAGGTATTGTAGATCACGAGGTCCGCTTCCTCAGTGTCTGTCTTCACAAAGCCAATTTCTTCCAGAATGCCACGCAGCTTTTCGGAGTCCCTGGCGTTCATCTGGCATCCAAAGGTTACCACATCAAACGTCAGCGGGCGTCCCTTCCTTTTGGAAACCTCCCGCAGCTGCTGTGCAGCCTTCTTCATGAAATATGCCTGTCGCTCCGGTTCTTCCGCCGGCACCTGACCGGTCATTAATTTTTCGTCATTAAATAACATATATACTCCTGTGTTTGTGAGCAGCTGTATATTCATCTGTTCTTCGGCTGTAATTTGAGTGGATTTTCCAGTGATACAGATGCTTCCATGCAATTTCTCTCAGCAATTGCTCATCGCTCTGTTGATGACAGAGGCATCTGTATTCAGGAATTTCATGGCAAATGTATTCAGCCTCTGCACGGTACCTCAGCCGCGGAAGATCCCGCACTGTCCGGCCGGATCTGCCCGCTCCCGAGAATGATATACTTCGTCGTTGTCAGCGCCAGCAGTCCCATCGGTCCTCTCGCGTGCAGCTTCTGCGTGCTGATACCGATCTCGGCGCCGAAGCCGAACTCACCACCATCCGTAAAGCGCGTTGAGGCATTCAGATAGACAGCCGCGGCATCCACCCTGTCCAGAAACTTCTGTGCATCCTGCCAGCTGTTCGTAATGATCGATTCCGAATGACCGGTATTGTAACGGTTGATATGCGCAATAGCCTCATCCGTGGAATCCACGGTCTTCACCGAAATGATCAGATCCAGATATTCCGTACCGAAATCCTCTTCCGTGGCCGGTTTCAGCACTGCCTCAGAACAGGCCTTTTTCATCGCCGCAAGGGCACGATCATCCGCACGGATCTCCACATGTTTTTCTGTAAGGGCCCTTGCAATCGGGCCTGCAGCCTCAGGAAGGATGCTGCTGTGAATCACCAGCGATTCACACGCATTGCACACGCCTGTACGCTGAGTTTTCGCATTCACGATAATGCGGACCGCCATGTCGATATCCGCGGCCGCATCCACGTAAATGTGGCAGTTGCCAGTACCGGTCTCGATCACGGGAATCAGACTGTTTCTGCGCACGGACTGGATCAGATTTTTTCCTCCGCGCGGGATCAGCAGGTCCACATACTGATCCATCTGCATAAACTGCCGTGTTGTTTCATGATCAGTGGCCTCAATGAGCTGGATCATATCTGCCGGCAGTCCTGCAGATGTAAGGCTGTTTCTGATCACCCTGACAATAGCGGTATTGGATGCGATGGCGTCGCTTCCGCCCTTGAGAATGACTGCGTTGCCCGTCTTGAAAGTGAGCGCAAACGAATCCGCTGTCACATTCGGACGCGCCTCGTAAATGATGCCGATGACGCCGAGCGGCACGCGCTTCTGTCCTATCATCAGGCCATTCGGACGCCTGTTCATGGAAAGGACTGAGCCGATGGGATCATCCAGCGATGCTACCTTGCGAAGTCCGTCCGCCATGGCACGGATCCGTCCGTCTGTCAGACGAAGCCGGTCGATCAGGCTTTCCTTCATGCCGTTCTGCTGTGCTCTTTCCACGTCTTCCCGGTTCCCGGTGAGGATCTCCTCCGCATGGCTGACCAGATCAGCCGCCGCCTGTGTCAGCAGCCGGTTTTTCTGCTCTGTGGATAACTCAGCACCATCCATCGAAGCAGCTCTTGCTCTTTTTCCGATCTCTTCAAGTTTCATGACCAAGAATCCTCTCTTCCGTATAAATAGCCTGCGGCGGTACGTCCATCAGGTCGTAGGGCACGCTGTCAAAAATCTGAAATTCAAAGGCAACAGCATACCGGACAAAATCCATGTGCCGTTTCAGATACCTGTCATAATAGCTCCCGCCGTAGCCCACGCGATGGAGCATCGGATCAAAAGCAACGCCCGGCATGATCATCAGGACATTTTTCGCATCATCTGCCTGCAGCACAAGTCCGGGGAAAGTGGGATCCGGTTCCAGAATGCCGAATTTCGAAGGCTTCAGCTGACCAAATGAGTGAATATACCAGAACGACATCTGTCTGTGCGGATCAACTCTCGGAACAGCCGTCTTCTTACCATCCCGCCACGCCTGTTCGATAAACGGCTGCGTCATCACTTCATGGCCAAAACCCACGTAGGTGAAAATGGTCTCCGCCTTTTTGTACGCTTCCGAAACGGTGATCCTGCGAAAAATCCGACGGCTTTTTTCACTGACTTCCTCATCGGTCGCCTGCTCCCGCCGGCGGAAAACCTCCTGCCGCAGCTGCTTTTTGATCTCTTCTTCGTTCATACCCATGCAATACCTGTTATATACCGTACCAATGTTATTATGCTTTTCATTCTTACTGCTGTTCTGCAGTTCTGTTGCTTTAGTGCTATATCCTGTTCTTTTTGCTGTTTTCTGCTGTCCTCTGCTGTTTTGTGTTGTTTCACGATTCTGTGTCTTCCACTTCAGTTATCCGCCTCCAGATAATCCATCAGATAGAACTCATCCTTTTCACCCGGAAGGAAGAGCGTTCCGACCTTCTCCCCGTTGACGATTCTGTGAATATTGTGGAAATCGTCACCGCTGGCGATGACCATGCTGCAGCCGGCCATCCCGGCGATCTTTGCCGCAGAAAGCTTTGTCGCCATTCCTCCGGTGCCCACATTGGTCCCTGTCGTTGACTTTCCCATGTGCATCAGCTTTTCATCCAGATGATCAACT
>Ga0256406_1007381_pt1 | contig 10466 bp, 10 predicted proteins | sample RumenRJG_03DNA_FD_185986 | JGI IMG/M metagenome (GOLD analysis project Ga0256406, IMG submission 185986) | Bovine rumen microbial communities from Lethbridge, Alberta, Canada - RJG_03 | ecosystem: Host-associated > Mammals > Digestive system > Stomach > Rumen | place: Canada: Alberta | collected...
AAGGGCAGGACTTGCCCGGCTCGCCTCCCAAGTGAATCACATTGGTGGTCAGCAAGAGGAACCCGCCGAAGATCTCCCAAGAGATCGGTAGGGATCCCCTCTCTTTAGAGAGGGGAGGATGTCAAAATTAGCAAGGCGTTTTGCGTCTTGTTCTCTATTTTGCCTTGTCGAAAGCCTTGGCTCCTGCCTTGCGCCAAAGGGTCATATTGCCTGAGCGCCTGTGCATCGGGGATGCGGCTGCGCCAAGCGTTGCTGGCCTGCATGCGCAAATTGATGAGCGATTTTAATCGCATGCATTCATGCCATGACATGTCTGCAAATTTTCATTTTATCCCCCATAAACACATTAATTATCATTTAAATAGATTATTAAAAGCTGGCCGTGGCGTCTTAACAATTGGATGAGCTTTTTGCAGTTAAATGCTCATTTTATTTAAGTCGATTGCGTGAATGCAATCACATTCTGCTTTTGATGTCGAGGGCAGCGCCGATGTGAGCATAGTCTGCGCAAGGCTGCCTGCAGCGCAGGCCAGATGGACGGAGCCATCGCCCATCTCCTCGGATCCCGAGAGGTCCGAGCAGAACCACTCGCTCTTTGCCGCCCCTAACGGGGCGGTCTGGACGGTTTACACCGCCCAGAAGGCCAGGCAGGAAGGCAAGGACAACATGCAGTTCACTTCCCAGGTGAGGGTGCAGGAGTCGCATGACGGCGGCCTCACCTGGGGGCCATACTGGACGCTCTTTCCCAAGGAAGGGACGTTCTGCCGCCAGCCCATCCAGGTGCTCTCAAACGGCAGGTGGATCATGGGCAACTGGATCTGCACCGACTCGCCCGACGGCCTCTCAGAGGATCCCACCGTCTTCAAGATCTCAGATGACGCGGGCAAGACCTGGCGCGAGGTCTAGATGCCGCAAAGCTGCGGGCGCGTCCACGCCAACGTGGTCGAGCTGGAGGGTGGAGAACTCGCCGCGTTCATGCGCTCGCGCGAGGCCGACTTCATTTACGTAAGCCGCTCCTATGACTTCGGCGACACCTGGTCGGCGCCGGTGCCCACGGAACTGCCCAACAACAACTCGGGCATCAGTGCCATCAGGCTTGACGACGGGAGGATAGCAATCGCCTGCAACCCCACCTGCGCCAGCCACCCGGTAAAGGGCAAGGCCGCGTGGCCCGGGCTGCGCTGCCCGGTTGCCGTGGCCATCTCCGAAGACTGCGGGCGCAGCTTTCCGCTCATGCGCATCATCGAGGCCGGAGAGGGCTTCGTCGGCGCGGAGAACCGCACGAACAACGCTCAGTACGAGTACCCCTACCTGATGCAGTCGCGCGACGGCGCGCTGCACCTGGCCTTCGCCTTCCATAACCGCGAGTGCGTGAAGTACATGCGCTTTACGAAGGAGCAGATAGCAGGGAAGAGGCGCGAGAAGGAAGGGAGGTACAACCCCACCTCGGCCAAGGTGAGCTAGGAGGCTGCGCCTCCTATGCGCGCAAGGGCGTCCCTATGCCGGGGCGCCCTTGCTTTTTGCAGCCTAGTCGAGGTTCTTCCTGAACAGGAGCCCTGCGGTGGCGAATGTCACGATGCTGATGCCAAAGAGCGGCGACAGCATAACTATGTTGTCCATGAAGGACTCGCCTTGGAGGTAGATCCTCCACACCGCCTGAACTCCGTAGTAGAGCGGATCGACGCGAGCCACCACCTTGAACCAGTCGGGCATCGCGTCCACCGGGGTGAGGAGCCCTGAGATCATGATCGAGGGGAGCACGATGAGGAAGGCGATGATGATCGAGGCAAGCGAGGTCTTGGAGAGCACCGAGACCGTAAGCCCGATCCCCACGCAGGCGCAGCTGAAGAGGGCTATCACCAGGAAGAGATCGAGCACGGTGCCGCGCAGCGGGATGTCGAAGTAGAAATTGCAGATCGCCGCGAGCGTCAGCGACTGGAGTATGGAGACGATGACCGGCGGAAGCGCCTTGCCCACGAGCATCTCGAAGGAGTTGGCGGGCGTCATCAGCATCATGTCGAAGCTGCCCTCCTCCCTCTCGCGCGAGACCTCGAGGCTCGCGAGCATGACGACCTGCACGATGGTCAGGGCGAGGATCATGCCGGTGAGGATGCTGAAGCGGGTGATGTTGTTCTCGTTGTAGATCTGGCGGTAGGTGATGTCCAGGGGGCTGTTCACGCCGTTCTCTGCGTTGAAGGACGCGACTATCTGCTGCACGTAGCCTGCCGCGGTGTTGGCCGAGGCCGTCTGCCTGGCGTCAAGCGAGATCTCGACTTCGCGCGTGTTCTTGAAGTCCGGTCCGAAATAGATCCCGATTAGCGCGTCGCCGTGCGAAACCGCCTTGCGCACGCAGTCAAGCGAATGGCACTGCGCGGACTTGGTGAAGCCCGGGGTGGCGGCGATGCGCTGCATGAGCTCGCGGCACTCGTTGTCCTCCTGCGCGGCGAAGGCGGCATAGGGCACCTGCGAGAGCTGGTAGTTCGCGCCGTAGCCGAAGATGATGCACTGCACGACTATCGGGACGACCAGCACCTTGCGCGTGCCTGGATCGGAGACGATGACGATGAGCTCCTTCTTGAAGACGGCAAGGATCATCAAAAGGCCGCGGACAAGCTTTTGGAAGTTCATTTGCAGTCCTTGTGCACCTTGCACACCGCGATGAAGAGGAACAAGAGCGCGTAGACGAGCTGCAGCGCGGTATCCAGCAGCACCTTCTGGGTGTCGCCGCCTGAGAGGAAGAGCACGCGCATCGCCTCGACGGCGTAGGTGGGCGGGATGGCGTTGCCGATGGCCCTGATGGCCGGTGCGACGCCTCGCAGGTCGAAGATCATCCCCGAAAGCAGCACCGTGGGCAGGCAGCCGATGATGATGGCGTACTCGGAGGCCAGGAACTGGTTCTTGCAGAGGGCCGAGATGAGCACGCCGAAGCAGATCATCTCAAAGGAGTAGACCGCGATGAGCAGCACGAGCAGCGGCACGCTCCCGCGCAACGGGATGTGCAGCAGCAGCTGCCCGAAGATGAGAGTGATCATCGACCCGGTGAAGCCCAGGATGAAATAGACCATGACCTTGGAGAGCACGATCTCCAGCGCCGAGGTCATGGTGCCGGCGAGCGACTCCATGGTCCCGCGGTCCCACTCGCGGGCCACGACGAACGATCCCAGGAACGAGCAGACGAGCGTGATGATCGCGATGTACTGGCCTGAGAGCAGGAACCATGAGGAGGTGTTGGACTCGTTGAACCAGTTGCGCGCGACCACGGATACCCCGCCCTGCCCCGCGCCGAGCTTGGATGCCGCCGCGTTTATCACCGAGTTGATGTAGCCGCGCGAGAGCTCGGCCAACTGCGCCTCAGAGCCGTTCTGGAAGATCATGATCTGGGCCTTGCCGTGGGCGAGCGCATCGTCAAAGCCCGGGTCCAGGGCGATGATGTTGTTGACCTTGTGCGAGTAGAAAAGGTCGCGCGCCTCGCCCAGGGTCCCCACCACCGTGGTGTCGAAGTACGGCGAACCTATGAACTCGTCTGCCAGCGTCTTCTGGACCCTGCTTTCGTAGTTGCAGACCACCGCCGCCTCGATGGGCTTGACGTCCATGCGGATGGCGTAGCCGTAGATGATCACGAGCACCAGGGGCTGGATGAGCACCACGGCGAGCACCGAGCGATCCTTTGAGATCTGCAGGATCTCCTTGCGGATGAGGATCGCCATGAACGCCAGGCTCGGCATCCTCCTGAAGATCTCCTTCAAAAGCTCAAACATCGCGGTCATCCCCTCCTGCGCGGAAATTGGCGACAAGCTCGACGAAGGCCTCCTCGATGGAGAGCCTGCGGCCCTCGCGCGTGCAGATCTCCTCGGGGCTGCCGAGCACCAGGATCTTGCCGCGGTCCTGGATGAGGAAGCGATCGCAGTACTCGGCCTCGTCCATGAAGTGGGTGGTCACGATGACCGACGTTCCCTCGCAGGAGAGCGCGCAGATGCGGTTCCAGAAGTTGCGCCTGGCCATCGGATCGGCCCCCGAGGTAGCCTCGTCCAAGAAGAGGATCTTCGGGCGGTGGATGAGGGCGCAGGCCATCGAGAGCTGGCGCTGCAGCCCGAAGGGCAGATCCATGGAAGGCTCCTTCTCGCTGCCCCGAAGCGAGAACTCGTCCAAAAGCTCCTCGATGCGATCGCGCAGGCGCCTGCCCGAAAGCCCGTAGCTTAAGCCGAAGTACTCGAGGTTCTGCACGCTGTTGAGGCGGCGGTAGAGCGAGAACTTCTGGGAGACGTAGCCGATGGTCTGCCTTAAGTCGGACTTGGCGGTGCGCAAATTGAAGCCGTTGACCGTGACCTCGCCGTCCGTTGGCGTGAGCAGCGCGCAGATCATGCGGAAGGTCGTGGTCTTGCCCGCGCCGTTTGGGCCCAAGAGCCCGAAGATCTCCCCGCGGCGCACCTGGAAGTCCGAGTGGCGGACTGCGGTGAAGCGGCCGAACTTCTTTGAGATCCCCTTGACGTCGATGACCACAGGATCATCGTCGTGGGAGGGCTTGAGTCCGTTCACGTCGGGCTTTTTCATCATGAGCGAGAAGTCGAGCGTATTGAGGATGTAGACGTCCTCAAGCTGGGGCTCCCGCTGCGCCACGGCAAGCGCGCCGTGCGCGCAGCCGATGGAGGACTCGGCGAAGGCCTCAAGCTCCGCCGCACCAGCGCCTTGCCTTGCGATGATGTCGATGCACCCAAGGCGCGGGCAGAGATCGAGGATCGGCGAGTTCTCGTCATAGCGGCGCGTGCTGAACATGAGGCGCCTTGCCGTGGCGCTGTAGGCAAGCCCCCCGCCCACGCTTATGCGGAAGGTCCTGCCCTCGGCAGACTTGCAAAGCCCGCCGGCGGCGCCCTTGAGCACAATCTTGCCTGACTCGAGCATCACGGCCATGTCGGCCGCGGCGGCCTCCTCAAGGTAGGCGCTTGAGAAGATGCACCTAGCCCCGCTCTCCCTCATGTAGCCGTAGATGACGTCCCACAGCTCCTTGCGCGAGACGGGGTCGACGCCCACGGTGGGCTCGTCGAGGATTATGTAGCGGGGATCCGCGGCGATGGCGCAGGCAAGGCCGAGCTTCTGCTTCATGCCGCCTGAGAGCGAGTCTGCGGCGTAGTCGCGGAACTTCAAGAGGCCCACGCGATCGAGTATGCCTGAGAGCTTCTGCTCGGCGCCCTGCTGCGCAAGGCCGCGCAACCCCGAGAAGATCTTGAGGTTGTCCATGACCGAGAGCTCCCCGTAGAGGCCCAGCTGCTGGGACATGTAGCCAATCTTGCTGGTAAAGGAGAAATCAGTGCTGTCGGGGATCATGCCGCCTAGGCGCACGATCCCGCCGTTTGGGCGCAGCACGCCTGCGACGAGCTTCAAAAGCGTCGACTTGCCCGCGCCGTCGGGGCCCATCAGGCACACCGACTTGCAGGAGTCCGGGATCTCGAGGCTGAAGCCCTTGTAGACGGGGACGATCTTGATCCCCCTCCGGTAGCCCCGCTCAAGATCCCTTATCTCAAGCAGACTGCCCATGCTCAGAAATCCACGGTGACGGGCTGGCCGAGCCTCAGGATGCCCTTGGGATCGTCGAAGTCGACGCGCACCTCCCAGACGAGGTCGGTGCGCAGCTCCTCGGTCTGCACGCTCTTGGGCGTGAACATCGCAGTGGAGCTCACGTAGGCAACCTGGCCCTCGACCTTGTCGCCTGCGGCATCGGATATGGTGACCTTCATGCCGGGCTTGACTGATGAGAGCTGGGTCTCGGCGATGTACATGAGCACGCGCTTGTGGTCAAGCTGCGAGAGCTCGTAGACCGTGGAGGAGGCCGAGGCCATGTCGCCTAGCTCGGCCTTGCGCGTGCGGATCTGCCCGTCGTAGGGGGCGCGGAGCACGCTCTGGTCGTCGCGCTGGTAGACGAGGTAGGAGAGCTGCTCGTCGCAGGATCTCGCGATCTCCTCGGCCTTGCGGATCTCCTCCTCGCGGTAGCCCTTCTCCATCATCGCAAGGTTGGCCCTGGCGCTCTCGAGCTGGGCCTGGTACTGCCTTAGGGTGTAGAAGGCCTGATCGCGATCCTGGGCCGAGGCGCTGCGCCTTGCGTACAGCGACTGGTAGCGGTCGTTGGTGAACTTGGCGAGCTCGACCTGGGCCTCGAGCGTCTTGACGCTGGCGCGGGCGGAGTCTACCTCCTCCTTGCGGTAGCCCTTGCGGGCCTTGTCGGCGTCGGCGCGGTAAGCCGCGCACTGGGCCTTGGTGATCCCTATCTGGTGCTCGAGCGCCTTGGTGTCGAGCGTGGCGAGCTCCTGGCCCTTCTTGACGAGATCGCCGCTGTCCACGTTGAGCGCGGTGATCCTGCCTGAGCGCTCGAAGGCAAGCGAGCTCTGCCTGATGTCAACGATGCCGTGGGCCTTGCCAAGCGGATCCACCGAGGACTTGCTGTAATAGAGGACGCCGGCGAAGGCGGCGCAAACCACGACGAATGATGCTGCAAGCAGTTTCTTGTTCATGGCGCTCAAGGCCCCTTGTTCTTTTATACGCTATGCCCATATTTTCTGACCGCAGCGTGGTCTCGTGCAAGGAAAGAAAGTTAGTCGCAATAGTGCAAGCGCGTCCCGGAAGCGGGCATTTGGCAGGGGACATCTAATTGGAAGGACAGCCTTTTATCAGGTCTTGCGCGCGCGGCTGCCTGGCCTAAGGAAGTCTCTTGAAAGATTTTCTCTTTGTTTGCCCGAAACGTTTGAAGGCCCCGCACCGCCTGCGCGGCGGCGGGTGATACGTACTGTCCGGACACTATGGGCACCGTCCACTTGGCGCGCATCTGCCAGCGGCTAAGCCCCGCGGCGTGCAATGCCTCGCGCTGCGCGCGGGTCGTGTGGGCGAACGTCGATTGAACAAGCCAGGTGCACAGCTTGCGGGCCTCGGAAGTGAAGCTCCCCGTCCACTCGGCCAGGTGCTCGGAGACGAACTTGTCTATGTCCTCCTGCATCCGCCCTGGATTGGCGCGGGCCATGCCGCGCGAGAGGACGTATAGATAGCCGAGCATGAAGGCCCGGCCCAAAGCGAAGGCGCGGCCGCATTCAAAGGCAAGGTCAAGATCCCTCATTTCCAGCGCCGCCTTGTTCCATCATGTCTATGAGATTAGGCCCGCCGCCCTCGGCATCCTCGCCCACGGGGGTCTCGCCGCCCATGCCGGGCTGGCCGCCCTCAAACGCCTGCGCGGCCTGCTGCTGCAGATCCTCGGGCATCTCCTCAGGAAAGATGGGCTGGGCTTGGGAAACCACGAAAAGGATCCCCCGTAATCCTGAATACAGGCCTTCCCGGCAATGCATTGCAAGGATGCCTGCCATTTCCGGGAAGCTGCAGCCTCTTTGCGCGCGCAGCAGAAGCCGCTCAAGACTCTGCCTTAAGATCAAAGAAGGGCGGAGCCTTGCGGCCCCGCCCTTCTTTCAAGCGGCAGTCCTGATTACTTGTTCAGGGCCTGCTCGACCTGGACGGCGATGGCGACAGTGGCGCCAACCATCGGGTTGTTGCCCATGCCCATGAAGCCCATCATCTCGACGTGCGCAGGCACGGAGGAGGAGCCTGCGAACTGGGCGTCGCAGTGCATGCGGCCCAAGGTGTCGGTCATGCCGTAGGAGGCAGGGCCGGCAGCCATGTTGTCCGGGTGCAGGGTGCGGCCGGTGCCGCCGCCGGAGGCGACGGAGAAGTACTTCTTGCCCTGCTCGATGCATTCCTTCTTGTAGATGCCGGCGACCGGGTGCTGGAAGCGGGTCGGGTTGGTGGAGTTGCCGGTGATCGACACGTCAACGCCCTCGTGGTGCATGATCGCCACGCCCTCGCGGACGTCATCGGCGCCATAGCAGCGGACCGCGGCACGCTCGCCCTCGGAGTACTTGATCTCCTTGACGATGTTCAGCTCGCCAGTGTAGTAGTCGTACTTGGTCTGCACATAGGTGAAGCCGTTGATGCGGGAGATGATCTGGGCGGCGTCCTTGCCGAGGCCGTTGAGGATCACGCGCAGCGGGGTCTTGCGGGCCTTGTTGGCATTGCGGGCGATGCCGATGGCGCCTTCAGCGGCGGCGAAGGACTCGTGGCCGGCGAGGAAGCAGAAGCACTTGGTCTCGTCGCGCAGCAGCATGCCGCCTAAGTTGCCGTGGCCGATCCCGACCTTGCGCTGGTCGGCGACGGAGCCGGGGATGCAGAAGGCCTGCAGGCCGATGCCGATCGCCTCGGCGGCCTTGTCAGCCTGCTTGCAGCCCTTCTTCAGGGCGATGGCGGCGCCGACGGTGTAAGCCCAGCAGGCGTTCTCAAAGGCGATGTCCTGGATCTCGCGGACGGTCTTGTAGGGATCGAGGCCGAACTTTGCGCAGTATTCCTTGCACTCTTCGACGGACTTGAAGCCGTACTCGGCGATGACCTTGTTGATCTTGTCGATGCGGCGCTCGTAACTCTCAAATAATGCCATTTTGTTCGCCTCCATTATTCCTTTCTAGGATCGATGTACTTGGCGGCGTTGTCCCACTGGCCGTAGTGGCCGGTGAGCTTAGCCAGGATCTCCTTGCCGGTGAGCTCAGGATGGGCCTTTAACATGTCCATGAGCTTGCCGAGGTTGACGAACTCGTAGCCGACGATCTCATCGTTCTTGTTAAGGGCGATGCGGGTGACGTAGCCCTGGGTGAGCTCGAGGTAGCGGGCGCCCTTGGCCTTGGTGGCGAACATGGTGCCGACCTGGGAGCGCAGGGTCTTGCCGAGGTCCTCAAGGGAGGCGCCGACCGGGAGGCCGCCCTCGGAGAAGGCGGTCTGCGAACGGCCGTAGACGATCTGGAGGAAGAGCTCGCGGTAGGCGGTGTTGATGGCATCGCACACGAGGTCGGTGTTCAGGCCCTCGAGGAGGGTCTTGCCGGTGAGGATTTCGGCAGCCATGGCGGCGGAGTGGGTCATGCCCGAGCAGCCGATGGTCTCGACCAGGGCTTCCTCGATGATGCCGTCCTTGACGTTCAAGGTCAGCTTGCAGGCGCCCTGCTGGGGAGCGCACCAACCCACACCGTGGGTCAGGCCGCTGATGTCCTTGATTTCCTTGGCCTGAACCCACTTGCCTTCCTCAGGGATGGGCGCAGGACCATGGTACGCGCCCTTGGTGACGGGGCACATATTCTCTACTTCTTTTGAATAGATCATTTATGGTACCTAAATCGATGTTGTTAAGAGAAATCCCACTGCTGTTGTGCGGGGCTTGGCCCCGCGCCCGCCAACCGCGCTTGCGCGCGGGCGATCAGGCGGCGGCTCTCCCAGCCAGAGCCGGCCGGCTCGGGCATTGCAAGCTCCGCCCCCGGCATTAAAACAACTGGATTATATTACAGTCCCCGCCGCTCCCCTGTTTGGCGATCAAAAAAATGCCGTGTGCGAAGCCTGTTAGTTAGCATTACCTTCCTCATGTTAGTTATTGCTAACTCAAATTTCCCGGCCATTAGCGCATCCAGCGCCATGGACGATTTGCGCAAAAAATGCACAAATGGCGGGGCGCAAAGCGAAAATAGGCGTGACATTGCGCACTTGTCTAACCTTTTTGCTAACATAAACAGACGTTACTGGAGGCAGGTTGACAGCAGACCGGCCGCATGTACCGTTTATTCATCTCAGGTGAATTAAGCAGGTGTATTAGAAATGACTCCAATCATCAAACCCCAGACCGACACCACCATCAGCTGGTTCCTAAGCCAGTGCCACATCCACAAGTACAACGCGAAGACGACGATCATCCACGAGGGCGAGAAGGCTGAGACCCTCTACTACATCGCGAAGGGATCCGTGGCTGTCATGATCAAGGACAAGGATGGCAAGGAGATGATCCTCAGCTACCTCAACCAGGGCGACTTTATTGGCGAAGTCGGGCTCTTCGACAAGAGCGAGACCCCGGTGAGGACCGCCTGGGTGAAGACCAAGACAGCCTGCGACATCGCCGAGGTCTCATACAGCAAGTTCCGCCAGCTAGTCCAGGTCAACCCCGAGATCCTGATGCGCCTTGCCGCCCAGCTTTCGCACCGCCTGTCGGCCACCTCCAAGAAGGTCGGCTCGCTGGCCTTCCTCGACGTCTCAGGCCGCATCGCCAAGACCCTCATAAACCTGGCCCACCAGCCCGAGGCCATGACCCACCCCGACGGCATGCAGATCAAGATCACCAGGCAGGAGATCGGCCAGATCGTTGGCTGCTCCCGCGAGACCGTCGGCAGGATCCTCAAGATGATGGAGGAGGATCACATGATCACCGCCCACGGCAAGACCATCGTGGTGTTCGGCACGAGATAAGCCGCGCTTTCAAAGCTCCCCGGCCCTGCGCCGGGGATTTTATCAAAAAAGCGCCGTAAAACCCCGGGCTTCAGCCCGGGGATATAAGGCGCCTAATCGGGGGTATTCTGGTTTTCAATGTATTGTCTGATGATAGAGATGGGAGCTCCGCCACAGGACGCCGC
>Ga0256406_1007382_pt1 | contig 10465 bp, 3 predicted proteins | sample RumenRJG_03DNA_FD_185986 | JGI IMG/M metagenome (GOLD analysis project Ga0256406, IMG submission 185986) | Bovine rumen microbial communities from Lethbridge, Alberta, Canada - RJG_03 | ecosystem: Host-associated > Mammals > Digestive system > Stomach > Rumen | place: Canada: Alberta | collected...
AGTTATGTGAACTTCATGCAGGGACCGGATTTCATGATGTTCCGGATGAGCCCGGAGGCGGCCCAGCCGTTCATGGACCGGATCAACCGGGTGACGCTCGCAATCAACGACGCCTGGAAGGAAATCAACAAAGACGAACTGCCCATCGACCAGGGCATCTACCAGACGGAAGAGGAGAACAACCCGGGCACGGTAACGTTTACGGCCATGCTGCTGGACCCCATGATCATCAACGGAAAATGGGGCGTGGATGACCGGGAAGCCCTGAAAGCCATCGACAAGCTGGAAGTGGGGCAGAAGGTCAAGGTGCACGGGGACCTGATTGCGGTGCGGGACGATTTCGGGATTATGATCCAGCTGCAGCTGGCGGAGCTGGAAGTGGAGGAGTAAAAAGAGGAAAAACAATCGATAACACGACTAAAAGGGTATCCTGTTGTCGTAGGGGCGGGTCGCTTTGACCCGCCCGCTTTCTATATTATTTTATCCTATGAATGCTATCCAAATGAAGATTTGATGAATAAACCGGTGTGAAGAATCGTTATTTTGTGTATAATAAGATTATATGTATCTGACTTGAATGAATTTTACTTTATTTTTTAAGATAAAGAGGTAATGCTGTGAGGTTACACCACGTTTGTGAATGGAACACCGTCACCCATCGCTGGGAACGGATCTCCATTGATGAAGCCAAGAAAAAATATCCCCTGGGCCTTTCTTCCAGGTCACACGTGTTTATGTGTGAATTGTGCGGACAGCATGTTACACTGACGGAAGGAAGCAGCAAGAAAACAGCTTATTTCCGCCACAGCAGGGGAGAGGCGAATAAGACTTGTCCGGAACGAGACGAATATCAAAAAGGGGCTTTTTCTTTTGAAGCCAGCCAGGGAACACTGCCATTACGGCTGAAACTGAAAGAAGATGGGATTACCTTTGATACCCTCGAAATTGGCATTCCGAAAGCGTTTGTTACCGAATCACTTCAAAAGATTAAGATTTTGAACAAAAAAGGGACCGTAGCAAACACGTATAACGCTGAACGTTTGTATGATAATGTGACGACCTATTTCAATGTAGGTGATCCATTTTCAGTTTCCTATCAAGTGTACTTTTATAAAACAGAGACAAAACCGATTGACGGGTACAAACTTGGCATCAGCAATCCTATGGTTATTGAAGGGCTAGATCCCGATGGTACTATTTTTGATGGACAATCCGGTAAAAAGATTCCTAAAGACGGAAATGTGAAAATCAATCATACCTACTATTTTTTACTCCAAAATAAAGAACTCCCTTTAAGAAATGGGAATAATTTAGATGCTTCTCTCCTGGGTTCTTGTGGGCAACAAAAGGATTGGAGAGTTTATAAAGTCAAAGGAAAATCTTACAAACCTGAAACCATTGAATTCTTTGCAAAGTACCATGCTCGGGTTTCGGAAAATCCCGTCAAACTCATTCCTTTTTGGCCGCAGACGGTCCAGGACGGATATATATTCTGGCATGATGCGGATCGGCTGTTCTTTTATGTACAGGGCGAATATGTGAAGTTAAAGGGATATCCGGCCGTAACGGGAGACACAACTGCAATCTTTCCGTTAGAAAAGAATGAAGCTTTTTCTGCTCGCAATCTTGTTGAATTTCCTGTAAGGGAAAAGCATCAGATTGTTTCCATCGGCCGACAAAGTGTATTGCAATATCTCTATATCTGGAGAAAAGCATTCGAGACACCACATATTGAACAGCCTGAATACCAAGTGAAAGACAAAGCCGGCAATTTGATAGGGGAGTACCAGACGATTCCATTATCTCAAAGCAAAGCTCTTGAAATCAGCAGTGAAGTCGATGGATATTTAGAAATCAGAGATACTCAGCAAATTGTGCAGAACAGGATCAAGGTGAAAGCAGACACGCCAAACTACTTGACGGATCTCGATATAAGAAATGGGTATCGTCTGGTATTCTATCAAGGATTGGACCCAGTTTGGAAGGCGTTCATTGAACAAAGTAAGCAAAAAAATGAAGAAAAGCGTAATGAAGCAATTGGTCAGAACAGTGGGCATGATGTAAAAGATACAGCTTTATATCATAAGCTGTGTTCCTGTCGTGGGGCAACGCTGCCGGTCAATCTGGCCATGAAACGGTTATTTTTCCAATATCGGCGGGATACAAGAATCTATACTTGGTTGAAAAAACAGATGCTGGAAGGAAAGATATCTATACAAGCATATCGGCTGTTACGTAAGAATTTGGAAAGGATGAAATAAATGGAAATTCTATTCGAAAAAGATTCTATTGGTATCATGATGCATGATGTTAAAAATAGATTAATTTTTTTTCGTATTGCTGATATTGACAATGGTGAAATCGTCAATATCAGACATGATCCGACAGTTGATCCCCGTGTTTATCAAGACAGGAAGCGAATTTTTGCTAATGGAGCCCACCCAAAAGAAGGTGAATTAGGAATATGGAATTGGAAATCCTTTCCTAAGGACAAAGATCCGACAAAGGAGTTTACTCATAGTCAATGGATGGAGGGAGCGGAACTGCCTTATGAAATCATTAAAATTAGTGGTGCAAAAAGCATCAATCAACTTATTAAAAAAGTAAAAGAAGGAGTTTCCATCAACATAAATAGTCACAATCTTATCTTTATCCTGGATTCGTACGAAAGATATCAATATGAAGGTATCTGTTGTTCTAAAGAAGCCTTAAATTTTTATAATGGACAAGTGACTTTTAAACCTGAAATTGATAAAATTCCACAAATCACTATATCCTCAGATGAAATCATAACTTTACAGATTGAAGTGAAGGGTACCACTTTTTCCCTGTATAAATACTTATCCGTTCCCCAATATTCTCGCTTTATTGCAATCAAAAGTGCTGATGAAATTGTTTTAGAGATTATTAAAAATAGATGTACCTGGGCAGCTTGTAAGGAAAAAGGACTTACGAGAAATGAATTTCAACATATGAATGAGTACATCGGCGAACTTCCAGATGCCCTTTTGTACGAAGAAATAGCTCAGCGCGCTAACATCACTGTTGGAGAAGCAGAACAGATAGCGCAAGAACAAATCCAGAAGTTAAGCTATTATTTTACCCAAACCAATAAGGAAGAACAGTTGCTGGATAATCTGATTTTGAGCCATGAGGGATTAAAAAATAGATTTGCAAACTTGGCTAAAGAACAATGGGAGAAAGAACATGCTGAATATATAAAAAAGGTTCAGGATGATCTTCAACAAAAGCAGAAAGAATGTAGTGAACTCCAAAGCAGTATCAATTCTAAGAAGGAACAGTATCAAAAACTCAAAACAGAGTATGACAAGAAGAAACAGATAGAACAGGACCATTTAGCCCTTATTAAAGAAGAAATTACCCAAAAGCAAAAATATAGTGAAGATCTTACAACACAGGTTCAAAAAACGCTTAGTGAGGCACAAAAACATGCAGCTGAATTTATGGCAAAATGGGTTGTAAATTCTTCTTTGAGTCAAATGAATACAAAATCTTTAGACACTCCTAACCAGCCTTTGTTTTATGAAGGGTTATCTGCTTCTGAAATAGAAGAAGATACTTCCTGGGAAGAAACAAGAGATAGGATGGATGGAAATCTCTATGAGATTGGAGCAGCTGATACATGGTCTTTGCCTTTGGCAACACTTTTTTATGCATTCTCTAAAACAAATACTCCTATATTGCTGGTAGGACCTTGTACGGATGCGATTGTTGATGCAATATCCTGCTCTCTTTATGGCCGGTTTGCTGATGTTCTAACTTTAGATTCTTCCATTGATACGCGTTTTATACAGAAGCTAGAAAATAAAAAGTCCAGTATCATCAGGGTTGATGGCGTTCTGGATAGCAATACGTTGACTTGTGCAACAAAACTTTTAAAAGACAAAAAGCATCAATATATATTTACCCATCCTTTTGTGGAAGATTTACGGTTACTTCCTTCTAGTTTGTTGAACTATATCCAGGTGCTATTTACGGAACCGTTTATTGATATGCAAAATAGCACCCCACAACTGGTGGGTGGGGTAAAATCCGATGATTTTCAGGATATATCCTGGTTCAAGGAAAAGGCTTTAGATTCCTGGCCGTCTTTGAAGTTGCATACTCCACCCTTATTCAGTGCGCATTTACAGGAATTACAAAAACAGATGGATTCAATGAAAAGTAAATCAGAACCTTTTAATCAGGCCATGGCCCTGGGTCTTTACCTTCCCTGCTTCTACATGCTGGACCGGCCGGAAGCTCTTGAAAGCGAGGAATTCTCTAAACTGGGTTTGGATTTTAATCCGTGGATCAAGCGTCTTTGGGGTGAAAATAAATGAATTTAGAAACACCGGGCGAGGTCGTCCAAGCCATTGGAAGCAACCTGCATTTATCCCTGAACTATCAGGAAACTCCTCAGGAATTTACCCACCGGGTCATGGTCAATGCAGCTGGTCGTATTTTCCTTGCGGCTTTATGGGACTCTCAGGAGAAAGGCAAATATCCGTCTGTACAGCATGTAAAACAAAGAGCGTTGGATACATGCACCATCTTTCAGCAATTGAAGCCTTATTTTTATCCGGAAGAATTGGATCTAAGTAAGTTGGTGGAAGTCATTTATGATAATTATACAGAGAATGGATTTTTGTATCATTCAGCCAATGAGGTTCGCCCAGCTCGTCCCTGCCAGGCTGACTTACGGACGGTGCGCTTGTTGCGAGGCAGTTTTTTAGAGGAAAAAGTCTCCATGTCCGGTCTTGGTCTATTCCAGACCATGGAAGAAAATACCAAAGGCTTTTCTCAGCTGGAGTCCTGTTTTGGCCTTCCTTCAGGGCATTTGAGTGAGGATTGGAAACGCTGTCTGGAAACAGTTTCCTGGCAGCCTTCGGATTTTCATGAACAAATCTCTTATCTAAAAATAAGAAGAAAATATTTCATTGACTATTGGGGAAACAATCCTGACCATTCTGGAAAACCTTCGATTTTAAAAACAATATCCAACGCCTATTATTTATATCGATGGATTCGGCCTGATAAACTGGAAGTATTCCCTATACCCAACTGGAAAACAGAAAAAAATGGAATCTATTCGTTAGTTGTGGGTCTATTACAGGAGCGGGAACAACTTCCCAGCATTAAGTATCGCATCAATCACAGTCTTGTTACCGTCCGGCCGGGATATTTGCTGCCACCGCCAGAATTGCGATTTTTCATGCTATACAGCTGGCCTTCTACCATCACCAAGTTTGATGATGCTTTCAACCGCATCATGCAAGTTGATGTATTCCTTGGCTTTAAAGCCTATCTGGAATCCAGAGGCTATGTTTTCGAAGAGGAGAATGCAGGATGAATCATGGTGCTGCCTATGTGCAGAAACGCTTGAGACAGGAACTGGAAAACTATATCCTGTCCCAGTATTTTGGAAAATCTCCTATCCTTTTAGATACCATCCGGGAGAAGCTGGATGATGAAGGATTGCTGTATCAAAAGCCCTATATCGAATCGTCTCCGGCTTATCAGACTGTACAGCAAGGGATCAAAAATTCGAATATTGCTGCTTGGGCCAAAGATTTTTTTATGGATCTGTCCGCTGACAATCTGGGTGTTTTCCCTTCTCCTTATAAGCACCAGGTCCTGGCTCTGGAAAATGCTGCGCAGGGAAAAGATCTGTTTGTAGCTACGGGTACTGGTTCCGGTAAAACGGAGTGCTTCATGTGGCCGTTGCTCCAAAAATTAACAAAGGAAGCCAGAGAAAAGCCCAAGGAATGGCAGCGGAGAGGTGTCCGCGCCATCATCATGTACCCTATGAACGCTCTGGTCTCTGACCAGGTCAGCCGGCTGAGAAGATTGCTGGGGGACCCGGAGGAGAAATTCGTTTCCATTTTCCGGAAATACAGTGGCTCTCAAACCCGCAGACCTCAATTTGGCATGTATACCGGTCGGACCCCCTATCCGGGCCCCGAACCTCGGAAACAGGAAGATCAGCAACTGGTAAAGACTTTATCCCGACTGGTGGAAACCGGTGAAGAAAATCCCTACCTGGACTTATTGCAGCAGGAAGGGAAAATTCCTGCCAAAAAAGATTTGGCTGCTTTCCTGGCTCAGGTAAAAGAGGGCGTACACAGTACGGATCCGGAAGATACGGAACTGATTACCCGTTTTGAAATGAGAAACTGCTGCCCGGACATCCTGATTACCAACTATTCCATGCTGGAATATATGCTTTTGCGGGATTATGAACAAAGCATCTGGAACGAAACGAAGAATTGGCTGGACGCTGATCCGGTGCATAAGTTACTGTTCATCATCGATGAAGCACATATGTACCGGGGCTCATCCGGTGGCGAAGTGGCTCTGCTGCTGCGCCGTTTGTTCTATCGATTGGGGATTACCCGTGAGCGGGTGCAGTTCATCCTGACGACTGCCAGTATGCCCAAACATTCGGCTGAATCCCAGCGCAAAAGGGATGCGTTTTTTACCTCTTTAACTGCTGCTGATACACCGGATTATCTTTTCATCACCGGGGAACAGGAAGCCATCGATCCGGCAAAGACCTATGAACTTTCGGCAGAGAAATTGGCAACGTTGGACCTGGAAGCTTTTGAAAAATCCCAGGCGGAAAAGGAACGGATGTTGCTGGATTTCTGGGAAGGTGTAGCTGGCACCCCCGGGAGATTTGCGTCTTTGGAAGCCGCCTGTAACTGGATGTACGACCACGTAATCGAATACCGTCCCTTCCAGGAATTGTTCCGCCTATGCCGGGGAGAAGCCATCTCCCTGGATGAATTGACTGCCAAAATCTTTCCAGAGGCTTCTGCTGATACGGGTCTCAGTGCCATCAACAGCTTACTGGCTATGGCGCCACTGGCCAGGAACAAGAAAGGGATGTGCCTTTTCCCTGCCCGGATGCATATGCTTTTCCGGGGAATCAATGGGGTCTATGCCTGCGTGAATGACCATTGCCCTCATTCCCATACCCACAACGGTCTTACGCTGGGTGAAGTACTGCTGGATGACAATAAACTGGTCTGCCCGGTTTGTCACAGCCCGGTATATGAGCTGTACAATGACCGCCGCTGTGGAGCTCTCTTTTTTAAGGGATACGTTTTGGAAAGCGAAGTGGAGAATGGCAGAGCTTATCTCTGGAAATATCCGGGGCAGCTGATGGACCAAAGGTTAAAGGCCATCCACCTTTACATTCCTCCTGAAGGTTTCTCTTTGAGGAAAAAAGGGAAGACAAAGGTGGAAATCAATCCTTGTTACATGGATGTCCGCAATGGCTTCCTGTATTTTGACGATGACAGCAAAGAGGGACAGTCCCATTATCGGAAGTTCTATTACTCCAAATATGTTGAAAATGGAAGACCCAAGAAATTTACGTTTATCAAATGTCCTCATTGCCAGCATCAGCTGTCACTGATGCAGCTGACTTCCTTTCGGACTCGAGGCAACCAGTCTTTCAATAATTTGATCGATGCACAGTTTTTCCTGGAACCACCTGTTGCAGGAAAAGAAATGGACCCGGAAAAGTATCCCAATGCCGGGCGCAAGGTCCTGCTGTTCTCGGACAGCCGCCAGCGCGCCGCTAAATTGGCACGGGATATGTCGGAAGCCTCTGAAACGGAAGCCATCCGCAAACTTTTTATGCTGGCCATCCGAAAAATGCAGGAGGAAGAGGAAAAAGGTGGGGCAGAATATACGCTGAATGATTTGTACAGCTTCTTCTGCCTTGTAACACAAGATGAAGATCTTGACCTTTTCACGGGTAATGACCGAAAAAAATTCCAGGAACAGGTGGAAAAGGAACGACGGAAATATGCAAGGTGCAGGACAACAGGACGACACAGGGCTTATAAGCCTGATGATTCAAATGAGGACGCTGTCCGTCCTTTCCAAATTTATCTGCTGAAGTTCTTCAGTGGAGGTTACAACACTTTCTATGATATGGCTGAGGCCTGGCTGGAACCCACAGAAGAGACTCTGGATGATTTGATGCCTGCATTGGAAGAGGAAGGAATCTCAATTCCAGAGGAAAAACTCCTGGATTTCTTCAACGCCTGGCTCTTATCGATTTTTGATAAAGAAACGGCGCTTGGATATAAAATCGATGACTCCTGCAGAGCGGAAGTCCGTCCGGATTATGGCGATCACTACGGATTGTCTTCTGATTGGAAATTCGATACCACCTTAAAACAGATCATGGACTGGAAAAAAAGTACCCCAGACACAATGAAATTCAAAAAGGCTTTCCAGGAAGCTTTCCTGAAATTGTATGATAATAACCGGTATTATCTGGATATGAGTAAAGTAAAGCCGAAAATGGATCCGAAGTGGCAATGGTATCGCTGTGAACAATGCGCAGAAATGACGCCGTACCCATTGAAGGAGTGCTGCCCATTTTGTGGATCTCCTCATATCCATCCTTTGACGGATCTGGAACGACAGGCTCTGAAATTCTGGCAGGCTCCCATTGATGCAGCCTTGGAGGGAGAGCCCATCCGCTTAATCGATACGGAGGAGCATACGGCACAGCTTTCACATAAAGACCAAAGAGACAATCTCTGGTCCAAAACAGAAGAATATGAACTGCGATTCCAGGATCTGGTTCGGCCGGGAGAAAAACCGGTGGATATCCTGAGCAGTACGACCACCATGGAAGTGGGTATCGATATTGGTTCCCTGGTTGCCGTGGGTCTGCGGAATATCCCTCCTATGCGGGAAAATTACCAGCAGCGGGCCGGGCGTGCTGGACGGCGGGGTGCAAGCTTATCCACCATTGTTACTTACTGCGATGGGGGACCTCACGATACCCAGTATTTCCAGGACCCCCGGCCCATGTTCCGGGGAGATCCACGACAACCCTGGATCGATCTGTTGAATGAAAAGCTGATTTACCGGCATTTGAACATGGTTGCTTTTGCATCCTATATGAAGAAAATTGGCAATAGTTTGGACCAGTTCGCTGCGACTGAATTTTGTTCCAATCATATTGAATCCTTCGATGAATTTATGCAAAAGCTGGATTTATCGTCAGATCAGGTCCTGTTTCCAAAGAAATTTTCTTTTGACAAAGATAAATACCTGGCTTCGTTACATGCTGAGATTACAAAGCTGTATGCTCATTGGGAGAAGCATCCGGAATTATATGGAACTCCTAATAATAATAACAATCGGACTCCTGTAAAATCCTTATTAGACGCTTTATATGAACGGGGAATCATTCCCACCTATTCCTTTCCAAAAAACGTGGTCAGCACCTATATTCAGGATGAATACGGAAAAACCAAATATGAAGTACAGCGGGGATTGGATACGGCCATCAATGAATATGCGCCAGGGCGGTCCATTGTTGTTGACAAGCAGACGTACCAGATTGGTGGATTGTATTATCCGGGAAGTGAGTGGAAGAAAGGTACATTCAACTCTCCCGCCAGCGGGTTCCTGGATGATCCCAATTATTTGAAGAACGTGAAGGAATGTTCCCAATGTGGATGGTTTGGGCTGGCAGAGGACTCCAACGATATCTGCCCGTTCTGCGGTTCAGATTCCTTGAAATCGGCCCGTCCCATGCTGCGGCCCTGGGGCTTTGCTCCCCGTGATGGGAAATCCATCCAGGAAGTTCAGCTGCAGGAAGAATACACCAACGTACAGCAGCCGATTTATTCCACAGTACCTACTATTGACGAAATGAAATCCATGCCGGGAATGAAACACATCCGGTTCGCCCCTCGGAAAAACCAGAAGATCATCATGGTCAATACGGGTGTGGATGATCACGGGTTCCAAATCTGTGAGGATTGCGGTGCCATCATGCCCGGTGATAAAGATGACGTATTGAAAGGACTAAAACGGCCTTATCATTCCAGCAAGCCCCGTTGTCAGCATACCCATTGCAAGAACGTGGATTTGGGATTTGATTTTGTCACCGATATGCTGGTCATGGAATTCTATCTGGATCCTGCTGTTATCGATACGGAGCGGAAAAACAATCTGTGGCTGAAACGGGCCGCCCAATCGCTGGCTGAGGCCCTGCGGCTGGTGGCAAGCCAGGAACTGGATATTGAGTTTACGGAACTGATGACGGGCTATCGCGTACGGAATCATGGGAATGAAGTGTATGTAGATATCTATCTGTATGACACCCTTTCCAGTGGTGCCGGGTATGCGACCAGTATCAGCGATGGGCTTCCCGAAATTCTGGAAAAGGTGTACCAGCGGTTGAAAAATTGTGACTGCGACTCCGCCTGTCAAAAATGCCTGAAGCATTATCGCAATCAGCACATCCACGGACTTTTGGACCGGTTTGCTGCATTGGATTTGCTGGAGTGGGGGAGAAAAGGGGTAAAAGCGGCTCCATTATCGTTTACGGAACAGAAGAGATTGCTACAGCCCTTGCTGGACCTCCTGAAGAGCATTGATTATCAGATTGATTTTGATGAGCAGAAGATATACTGTGAGCATG
>Ga0256406_1007383_pt1 | contig 10464 bp, 12 predicted proteins | sample RumenRJG_03DNA_FD_185986 | JGI IMG/M metagenome (GOLD analysis project Ga0256406, IMG submission 185986) | Bovine rumen microbial communities from Lethbridge, Alberta, Canada - RJG_03 | ecosystem: Host-associated > Mammals > Digestive system > Stomach > Rumen | place: Canada: Alberta | collected...
CCTTTTCCTTTTTCATTTTCCAGTGGAAATGAAGGGGTGGGGGTACAGCAGTCCAAATCTGCCGCCGTGCTGTCAGTGCCCGCCTTTCAGGGCTTTCCTGAGATGCAGTACATCTAACGCGAAGCCGATGCCGATGATGGTCATGAAAATTGTCGCCAGGGCGGCCGTCAGATACTCGAGGCTGCTGGGGGCCCAGGAATTGAGCGCGCCGTCATTGCCGTTCATGATCAGCTTGACAGAGCCGGCCCACGGGATCTCCTTCCACGCGGTGGCCTTGACGCGATCATCGGTCACCAGGCCGGAAGTTATTCCCGATCCCTGATCGAAATATCCGTTCGTGTCGGCATTGTCCCCCATGGTGAGGTAGCCGCTCCCGGAAAGGACGGAGAGGTCTATGCTCACTTTCTTCCCGCCGTATCCGATATTCTCCATTTCCAAAGTTCCAGACAGTTCAGACGGGTTACTGGTATCTGTTCCGCTGTCGTGGCAGGACCATTTGCCCGTGTAGGATTCCAGTCCTCTGCCTGTGAATGTGCCGTCGCCGTTAGACTCGAGATACAGGATCGCGCGGTGAATCACCTGGTTCTGGCCAGGCCTCTCGTAGACGATCACATCCCCGTACTCCCCGAACATCCTGTAGCCGGAGGAGTATCCCTCGACGTATGTGACCGGCTCATGCTTGGAGGTGTCCCTGAGCAATATCATGTCCCCGGTGTCGATTATTCCCACTTCCGAGTCGTGGGAATGCTGCATCGACTGAGAATCGACCACGGTGAAGGGCGGGCTCACGCCCGACGCTTCATCCACCGCCACCTTGATCCCGACCACGGCGGCGATGATCGCTATCACCGCGACGATAAGCACGGCGTTCTTCCTCATCGGACCCCTTAACGCAGGGGATGATAAACTAATTATCCGCCGTAGGGCATGGTACGGGCATGGAAAGGCCCTCCCCCGACAGGTATTTCATGGATATGGCCGAACTAGTCGCTACGCGCTCCACCTGCCTCCGCAGGCATGTCGGGGCCGTGATAGTGAAGGACAAGCACGTCCTGTCCACCGGGTACAACGGCGCCCCCAGAGGTGCCAGGCATTGCGAGGAGACCGGCTGCCTCCGCATCGAGCTGAACGTCCCGTCGGGTACCCGCCACGAGCTCTGCCGCGGCGTACATGCGGAGCAGAACGCGGTCGCCCAGGCGGCCTATTTCGGCACCAGCGTCAAAGGGGCGACCATCTACACGACCACCTTCCCCTGCTCCCTCTGCGCCAAGATACTGGTGAACGCCGGCATCACCGAGATCGTGTACGACGAAGGGTACATGGACGACCTGTCGAAGGAGATACTCTCAGAGACCCAGATGAAGATCCGCCGCGTCGAGGGGGACGAGATCGAGACAGTCTCCAAGAAGGACTGAAGGGCACGGCCTGAGGGGCGTTCCCTTCTGCGTATCATTTAAAAACATTTTCACTGACCCGTGCAGGCCCGATAATGCCAGCCAGGCGGTGTTTTCCTTTATAATAACGAATCCAACCCGCTGTCTTATATATTTTCAGTCGGTTACGTCACCCCACGAATAAGTCGGGGAGTGTAATTTGAGCCGAACTGACATACTTTCGGAAATAAAGGAGGCTGAGTCCAGAGCGGATGAGACGGTCGCCAAGGCCGAATCTGAGAAAAAAGCCGCTGTGGCTCAGGCCCGCAGGGATTCCGTCGCAAGGATCCAGGCCGAGAACTCTGCAGAGTCCTCTGCCTATGAGTCCGCGATGGCGGAGGAGCAGGCTGCCCTTGATAAGGAGAAAGCCGAGGTGCTCGCCAAAGGCCGCGCCGAAGCCGATTCCATCGGAGCGTCTGCCCAGGATAAGATCAAGGAAGTCAATGATTTCCTCGCGAAAGAATTCGAGAGTGCGATTAATGCTTCTTCCTGAGTCGATGAGTAGGATCGTGATTGTGGGCACCAAGGCCCGCCTCGCCGACGCTATCAACGCGTTCTATGACGAGAAGGCCCTCCACGTTATCGATCATGCCACCGGCGACGACGGGCTCTCCATCGGCACCCCCATCGAGGGGACGTCCAAGGCATCCGAGAGGCTGCTGAAGGTCAAAGCCCTGGAGAAAGAGCTCGGGATCAAAAAGAAGACGAAGACGGAAAACATCACCGTGGAGGATGTGCAGGAGCGCATCGCCGCCGGGGATGTTGAAAGCGTCGAAGACGAGGTTCTCAAGACCGTCGACGCCAGGAATGATCTTACCCAGTCAATCGCTGAATTAAACGCCAAAAAGAAAACCTACGAGATTTTGCAGAGGCTTCCGCTGACCCTCGACCAGTATTCCGGCTACAAATCGCTGGATGTCGTCGTCGGGACCGTCAGCGAGAACCCGGCCAAGCTGGAGATCGCGGACTCCGAGATCTTCTCGTCCTACGACAAGAAGACCGGCGGCGTCGTGGCGGTGTTCCTCAAGGCCGGACGCAAGGCCGAGGCCGCTGAGGCCCTGGCACCCTTCGGTTTCGCGGAAGTGTCCGTCCCTGCTCAGGCCGGGAAGGTTTCCCCCGCCGACGCCGTCGCGGAGATCGACTCCGAGATCGCCGACAAGACCGCTAAGGTCGAGGAGGCGGGCAAGGAGCTCGAAGCCCTCAAATCGAAATACATGTCGTTCCTCAAAGGAAGCGACGAAGAACTGTCCATCGAGGTCGAGAAAGGGTCCGTCCCTCTCAGGATCGCGGTGAGCAAATACGCCTACGTCATGGATGCCTGGGTCCCCACCAAGAAGGTGGATTCTGTCAAGGCCGACCTCGAGCAGAAGCTCGGGGATGACATCTATGTGGAGTTCCAGGAGACCCGCGGAAGGTCCCTGGATGAGACCGAGAAAGCGGAGCCCCGCTTCCAGAAGGTCCCGACCAAGCAGAACAACGGAGCCATAGTCAGCGAGTTCGAGTATGCGACCTCCATGGTCGACGTGCCCAAGTACCAGGAGGTCGACCCGACCGTCCTGATCGCCATCTTCCTGCCCCTGTTCTTCGGCTACATGATCGGAGACCTCGGCTACTCGATCCCGTTCATAATCATCGGGGCCTACGGCCTCAAATACGCAAAGAACAAGGACTGGAGGTCCATCGGGCTCGTCCTGTTCTTCGGAGGAATCTGGGGAGCTATCTTCGGAACCTTCTACTACGGCGAGATGCTGGGTATGCATTTCATCGGCGGAGGATACTCCGACGGCCAGTGGTATTGGTACGAGGACAGCGCCGCGCTGACCGACGAGGCCGGCAGCAGAGGAACGAGTATCAGCTGGGACTGGATCCTCGGAGTTCATTTCCCCGAGTGGTTCTACGACATGCTGCCCAATGTGGGCCATGCTCATGCGATGTTCACCGGAGAAGGGGTTTCCAAGCTCGAGGATGTCGGCTTCCTGCTGAAGATGTCCGTGTACATCGGTATCATCCACCTGTTCATCGGGCACATGACCGGGTACTACAACATCAGCATGCAGCACGGAGGCAAGACCGCCTTCATACACAAGGGCGGCCTCATAATGATGTTCTTCGGGATGATCTTCTTCTGCTATGCTCTGACTGATGCCATGTTCAACCGCGGCGATATGACTATGGCCGAGAAACTGACTGACGGGGTTACACTCGACACGTTCGTTATCGGTATCGTGCTGCTGATCGCTGGTATCATTGTCAACGCGAAGGCGGAAGGTGCTATGACCGCTGTCATGGCTGTTCCGGAGATTATCGGTCAGATCCTTTCCTACACCCGTCTGGCGGCTATCGCCATGTCGAAGGCAGGTATGGCCCTGGCATTCAACTACATCATCTTCCTCATGATTATCCCCAAGGGGGACGTTATGGGGCAGCAGGTCTTGGACGGCGTCACTTACAACATCGCCGGACTCGATTGGACTGCCAACATCGCGTTCCTCATCATCGCGATACTCATGTTCGGCTTCCTGCACCTCGTTGTCTGGACCCTCGGAATCCTCTCGGCAGGTCTGCACGCCCTAAGGCTGCAGTACGTCGAGCTCATGATGAGGTTCTTCGACGGAGGAGGGAAGAAGTTCGCGCCTCTCTCCGAGAAGCGTGTCAAAACCTATTTCGGCAAACAGATTAAACTCAACACCAAGGAGATTTGAATAAATGGCAATTGTTGATGAAGTTTCGGACAACGGAGCAGGACTTATCGCTATCGGAGCCGGCCTTGCGGTCGGACTCGCCGGAATCGGAACCGGTCTCGGTGAGAAAGACATCGGTGCCGCGGCAGTCGGTGCGATCACCGAGGACGCCTCCCTCTTCGGAAGGGCAATGATCTTCACCGTCCTGCCTGAGACTATCGTCATCTTCGGTCTCGTCGTCGCCGTCATGGCAATGTTCGTCCTGTGAGTCTAGAGGCCTGCAGATGGCGCTAGACAGCGTGACGAAGGAGATCCAGGCATCCGCCGAGGCCTCCGTCGCCAAGATCCGCGAGGATCAGGCGAAGGAGATAGCCGCCATCAAGGAGCAGACGGACGCCCAGATCGCCAAGATGAAAGAGGCCCAGGAGAAGAAGGTCGCCGCGGCCAAGGAGATGCTCGGCCGCCAGGAGCGCTCCAGCGCCGAGCTGGAGAGCAAGAAGATCGTCCTCGCCAAGCAGAAGGAGGTCCTCGGCCAGGCTTTCGACTCCGCGCTTGCGGAGCTCGAGAACGCCCCCAGGTCGAAGAGGCTCGCCGACTACAAGGCGATGGTCGCTTCCGCCAAGACCGTCATCCCCGACCCCATCGCGGTCATGTCCCCCAAGGAGGACTTCACCGCGGCGGAGCTCGGCGTCAGATCGGTCGAGACCGACGCGCTCGTCGCTTCGGGGCTCATCCTCAGGAGCGAGGACGGGTCCTTCGAGGCCGACATGCAGTACCGCGTCATCCTCCAGGGCATCTGGGACAAGAACCTGAAGAAGATCTCGGACATCCTGTTCGGGTGATACGATGTTCGCACGCAGCGGCAAAGGCAACTTCTCGTACACCTCGGCAAGGGTCAAGGCCAAGAAGTCCAAGCTCCTCAAGGAGGAGGACTACAACAAGCTCCTGATGATGTCCGTCCCGGAGATGTCCCAGTACATCTCCGAGGCCGGCTACTCCAAGGAGATGGCCGATTACGCGGGCCGCTACAGCGGCCTCACCCTGCTCGAGTACGCGACTTACGCCAACATGTCGAAGGCCTTCCGCAGCATCCTGAAGTCGTCCACCGGCGAGCTCAGCAACATGGTCGATGCCTACTTGGCGAAGTGGGACTTCGAGAACTTCAAATCCATCCTCCGCGGGAAGAAGTACGGCCTCTCGGCCGACCAGATCCGCGAGGACATGGTCCCCGCGGGGAACCTCTCCGCCGAGGACCTGGAGAAGCTCATCGCAGCCAACACGCCGGAAGATGCGCTGGCCCAGTTCGCCAAGAAGACCAACATCACCGTCCCTGACGATGCTGTCACGGCCCTCAAGGAGAACAACAACCTCCAGCCCATCGAGGACGCGATGGTGAAGAGCTACTACAGGAAGCTGCTCGCTTCGATCTCGAAGCAGGACCGCCCCACCGACATCTTCCGCACCTACATCAAGGACTGCATCGACATCAAGAACGTCGAGACCGTCATGAAGTTCAAGGCCGACCGCATATCCGGCGACACCGTGGCCCAGTTCTGGATCCCCGGCGGCGCGGAGATCGACGAGAAGGTCATGGCGCAGATCGCCGCCGCGCCCGATGTGAAATCGGCGCTGAACGAGATGCAGAACCTCAGGATGTACGCGGACATCAAGGACGAGCTGTCGGACGACTCCAGCATCCTGGACGTCGTCGCGGCCATGGCCCGCTACAAGGCCAAGCTCGCCAACAAGGTCGGCCACATGTACCCCCTGTCCGTCATCCCGGTCGTGGACTACATGATCCACAAGGAGAACGAGGTCAGGAACATCAGGATGATCGCCCACGGGACCGATTCCGGGCTCGACAGGGAGACCATGAAAGGACTGCTGGTGATCTGAGATGGAGATCGCGGTTATCGGCAGCGACGAGTTCACCCTGGGCTTCCGCCTTGCGGGGGTCAGGCTGGTGTACGTCGCCGGCAAGGAAAACTATCAGGAGAAAATGCAGGAAGCGATGTCCGATGCCAATGTCGGAATCCTCGCGGTGAACGCGAACGACCTGCAGTACCTACCCAACGCCTACAGGACGAAAGTGCTTGACTCGATCAAGCCGGTCGTCGTCCCCGTCGGCGGGGACCAGAGCGACCTTCGCGAGAAGGTTAAGAGAGTCATTGGCGTTGATCTATACAAGACAGAGGATGAATGATGAGCACTGAGGGTGTAATTTACAGGGTCGCTGGTCCTGTCGTGACCGCCACCGGCATCTCCCCCAAAATGCACGATGTCGTGCATGTCGGGAACGAGCAGCTGATGGGAGAGGTCATCAAGATCGTCGGCGACCGTTCAATCATCCAGGTTTACGAAGACACCACCGGAGTCAAACCCGGTGAGCCCGTCACCAACACCGGCCTGCCCCTGGCAGTCGAGCTCGGACCCGGGCTTCTGACCTCCGTTTACGACGGAATCCAGAGGCCCCTGCCCGTCCTCCGTGAGATGACCGGCGACTTCATCGGCCGCGGAGCGACCGCACCTGGACTCAACAGAGAGACCAAATGGGACTTCACTCCTACCGTCGCGGTCGGAGACGAGGTCGGAGCCGGCAGCGTCGTCGGAACCGTCCAGGAAGGCCCCATACTGCACAAGATCATGCTCCCCCCCAACGCTAAGAAGGGGAAGGTCGAGAAGATCGAGGCCGGGTCCTTCACCGTGGAGGAGCCCGTCGTCACCGTCGACGGCGTCAGCTACCCCATGATGCAGAAATGGCCCGTCCGTTCCGCCAGGCCTGTCGCGGAGAAGTACAACCCCGATGTTCCCCTGATCACCGGGCTCCGCGTGCTCGACACCCTGTTCCCCCTCGCGAAGGGAGGAGCGGCGGCCATCCCCGGTGCGTTCGGTACCGGGAAGACCGTCACCCAGCAGTCCCTCGCGAAGTACTCCGATGCGGACATCGTCGTCTACATCGGATGCGGAGAGCGCGGGAACGAGATGACCGAGGTTCTCACCGAGTTCCCGAACCTGAAGGATCCGAGGACCGGCGAGTCCCTCATGAAGAGGACCATCCTGATCGCGAACACCTCGAACATGCCTGTCGCCGCCCGTGAGGCGTCCGTCTACACCGGCATGACCATCGCTGAGTACTTCAGGGACATGGGATATAATGTCGCGCTCATGGCCGACTCCACCTCCAGGTGGGCCGAGGCCATGCGTGAGATCTCGTCCAGGCTCGAGGAGATGCCCGGCGAGGAAGGATACCCTGCGTACCTTTCCGGAAGGCTCTCCGAGTTCTACGAGCGTGCCTGCCGCGCCAAGGCCCTCTGCGGCGACGACGGGTCCATCTCCGTCATCGGAGCCGTCTCCCCTCCCGGAGGAGACCTTTCCGAGCCTGTCACCCAGAACACCCTGCGTATCGTCCGCGTCTTCTGGGCGCTCGACACCAAGCTCAGGGAGAGGCGTCACTTCCCGACCATCAACTGGCTGACCTCGTACTCCATGTACGACGCCCAGCTGGCGCCCTGGTTCCAGAAGAACGTCGGCGATGACTTCCCCGCCCTCAAGCAGTGGGCCATGAAGGTCCTGCAGAAAGAGGCCGAGCTTCAGGAGATCGTGCAGATGGTCGGTTCCGACTCCCTGCCCGATGAACAGAAGATCACCCTCGAGATCGCCAAGATGATCCGTGAGATCTACCTGCAGCAGAACTCCTTCCACCCCGTGGACTGCTACTGCCCGCTTTCCAGGCAGTACAAGATGCTCAGCATGATCAAGAAGTTCTCCGACCTCGCCGACAAGGCCCTCAAGGCAGGCGTCGCGGTGGACAAGATCATCTACATCCCCGTCAGGCAGAGGTTCCAGCAGGCCAAGTTCGAAGAGAAGATCGACGAGGAGCTCGTGGCTGTCGACAAGGACATGGACGAGCAGTTCGCCAAACTGGAGGCCTGAACATGGCAGAGGTTGCAAAAGAGTACAAGACCATCGATGAGATCGCCGGTCCCCTCGTGTTCGTGAAGAACACCGAGCCCGTCGGCTACAAGGAGCTCGTCTCCGTCAGGCTCTCCGATGGGTCCATCAAGAGAGGAGAGGTCCTCGATTCCTCCGACGACATGGTCGTCGTTCAGATCTTCGAGGGCACCGACGGTATCGACAGGGCCGCATCCGTGAGGTTCCTGGGCGAGACCATGAAGATGCCCGTCTCCAAGGACATGCTCGGACGTGTCCTGAACGGAGCCGGAGACCCGCTGGACGGCGGCGCCAAGATCGTTCCCGAGAAGGAGCTCGACATCGCCGGAGCAGCTATCAACCCGTGGGCCAGGGACTCCCCCGCCGACTTCATCGAGACCGGTATCTCGACCATCGACGGGATGAACACCCTCGTCAGGGGTCAGAAGCTCCCTATCTTCTCCGCATCCGGTCTTCCCCACAACGATATCGCTCTCCAGATCGCCAGGCAGGCCAAGGTCCGCGGCGAGAACGAGGAGTTCGCTGTCGTGTTCATCGCTCTGGGTATCACCAACGAGGAGAAGCAGAAGTTCATGAACGAGTTCGAGAGGACCGGCGCCCTGAAGAACGCCGTCGTCTTCCTGAACCTCGCCGACGACCCCGCCGTCGAGCGTATCGCCACCCCGCGTCTGGGACTCACCACCGCGGAGTACATGGCGTTCGACCTCGGGATGCAGGTGCTGGTCATCATGACCGACATCACGAACTACTGCGAGGCGCTCCGTCAGGTCGGAGCCGCCCGTGAGGAAGTCCCCGGAAGGCGTGGCTACCCCGGTTACATGTACACCGACCTCGCCCAGCTCTACGAGCGTGCAGGTAAGATCAAAGGGAAGAAGGGTTCCATCACCCAGATCCCCATCCTGACCATGCCCGGGTCCGATATCACCCACCCGATCCCCGACCTCTCCGGTTACATCACCGAGGGCCAGATCGTGCTGTCGATGGACCTGTACAGGGCCGGTATCTACCCGCCCGTGAACGTCAGCAGCTCCCTGTCGAGGCTGATGAACAACGGTATCGGAGCCGGCAAGACCCGCGACGACCACAAGGCCGTCTCGGACCAGCTGTACGCCTCCTACGCCGAGGGTAAGGACCTCCGCGGGCTTGTCGCCATCGTCGGAAAGGACTCCCTGAACGCCAAGGACAGGAAGCTCCTCGACTTCGCCGACATCTTCGAGGACCGCATCGTCCGCCAGGGCATCGACGAGGACCGCTCCATCGAGACGACCCTCGACATCGCCTGGGACATCCTGAAGGAGCTCGACATCGACCAGCTCACCAGGATCGACAAGAAGTACATCCAGAAGTACCTCCCCAAGAAGGAATGAGCGATGCCTCAGGATGTCGTACCTACCCGCTCCGTGCTCCTCGACCTCAAGAGGAGGATCAAGCTGTCCCAGTCGGGGCACAAGATCCTCAAGATGAAGAGGGACGGCCTCATCATCGAGTTCTTCGAGGTCCTGGAGAAGGCGAGGCAGATGCGCGCCGGTGTCAGCTCCGACTTCCAGCAGGCGATGAAGAAGATCACCATCGCCCGCGCCATCGACGGAGAGGTGGCCGTGAGGAGCGCCGCGTACGCTCTGAACGCCCGCCCCGAGGTCAAGCTTGGCAGCAAGTCCATCATGGGAATGATGGTCCCGAAGGTCGAGGCCACGTCCATCCACACCGATCTCCTGAACAAGGGGTTCGGTGTCCTGGACACCTCGGCCTACGTGGAGGAGGCCTCGGCCGCCTTCGAGAAGCTCCTCGAGACCCTCGTCAGGGCCGCCGAGGTCGAGACCACCATGAAGAAGCTCCTCGATGAGATCGAGAAGACCAAGCGCCGTGTCAACGCGCTTGAGTTCAAGATCATCCCCGACCTCAAGGACTCGGAGCACTTCGTCAAGTTCCGCCTCGAAGAGATGGAGAGGGAGAACACCACCCGCCTCAAGCACATCAAGGGCAAAAGCTGATGAAATCTCTTGAAGACCGCATGGATGAGATCCGCGAGGACCCTGTGAAGCTCAGACGCGCGTTCAAGGCCGTCTGGATCATCGCTTACGGAATGCTCATGCTTGGGGCCTTCATCATCATCTGGATCCTTGCAGAGCAGCTGCTCTTCTGAAACCCCTTTCGGGGCCTTCGACCCCGTTCTTTCTTTTTATAGATCGTCAGGCCGCGGCGGCAATCACTTCATGAAGTTCTTCATGACGACCCTGCCGGTGCCCAGGTCGACGATCGGCATGATGCAGGGATCGGGGTTGAAGTTGTGCATGGCCTGGTAATCCGTCTGGGCCTGCCATGTGCTGGCATTGATCATCTTGACCCCGTGGTACTCCATGGTGCCGGCGCCGTGGACATGCCCGGACACGAAGATATCG
>Ga0256406_1007384_pt1 | contig 10459 bp, 13 predicted proteins | sample RumenRJG_03DNA_FD_185986 | JGI IMG/M metagenome (GOLD analysis project Ga0256406, IMG submission 185986) | Bovine rumen microbial communities from Lethbridge, Alberta, Canada - RJG_03 | ecosystem: Host-associated > Mammals > Digestive system > Stomach > Rumen | place: Canada: Alberta | collected...
TGAGAGCAGTCCATGGTGGCGATTCTCCTGTAGAAAGTTGGTTGTGGTGACTTACATTCTACCAAAGATCCTGCCATGGATCTTTATTTTATTCAGATGTCCAACTTCATTTTACAATCGGCGATATTATTTTTAATGTAAAAAATCCACTTCTTCGATATTCGAACAGTATTTCAAAAACCATCGGAGAGTATCCGTATTACGTGGTGGTTCCGACGGATCATTATCTGTCCGGTATGCGGAAGGTGGAATTACGTCAGCTCCAGTATGAGAAGCTGATTCTTCATGATTTCAAGCTTGAAGCTCCGGCAAACGCGGAGATTCCTCCGCATCCGTTTCTGAACACGGAGATCATGAAGAACGTCGCGCAGGTCACGGATGATATCGAGAATATCCTCATCTTTGTAGCGGCGGGAATCGGCATTGCGATTGTGCCGGAATTCGATGTCTTTAAGCCGCAGATCAATATCAATCTTGCGTATATACCACTTGATACGGGAGACTATCGGGAGAAGCTGGAAATCGTATATCCGGAAAAAGACGCGAATCCTCTGCTGCGGTATTTTATGGATAAGATATAAAAGCTCTGCTGTACCATGAAGCGGGGATCGTTGCCCCGGGGTATCTGGTCAGAATTAGATTAGTCAAGTAAAAACACTTGACACGGCTCATTAAATTGTGTAGGATAAGCGGGTACGTTTAAAAAGCGTGCCCGTTTTTATATTGCAGGACAGGAGATCCGGATTTGGGATGGAAGAGTTTGTAGAGAAATCGTATTTGTTTGATTTTTACGGCGAGCTTCTGACAGAGCACCAGAGACGGATTTACTCCGAGATCAACTTTGATGATTATTCTGCGGCAGAGGTGGCCAGAGATGAAGGGATCAGCCGCCAGGGCGTGCACGATCTGATGAAGCGGTGTGACGGAATTCTGGAGGATTATGAGCAGAGACTTCACCTTGTGGAGAAGTTTTTGAAGATCCGGAACAACGTCAGGGAGATTCAGAAGTTGACGGATACCGAGGAAGCGGACAATCGGGCGGATACCTCGGAGATGAATCGCCGCATGGAGAGGATTCACGGGATTTCCTCGTCGATCCTGAAGGAGCTGTAAACCCGGGCGAGACGCCGCATGATATGAGGAGCAGATGGTATGGCATTTGAAAGCTTAACCGATAAACTTCAGAATGTGTTTCGAAACCTTCGGAGCAAGGGTAAGCTGACGGAGGAGGATGTCCACGCCGCCCTGAAGGAAGTCAAGATGGCGCTTCTGGAGGCGGATGTCAATTTCAAGGTCGTTCGTAAGTTTACGAAGACCGTGGAAGAGAAGGCGATCGGTCAGGATGTCATGAACGGACTGAATCCCGGGCAGATGGTGGTTAAGATCGTGAATGACGAGCTTGTCAATCTGATGGGCTCCGAGACGACCGAGCTTCCGTTGAAGCCGGCTTCTCAGATAACGGTTCTCATGATGATCGGTCTTCAGGGCTCCGGTAAGACGACAACTGCCGCGAAGCTTGCGGGCAAGCTGAAGCAGAAGGGCAGAAAGCCTCTTCTGGTGGCCTGTGATGTGTATCGTCCGGGCGCGATTGAACAGCTGCAGACGAACGGCGGAAAGGTCGGGGTCGATGTCTTTTCGATGGGCAGCAAGGCAAAGCCGGTGGACATTTCGAAGGCGGCCTATGAACACGCCAGAAGCAACGGGTACAATGTGGTCATCCTGGATACGGCAGGTCGTCTGCAGATCGATGAATCCATGATGGAAGAGCTGGTAGCCATCCGCGAAGCGGTGACGGTTGACTGCTCGATCCTGGTAGTCGACGCCATGACCGGACAGGAAGCGGTCAACGTGGCGAAGACCTTCGAGGACAAGGTCGGCATCGACGGAGTGGTACTGACAAAGCTCGATGGAGACACGAGGGGCGGTGCGGCGCTTTCGATCCGTTCCATCTGTGGAAAGCCGATCCTGTACGTGGGTATGGGAGAGAAGATGGAGGATCTGCAGCAGTTCTATCCTGACCGCATGGCTTCCAGAATTCTCGGCATGGGCGATGTCCTGAGTCTGATCGAAAAGGCGCAGGCGAACGTCGATGAAGAGAAAGCCAGGGAGATGGAGCAGCGTGTCCGGAAGGCGCAGTTCACCTACGACGACTACATGACGAGCATGGAGCAGATGAAGAATATGGGCGGTATCTCAAGCGTTCTTTCCATGATGCCGGGAATGACCGGAAGCAAGATGAAGGAAGTGGAGGGGATGATCGATGAGAAGGATCTCGCCAGAAAAGAGGCGATCGTCCGTTCGATGACGCCGAAGGAGCGGGCGAATCCCGATCTGATGAATATCTCCCGAAAGCGGAGAATCGCCGCCGGCGCAGGGGTAGACATCTCGGAGGTCAACCGTTTTATCAAGCAGTTTGACCAGACCCGTAAGATGATGAAGCAGATGCCCGGCATGATGAAGCAGCGCGGCAAGCGGGGCATGTTTGGAAAGGGAGGCTTCAATTTTCCGTTCTGACGTGAAGGAGAGATCCGTTGCGGCAGGAGGAAGATTGTTCTCATAGAAGTAATCAGGGGGAGAGAAACCTTACAGATTACAGAACCACAATATATTCAATATTTTTATTTTATGGAGGAAAAGAACAATGGCAGTTAAAATTCGTCTGAAGAGAATGGGACAGAAGAAGGCACCTTTCTATAGAATCGTAGTAGCAGATGCAAAGTCTCCGAGAGACGGCAGATTCATCGAGGAGATCGGCACCTACGATCCGACCAAGGATCCGAGCGTTTACAAGGTAGATGAGGAAGCTGCGCAGAAGTGGCTGAAGAATGGCGCTCAGCCGACAGCGGTTGTTGAGAAGATCTTCAAGCTTGCCGGAATCCAGAAGTAATCCTATTCAAGCCGGAGGTGGATTTTTGTGAAAGAGCTGGTTGAAGTAATCGCCAAAGCTCTTGTAGATAATCCCGATGAAGTGGTTGTCACGGAGATCGAAGACGGCAACGACCTTCGAATTGAACTCAAGGTTGCAGCGGTGGACATGGGTAAGGTCATCGGACGACAGGGCAGAATTGCAAAGGCAATCCGCTCTGTGGTGAAGACAGCCGCTACCCGGATCGACAAAAAGGTGACAGTCGAGATCATCGAGTAAATCGCATGGGCAGCTTGCGGTGACTGATAAATGATTCATAAGAGCAGTCGTTTTAGGGGCATCTCTTTCGGGCTGATGCTGCTTTTGCGGCGGCTCTTTTTTACGCGAGCGTCGCGATAGCAAGATATAACTCGCGCAGCGTGTTTTATCTCGTTTGTGCGAATTGTGGCAGGTATTCGACCGCGCCGTGGCCGGGGGCTGACAGATTCGCAGGGCTCACGGATTGTGCTGGCTGGAGCAGATATGTAGAAGATATGGTGAGGATATGGAAAAATTTCTGAAAATCGGTGCAGTGACGACAACACACGGCGTTCGCGGAGAAATGAAGGTATTTCCGACGACGGACGACCCGCAGCGGTTCCTGGATCTGGATGAGGTGATTCTGACAAATGGAAAGCAGTCGGAGACGCATTCGATTGTCGGAGTCAAGTTTTTTAAGAACCTGGTTATTTTGAAACTGGAGGGGATCGAATCCATGGATGAGGCGGTGAGATACCGCTCTTGGGATGTGATGATTCCCCGGGAAAAGGGAGTGCCCCTGAAGGAAAATGAGTACTATGTCGCGGATGTCATTGGTATGATGGTCCGGACAGAGGACGGAAAGCTCTTCGGAACTCTTAAGGACGTTATGGAAACCGGGGCCAATGATGTCTATGTTGTTCAGACGAAGGAGCACGGGGAAGTGTTGATTCCCGCAATTAAAGCGTGTATTATGAGGGTTAACGTCGAGGAGGGCGAGATGACGGTTCATTTGCTTCCCGGTCTGATCGACGGATGAGACTGGCGGCAGTCAGCTGCTGCCTGTGAAATGTGCCGGAGGCGATTGACTCCGGGACGCCTTTTTGTGAAAAGAGAGGTATACGCGAATTGAAAAAATGCATACATTGTGGCGCGGAACTTCCGGATGACGCAAAGGCCTGCGGCAACTGCGGCTGGCCGGTCGGCAAACCGGATACGGCTTCTGCTGCGAATCCGGAGATACCGCGGGTATCGGGAGAGGTACCTTCGGAAGATGGTGCTGCCGGAGCTGCTGAGAAAGATAATCCATCCGCAGATATAGATAAGGCTGTAGATCCGGAGAGACAGTTGGAGACGTCAAATGCTTCTGCGGGAGATTCTGAAATAACGGATCGGACAAATACTCCCGCGGCAGGATTGGGAATGACGGAACGGACGAACACTTCCGCGGCAGAATTGGAAATGACGGAACGGACGAACACTCCTGCGGAAGATTTGGGAATGACGGAACGGACGAACACTCCTGCGGCAGATTCCGAAATAACAGAAACGAAGAACGACGGGTCGGCGGATCAGACGGCGTCTGCTGCAGCAGACGCGCATCGCGTAGTATGGGACAAGGAGGATTCCGAGGACAAAATCGACATCCCGTGGGATCCAGAGGAAGCTGACCGGAAAAAGGCTGAGGCCAAAAACGGCGGTGGAGAGAGTGCTTCTGTGCATGCGGGCGGCTTCGGCAGTGATCGGGATACGTTTCGGGGAGGAAATCAGGAAAAAGAGTCTGATCAGCCCGGCGGCTATTGGTTTCAGGGAAAATGGCATCCGATTTCAGATCTGAATTCCGGTGAGACGGACAATAAGAAAGGGGCAGGCTCCGGGGACGGAAGGTATTGGGAGAACGGTACCTGGCATGACGCCTCATCTGCGGGGAACTTCGCGAATAACCGGGATGACGCTCAGAATAGCCGGAGCGCAGACGGCGACTGGAGCGGAAACGGTTCAAACAGCGGAAATTCGGGCAATGGCTGGAATGGCCGGAATGCAGAGGACGGCTGGAAGAACGGCGATAACAGGGGCTGGAACGCCGGCAACCCGAACGGAGGATGGCCCGGAAATCAGGGCTATGGTTCTTATGGACAGGGATACGGCCCGGGGTATCCGGCAAGAAACAACAGTTTCGCGGTTGCGGCAATGGCGCTCGCGATTGTTTCCATTTTCCTGAACAGCCTGTACTGTATTCCTTCGGTACTCGGTATTTTCTTTGCCATTGTGGCACTGAATCAGATTCGGAATAATCCGGGGGTTTACAAGGGGAAGGGAATGGCGATTGCAGCATTGATCATGTGCATGGTGCTGTTTGTCGTGTATCTGATTGCCTTTATCGAGGTAGCCAAGCTGATGAGAGATCCTGCCTTTATGAAGCAGATCGAGGATTATCTGAAGCAGCTCCAGGGAGGTACGTCCTCATCTGCCGGGCAGGCAGCGGCTGCCTTTTGGCTGCGATAACCTTCGCTTTTTTCCTGAGAGACCGACAGAGTCATGCGATATCTGGCGGATTATGTTTTGATCAGCGCGATTGCAGACGACAGATTCCTTCCGGTAGAGGGTGAAATTGTGAGTGGCCCGTTTGAGAGGTATACAGCTTGAATTTTTATGTATTGACTTTGTTTCCGGAAATGATACAGAATGCCGTGGAAACGAGCATCACAGGACGGGCCATTAAAAGTGGCAGCATCTCTGTGGATACCGTGAATATCCGCGATTTTTCCACGAGAAAAACCATGCGTGTAGATGATTATCCGTATGGGGGCGGCGCCGGGATGGTGATGGAGCCGGAGCCGGTGTTCCGGGCTGTGAAATCCGTCGAGGGGAAAATCGGAGGGAGACCGAGGGTTGTATATATGACTCCTCAGGCGCAGGTTTTGGATCAGACCAAGGTAGAATCGCTGGCACAGGAAAAGAATTTGATCATCCTTTGCGGGCACTACGAGGGAATTGATGAGAGGGTGCTTCAGGAGACAGTGACCGATTACATCTCCATCGGCGATTATGTGCTGACGGGAGGAGAACTCGGGGCTCTGGTTCTGATTGACGCGGTGTCCCGGTTTGTTCCCGGTGTGCTTTCGAATGAGGAATCCTCTCAGTTTGAATCCTTGCAGGATAATCTGCTGGAATATCCGCAGTACACGAGGCCGGAGATATGGCATGAAATGAGCGTGCCTTCTGTTCTGCTGTCCGGCGATCATCTGCGGATCGAAAAGTGGAGACATGAGGAATCCCTGAAACGCACAAAGGAACGCCGTCCGGACCTACTGAAGAACAGCTACCGTGTGGTCTGTGTAAGCTATGGAGAGCCGGGAGCGGCGGAAAAGGGCCGCGCTCTGACGGAGTGCATAACCCGTTATGGGGAATACATGGATTATAACCGCCGCAAGCTTCAGAAGACGACCTTTCGTATGAAACCGTGGAATCTTCTGCTTATGGTGATGCCGGGAGCGGCCGGAGAGGGAAGCACGTCCTGCAGAGAAGCAGAGACTGTCGTTTGTTATGATCCGGCGCTTTCGTTTGCAGAGAGATTTCGTGGACTTTACGGGTCGGAGACCCCTGCGGTTCTCGTAGGGAGCCGGGAAGAGCTTGCGGAGGCGTCGTCTTTTCTGGAGGCAAGGAAGTTCCGGATCATCGCCCGAATCAGTCCGGCGGTTTTCGATGAGGATACGCTTTTGCGAAATACTGCACTCGATATCAGGGAAAAAACCTTGCATTTCCACTGACGGTAGTGTATACTGTCATAGTCTGCGGACAGGTGAGCAAGTCCCGGATGATGGTCCGCTGTCACGTTTATCGGTGGTATGAACATCCATTTTATATAGTATCAAGGAGAGATAGAAATGAACGAGATTATCAAGAAGATCGAAGAAGAGCAGCTGAAGAAGGAAGTTCCGCAGTTCCGTGTAGGCGATACCGTTAAGGTATACGGAAAGATCAAAGAAGGAAACCGTGAGAGAATCCAGGTTTTCGAAGGCGTTGTACTGAAGAAGCAGGGTGGAAGCAATCGCGCTACCTTTACTGTTCGCAAGACTTCCAACGGCATCGGCGTTGAGAAGACATGGCCGCTTCATTCTCCGCTTGTAGAGAAGGTTGAGGTTGTTCGTCAGGGTAAGGTAAGACGTGCAAAACTGAACTACCTCAGAGGCCGTTCCGGAAAAGCTGCTAAGGTTAAAGCTCTGGTTAAATAATTCATTTCGAATGTATGAGGAGACTCCGAAAGGGGTCTCCTTTTTCCATCCCTGCTATCACCGTGATAGTGGCAGTTTCCTGTCTGATGTGGTATGATTTTTAGTACTGATTTAGATAGACGGGGAGCTGAGACTATGGGGAGAAGGAAAAGAGGAAGGCCGGAGAAACCGGTCAGGGCGAAAACAGTAGAGCAGCAGGCGCTGGAACGGCGGCAGGCAGAGGCAGCACTTCGACAGGATGCCGAGAGGGCGGCTGAAAGAGCAGAAGGACCGGCCACCCGGGAAGAACGGAAAGGCGTAAAGAAGGCGTATCAGCATCCGCGCGGCTTCCGGATCGGGGGATGGTGCGCGGCGGTTGTTCTGGTTCTTGTACTGGCGTTTCTGTTTGCCAATGCGTTTTGTCACAGCGTCGTGATCAATGAAGGCTCTATGGAGCCGACGCTGTCGGCGGGACAGACTTGTCTGATGAATGAGGTGGTTTATCGGATGAGCCGTCCGAAACGCGGGGATATTATCGTCTTCCGTTCGGGAAACGGAAGATTGGGGGAGGGCCTCAGAGTTAAGAGAATTGTGGGACTTCCCGGTGAAACGGTGCAGATCCGTGACGGGAGGGTGCTGATCAACGGGAGCGTCGTGGACGATAATTACGCTTCGATCGTTGATCCGGGGCTGGCATCCGAACCGGTTGTGCTTGGTTCGGATGAATATTTTGTTCTCGGCGACAATCGGAATGGCAGTGAGGACAGCCGCTACGAGGCCGTGGGCAATGTCGCGGAGTCGGACATCGTCGGGAAGCTCTGGCTTCGGATTCGGCCCTTCCGGAAAGTTTCGTTTATAGGATAAGAGACGGCTTCGTCTCAGGGAGTGTCGGCACGGATGTGCAGTCAGTGCCCAAGGAAGTGCCGACACGGATGGGCAAGCAGTGCCCAAGGGAGTAGCGGTCTGGATGGAAGAATTATTTGGAGGAAGATTTGTATGGAAATACAGTGGTATCCGGGACACATGACGAAGGCGAAGCGCCAGATGCAGGAGGACCTGAAGCTGATCGATATCATCATCGAGCTGATAGACGCCAGAATTCCTTATTCCGGGCGAAATCCGGATATCCGCAGCATGGGGGCGCAGAAATCCAGAGTGATCGTGCTGAACAAATCAGACCTTGCGGATGAGAGAAAGAACAGACTGTGGATGGAGTACTATCAGGCGCAGGGGGCACAGGTGCTGCTGGCAGATTCCAGGAACCGGGCGTCGCTGAAACAGGTTCAGCCGTTGATCCGGGAGGCATGCCGGGAGAAAATCGAGAGAGACCGGCGCCGGGGGATTCGAAACCGTACAATCAAGGCGATGGTTGCGGGAATTCCGAATGTCGGAAAATCAACTTTCATTAATTCGATGGCGGGAAGAGCGTCGGCGAAGACGGGCAACAAGCCCGGCGTGACAAAGGGAAAGCAGTGGATTCATTTGAGCAAGGAGCTCGATCTGCTGGATACGCCGGGTATTCTGTGGCCGCGATTTGATGACCCGAAGGCCGGCGTGCGACTGGCACTGATCGGCTCGGTCAGCGATGAGGTGGTGCAGACAGAGGAGCTTTCACTGGAACTGATCCGTTATCTGGCGGCGGAATATCCCGGCCTTCTGGAAGCGAGGTACGGTGTGGCGGAGTCAGAGGAACCGGTCAGGATTCTGGAGAACATCGCGGTAAACAGAAAGTGCCTGGCCTCCGGAAACCAGGTGTCTTATGAAAAGGCGGCAGGTATTCTGCTCGATGAGTTCCGCAGAGGGGCTGTCGGAAGAGTGACGCTGGAGACCCCGGAAGAATATGGAAGTGCGGCGTCTGCAGAAAAAGTTGGAGATCAGAGATGACGAAAAAAGAAGAAGCAGAATGGAAACGGGCGGAAAGACTCCGGAAGGAAATGGAGAGGGTGGAGGCCCTCTGCGAATTTGAGAAAAAATATCCGGAGTGTGAGCTGATCTGCGGGATTGATGAGGTGGGAAGAGGTCCACTTGCCGGACCGGTCATGGCAGGCGCCGTGATTCTTCCGAAGGATCTTCGAATTCGTTATATCAATGATTCCAAGAAGCTCTCCGAGAAAAGACGTGAAGAGCTGTTTGAGGTGATTTCACGGGAAGCCGTCGCGGTCGGGATCGGGGCAAATCCTCCGGAGAGAATTGATGAGATCAACATCCTTCAGGCAACCTATGAGGCGATGCGCATGGCGGTTGCAAAACTGGGAGTGAGTCCGGATCTTCTTCTGGTGGATGCGGTTCACATTCCGGATATTCCGGTGCAACAGGTCTCGATTGTCAAGGGAGATGCGAAGAGCCAGAGTATTGCCGCCGCCAGCATCATGGCGAAGGTTACGAGGGATCATCTCATGGTTGAGTATGACCGGAGATTCCCGGAATACCGGTTTGCTAAGAACAAGGGATACGGGACGGCAGAGCATATTGCGGCACTGAAGGAATACGGGCCGTGTCCGATTCACCGAAGAACCTTTATCGGGCATTTTGTGGGCGCTTAATCAGCTGCCTTCTATTTTACACGTGTGAGCGGTGCGCAGAAATTCTGCGTCTTATACAGGTATCGGCTCATGCCGGATTTTTGCGGGTTTTTTATGCCGTATCGTATCTATGAAACATATCGAGATCGGAAAGAACAAATCGTGGAATAATCGAATCCCCGATTCCGGGGAAAATCCTTTGTAATTGACAAAAAAACTTGGCGACAAAATATGCTTGATGGAGCCCGTGTTCCGGACCTTTTGGACTGCGGCAGATGCGATTGCCGGCGGGTTTCGTGGGAGGTGCCGTTGAATAAGAGAAAAACCGGATCCAGATATGAGGCTCTGGCGGCCAGGTATCTGGAGAAAAAGGGATATTTGATTGTTCATCAAAACTACCGGTGTCGGGCGGGAGAGATTGACCTGATCGCAAGAGACGAGGCGGAAGGCTGGAGATGCCTTGTATTTATAGAAGTAAAGTACAGAAAAAACGGTGCGGCCGGACTTCCGGAAGAGGCGGTGAATGTGAATAAAAGACGGAGAATCAGCCGTGCGGCGGATTATTTCCGGATGCAGTACAGGATTCCGATGGATATGCCCTGCAGGTTTGATGTGATAGCGATTGAGGGAGACCGGCTGAGACATCATGTGAATGCGTTTGCCTATGAGGAATATAGAGGCATGAACCGGAGAAGATATTGAATTGAAATACACGTAAATTGCAATAACAAGTTGGACACCCTCCGCTAGGCAGTAGCCTGGTAGATTCGGTCGATTTCCTCCTCGAAGATTTCATCCGGAGTTCTGTAACCCAGAAGCTTCCGTGGGAGGCAGTTACA
>Ga0256406_1007386_pt1 | contig 10457 bp, 13 predicted proteins | sample RumenRJG_03DNA_FD_185986 | JGI IMG/M metagenome (GOLD analysis project Ga0256406, IMG submission 185986) | Bovine rumen microbial communities from Lethbridge, Alberta, Canada - RJG_03 | ecosystem: Host-associated > Mammals > Digestive system > Stomach > Rumen | place: Canada: Alberta | collected...
TGTTTATGTTCCATCGGTTCTTCGGCGGCATCCATCCGCACGATGGCAAGGAGCTCGCGAAGGGCGCTCCCATCGAGACGATGCCGGCGCCCGATGTGGTGACGATCCCGCTTTCGCAGCACATCGGCGCGCCATGCAAGCCGTGCGTGAAAATCGGGGAAATGGTGAAGCGCGGCCAGAAAATCGCGACGACGGAGGCGTTTCTCCACGCCGACATCCATGCGTCGGTTTCGGGCAAAGTCAAGAAGTTCGAGAACGGCGCGATCGTCATCGAGAGCGATGGCGAGGATGCGTGGGCGGACGGCCTGCCGATCGACCGCGACTGGCATGCGATGACGAAAGACGAGCTGCTCGCGGCCGTCAAGGATGCCGGCATCGTTGGTATGGGCGGTGCGACGTTCCCGGCGTTTGTCAAGCTCGCGCCGAAAAAGCCCGTCGACGTGCTGATTCTCAACGGCGCGGAATGTGAGCCGTACCTCACGGCCGATGACCGCCTCATGCGCGAGGAAGGGGACCGCGTCGCGGAAGGCGCGCGTATCCTCGCGAAAATCCTCGGCGTCAAACGCGCCGTCGTCGCCATCGAGGACAACAAGCCCGAAGCGGCCGACGCCATGCGGGCGGCCGTGCAGAAGGCAGAAGCGACAGGCGCTGACGAGGGCCTCCCGAAAATCGAGGTCGCGCAGCTCCCGACGCGCTACCCGCAGGGCGCGGAAAAAATGCTCATTTATGCCATCACGGGGCGCGAAGTGCCGCTCGGCGGCCTGCCGATGGATGCGGGCACGGTCGTGCAGAACGTCGCGACGGCCGCGGCCATCTATGACGCCTGCGCCCACGGCATCCCGCTCATCGAGCGCATCACGACGGTTTCGGGCGACGCGATTGCGACGCCGAAGAACCTGCGCGTGCGCATCGGCACGAGCTATCAGGCGGCCATCGACTACTGCGGCGGCTTTGTGGGGACCCCGGACAAAGTGCTCGCAGGCGGCCCGATGATGGGACGCGCGCAGGAACGCCTCGATGTCCCCATCACGAAGGGCTCGTCGGGCATCCTGGCTCTGACGCGCAAGCTCACGGAGCACGGTCCCGAGCTCCACTGCATCCGCTGCGGCCGCTGCGTGCAGGCGTGCCCGATGGGGCTCATTCCGAGCATGCTCTCGATCCTCGGCCAGCGCAAGGACGTCGCGCGCGCCCGCGATGACTACGGCGTCATGAACTGCGTCGAATGCGGCTGCTGCACGTACGTCTGCCCGGCGAAGCGCAACATCGTCCAGTACATCCGCGCGACGAAGGGCGCAGTCAAAGCCCTCGCGGCAAAGGAAAAAGCCAAGGCGGCAGCGCGCGAAGCGGCGGCCAAGGCCAAAGAAAACGCAAAGGAGGCGGCAAAGGCGTGAGCGAAGAACAAGCAAAAGCAAAACCAGAACCAAAGCCGGAACTTATGTTCACGGTATCCTCGTCGCCGCACATCCGCGACGGCGAGACCGTCTCGCACATCATGTGGCAGGTCAATGCCGCGCTCGCTCCGGCGGCGCTGTTCGCGATTTATCATTTCGGTATTCCAGCACTCATCAATATGGTGGTTGGCATTATCGCGGCTGTCGCGTCGGAGTACATCTGGCAGCGCGCCATGCATCAGCCGATTACCGCGTTTGACGGCAGCGCCTGCATCACGGGCTTGCTGCTCGCGATGTCGATGTCGCCGATTCTGCCGCCCTGGATGGTCGCGATTGGCAGCGCCATCGCCATCATCATTGCGAAGCAGTCCATGGGCGGCCTCGGCTTCAACATCTTCAACCCCGCCCATATCGGCCGCGCGGCGCTCATGGTCTCGTGGCCGGTCGCGATGACGACGTGGACGACGCTCGGCGGCTCTGCCTCGGTCGACGCCATGGCGACGGCGACGCCGCTCAACGTCCTCAAGATGCAGGGCTATGACGCCGTCGTCTCAATGTTCGGCGGCCAGGGGCAGATGTACCTCTCGATGTTCCTCGGCAACCGCAACGGCAGCCTCGGCGAGACGAGCACGGTGCTGCTGCTGCTCGGCGGCCTCTACCTCATTTACAAAGGCTACGTCAACTGGGTCGTGCCGGCCGTCATGCTTGCGACCGTCGCCGTGCTGACCTGGGTGTTTGGCCCGGCCGGCCTCTTCACGGGCGACCCGATTTTCCACCTCATGGCGGGCGGCCTCATGCTCGGCGCGTTCTTCATGGCGACGGACATGGTCACGATCCCGATGACAGTGAAAGGCCAGGTCATCTTCGCGGCGGGCGCGGGGGCTCTCACGGTCCTCATCCGCCTGCTCGGCGGCTATCCGGAGGGCGTCTGCTATGCGCTGCTGCTCATGAACGCCGTCACGCCGCTCATCGACCGCTTCGTGAAGCCGCGCATGTTCGGCGAACTGCCGAAGAAAGCGAAAGGGGGCGCGGCGAAATGAGCGAATCGAAAGAACCTAAAAACAGCATTGTCAAAATCGCCACGAACCTCATGGCGGCCTGCTTCATCTCGGGCCTCGTCATCGGCGCCGTCTATTTCGTCACGGCGCCCGTCGCCGCGCAGAAAGCCGTCGAGCGCAAGGAAGTCTCGATGCGCGAACTCATCCCCGACGCCGACCATTTCACCGAAGTCAGCGGCCAGGACGGCTGGTACCGCGCCGAAAAGAGCGGCGAGGCCGTCGGCTACATTGTGCCCGCGCACACGAAAGGCTATGGCGGCGACATCAAGCTGCTCGTCGCCGTGACGCCGGACGCGCACGTCATCGACTACAAGATTCTCGCGCACAACGAGACGCCGGGCCTCGGCGACAACGCCAGCAAAGAGCCGTTCCGCGCGAAGCTGCGCGGCAAAGGCGCCGACCATCTCGAAGTCACGAAGGACAAGAACAACACGGAAGACGTGCAGGCCATGACAGGCGCGACCATTTCCTCGCGCGCCGTCACGCGCGGTGTCAAGAGCGCCGTGACCGCCGTCTCCGACTACCTCGCGGAAGGGGGCGCTAAATAATGGAACAGAAAAGCCTCTGGCAGATTTTCAGCAAGGGCCTCCTGGCCGAGAACCCGATCTTCATCCTCGCGCTCTCGCTCTGCCCGGCACTCGCCGTCACGACGACCGTCATCAACGGCCTCACGATGGGCCTGACCGTCACGTTCGTCATCACGACGAACAACGTCGTCGTCAGTCTCGTGCGCCGCTGGGTGAATCCGAAAGTCCGCGTGCCGGTCTACATCACGAGCATCGCGACGATCGTCACCGTCGCACAGCTCGTCCTGCAGGCCTATTTTCCCGACCTCTATGACGCGCTCGGCATCTACCTCGCGCTCGTCGTCGTCTTCGCCATCATCCTCGCACGCGCCGAAGTCTTCGCGTCGAAGCACGGCGTCGTCGAGTCATTCTGCGATGGTTTCGGCATGGGCTGCGGCTTCACGCTCGCCATGCTCGCCATCTCGGCCATCCGTGAAATCCTCGGCTCCGGCACGTTCCTCGGCATGCCCGTCTTTGGGGCCGGCTACCAGCCCATGCTCATGATGGTGCTGCCGCCCGGCGCTTTCATGCTGATTGGCTACCTCGTCGCCGCGACGAAGACGTGGAACCATCACAAAGAACAGCAGCGCGCCAAAGCTGCGCGCGTCGCGGCCGCAAAAGCAGCCGCAACGGCAACTGCGAAAGGAGGGGATGAATGATGGGTGAATATCTCGCGCTCTTCATCAGCGCCGTCGTCATCAACAACTTCGTCCTCACGAAATTCCTCGGCCTCTGCATCTTTTTCGGCATTTCGAAGAACCTCAGCGCCTCGGCCGGCATGGGCGTCGCCGTCACGGCTGTCATGACCATGAGTTCCATCCTCGCCTGGATCGTCTACAACTTCATCCTCGCGCCGCTTGGGCTCACGTTCCTCACGACCATCGTCTTCGTCATTTTGACCGCGAGCTTCGTGCAGCTCCTCGAGCTCATCATCAAGAAGGAAGCCCCGACGCTCTACAACATGTGGGGCATCTACCTGCTGCTCATCGCGACGAACTGCATCGTGCTCGCCGTGCCGCTCCTGAACGTCGAGAACAGCTACAGCCTCCTGAAGTCCATCGTCTTTGCGATTGGCTCCGGCCTCGGCTTTGCGCTCGCCATCGTGCTCATGGCAAGCCTGCGCGAAAAGCTCGCTTACGCTGACGTGCCGAAGCCGCTCGAAGGCATCGGCATCGCGTTCCTGCTCGCCGGCATGCTCTCGCTCGCGTTCCTCGGTTTCTCGGGCATGATGTAAAGGAGGCTGTGAAAAGTGACAACTGCAGAAACATCCATCGCCATCCTCGTCGTGCTCGTCGGCGTCGGCGCGTTCTTCGGCATCGTGCTCGCGCTCGCGGACAAGAAGTTCTACATGCAGCAGAACCCGCTGATCGGCGAAGTCGAGGACATCCTGCCAAAAGGCCAGTGCGGCGCCTGCGGCTTCGCGGGCTGTGCGAAATACGCCGAAGCCGTCGTCGAAAATCCCGACGTCCCGCCCAATCTCTGCGTGCCCGGCAAGGCCGCTGTCGCGGCCAAAGTTGCCGAGCTCACAGGAAAGAGCGCGGGCTCTGTCGAAGAGCGCAAGGCGCACGTCCTCTGCCAGGGTGGCTGTAACGCGAAACCTGCCGCGCGCTACGAAGGCGTGCAGGACTGCGCGGCCGCCAAGCTCGCCTCAGGCGGACCGAACGCCTGCAAGTACGGCTGCCTCGGCTTTGGCACCTGCGTCAAGGCGTGCCCTTTCGACGCGCTCCACATGGGCGAAAACGGCCTGCCCGTCGTCGATACCTACGCCTGCACGGGCTGCGGCAAATGCCAGGAGACCTGCCCGCAGGGCGTCATGACGCTCCTCCCGGTCACGGCCCCCGTCGCCGTCCACTGCCAGTCCCACGCCAAGGGCCCGGCCGCAAAGAAAGCCTGCCCGAACGCCTGCCTCGGCTGCGGCCTCTGCATGCGCAACTGTCCGCACGGCGCCATCAAGATCGAAAACTTCCTCGCCGTCGTCGATCCCGCCGTCTGCAAGGCCAGCGGCTGCACCGAAAAGACCTGCCTCGCCAAGTGCCCGACAGGAGCGATTCGGGAAGCGGTGTGATATTTCTAAACATTGGAATGGGAGTCGTTGCGTAAAAAACGCGGCGGCTCCCGTTTTTTCTTGCGGCAATCTTTTTTTCACGTTACAATGAAAGCAATCGAACGGAGGGAATCAAATGGCGGACAAGGAAATCCAGTTTTTGATGTATCAGGCAGAAGAAGAAAAAATCTCTGTCAACGCGGTTATCAAAGATGAAAATATCTGGCTGACGCAAAAAGCGATGGCGGAGTTGTTTGGCTGTTCCATCAGCAATATTTCAGTGCATTTGCGGAATGTCTATGATGAAGGTGAATTATTGATAGAATCAACTATTGAAGAAATTTCAATAGTTGCCACAGAAGGACAAAGGTCTGTCAAGAGGAAACAGACTTTCTACAATCTCGACGCCATCATCTCCGTCGGCTATCGTGTGAATTCCAAGCGTGCCACGCAATTCCGGATCTGGGCGACGAAGGTGCTCAAGGAATACATGCTGAAAGGTTTCGTCCTCGATGACGATCGTTTGAAGCAGGGCAAGACGGCATTCGGCAAAGATTATTTCCGCGAACTCTTGGAGCGGGTACGCTCCATCCGCGCCAGCGAGCGGCGTATCTGGCAGCAGATTACCGATATTTTTGCGGAGTGCAGCATCGATTACGACAAGCATTCTGACGAAGCGCGTCGTTTCTATGCAATGGTGCAGAACAAATTCCATTTCGCCATCGCAGGCGAGACGGCAGCGGAAATCATCTATCATCGCGCTGACCGCACAAAGGAACACATGGGACTCACGACGTGGAAGAACTCGCCGGATGGGCGCATCCTGAGATCCGATGTCACAGTTGCGAAAAACTACCTGAACGAAGCGCAGATTCGCAAGCTCGAACGCGCAGTCACCGGCTATTTTGATTACATCGAAGACCTCATCGAAAACGAACAGGCATTCACGATGGAGCAGTTCGCTGCAAGCGTCAATGCGTTTTTGGAGTTCCGTCGCTATCAGATTTTGACAGGCAACGGCAGCGTATCAAAGAAACAGGCAGATGCCAAGGCGATTGAAGAATACAACGAGTTCAACAAGCACCAGAAAATCGAATCGGACTTCGATCGCGAAGTGAAAAAAATGTTGAGTCAGGGAAGCGATAGAATGAGGTAAACCGCCTTGCACGAGGCATGCTTTCACGATAAAATAAAGGCAAAAGCGAAACAGAAGGCAGGCGAAAAACATGATGTACCCATTCCTGACGCTCGATGATGAGACGGAAATCGTCCATTCGGACATGCTTCCCGACCATCGTGTCAAAGTCTATGTGGAAAAACCTGACGAAAACGACGGATTCCATCATATGACGTGCTACCTGCCGTCCTATGAAATTACGGAAATTTCAGGATTTACAAGAGACGAAGTCCAGCGGTATCTCGACATCATTCGCTCGACATATCAAGCGGGCAATGAGGGTGTACGCCTAAAAACATTTGCAAAGTAAACTTTTAGGCATTGAAGCCTAAAAATTGAATGCATCTGATGTATGCGTCAGTTCACTCCATCGTGTGGCAAGCAGTTTGGCATAGTCAAGATAGAAAAGCCCATAGTTACCAAGAGAGAACCCATCATTCACTTCAATCAAGAGTGTTCGCTCATCTTTTGTTAGGCCGAAATCAATGCCATAGGCTTTTGGTGCACTGGCATATGAAGAAACGGCAGCTTCGACAATATTCGGATCAAGGGATTTTCTCCAATCGCCTTTGTAATGACGAACATCGAGGATATGACCGTATCGAACAAAGCAACGCCATTCTGTTACGAAATCTACAGGATTGCTGCACCAGACATCTTGATCGCTGTTCCACATGCCACAACCAATCAAATCTTTCGGGGAACGGATGGTTCGTCCCGTAATCCGCTTGTCCTTGACAGATTTTACGAAGACCGGCCAAAGTTCGGGATGCGTGTTGATGGTATTGATAGTGGAATGCCAGACATTTCGACCAAGATACGCTGACAGTTCTTCTGGGTAATCAAGGTCAGGAATCTCAATTCCGAACTCGTGAAGACGTTGTGTAACAGTTCCAACATAGCCGACGACAACATCTTCAGGATAGCTCTCTCGTAATTCTTCGGGTGTGTAGAAAAATATGATTTCAGCGCCCATTTCCATAAAACCGCAGTAGGCGATAAAAAAGTCACGATCCAACGGGACGTGATGCTTGTCGGACTGAATGTATACTTTCATAGTGGTACCTCCCGATTTAAGTAGCATATCCAACGTTTCTTCCATGGTACATCCATGTGTGCGGTTGTGCAAGGTTGGCATTCACGATAAAATAAAAAAGAGCAACGTCAAGCGGAGGGAGTTGGCATGATGCTGTACTCGAAAATATTCACGAAAAAAGGCACGATCGAAATCCATGTCGTACGGCAGTACGAAGACCGTGACGGTGGCGATAATCTCATTGTCCATGTCGAATGCGCCGAAGACCGCGAGCGCCAGTCCGACTGGCGTCTGCCTGACATCTATTGTACGCACTCTTATGGTTTCACCGAAGATGAGCAGTTCCAGATGGAAGATTATCTTCGCAACAACGAAGCTATCATCTGGGACGATTGGCGGGAGGCGAGGAAAGATGCCTGAAGCACTCGAATCGTATCTCGGCTACTATATTTATTTCTGGATTGGCGATGGCGCGGAACCTGTGCATGTCCACGTCGCGAAAAAGCAACAGCCAGACGCAACAAAATTTTGGATTACGACGGAATCCGTCGAGCTTGCGAGAGACACGGGCTCGGTTGATTCAAAGGACATGAAACGAATCTTGCGTTATTTGCGCAGGAACCGACAGCAAATCATTGCACGGTGGCTGTCACGGTTCGGTTCAGCGAATGTAAAGAGATGAATTTGATCCAAAAATGGGAGTGATATTTATGGGGCTGCTCAAAATTATTTCTTCCCTTTTTCACGGAACAGAAAAATCGTCGGAGCTATTTGAAGCTGAAATTCCTGTGGCGCAGGAAAATACATCGCATGATTTAATGGCAGGCCACGTTGAAGATAAAATGGCGTATGCGGATTCGAGTAGTATCGCTCCAGACGAACGACCTTTTTATCAACCAGATGAATATTACACGTTTTATTCGTATCCTGAATCGGATATAGGAAATCGAGTGGTAACCTTCGAGGACAGGAAAAAGACGTGCATTCCATCAGCTAGAGGACTTTATGTAGCGGAAATTTTGCTCTTGGATTATTGTCAAAAAGGAAAATATCCAAAACCTGAACACGGTTATCCTGGCTTCTGGTGGTTCGAGTATGGAATCCGTGATGTCGGGCATGCGATGGAATCTCTATGCAAGCGGGGATTTATTGAACTTACGCCCCTTATGCAGTCAGTCGGTAGCTTGAAGGTATCGAATCTGAAAAATTTGCTCAGAAAGTTTGGCGTGTCTGTTAGTGGGAAAAAAGCGGATTTGGTAAAACGTGTGCAAGAAAATGTTCCAGAAGACGCAGTTGCAGAAACGGGATTGACCCAGAAATACAGATTGACGGATTTGGGGCGGAAAGAGCTGGAAGAAAATGCCTATGTTCCCTATATGCATCATGTGCCGAACAAGACGACGGAAGATGGGCCGGAAGATGAACAGTTTAACGTGTGGATTATAAACAAAAAACTGCATGAAGAAAAGAGGACAGACTGGGAAAACCTTGTTGACGAAATTGAAGAAGAAAGGAAACGAAAATCAGATGAAAAATACGAAGCATCCCTGGAGCTGTTGAAAAAAATCGATTCCCAATTATATAAAAAATTGAAGGCGCAAAATGAACAGATTGAACTGATTCGAAAAAAAGAAGAGGAATATCAAGAGGACGAGGATGCCCTTATTGCTTTCTGGGAAGGAATCTGGAAACATGGAGGATTGAATTTTGAAGGAGCTTATTGGCTTTTTCGTTTGCCAGACCTTTATCTGAAACAAGGGCGATTAGATGAAGCACTAAAGTTGTGCAAGCAAATAAAAGAGCAAAAGAAAAATTATGCATACAAAGCGGAAGATTATATTGAACGCATCGACGCGATAAAAAAGGAAAAATTTGAGAAAGGGACGAAAAAATGAGTCATCAGCATATCCTTCGCGTGACGGGAAAAGGGCAGTTGAATCTTGTGCCTGACCAGGTGCGCCTTTCATTGGAAATCGAGGGAACCTGCCCGGAATATCTTGATGCGGTGGAAACGGCATCGAAGAAAACGAAACAGCTGCAGGAAATCTTGAAAAAGCTTGGCTTTTCCAAGACGGATTTGAAGACGACAGCATTCAACGTATCACCAGATTATGAACGATATGAAGTGTGGGATGACGAACGGGCGGAAAAGAAATGGGAAAGTCGGTTGGAGGGGTACGAATACCGGCAGACGATGAAGCTGGAGTTTGATCGCGACAATGAGCGCATGGGAAAAATTCTTTATGCATTGGCACACTCTTCTGCTCATCCGGAAATCCGTATCAGCTATACAATCAAGGATCAAGAAGCAGCGAAGAACAATCTCTTAGCAAAAGCGGTAGTTGACGCAAAATCGAAGGCCGTCATCCTGGCAAAAGCGGCGAATGTTGAACTGTTGGGAATTCAGAGCATGGATTATTCTTGGGGGAAGATGGAATTTGAAGTAACGCCGTACGATGGTGCTGCCATGATGGCACCACCCATGGCTGCTCCCTCGGAAAGCTTTGATTACGATATCGAGCCGGATGATATTCATGTGGAAGATACGGTGACGGTCATTTGGGAGATTTCTTGAAATACATAAGGACGGAAATGGTGGGGACGGCCTTATCGTCCATGTCGAGTTTTGGGAGGTGGAGCATATGAAGAAATTCATCATTATCTTGGTAAGTGCCATCTTTTTCTTGGGGCTCGGAAGCGGAAAGACGATGGCAGCTGATTATTATGCTGGAACGTATGCAAGCGGGCTGCATGCGTATGTGATGACGGAGACCGTTGTGATGGGCGTGCCTGGTTTTCGGAGATTTGATGTGACTGTGAAAGCCGTGGACAATCAAGGCAATCTCGTATCACATCTAAATTATCATTTTTGGAATGATCCCGGCGAACCTGTCCGCTTCCGTAATTCCGAAGGGTATAGTGGCATCGTGAGCCCATCTGAAACGCCGGTAGAACAAAATATTTGGAATATCGCAGAACCAATTTCGTCGGCGATGTGGCAGAGGCAATTAGGGCTTTGACAGCGTGGCGTATCAAAAAGCAGGGAGGAACCGTATCATGAAAATCGCTATGGCAAACGACCATGCCGGGACGGCACTGAAGAACGCCATCAAGGCTTATCTCGAATCCGAAGGGCATGAGGTCAAGGATTTCGGCACGTATGATGAGGAAAGCTGCGACCTGTC
>Ga0256406_1007387_pt1 | contig 10457 bp, 6 predicted proteins | sample RumenRJG_03DNA_FD_185986 | JGI IMG/M metagenome (GOLD analysis project Ga0256406, IMG submission 185986) | Bovine rumen microbial communities from Lethbridge, Alberta, Canada - RJG_03 | ecosystem: Host-associated > Mammals > Digestive system > Stomach > Rumen | place: Canada: Alberta | collected...
ATGACGAAAATCGCTGTCGCGTAAAATTGCACCTGCGGTGCATAAAATGATATAGCCGTAAGCTCCGTTTCGTGAGAAAAGACCATCAGCAACTCAATCTATGGAGCAGTTATCTATCTTGCGGGATCCCCTTGAATCTACTTTTCGCCAGATGCTCATTCAAACGCTTAGGATTACCAAAACCACAAAAAATATTTTATGCACCGCAGGTGCAATTTTACGCGAAGCGATTTTCGTCATTGGCTGGCTTTGCCCCGTAGGGGTGAGGATAAATCTGCGGGATAGCCGTCGAGCTTGCTCGTAAGGCAATCCCGCAGATTTAGCCTCATAGCTCCTTTGGGAGCGGAAGCCTGTCAATGACTATTTTCCATCACCTTTTTCCTATATCAATCAGCTATAATTCTTTTGGGGATGTTTTGGGTGACGCATTGGCGAAGTCAAGCAAAAGCCCTTGTTTCAACCGCGTGGTTGGAGCAAGGGCTTTTGCTATGTGTGAGAATTGGGGGTACTACTTTAGTGCGAAACGCACTGGGACGCGCAACCTCGTAGTGACATTCCTTCCGTTGATGTGCGCCGGCTTCCATGCAGGCATGGACAGCACCACGCGCAAGGCCTCCTTTTTCAATGCATCAATGGCCATTTGGACTTCTGTCTTTTCGCTTTCAGACAAGTTGTTATGCTTCTTCCTCGGAAGCACAGAGTATGTGCTTTCTGAGCTGACTTCAGGAGAAAGGACTTTTCCGTCCTTATCCACCATGAATTTCACCACAATACGGCCTTCCACACCAGTCTTCTGAGCAATCTTCGGGTAATGGAGATTGCCAGCAATATACTTCGTGACATCCTTAAATTCGGGAAGCATAAACTTCGTAATCTTTCCGGCCTGAATAAGACTGTCAATCGCAGCACGCAGGCGTTTTACCTCCACTGTGCCTAAGACCACCTTTCCATCAGGGTCAATAAGATAGAGGGTGGGTATCCATTTCACGTGATAGAGGCTGTCTATCTTCGTTCCGTGTTTCCATTTTTTCAGTTCGCTGAGTTGCGTCCACGTCATCTCGTTCTTCTTAACACACTTCCTCCATGCCGTAGAATCGGTGTCGAACGAAATACCAGTAAGCCATACGCCGTAGTTTTCGTAGTCCTTAGCAATGGCTTTCATCTTAGGAATGTCCTTACGGCAGTCGGGGCACCACGAAGCCCAGAAATCCAGAATCTGATAGCAACCGTTTTTCTCACGTGATTCCGACAGGCTTAATTCGCCTCCATCAAGTGAATGGATTGTCATATCAGGAGCCAGAGTTCCTGGACTTAACAGCCCTACGGCGTACTTGGCATCAAGCTCCTGAGCTTGTGACGAAACAAAGCCGCACAGAAGCAACATTGTTGATAAAAACAACTTTTTCATTTCGTTTCTCTTTTATTTTGAACCTTTGATTTCTTTTTGTTTGTTTTCTTTTTCAGTCCGAAGAGGTCGCGCCAACCACTGAAGTCCTTTTTCATGATTAGGCCGATGCCTTGCGTGGTCAGACTGTTGCGGGTGAAGTAGCGGTCGTTGGTTTGATTGTAGACCTTAATGGCTAAGTTTCCGTTGGGCAGTAACAGGTAGCGCAAATCGAAGTCGCCGATGAAGGAAGTCGTGGCATTAGCATTGTCACGATAGCCGAACTGACCGTTGAAAACGAGCCGGTTGTTAAGCATACGGCCACTGAGGAGACCCTCGTATTCGGCGTTGTAGAATCCTTCATTGCCCGTGGAGATGTTTGCACCAAAGTTCCAGTTGGTGTTGTTTACCACCGTTGAAAGTACGTTGTTGAGTTGCTGTGAGAGGGTGCCAGAGAGGATGCTTTGCATGGCAAGGGAGGTCTGGCTTTGACGTGCTGCTCCCTCCAGACTCTGGTTGTTGTTACCCATTGAGTAGAATTGGCCTACGGCGAGGAGGTAGAGAACTTGCTGGTTCATCTCTTCTTCACTGTTTATCAGACTGTAAATCATCTGTTTGGCGTTGCTGTTTACAGTGGGAAGGTCGAGTGAGAACTCTACTTTCGGCGTTGCCGGCGTGCCCGTAATATTCATGATGCAGTCTACACGCGTGTTGCTTGACGAGAACGAACGGCCAATATTCAGATCGGCCAAACTGACTCCGTTGACCGTGTACTGTGCCTTCAGGTTCAAGGCTGCCTCGTAAGGATTGCCACCAAAAGCGATGGTTCCGCCCTGACCAAACTGGAAATCTTTCTTGATGACATGCTGAATGGTAAGCTTATAGATTCCGTGATCGACCACATAGTTGCCAAACATGTTGAAAGCACCTTTATTGAAATAAGCGGCTCTCAGAGTTCCATCTCCTTCGAGGGCAATGTAGTCGCCAGTCTGTCCGTCGGTGATGACTTTCAGTGTGGCTTCAGGCGTACAGTTGATGACAAAGTTGATGTGGATGTCAGTTGGGATGTCGTCCAACAAGGTGGGGCGTGAGAGACTGTCGGTGGAAGCAGCTGTACGGACAGAATCCCTCGATGTCCAGCTGATGAAGTCCTGACTGCCTACCGCGCCTGGTGTGGTTGTATTATAAATAAAGGTAGAGCCGCGTTGAGGAGTAACGTTCACATTAATGTCCACTTCACCTGAACGCCCGCTGATGGTGCAGTCGCCCGTGGCAAAGACTGTGCCGCAGAAGGTGTTGTCACCAAATGTCTTCTGGTCATAACATAGGAGATTATTGGCGTGAACCTTGAGGTCGTAGCTCATGTTTGTAAGATGCTTGTGGTGAATGGAACCAGTGAGAAGTCCTTTGTTGCCCTTCTCGTCTCTTAGGGTATCGCTGTTGAAGATGATTTCGTCGGGCACCAGACGTATGCTTGCGTTGTGAAGAGTATAGGTGGTGGCTAGAGGCTCAATGCCCACCACACCGTCGGCAACTGCCGACCCCGTGAGATTCATGTTGCTGAGGCTGCCGCTAAGTCTGAGGTTGCCTCGGGCACTGGCATCCATTCGGTTCATAAACGAGCTGCACAGACTCTGCACAAACTCGAGGCGTGAGTTATGGAGCGTGAATCCGAGGTCAATGCTGTTTCGGCCCGGTGACACATACCCTACGATATCTGTGCGGCGTCCATAGTGGGCTTGCAGTCCGGAACCTATGGTGTCGTTGGCAGTTGCGTCGATATTTATCTGTTTACCCGTCTGATCCCAGTTGACCTTTGCATCAAGCCATCCCATGCGGCCACCCTCAAATGTAAAGTCGTTCACTCTGAGGCTCGCTGCGGCCTGAGGCTTATGGAAGACACCGGCCACGAAAGCCCTTCCGGACGCTTTTCCGCCGAAGTCGACAGAATGGAAGTCTACAAGATTGAGCACATAAGCAACGTCAATATCTTTGAGGTCAACGAAGATGGAGTCCGTACTATTGGAAGTGGCTCTCCCGTCTGCAATGATGTGTTGATCGCCGTGGCTGATTTCAAAGTTGTTCACAGTAATATCGTTCTTGCTGTAAACCACATTTGAAGGCTGAACTTCCCAGATGGAATCACCCACAGTGATGGCTGAAGGCAAGAAGCTCAGTTCGGCTGCGGTTATTCCGTCAGGCTTACGGAAAAACTGAGTTGATGCTACAAGGCTTCCGTGCAGTGGATGTTCACTGCCTGTTGAATGGAAGGACAGAGAGCTGAGAAGTCGATTCTCGGCCGCTGATGCTTTGAGGCTGTAGGCTGTTCCCTCGGTGTTCCCATCCATGTGTCTCAGCCGTAGGGACAACAACAACGAATCATTTGGTGTGTAAATTCTCAAAGCTCCGTTGCTGTAGCGCTTTCCATTGTAATCAACGTCAGGCAAAGAGAGGGTAAGGTCGATGTGATGGGTCTTTTCGTCAAGGTTTCCCTTGAGTACTGCCGGCTTGGTAACAGTGAGCGGAATATGAAAAATATGACGCAGGAAATCAGTGTTATGAATGTCTGCATCAATGTTGAAGCGATTGCGAGAGTTGATCGTCGTACCCAGACGTGCTAACGATGGAGCTACGGCTCGTAGACCGGGCAATTTGCGCAGAATGATGCCCATGACACTTTGGAGGAGTGTACGGTAATCAAATATGCCATTGACAGAGAGGAAGCCAAAATCGCTTTTCATTTCCAAGGAGTGACGACCGTTGGCGTTGGCAGCAGTTAAATGAAGTCCTGAAAGCGTATAGAGTGGGGTACCATCTTGAGACTGGATGAAGTCTGTAAGGTTCAACGTGCCATTCATATTTTCTATACGGCTGCCTGTGAGATTAGCGTCAGCTCGGAAGCTGAAAGTCTGTCCGGGCCATTTACCTGAAAGATGGAGCGCCGAAGGATTAATATGTCTCACTTGAAGGCTGAAGGCTTTGCTGCCACCCGGAGAGAGAGAAGCCGTGCCGCTAACCTGAGCACGGAGGTTAGGGTCGTCAATAGTGGACTCCCCTTTTAGGAGCATAGTCCTTAGGCTAGCCATTCTGTCAGCCTCGACTTTGAGATGAATGTTTCGATAGTTGTAGCTATTGTAGTCAAACTGCGACACAAGACCTGTGACATCAATCTTTGAGGGATGGTAACCCTTTAGAGTCCCATTGAGCGCGACTGTGCCAGCTACCAGTCCAAGCTTTTCGTTGGAGAGTAGTGACTGAAGATTAATGCCTGGAGTAGAAGCTTTAATGCCAAAGAGGGTATCATGTTTGTTGAAGTTGAAACGAAGGGTGCCTACATCGGAAGAGAGATTGCAGTTTGCATGGAGGTCCCTTCCGAATCCGCTCGCAGCTCCTGTTAACTTTACAAACCCCGGATAGTCGCCAGAAGGGATTACTTTGAACTCTTTACGCAGCGAGGCGATATTGGCGTAAACATCAAAAGCTGGAATCTTCCAGCGGGGTACAGCGTCTAAATGGCTGATAGTGAAATTGGCTGAGAGTGAAAGATCTCCTTTCGTAGAGGATATGAGCAACCGCCTTACAGCAACATCAGTTCCAGAGCCTTGGAATGCAATGTTAAGCTTCAATGGGTTGCTGTAACGGCTTAATGTTCTGCTAAATGCGCTAAGGTCGGAAAGCGAAATTTGCGAGTCTGAAATATTCCCCTGGTAATGTAAGGACTGTAAAGAAAGCTTCTTACCTTCAAACCTATATGATGCCAGTATGTCGGGTATGCGAAGATGAGTCTGTGGTAACCGCAGTTCCACTTCACTCAGTTTGGCATTTTGCCGGTTAGCTTGAAAGCGAAATGCAAGTTTCTTCAGAGTGAAACCGGAATGTTCCCGGAATCGTAGATTCTTCACTACAACATTGGCTGAGTCATTGGTCAATGTGTTCAGAACGATGTGCCCACTCAGTCCGGAAACACTTAAATGGTAGGAATCAAAAACATGTTTGCGTGGTTTGTCAAGTTGGTCATAGATTATTTCTCCGTGTCTGACTATGAGAGAATGAATACTCAAGTCAAGCCTGCTTTGCTGACTAGGCTTCTTGGAAGCGAGGGAATCTATGACAAACTGAAAATTTAGGGGTGACAGTGCATTCTTGCGGTATAAGCGTGCCCGCAATCCGAAAAGCTGGGCTGAGGAAACAGAGAATCGTCCTTGTGCTAAGGAGAGATAATCAAACTTGACGGACATTCTGGAAGCACGGAGCATCTGATGACCGTTCTGATCCCACAAGAGTACATCATCAACGATGAAACGATTGAAAAATCCAAGGTCGACACGTCCTACGCGCACTTTTGTTCCAAACTTTTTAGCCAAGGCACCTGCAATCTCAGAGCCAATAGCAGTCTGTACTGCTGGCACGTGGAGCAGTACTATTCCTGCGAAGTAAAGGCCAGCCAAAGCCCATACCAGGATACTGATGATATGTTTTAGTTTCTTTATAGCGCACAAAATTACAGTTATTTCTTTGGCAATGGAAATTTTTAGAGCCATTTTCTTCCTTCTTTGGTATTATTTCCTTAAATTTGCAGTACGAAAGCATTATGTGTGCCCAAGAGTAGAAACTATTCAATCATCATTAATATTTATGGCCAAAGTAATCAAGTTGCGTAAAGGTCTTGATATCAACCTTACGGGTAGAGCCAGGGAGGAAAAAGAAGTGATTACGGTGAACGGTGAATATGGTCTCGTTCCTGATGACTTCCCGGGGGTTTCCCCTAAAGTGGCAGTACACGAAGGTGATCATGTCAAGGCTGGCGACGCGTTGTTTGTCAATAAGAAATTTCCCGATGTCAAATTTGCTTCGCCCGTGAGCGGAACGGTCACATCTATTGAGCGCGGGTTAAGGCGCAAGGTGCTGTGCGTGAAAGTAAAAGCTGACGAGAGGCTGGAATTCGTTGATTTTGGAAAAAAAGACATCCAGACACTCAGTGGTGAAGATGTCCGTCGTTCATTACTTGAAGCCGGTCTTTTCGGTTATATTAATCAGCTTCCTTATGCCATTTCAACAGAACCTGACAAAGAACCAAAAGCCATTTTCATTTCAGCCCTTCGTGACATGCCTCTTGCCGGTTCTTTCAGTTTCGAGCTCAAGGATAATGAGGCAGCTTTCCAAACAGGCGTTAGTGCCTTGGCAAAGATTGCGAAAGTCTACGTCGGCGTAGGTCCTCAGCAGACAGAACAAGCTCTGAAGGGACTCAAGGACGCAGAGGTGAATGTCTTTGACGGTCCATGTCCGGCTGGAAACGTAGGCGTTCAAGTCAATCATCTTTCTCCTGTCAACAAGGGAGAGACCGTGTGGACTGTTGATGCTACAGCCGTGATATTCTTTGGCCGTCTGTTCCTCAATGGCAAGGTTGACTTGAGGAGGACAGTTGCGCTTGCAGGTAGCGAAATCAAAGCTCCTCATTATGTGGAAGCTCTTGTGGGGACACCTCTTCAGCAAATTGTTGGTGACCAGTTGAAGCAGACAGAGCATGTGAGGCTCATCAATGGCAATCCTCTCACTGGTCGTGTAGCTGCAATATCTGACTTCCTGGGAGCCCATACCTCAGAGATTACCGCTATCCCTGAAGGAGACGACAAACATGAGATGCTTGGATGGATAAAGCCGAGACTAAGCCAATTCTCAGCCTCTCACAGCTATTTCTCCTGGCTTTTTCCACATCGTCAGGGCTACAATCTCGACGCTCGTGTGAAGGGAGGACGGCGAAATCTCATCATGAGCGGCGAGTACGACCGTGTGTTCCCTATGGACATCTATGCCGGCTATCTCGTCAAAGCAATTATTTCCGGTGACATCGACCGTCAGGAACAGTTAGGAATCTACGAGGTTGCACCAGAAGATTTCGCTGTTGCAGAGTTTGTCGACTCTTCAAAATTGCCTTTGCAGGAAATCGTCAGACAAGGACTTGATACACTAAGAAAAGAAAACGCATAAACCTTATAATATGTCATTAAAGAACTTTTTCGACAGGATAAGACCCAATTTCGAGGAGGGAGGCAAGCTTCATCCGCTTTGGAGCCTGTTTGACGGATTGGAGAGTTTTCTCTTCGTTCCTGACACTACTTCGAAGAGTGGCGTAAGCATCCACGACTCCATTGACTCCAAGCGCATCATGAGTTTTGTGGTGATTGCCTTGATGCCTGCAATGCTCTTCGGTATGTATAATGTAGGCTACCAAAACAGCCTCGCTGCAGGAAAGCTCGCTGAAACCGGTTTCTGGGCTATGTTCTTCTACGGTTTTTTAGCTGTTCTCCCCAAAATTCTCGTCAGCTATATTGTGGGCTTAGGTATAGAGTTCGCATGGGCTCAGTGGAAACATGAGGAAATACAGGAAGGATATCTTGTGACAGGTATCATTATACCTCTTATAATACCTATTAATACTCCCCTTTGGATATTGGCTTTGGCTGTTGCATTCTCAGTCATATTTGTCAAGGAAATCTTCGGAGGCACAGGTATGAATATCTTCAATGTAGCCATCTCGGCACGTATGTTCATGTTCTTCTCTTATCCCTCTCAGATGACCGGTGACAAAGCATGGGTGGCCACACAGAGCATCTGCGGGCTTGGCTACGATCTTCCTGACGGTTTTACGGCTGCTACACCACTCGGAGAGATGGCTCAGCAAGTGAATGTGAACTTTAACTGGGACATGGTTACAGGCTTTATTCCCGGCTCTATCGGCGAGACCTCTGTCATTGCCATCGGATTGGGTGCCTTGCTGCTGCTTTTCACTGGCATAGCAAGTTGGAAAACCATTCTGAGTGTTTTCCTCGGTGGTGGTATACTTGCAGCCATCTTCAACGCTACCGGTGCTCTGACAATGCCCTGGTACGACTATCTCTTGCTCGGTGGCTTCTGCTTCGGAGCTGTCTTTATGGCCACGGATCCTGTGACATCAGCCCGCACCGAAACCGGTAAATGGATTTACGGCTTTATTATTGGAGCAATGGCTATCATTGTTAGAGTAATGAATCCCGGTTATCCCGAAGGCATGATGCTCGCCATTTTCTTTGGTAACTTCATCGCGCCCCTCATCGACTACTGTGTCGTCGAGCGTAACATAGCAAAGCGTGCACGCCGAGCTGCTAACAAGTAATAAAGGAGGCTACTGAAATATGAAACTAAATACTAACAGCAATAGCTATACGATGGTTTATTCCATCGTACTCGTAGTCATTGTGTCGTTCCTGCTTGCATTCGTCTATGTGGCTCTCAAACCACAGCAGGACAGAAACGTGGCCCTCGACGAGAAAAAGCAAATTCTCAATTCGCTCAATCTTCGCGGTCTTTCTGATACCGATGCAGAAGCAACCTATAATAAGGTCGTAAGCAAAGATTCTGTCAATCACAAGCCCTTTTATAACTGTAATGTTGATGGACGACGGGTGGTCGTGTTTCCTCTAAAAGGCATGGGACTTTGGGGGGGCATCTCGGGCTATATTGCCGTAGATGCTTCAGATATGAATACCGTGTACGGCGTCTATTTCAATCATGAAAGCGAGACTGCAGGTCTTGGCGCTGAGATAAAGGATAATGTGGAGTGGCAAAAGAAGTTTATCGGCAAGAAACTCCATGCCGGTGACTCTAAGGATATTGTCCTCGGAGTAAAGAAGAAAGTAACCGATAAAACCACGCAGGTTGATGCCGTCACAGGAGCCACGCTCACTTCAAATGGTGTTGACGCTATGCTTAAAACCTGCCTGACGCAGTACGATCTTGAGGCAATCAGTAAGTCAATAAAGGCATCTAAATAATGTAAGACTATGAGTATATTTTCTAAACAAAATAGAGAGGCTCTAATATCGCCGCTCAACCTGAACAACCCCATTATGGTGCAGGTATTGGGCATTTGTAGTGCTCTCGCCGTGACCACACAGTTGAAACCGGCCATTGTAATGGGATTGGCTGTGACAGTCATCACGGCATTCAGTAATGTCTTTATTTCTATCATTCGCAAGACAATTCCCAATCGTATCCGAATTATCGTACAGCTTGTGGTTGTAGCAGCCCTTGTTACCATCGTCAGCCAGGTACTGAAGGCCGTAGCTTACGATATTAGTGTGCAGCTGTCGGTTTATGTGGGTCTGATTATCACCAACTGTATTCTCATGGGGCGTCTCGAAGCTTTTGCCATGATGAACAAGCCCTGGCCCTCGTTTCTTGATGGTATAGGTAATGGATTGGGCTATGCTCTGATTCTTGTCATCGTGGGTGGGGTGCGCGAGCTGCTCGGCCGCGGTACGTTGCTTGGCTTTACCATCATCCCACAGTCATGCTACGATGCCGGCTATATCAACAACGGCATGATGACGATGCCCGCCATGGCATTGATACTTGTCGGGTGTGTCATCTGGGTGCACAGAGCCTATTTTGATAAGGAGGCTAAGAAATAAGCAATTAATATCGTTTTCATAGAAAAATAGTTATGGAACATCTGTTCAATTTGTTCTTCCGGTCCATTTTTGTGGACAATATGATATTTGCGTTCTTCCTTGGCATGTGCTCGTTCCTTGCTGTATCGAAGAACGTCAAGACGAGTCTCGGTCTCGGCGCCGCCGTTACGTTTGTGCTTGTTGTTACTGTTCCCGTTGACTACTTACTTCAAGTTCATGTTCTCGACCCCTTAGGATTAGGCTACCTGAGTTTTATACTCTTCATAGCTGTTATTGCCGGTATCACACAGATAGTGGAGATGGCTGTGGAAAAATTCAGTCCCTCACTCTATAGTGCATTAGGAATCTTCCTGCCTCTTATAGCTGTGAACTGTGCTATCATGGGTGCATCGCTGTTCATGCAGCAGCGAATCCATCTCGACGCTACGAACACACAGTTCATAGGCTCTGTTTGGGACAGTATCGCCTACGCCTTTGGTAGTGGCCTGGGCTGGTTGTTCTCTATAGTCAGCCTGGGTGCTATTCGCGAGAAGATGCAGTTTTGCAATGTACCCAAGCCCTTGCAGGGTATCGGCATCACATTCATCACTGTCGGACTTATGGCCATGGCCATGATGTGCTTC
>Ga0256406_1007388_pt1 | contig 10451 bp, 7 predicted proteins | sample RumenRJG_03DNA_FD_185986 | JGI IMG/M metagenome (GOLD analysis project Ga0256406, IMG submission 185986) | Bovine rumen microbial communities from Lethbridge, Alberta, Canada - RJG_03 | ecosystem: Host-associated > Mammals > Digestive system > Stomach > Rumen | place: Canada: Alberta | collected...
GTCTTGTGCCGGCCCTCAAAAAATGTTCGACATACTTTTAAAAGAAGTTGGGACATAATTTTAGGACCGGCACAAGACCGGCCCCTGCAAAGCGTCAGTAATTTGCGAAACTTGAATTCTATGATGGATGGAAGGTGGTGATGTTGCAATTTGTTTGTCGGACGTAGCAAACAGAAAATAACCGGCTCAAAAAAAAGCCCAATTCATCTTTTTTTTGTTAACTTTGCAATGTATCGACACCTAAAGCAAACATGAAGTTTGGTAATAGATAATCTACTCTCACATGTAGACGTAGGTGATGGGTGTCGGTTATGAATAACTTTGAGAACTGAATAGAAGACCTATAAATTAAAAATAAATGGAAACACCAAACCTTTGCCCCAAGCGGTTGGCCTCATTCGCGGCCGTCATGCTATTGGCACTATCCTCGCCGCAGACCATGCGTGCACAGGAAGCGCTCTATCCTCACCACTTCAACCTCCACGAAGTAACACTGCTCAACGGTCCGTTGAAAACCGCGCAGGATCTGAACTTCAAGACGCTGCTCGACTACGATGCCGACCGCTTGCTCACGCCCTTTGTGCGTCAGGCCGGACTCACTACCGGCGCTTATGCCGGTTGGGAGACGAAGCATCCCAACTTTGAGAATTGGGGTGGCAACGGCTTTGACCTGTCCGGTCATGTTGGTGGACATTATCTGTCGGCATTGGCGCTGGCTTATGCCGCCTGCCATGACAACGGCACCCGTCAACAGCTCAAGGCGAGACTCGACAAGATGATCGCTGTGCTGAAGGATTGTCAGGACGCTTTCGACAACGACAATACCGGACTGAAAGGTTACATTGGCGGACAGCCCATCAACGAGGTATGGCAGCAACTCTATAAAGGAGACCTGTCGGCCTATGACAAGGTGCGGGGCTGGGTGCCGTTCTATTGCGAACACAAGGTGATGGCAGGTCTGCGCGACGCAGCCGTCTATGCCGGCGATGACACGGCGAAGACGCTGTACCGCAAGCTCTGCGACTGGGCAGTGAACGTCGTTGCCAAGCTCACCACGCAGCAGATGCAGAGCGTGCTCAATGCGGAGCACGGTGGCATGGCGGAGGTGCTGGCGGATGCCTACACGCTCTTCGGCGATAGCAGCTACCTCGAGGCCGCCAAGAAATACAGTCATCAGACCATGGTCAGCGGAATGCAGACGCTCAATACTACCTTCCTCGACAACCTCCATGCCAACACGCAGGTGCCTAAGTACATAGGCTTCGAGCGCATCGCCGAGGACGACGCAGCGGCCACACGCTATGCCACTGCCGCCCGTAACTTCTGGAGTGACGTGGCCAACAACCGCACCACCTGCATAGGAGGCAACAGCGTGGAGGAACACTTCCTCTCAAAGACCAACAGCAACCGGTATATCGACAAGGCTGACGGACCTGAGAGCTGCAACTCCAACAACATGCTCAAGCTCTCGGAGATGCTTGCCGACCAGACGCACGACGCGCGCTACGCCGACTTCTATGAATATACGATGTACAATCACATCCTCTCCACGCAGGACCCGACGACGGGCGGCTATGTCTACTTCACAACGCTGCGCCCGCAAGGCTATCGCATCTATTCGCAGGTGAACAAGGCCATGTGGTGCTGTGTGGGCACGGGCATGGAGAATCATAGTAAGTACGGCCACTTCGCCTATACCCACGACGGCGACTCTGTGCTGTACGTCAACCTCTTTGTGCCCAGCACACTCAGCGATACCCGCTTTGGACTGACACAGACCACAAGCTATCCCTATGAGCAGCAGTCTACGATCACGGTCGACAAGGCCGGGGCGTTTACCCTTGCTGTCCGTCATCCCTGGTGGACTACCGATGCTTATCAAATCACGGTCAACGGTGAGAAGCAGAATATTGCCGTGCAGGTGGGTAAGGCCTCTTATGTAAGGCTGACGCGCTCGTGGAAGAAAGGTGACGTCATACGTGTGAGCCTGCCCATGAAGTTGCGTGTGGAGGAATGTCCCAATTATACCGACTACATTGCCTTTGAGTATGGGCCAGTGTTGCTTGCCGCCAAGACCACGGCGGAGAATCAGGCGGACGCTGACTCGACGGGCTTGAAACTGGAAACTCTGCAGAACGAGTATGCCGGCGAGGGACGCATGGATCATGCTCCAGGCAGTGTAGGCAAGAGCATGAAGCTCACCACCGCACCTCTGCTCATCGGCGACCGCAGTCAGGTGCTCGCCCGCATCACCGACGCACAGCCCGGCAGACTGCGCTTCACCATCGACGCCAGCAGGCCCGATGCCGGTACTTATACCTGGAACAAGCTCACGCTGCAACCCTTCGCCACCATTCATCATGCCCGTTACATGTGCTACTGGTATCAGCAGACCGCTGAGAACTTTGCCAACAGCGACATGGCGCAGGCCGAGCAGAAGGCCGCTGAGCTGGAAGCTCGTACCATCGACTTTGTGGCACCGGGAGAACAACAGAGTGAGGCCGGACATGAATACAACTACAGCAGCGACTCGAATAAGGGTACATACAATGACGAAAGCTACCGCGACGCCAGGGCCGGTGGTTACATCCAGTACTCGCTGTTCAACACACGGGGCGTCACCGACAGCTTGTCGGTGCTTTGCCGCTTTACGACGGCCGACCACGGACGGAAGGCCACGCTGACCGTCGACGGCAAGAAGATTGCCGACATCGTGATACCACAAAATGTCAAAGGTGCTGACAATGGCTTCTACAACGTCGAATATCCTATTCCAGCCTCACTGGCACGTACTGCCGACGGAAAGGCAAAGGAGAAATTCGTGGTCAGAATCACGGCCTCTTCCTCTACCATGTGTCCCGGCTTGTACTACCTGCGGCTGATGAGCGGCTATACGGCCGGCACTTACAAGTGGGTGGCCTCAGACTGGAAAACGGGCGACACCTGGCGGCTCTCGGCCGACAATATCTCCTATGACAAGGCAGCCAACACCATCACCGTGAAGCAAGGTGGTAACAACAATGTGTGCCTGATGCTTGACTATGCCAATCATGACTATACCATCGGCAGTGAGCAGAAATACTTGATGGTGATGGGTACCAACCTCAGCACCGCCAGCGGCATGGCTTACTTGTGGTGGCTCAACGGCGTCAACAAGGGTACGCAGGTAAGTCCGACCATCGTGCGCACGATAGACAATCAGCAGGTCTTCGCCTGGGATATGACAGCAAGCGGCATCGGCGACAATATCTCCACTTCGGGATCAACCAATATCTGCACCGGTCAGACCATCTTCGGTCTGACTTCCACCACCGGCACGTCGGTCATCACACGCATAGACTTTGTGAAAAATGTGGACCAGGCTACGTTCATTCCGGCCATCAGTGTCCCGGACAACAGAAAGACGGTACGCTATGATTTGAGTGGAAGAAAAGCAATGGCCGATGGTCAGCATGGTGTCTTCATCGAAAATGGAAAGAAATTTGTGCAGTGACCGATTACCCCGTGCATAGGGCGAGGGAGTATTATAAACAGAGAAGTCCGGAAGTCCAGTCATTACGATAATGATACCTTATTGTCAGGTACTTATTCATTTGACTGAACTTCCGGACTTCCGTACTTCCGGACTTCTGCGTTTCTGTACTTCCGGCCTTCTGTTATTATTTCTCAGCCTTGAAAGCGGCGTAGATTTTTTGTGCAGTTGCGGCCATCTCGTCGTCGCTCAACTTGACGTGATGATGGAAGTCGACGTCAGCCTCCGAGTCGATAGGAATGAGATGGATGTGTGCATGGTTGACTTCGAGTCCCAGCACCACCTGGGCCACCTTCTTACAGGGGAAAGCCGTGCGGATGGCCTTGGCAACCTTCTTGGCAAACACCTCAAAGGCGGCGAGGTCGGCGTCGCTCATGTCAAAGATGTAGTCCACTTCCTTACGCGGTACAACCAGCGTATGGCCCTGTTTGACGGGATTGATGTCGAGGAAAGCATAGAAGTTCTCATCCTCGGCGCATTTGTAGCTGGGTATCTCACCAGCAGCGATTTTGCTAAATAGTGTTGCCATAGTGTATAAGTTTTATTCTCCGACAGTGATTTCGTCAATGCGCACCTTAAGGGTACCGCGAGGGATCTTGATCTCTACCACATCGCCTACCTTCTTATTGAGCAAGCCCTGTGCGATAGGAGTCTTGATGGAAATCTTGCCCTGCTTGAGATTGGCCTCGCTCTCCGACACGATGGTGTAGGTCATGCTCTTTTTGTTGGTAAGATTGGTGATCTTCACCTTTGAGAGAATCTGCACCTCGTCGGTCTTCAGCCGGCTGGTATCCACTATCTTGGCCTGCGCGATGGTGAGCTTGAGTTCATTGATCTTAGCTTCGAGATGAGCTTGAGCCTCCTTGGCGGCATCATACTCTGAATTTTCACTTAAATCGCCTTTATCGGCAGCTTCGGCGATAGCCGCAGAAGCCTTGGGGCGCTCTACAGACTCTAGTCTGCGCACCTCGGCCACGAGCTTGTCGTAGCCTTCCTGTGACATGTATGCCATAATCCTGTTAATTAAAGTATTTTTAGATTTTACACAGACAGATAAAACGAAAAAGAATTCCGACACCCCCAGAAGAATGTCGGAATTCTCTTCCACTAAATCTGCTTTATACTATTTGGTATGCAAAGTTAGCGCTTTAATCTGATTGGCGCAAATATTTAAGCCATTATTTAGCGTTTATTATATTTATGAGCGCTAAGTAATGGCTAATCTGCCAATTTGTGCAGGGATTACAGGCTAAATTTGTAGCCCAGGGTGAACTGGAACACGCTGTTCTTGTCGTTGGCACCGTCCACCACCTTGGTCACGCCCCAGTTGTAGCGGGCATCGATCACGAGAGGCACTGTGGGAAGCTCATAGCTCAGACCCACGGGAATAGAGAAGTCTACGCTCTTGGCATCGACGTCTGCTTCACCGCTCTTGCTGCCGACCTTAGCCTTGACCGAAGAGTTCACGTTGAAGCCAGGCTGTACACCGAGCTTCACAGCGAGACCTTTCACCACATAGACATTGGCCATGATAGGCACGTTGATATAGTCCAGCTTGTAAGTGGTCTTTACGCCTTGTACATCGTACTTGCAGCCCTGCTGTGAGTAGAGGGCACCTGCGGAGATAGAGAACAAGTCGGTAGCCTGATACTCAAGCTCTGCACCGGCGGCCAAGCCAATACGAGGGTCTGAACCATCTTCGTTGGTCAGGGTGGCGACATTCATGCCAACTTTGGGCTGAAGGGTGAAACTACCTACTTCATGCTGTGCGAATGTTGCTGTGGATGCTGCGAAGAGCATCAGTGCTGCGCATAATAACTTTTTCATAGTTTTTGTGATTTAATGTGATATTAATAATGTCTTATCTTAGTCTTGTCGTCTCTTTTACTGCCTTTAACGCTGCAAAAGTAAGCAAAATTAACCATATCGTTGTCGGGATTTCCCTATTTCGAATAGGGAAATCCGCATTTTAACATTGACGGCCGTCTTACACCTACTCACCGAAGTGCTTTTGCAATACAGCGGGCAGTGGATAAAAGTCCGTGGTAATGTGCAGTGTACACCTCCATGCGGACGTTATCCGCAGTGATAAGGTCGTGGACTTGAGAGCAGTTCGTATCGGATCGTTCATTGCGAAAAGTTCGCAATGCAAATATAAATGCTATCCGGGGAGATTGAAAACTTTTTGGGGGATTGCGTGGAATTTTTTATTATCTTTGCACGTATAAACCTAAAACATCATGCCGCAACCGACAGACATCATAGAGAATGGCATCGTGCAGGACAGGTCGACGCAGAGCTACCAATTGCGCAACTCATTGGCATTGGTCGTCAGCCGGACCATCGCCAGCTTCCGCAACCATCCGGCAAAGGAAGGCAGGATGCAGGAACTCGTTGACTGCGTGTTCAGACCTGAGCAATAGGGTTAATAGGGTTCTCTTTCAGTACATTGATTTTTCCAAGGAAGCTACTGTTTGCGAAGGTTGTTGCTTGCCAGCTTCTTCACCTGATTAATCTGTTCGATGAGCTGGTCGGACGTGGGAAGATAAAGCTGATACTTGCTTGCAAGAATTGTCTTGTTATCTTCTGGTAGCGCCAAGCGCACGGTATTGCGACCAATTCAATTGGGAACGCAGTGCGTTCCTTTTTGGATAGGCCTTATAAAACTGTCGGCAGAATTTCAGTTGCCGTTCCCCAAAACCACTGCCATATTCGGGTTCTATGGTCATAGCAAGGTTCTTGATAAGATACGACCCATAATCGGCACGATATTTTACAGGATCAGCCATGGAATTTTGCAACTGACCCGTTCTTTCCTCTCAATATCCGTTCTGATGGATGTTTCGGAAGATGCGTGGCTTCTCGGCTGCGTTGAAATATCATCAGCGGTCCGTATGGCTTTCTTCCACTTCCCACTCATCCACGGTGTGCTTGTCGGCATTGAAGCGTATGCCCACCTTCACCACCCGTCGGCTGTCAGTGAGATAGGGTTTGGCATAGCCGTGGGCATTGATTTGTTCAAGGGCATGGCGGGCCGTGTCGCCCACCTTCAGCTCCATGACGTAGATGGCGTCGGGCATGAAGATGACCATGTCGGTGCGGCCGCCTGCCACCTTCACCTGCGTACGGGCATAGACGTTGAGCATGGAGAAGATGAGGTAGAACGTATATTCGTAGAAGCCTTCCCTGGTCTTAGCCTCGGCGAGCTTCTGCTTGAAGCCCTCCACGTATGGGATGCCGGCAAGATAGGCCTGCATGTGCTGCATGGCCAGGTCGATGTCACCCTGCTTGAGTGCCTTCCAGAATTTTGCCGCAAAGCCTATCTGCACGTCGCCACTGTTCAAGCCGGTGTAGGTTGGCAGCAAGCCATTGATATATCCCACGCGCACCTCTTGGTTGGGGATGGAGAGCTCGTAGGCCTCGGTGTCGGGGTCGTAGTCCTTGATGGTGAGGTAGCCGCTCTGGTAGAGCAGCGGCAGCGCATCCTTCATGTTCTCCGTGGGCTGGTCAAAGGCAGTCTCGGGCACGTCGAGCGAGTCGAGCGAGGTGATGTCGGTGTGGAAGTGCTGCATCTGCTTGATGAGAAAGGTCGGTGTGCCCGAGGCAAACCAGTAGTTCGACACCTTGCGGCGCACAAAACAATTCAGCAGGCTGAACGGATTATAGACTTCAGGGGCTTCAGCGGCAAAATGATAACCGTCGTACTGCAGTTTGAGCTTGTCGTGCATCTGCTCGGGCGTCATCTTTAGGGCTAAAGCCAACCGCTCCACATCGGGCCAAAGGGTGGTGCACAGCTCCTCCTCGGTAAAGCCGCAGATGGTGGCGAAGGTCTCGTCAAGGGTGACGTTAAGTAGGTTGTTAATGGTGGAGAAAATGCTCAGCTGTGAGAACTTCGTGATACCGGTGATGAAACAGAATTTTATGAACTCCTCGTTGGCTTTCAGTGGCACGTAGAACTCCTGCATCACCTTGCGCATGGCATCGAGTGTGGCTTGGTCGTGAAGCACATCGAGCAGGGGTGCGTCGTATTCATCAATGATGACCGCCACCTGCTTGCCGGTCTTTTCCTGCGCACGGTGGATGAGGCCTGTGAGCAGCTTGCCCGGCGTGGTCTCTGTCTCCTTTCTGCCATATATATTTGCGAGAGGTTCCATCATCCACATCAGCGTCTCGCGCAAGCTTTCGGCATCGTCCTGTCCTTTGGCCACGCTGAGGTCGAGATGGATGACAGGATACTGCGCCCATTCCTTCTCAAGCGACATAATCTTCAGACCCTTAAACAACTCACGGTCGCCTTTGAAATAAGAATCCAAAGTCGATGTGAGCAGCGACTTGCCGAAACGGCGAGGACGGCTCATAAAAACGAATGTGGCATAGTGTGCCAATTGCCATACAAGGTCGGTTTTATCGACATAGATAAAACCATCCTTGATAATCCTTTCAAAGGTCTGTATGCCTACCGGGTATTTCCTCATCATCTGTTCCATAATGCTATCGCTCAGTTATTGCCTGCAAATATAACTTTTTTTCCGCTACTTGCAAAGGGCAGACGAATAAAATCAAGAATTCATTGTACAATATTGTCATTTTCTGCCGCATTCTTAGTAATTTTGCACGAAAGGAAAGAAACACGATAATAAATGGAAGAAAAACATTTTAAGCGGACCACGGTGACTGCCGCGCTGCCTTATGCCAATGGCGGTGTGCATATCGGCCACCTCGCCGGCGTATATGTGCCGGCCGACATCTACGTGCGCTACCTGCGCCTCAGAAAGCAACCTGTCATTTTCATCGGTGGCAGCGACGAGCACGGAGTGCCCATCACCATTAGGGCTAAGAAGGAAGGTGTGACACCGCAGGATGTCTGCGACCGCTATCACAAAATCATTAAGGACTCGTTCCAAGAGTTCGGTATTTCGTTTGACATTTACAGCCGGACGACGTCGAAGGTGCACAATAAGTTTGCCTCCGACTTCTTCCGCAAGCTCTACGACGACGGTAAGCTCGTAGAGAAGGAGACCGAGCAATACTACGACCCGGAGGCCAAGCAGTTCCTCGCCGACCGTTACATCATGGGCACCTGCCCCCACTGCGGCAATCCCAATGCCTACGGCGACCAGTGTGAGAAATGCGGCTCGGATCTCTCGCCCATGGAGCTCATCAACCCGCACTCCACCATCAGCGGTGCCAAGCCGGAGATACGCAAGACCAAGAACTGGTATCTGCCGCTGAACAACTACCAGGAATGGCTGAAGCAGTGGATTCTTGAAGGCCACAAGGAATGGCGTCCCAATGTATATGGCCAGTGCAAGTCGTGGCTCGACATGGACCTGCAGCCCCGCGCCATGACGCGCGACCTCGACTGGGGTATACCCGTACCTGTGGAGGGAGCCGACGGCAAAGTACTCTACGTGTGGTTTGACGCACCCATCGGCTACATCAGCAACACCAAGGAACTGTGCGACAACGAGCCTGAGCGTTGGGGATCGTGGGAGAAATGGTGGAAAGACCCCGACACGCGTCTCATCCACTTCATCGGTAAGGACAACATCGTGTTCCACTGCCTTATCTTCCCCGTTATGCTCAAGGCACACGGCGGCTACATCCTGCCCGACAACGTACCGGCCAATGAGTTCCTCAACCTTGAGAACGACAAAATAAGTACTTCTCGCAACTGGGCTGTGTGGCTCGACGAATATCTGAAGGACTTCCCCGGAAAGCAGGACGTGCTGCGCTACGTGCTTACCGCCAACGCACCGGAGACTAAGGATAATAACTTCACCTGGAAAGACTTCCAGGAGCGTAACAACTCGGAGCTTGTGGCCATCTACGGCAACTTCGTTAACCGTGCGCTGCAGCTCACGAAGAAATATTGGAACGGCGTGGTGCCCGCCTGCGGTGAGCTGCAGGACGTGGACAAGCAGGCCATCGCTGAGTTTAAGGACGTGAAGGAGAAGGTGGAGCAGTACCTCGACAACTTCAAGTTCCGTGAGGCACAGAAGGAAGCCATGAACCTCGCCCGCATCGGCAACAAGTACATCACCGAGTGTGAGCCGTGGAAGGTGTGGAAGACCGATCCGAAGCGTGTGGAGACCATTCTGAACATCTCACTGCAGTTGGTGGCCAACCTCGCCATAGCCTTTGAGCCGTTCCTGCCCTTCTCAAGCAAGGACCTGCGCCAGATGATTGGCATGGAGCAGTTTGACTGGGCCGAGCTGGGCCGTACCGACCTGTTGGAGGCCGGTCATCAGTTGGGTGAGCCCCATCTGCTCTTTGAGAAGATTGAGGATGAGACCATTCAGAAGCAACTCGACAAGCTCGCTGCCACGAAGAAGGCCAACGAGGCTGCTCAAGCTGCCAAGGACTATAAGGCTGAGCCCGTGAAGCCCAACATCCCCTTCGACGAATGGGAGAAACTCGACATCCGCGTGGGCCACATCAAGGACTGCCAGGCCGTGAAGAAGTCGAACAAGCTTCTGCAGTTCACCATCGATGACGGCAGTGGCAAGGACCGTACCATCCTCTCAGGTATTGCCAAGTTTTATAAACCTGAGGATCTCGTCGGCAAGGACGTGCTTTTCATCGCCAACCTTGCGCCCCGCAAGATGATGGGCATCGAGAGCCAGGGCATGATTCTCTCAGCCCTCAACTTCGACGGTTCGCTCAGCGTCACCACCACGCTCGGCCAGGTGAAGCCAGGAAGCCAGGTGGGATAATCATTTGGCAGCCGGTTTGTTTGCAAACGTAAGGCTGCTTCAGAAACCAAGAAGTCCGGAAGCCCGGAAGTCAAGTCATTTCCTTTAGTATCTGGTGATCAGATGCTATTAAAGTAATGACAGAACTTCTTGACTTCCGGACTTCTGTGATCAGATGCTATTAAAGTAATGACAGAACTTCTTGACTTCCGGACTTCTGTGAT
>Ga0256406_1007389_pt1 | contig 10451 bp, 8 predicted proteins | sample RumenRJG_03DNA_FD_185986 | JGI IMG/M metagenome (GOLD analysis project Ga0256406, IMG submission 185986) | Bovine rumen microbial communities from Lethbridge, Alberta, Canada - RJG_03 | ecosystem: Host-associated > Mammals > Digestive system > Stomach > Rumen | place: Canada: Alberta | collected...
CCATTCTTCAGCAACTCACGTGCTTCGGTATCGTATTTAATAATCTTTGCCATGATGTTTTGTTTTTCTTTTATTGTTATGCCGGATTACCTTCCGGCTGAGTGTTATATGATTGGAAAATAGATGGAAGCAATTATTTCACAATTGCCAACACGTCACTCTGACGCATCATGAGGTACTTCTCGCCCTCGACTTCCAGCTCTGTGCCTGAATATTTGCCATAGAGCACAGTGTCACCGTCCTTGAGCACCATAGGATCATCCTTGGTACCATCGCCAACAGCCACTACCGTACCACGCTGTGGTTTCTCTTTGGCTGTGTCTGGAATAATGATTCCACCTACTTTTTCCTCAGCTGGTGCAGGTTGTACCAGCACTCTGTCTGCTAATGGTTTAATGTTCATTTCTGTATGTCTTTAAAAGTTTAATTATATCCACTTAATTCTTTGCGCATCATCTTTCGATGATCACTCGCTGTACTCTCTTACGAAAAGCGTGCCAATTAGTCGCACTATTACTCGAAGACACAATTTGTCAGTATGACAACTGACACAACTGTCATATAGTTGTTATATGTACAAAAGGTGGGAACCACTGATCGCAGTCCCCACCTTTGTATTCACAGATCACTAAAATGCTTGTGTCCTTTGACGTAGTATTGCCAAAGAATGCTGTAGTTCACACGTTCCGGCACTTTGTCAGTCCTTCGTGTCTTGGCTATCCGGCGACGGTCGTTGTCGAAGTCGTGACGCCAGCGGTAGAAAGCTCGCCGACCGCGAATCACAGCCTTACACTCCTGCCAGTTATGGTCAATGAGCAGCAACTTGGCAGCCGCCACATAGTCGAGCAGCCATCTCATGCGCATCACCCGGCCGAGCTCGTTGTCCGGCAGGTTCTTATAGAGCATTGTGAGATTATTGCGGAAGTTCAGATAGGTCTTCATTGGATTAGCCTTAGGCAGCGTACCGCCTCCCACATGAAAGACCACGCTTTCAGGCAGGCAGACAATGCGGCGACCACGCTGACGAAGGCGCCAGCAAAGGTCTATCTCCTCATTGTGTGCGAAGAAGCGGCCATCAAGGCCTCCCTCATCCCAATAGTCCTTGGAGCGGATCATCAGGCAGGCACCGGTCGCCCATAGCACGTCGGCAAGATAGTCATACTGGCCGTTGTCACGCTCCACAGTGTCGAAGATTCTTCCCCGACAAAACGGATAACCATAACGGTCGAGGTAACCTCCCGATGCACCCGCATACTCAAAACTGTCCTTATCAGCCATGGAGAGCAGTTTGGGCTGGCACGCCGCCACGTCCTGGTGGTTGTCCATATATTCTATCAAAGGAGTGAGCCAATGGTGTGTCACCTCAACGTCGGAATTAAGCAGCACGTAGTAGTCAGACTTGATCTCTGCCAACGCACGGTTGTAGCCTTCGGCAAAACCATAGTTACGGTCCAGCTTGATAGTCTTGACCGTGGGAAACTTCTCATGAACAAAAGCCAAAGAGCCATCAGTGGAAGCATTGTCTGCCACCCATACCTCACCGTCCTCAGAACTGTTCTGAATTACGTTTGGCAAGTACTTTTCCATCATGGTTTTCCCATTCCAATTCAATATCACGATTGCCGTTCGCATGTTTCGAAGATGTTGATAATTCATAAATATAGACCGCTAACCCAAGAAGTCTACACCTTATTATATATAGTCACCTGACCAACTACAAAAGGATGGCACGCAAAGCGCTCTTGTCAAAATTGAAGTCGCCAAGTTTGACCTTGACAATCTCATTGTCAAGGCTGTCCGATGCAAGTGATGGCGGAAGCTCCACTCTGATATAGTTCTCGGTAAAGCCATGCATGGCCTTGCCGTGAGCCGCCTTTTCAAAGAGCACATGTGCCTCCTGCCCGATATGCGCCGCATAGAAAGCCGTAGTCTTCTCGTCTGACAGTTGCAACAACCGGTGGGCCCGCAGTTTCTTATCCTTGTCGCTCACCTTGTATTTAATGGCCAAGGCAGAGGTGCCGGGGCGTTCTGAGTAAGGAAACACATGGAGCTGGGTCACTGGCAGTGAGTCGAGAAACTGATAACAATCCTCAAAATACTCCGGACGCTCGCCACGACAGCCCACCATCACGTCAACGCCAATGAAAGCATCGGGCATCTCCTGCTTGATAAGGTTGATTTTGTGGGCAAACACGTCACGCGTGTAGCGACGGTGCATGAGGCGAAGTACCTCGTCGTTACCACTCTGCAAGGGGATGTGGAAGTGTGGCATGAAGGCGCGGCTGTGGGCACAATAGTCAATGAGGGCATCGTCAATCAAATCAGGCTCCAACGAACTGATGCGATAACGCTTGATGCCATCCACCTGGTCCAACGCCTTGACAAGATCCAAGAAACTTTCGCCGGTAGTACGTCCAAAGTCGCCAATGTTCACGCCTGTAAGCACTATCTCCTTACCTCCTTCCTTTGCAGCCTGCTCAGCCTGTGCCACCAACGAGGCAATGGTAGGGTTGCGCGAGAAACCACGTGCATATGGAATGGTGCAATAGGTACAGAAATAGTTGCAACCATCTTGCACCTTCAGGAAATAACGCGTGCGGTTACCACGCGAACAGGAAGGCTGAAATGTCTGGATATCTTTGGTCTTCACGTGGTGGTAACGGTGCAGATGACCCTCGTGAGGCATGCTCCATGCGTCTGAAAGGTATTGGATGAGATTGGCTTTCTCATTGGAGCCCAACACAAGGTCCACACCATCTATCTTACTCACCGTCTCACTCTCCAACTGCGCATAGCAACCCGTCACCACGACAAAGGCTCCCTCGTTTTCTCTCACCATGCGATGTATAGCCTGCCGACATTTATGATCTGCAGTTTCGGTGACGGAACATGTATTGATGAGACATATATCGGCCTTTTCGCCCTCGGCAGCCGGCACCACCCCCATCTCCGACAACATCTTAGCAAATGTAGAAGTCTCGGAGAAATTGAGCTTGCAGCCCAGCGTATAGTAAGCGGCCTTCTTGCCTTGAAATGCAGCTGTATCTATCATATATATAATGTGTATCTAACTTTTAACAGTGCAAAGATACGGCTTTCAAGTCAAAACAAATCCATATATCATAGTTATTTTTAGTCTAACGGCCGACGCGTAAGTTAATTAACATTTGTTGCACAATCGCAAGACGCTGAATATCAGAGCCTTTCAAAAAAGTTACATAAACAGGCTAAAAAAAAAGGCTAAAAAACGAACAACGTATCAAAAAAATGCCTACCTTTGCATCGTTGTTAATAAACAAAGAAAGTTTTACAGATTTAAAAAGCAAAGAAAATGAAGAAATTAGTTTTAATGTTCGTAGCTATCGCAGCTATCTCTTTCGCATCTTGTGGTAATAAGAACCAGAGCGCAGCTCCTACCACTGACTCTGACACAACTGCTGTTGACACTGCTGACACTGCAGCTGTTGACACTGCTGCTGCTGACACCGCTGTTGCTCAGTAATAAGAGGTATTCGTTAGCACGAATTGAAAATTGAGAGACACCGCCCTGGACTTTAGTCCGGGGCGGTTTGTTTTTTTATAGCGCCTCTCAGCTTTCCTCACTCCACATACCAATAGAAAAGGCTTTCAACATCCAACCAATATGATTAATTTCAAAGCATTAGCTGTTACATTCCTCCTCGCCGTCTCCGGTACGGTGCTGGCACAGAAGCGCGCCTTCACCATCGAAGACGTCTATCGCGTGAAATACCCCAACCAGCCCGTAGTGTCGGCCAAAGGCGACCTGGCCTACTATCTGAGCCAGTCAGACCTGAAGGCACAAAAGAGTTCGACCCGCCTCTACATCAACAATGTCTGCCTGAACGGCATTGAGGGATTTGCGCCCCAATGGAGCGCCGACGGTGCCCTACTCTACTACTCCGCTACCGACAAAGACGGTGCCGTGCAGGTATTCAGCTACAATCCCACGACAAAGGCGAAGCAACAACTGACCCATTACGCTTTAGGAACGCAAGGTGCCACCGTTTCGCCCGACGGCAACCTCATAGCCTTCGCTGCCGAAGTATGGCCGGCCATAGGCGGTGCTGACGGACAGGCCAACAAAGCCGCCAACGAGCGTAAGGCGAAAGCTCCCGTGCAAGCCCACATGGCCGACAGTCTGCTCTTCCGCCATTGGACAACTTACACCGACGGGAAGTTCTGGCACATCATTATTTACAACATCGCCAAGCAGACCTACACCGACGTCACGCCAGGCGCCTTCCACGCACCTGTCTTCTCTCCGAGCGGTCCCGAGGGATTTGCGTTCAGTCCCGACTCCAAAGAGTTGTGTTACCTCAGCAACCACGACGCTCATCCCGAAGCTTCCACCAACACTGATCTGTGGGTGGTGCCCGTTGAAGGAGGCAAGGCCGTCAACCTCACACAGGACAACAAGGCTTGGGACGGCAGTCCGCAATACAGTCCCGACGGCCGGTACATCGCGTACCGCTTTCAGCGTGTACCTGGCTACGAGAGCGACCGCTTCCGTTTGGGACTCATCGACCGCAAGACAGGCAAAAAGAGCGTACTGACAGAAAGTTTCGACAATTGGGTGGAGAGCTACCGCTGGTCGGCCGACTCGAAGTCAATCTATTTCCTTGCCGACGAACGGGGCTACGAACCTCTGTATCGTATTGACCTGAAGAAACGCGCCATCCACAAGATCATCGCCGACAGGGCTATCTCCGGTTTCGACTTCGACCACAAGGGAAAGTTCTATTACACCTATTCGCGTACCGGCAAGCCCAGCGAAATCTATACGGCCACACCATCAGGCAAGGCACTGCAAGAGACTCAGCTGACCCATTTCAATGACTCGCTGACAGCAGCCGTCGACTTTCGTCCGTCGGAGACGCTGTGGGTGAAGGGCGCTGATGGTGATTCCGTAGAATGTTTCATCGTCAAGCCTCATGGTTTTGTGGAAGGGAAACGGTATCCTCTGGTCATCAACGTTCACGGCGGACCTCAGATGCAATGGATGGATTCCTACCGGCCCGACTGGCAGGTCTATCCTGGCGCCGGCTATGTGGTGGCTTATCCCAACCCGCACGGCTCCACTGGCTATGGCCAGCAGTTCTGTCGTGCCATTTCCGGCAACTGGGGCGGACGTCCTTACGTGGACGTCATGAAGGTCACAGACGCGTTGGCCCAACTCTCCTACGTAGACTCCACGCGGATGGGAGCCATGGGGTGGAGCTATGGCGGATACTTCATGAACTGGCTCCAAGGACAGACCAAGCGATTCAAATGTCTTGCTTCCATGATGGGTCTCTTCGATCTGCAGGCCATGTGGGGTACGACGGAGGAGCTGTGGTTCCCCAACTTCGATCTCGAGGGGCAGCCTTGGAACTCATCACTCTACAAGAAGTGGAGTCCGTCTGAATATGTGCGTAACTTCGCTACGCCTACTCTTATCATTACCGGCGAGCGCGACTATCGCGTCTCCTACAACCAGAGCCTGCAGTACTTCACCACGCTCCAGACGCTTGGCATTCCCAGCCGGCTCATCGTGTTCAAGAACGACGGCCACTGGCCCAGCAGCCTTCGTTCCATGCCGCTCTATTACAATGCTCATTTGGAATGGTTCCACAAGTATCTCGGTGGTGCCCCTGCGCCTTGGAAGAGTGAGGACATGGTCAATGGCAACATGAGCTATTAACTATACCCTCTCTTCCGTAGCGCAGTTGACTGTCGCACTCTCACTGTTATCAGGCTAGCTCGACGACAGGTCTTACAGAAAATTTACACATGAGAGCATGCGCGGGCTGAGCCCATGCTCTCATGTGGTTTATACTCTTTTCAACCCCTTTATTGACGACTTCACACATCATTGTATCTTAATCTAAGTGCCTTATTTCCTCAGGTATCCACTGATTCAAGTTCGGCTAGGAAATTCGTTTCTGCTTTTGCAAAGATGTATCGTTAGATACACAATGGTATGATTCATGATCTTGTTCCTGTGGAAGAGGAATTGCGATTAGTGAGAGAATATACTATCTTAAAGAGCATCGCTAAAGTACAAATTTAGTTAATAATTACACTATACAGGCATTACTATTCTATATTTTTTTACATTTGCAACATAAATGTTAATTACTAAAACAAAAGGACATGACACAGGAACTAACAAACAATCAAGACTTTGAATTGTTGTGAGCAGGCAGCAATAACAAGATCAACTTACTCAGCGACAACGAACTTGGAGAACTTGTCGGAGGTAAATATAGATAACAGAAAAGAATTGTTTAAATCACAACCCATACATATATGAAGTATTCTCAATTCCATATTGTCATACCTTTAGATGACGGAAATATATGGTTAACTTTACTTGACATGATAAAACCTTCTTTAGCCTTGATCTTACTTAACACCTTATTCATTCTGCCCGCATCCTCACAAGAAGAGCAGAAAGGTCTTACTGGCAGTATCACCAACAAGAGCGACATAGACGTGTATACGGTTACTGCCATCTGTAATACTGACACTTTGCGTGCCACTTATGCTGAACAGCAATTTTCTTTACCAATATCCGACGTAGGCTCCTATAAAATCACCATCACTGCCCCTGGGTTCAACGACTTCTCCACAATCGTAAACTATACAGGCTCACCAGTCGATATCGGTCAAGTGAGCATGAACAGACAGAAGCAAGTCAATCTTAACGAAGTGGTGGTGAGGGGCAAACGAGTAGTTGTAAAAAGAGACGGCTCTACATACGAGATAAGCAACATCGCCGGTACATATCTTGGCGATGCAGGCAGCATTATGGACATGCTGCAATGGACACCTGGACTCCGGCGCGATGGTTCTGATGGCGTACAGACTATTAATGGCAAGAGTCCGGAAATTTACATTGATGGAAGAAAAATCAACAGCATGGATGAGTTGAAGATGCGTCCTTCGTCTGAGGTAAGCAAGATAGAGGTGATACGCAATCCTGGAGCTCGCTATTCATCTTCGACTCAGGCTGTCATCAATATTACCATGCGGAAGCATATCAAGGACTACGTTGGAGTAAGACTCGTTGATGAAGCGCGCTATGGCCGACGCTTAAGCGATGATTTTGACTTCAATCTTGAGACAAAGACTGGAAAGATCTCCACGTTCTGGGCTTGGCACTTCGAGACTACACACAATAAGGCCAATGCCCTTTATAGTACAGAGATGAAAGCTACTGACAACTTTGCATCTCTTAGCGACATGATGGACCAGCACTGGAAAACTGATAAGAACGGGCATTATCTTATCGGTGGCATTACATATTCTTTCACTCCTAAGAGCGCCATCAGTCTGCAATACAACTGTAGTTTTGTCGGATCAAAAATGTATCAAGAGACCTTGCACCATATCGTCGATGCAGGGGTAGAAAGCATCTCTAACGAAACAGAAGATGATCCAAAAGACAGGAGAACACGTCAAAGCGTAAATCTCGGATACGATTTGCGAGGAGATAATTCCCAACTGAATCTCAACGCTTCATACGTAAGCATCGATAACAAGGGAAAGAAGAACATAGCTGTAGCAAAACAGACTGGCGATATATTCAGTTCGCCAGATGTCACTGACATAAACAGTAAGAGCGATTACGATCTCTACAATTTTGAGGGTAATTACAGTCTAACCCTGGCCAAAGTCAACAAGTTTGGTGCGGGTGTAGCCTCATCATACATTAAGAATTATTCCGATTACAATATTGCATCAACTCCACAAAATAGCAGACGAAAGGATTTTGTCCAAGCTGCTTACATGACATATAGAAGAAATTTCAGCAAGCTTTCATTGAATGCCCAACTACGCTATGAATATACCTATACGTCCTTAACGAACTATGGGAAGGAGCAAAAACAGACTTTCGGAAATCTATTGCCATACTTTCTTCTTAAATATGACATTAACGACGATAATCAGTTAGAACTTGGATATCGACGTTCGCCTTCACGTCCCAACATATCACAGCTCAACAACATTGTGACCTATTCAGACCTGTTTCATTCTCAAACCGGCAATCCTGCATTGGAAACAGAAGTAAACAATAACATCTGGGTAGATTACATATACAAAGACTTTGATGCTTCAATAACTCTTAGAAAGCACGATAAAGAAATCGTGATGGGAACATTTACACAAAAAGATACACGAAGAATCCTGTCGAAGCCTGTAAATGTACGCTATGCCTATGACGTTGAATTCTCATTGTCATACGACTTATCTGGAACCAATTACAGTTTGTCGTTGATGTCAGATGAAGCATATACATATAAGAAATATCGGGTCATTGACGGTTTGGTAAACAAAAGTCAACATCTTTGGCACACAGATTTTTATATTGATGCAAGTTATAAGTTCTACAAGACAATAGAAGCATATACATCTCTAAAATATTTGTCGCCATATTTGGAAGGAACAACAAAAACCGGAGACATGTGGGGAGTTGACGTTGGAGTGAAGGGTACATTCCTTAATCGCAAGCTTGTGGTTTCCGTAGAAGGCAACGATCTGTTACATCGCAGCATAACCCCCTACTGGTCATCAACCTATGCCAATGTACACGAATGGAGACGTAACTATTTCGACACAAGGTATGTAACACTGAAAGTACAATACCGACTCAACACGATACGCTCCAACTACAAGAACAAAACTATCGGCATAGAGGCAGAAAACCGCGCACAATAGAATGATTGACAAAGAGTAAAGAGTAATGAGTATATGGGGAGTGAATCTGCATACGAATTACCCACTTGCACAGTGTTCGCAAAGCGCTTTGGTACCTTGAGCTTCGTTTCAGATAAAGACTGATAACCTTCTGACTGATGTACGATCTTGGCCAATGACAAGTTAGGTCCTTTTTTTTGGGGGGGGCTAATACTCTTTAAGACGTTTAAAGGTCATTTCATACTCCATTTGAGCGACTTCACAAGATTTGATATTGTAATAGTAATAAAATCGAAGTAATTTTACACCGGCAATAGTGCCAAACGACCTTTGACGAACGAAACGATTATGAAAAAGATTAAACTCTGTTTGCTCTGTATGCTTGCGTTAAGCACGCTGACGGTTTGTTTCGTGTCATGTAGTGACGATGATTGTGAAACTGGAACACCAGCAGTTGAAGTTGAAGAAAGTCATACTTGCACGGCGCAGATGATTGAAGAGAAGCTATTACTCATCATGAACGACACTACTGGTGAATACAAGGATGGTGGCTACATAGTCTATTCAGCTGAAGACGATGATCTCTTTCTCATGTCAGAGTTCACCTTCTCAATGGGCGATATCTTCAATAGATTTCTCAAGGGTGAGACAATCGACACCACCGAAACTTCGGGAACTATTCCCTCGAAAGCCCCGAAAGGTCCCGGATGGAAGAAAGCCGGAAACTGCAAGGCCAATAGCTTAGACGTTCTCAAACTTTCTAAAAAAATAGCTGGTATGATTCCTAAAGGCAGAAGTTTCGAGATACATGCTGAAGCGAATAGTAATGGAACCTACACAGTATGGTACAGAATCATCTGATCTGCCCCTGCCACCAATACTACTCTCGAATTCCATTCCGGAATAACTTTACGAGGTGGAATTCGAGAGTTTTCGTGACGTATGGATAATGTGACAGACTCTCAGTTTTACCGTTAACGGGGAAGTCGACTTCTGTTACCTATCTGTCAAGCCATTGCTTTAATTTGGAAGTACGTTCTTTGCTTACTTCGATACTCAAGTCAGGATAGCAATCCACTTTGAGTATCGTCTTCCCTCTAAACCAATTATTCAAGCGTTTCACATGGTCTATATGGACGATGCATTGCCTGTTAGCACGAAAGAACTCAGAAGGATCTAACTGGTTACAGAGGTCATCGAGTGAATAGCTGACAACTGCAGAATGACCATCGGTCAGGAACAGACGCGTGATGCCATTCTCGCTCATTATATGCGATATACGCTCTACGCCAATCACCTCGCTATAGTCAGCATGAGAAACTAAGAAACGCTGTCTGTATACCTTAGCACCTTGCTGCATGGACATAAAAAGTTGTCTGATACTGCCAGATGACGTCCCCCACTTACGCGCTGTAATCAATGCGTGACACACATCTTCCTTTTGTATTGGCTTAAGCAGATAGGCTATTCCATTATAGTTGAAAGCACGAATGGCATACTCATCATATGCGGTAGTAAAAACCACGGGCGTATTTCCGATTACATCTGACAAGGCCTCAAACACAAGCCCGTCGCCGAGACGGATATCTGCAAAAATGACATCAACATCATTGTTAGAAAGTAAATAACGGCGCGTCTCAGATATAGTGGTAAGCTGTTGGCTGATGACCATCTGTGGATCTATCTCAATCAAAATGTTACGAAGCTCTGTATAATTTGGCAATTCGTCTTCTACAATAGCTGTTTTCATA
>Ga0256406_1007390_pt1 | contig 10448 bp, 4 predicted proteins | sample RumenRJG_03DNA_FD_185986 | JGI IMG/M metagenome (GOLD analysis project Ga0256406, IMG submission 185986) | Bovine rumen microbial communities from Lethbridge, Alberta, Canada - RJG_03 | ecosystem: Host-associated > Mammals > Digestive system > Stomach > Rumen | place: Canada: Alberta | collected...
TTTCAATTCAATTAATAAAATCCGTAAATATCTGTGTTTTCAAAGAGGTTAAAAATTGTTGTCAATTTGTTTATTTCATCTTTGATGATTGTAGTATAACAGCTTACATTTATATTGTCAACACTTTTATTTCATTTATTTTGTTTTTTTGTAAAAAAATAGAGCGGCGAACCGCTCTATTGTAATTTAAATATATTTTATTGAAATCAGATTTGCTGTTCTATTTCCTTGATGGCGTAAGGCTTGGCGATTTTGACAAAAGTATCGCTTACAAAGATCGTCCCTGACTGCTTCGGTTTTTTCCACATCGCCGGGTAAATCACCAAATTTTTTACATTGCCATTTTTAGAAATTCGGATCTCCTTCGATTCTGTCGAGATTTGATAACCAGCCGCATTCAGGATGCTGCTTATAGAACGCACCAGCTTTCTCTGTTCCTCTGCCTCAATGGCTTTTTCCCTTTCGCCTTCAACACCCCATCTTAAGAGTTCTAATGCGGCAAAGCGATCCAGCAGGCCATGCACATGTTGATTGCGGTAATGCTTCAAACATTTGCCGCAGGCGCTCTGGCAGTCGCAGCCTTCGAGAAGCTCTCGGATCCCTCCGAGAAGTCCATTGATGTTGTCCGCAATGCCGACCGCGTAACCGGCGCCGCTCGACAGATTGTCATACAAATAGATATCGACAAACGTTCCTTTTGGATTATTTCGCAGACGATAGCCGGTCATGAGTTCCGAGAACTCAATATCTAGTTCTTTGCTCGCAACCAAGCGGAGCGCTTCAGCTAAAGACTGAGCTGCACGGTTCAACCAGATATTGTTTTTCCGGTCTGTTTCAATTTGCGACTCGTCCAACGCAAATTCCAACACGAGCATGTCTGTCACGAAATCGTACCCGAGATTGACGTTGATCACGTTGGTATGGCTGCATTTCTTTTTCCCATATTTTTGTTGATACGGGCGGGATATGTTCTTCAAAACCTCCGGATCGTCACCGAGCATCGCCGCGCCGCAGTCCGCACAAACCATAAATCCGCGGCCTTCGACGCCTTTGTTGATCATCATAATTCTCTGGTTCGTCCGCGGCGCAATCCGAATATGGGATGTGCCCGGCACCCGCTTCATTTCGTCCGATTTCGGCAGCGTCGAATACAGCGGCTGTTGGACCGCTGATTATTCCTCGTTGAGCTGGGCTTCCGGAATGGCTTTCGCGTTCTTTGGCGCAAATCCCCAAGGTTTCAGCATTTGCCGCATGGGTTCAAGCTGTGTGTTTCCGCAAAATGGGCATTTGCCGTCGCTTTCCGAAGCCAATCCGAACCAGCCGCATTCCGGACAGCTGAGCACATCTTTTAAATAATTTGGGTCACTTACGAAAGACGACGCCGGCGAATTGCCTCTACCCCGCCATTCGGTGCCTGGATAATAAAATCCGCCGATTTGATAAGTCTGCTTGTCGACGACAATCGCTCGTCCCGGCGCGTATTCGCCAATGGCCACATCTAAACCGCGCTGAACTTCGTACTGAACCCTTCCGTCTTTCATGATGTAGGTACTGACGACATTTTTCGGAAAAGAATAGGTTGGCACGATGCCGTCTTCGTACAGCTCGTCGAGCAAAGTTTTCGGATTTTGCATCAACTTACCGCTGTCGTACACACCGAACAATTCGGGGTGGTGTTCGCATTTAACGGTCATATCCTTCAAAGAATACACCAGCGACTGCTTTGATTGCTTCAAATCGAACGAATCCCCATCCGGAAGCAATGCCGTGCTGCTATCAATTTGATAGTACTTGAGGAAATCGTGAAATGATTTCAAATCCCTTTTCAAAAATTCCGCGGCCGGCAATCGATCAAGACTTGGTCTATGATTTTCCGACAGATATTCCTGAAAGATGACCATATTCATGTGCCGCTGAAGCAGTTTCGGGCTTTGAATATCGACCCAAGGCTGTCTCGGATCGCCTCTAAACATCGGCACCGGATCTCTAAAATATAGCGTGTCGTGCGGCCCATCCTCGCAAAAAGTGACAATCGTCGAAAGACTGGAACCACGGCGACCGGCACGCCCTGCTCTTTGCTGATAATTCTCGCGCATCGGTGGGATGTTTCTAAGGCCGACAGCCACAAGGGAGCCGATATCGATGCCGACTTCCATTGTCGTCGTGCTGCTCAAAATATCGACCGGCGTTTCATTCCCCTGAATCAAATCCTGAAAGCGAAGCTCGTATTTTTCGGTCTGTGACCACATGTCATCCCGTTGGTCTTTATGGGAAAGTTGCGCCGTATGCTCTTCCGTGTCGATGACGCGTATGGGTTTCCCGTTCAGCGCGTCCTCAATCGGTTTGCGCCAAAATGCGAGAGATTGCTTGTCATTTTCATTGAATTCGTGAATGTGCGCTGACCCACAGCTCGGGCATTTTCCGCTCACTGTGTAAGGCGTGATTTCTGAACACTTTTCGCAGCGGTACCATACATGGTCTTTATCGAACCGCGGTTTAATTCTTGAAAGGTCGACGTAAAACTTCCCGCTCTCCTGCTGCTGATCGAGGAAATGATCGTGCAGCACGTTCCTCCACGCTTCCATTTCCCTTGGATTGTCCTTCCAATCCATAATGTCGATCATGGTCTTGGGGAATTTCCAATTCGCGTCGAGCCCATAGCCGTCGTAATTGGGTCTAACTTCCTCTCGAATTAAATCGGGGATCGTCTGACCGAGAGCGGTGAACCGATCATTGAGCCACAGCATCCAAGCATTAAAAATTTCAATGAATGTGTCATCCTCAACTTCGATGCCTTGATCTTCAAGGTCATCCTGACAGTCGTACATTTTTTCGCGCATCGGTTCCAGCCAGGCAACTGCCGTATCGCAAAGCGTGTTGTACCCGCCGCTGAAAAGACTTAAAATATACTGCTTCATCTGATCGGGCGTATTGTCCATTTTCAGCTCCGGACTGTAAGATCGTTTCCGCCTTTTCATGCGGTTATATCTTTTGAGTGTCTTACCGCAGTCGCCGATAAATTTTTCTCGATCCGGTTCATGGAAAAGATGAACGTGGTGCTTTCCTGCTGTGAGACAGAAAAAATCGTAAAAAACATTCATCGACCATTCATCTTTCGATTTTTCCATTTCATTTATCGCCAGAACAAAGAGCTGGCGCGCCGCTTCGGTATCTGAAGCGTCGGACATGTCTCTCGCGAGCTTTGCCGCACGTTGACGGCTGTCAGAGAAAAGCAATACTTTGCGCCCTTCATTAGGCAGATGCTCTGGATCGTGGTTTTTTCCAGGTACGGCTGGCTCAGCCTGAAATTGCGTTTTGATCAAATTGAAAAAAGACTGATTCCCACGTGTACTGAATGGCGTCAACTGTAAACTGGACAATGTATGGCCGCAGTGGGGGCAGCTTGAAAAAGTGATCTCATCGGGTTTGCCCTTGGCCGTATAATCGCAGTAGTACAATTTCCGAATGCCCGGCTGTCCGTTCAGCCTGTCGTCCTGAAAATCGACAAATCCGCTTTGGATGTCAAGATAACAAGGCGAAATGCGATTCTTTCCTTGTTTTCTCGGCGCGCGGTAATCCGCCGGTGGAATGTAGAGATGTATTTCTTTCATGCGCCGGTCGATCATCTGTCCCGGATAGCGCCAGAGATAAGTCCGCTCTTTTCGCTCATAAGCGTCTTCAAAAACGTATCCTTTGAAAAACAGCGCGCCACAGCGTCTGTCATTGTACAATTCGTAGACGCTGCTGCCGCATGCCGGACACATCAATTCACCGTCCGACAAAAAGATTTCGCCAAGGGTCAATTTCCCGTCTGAATGGGCGTGGCTGCAATCTGGATTGGTGCAGGCGTACACACCTCTAATGCCTCTGAACAACATGTGCATGCGTGCCGGAAACAGCACCGCCCCTTTGCGGTCTCGAGCGATCGGCGCGATGGCGAGCAGCACGCTCACCGCCTTCAGCGCGTCGTCTTTTGGCTCACCTCTAAAGATACCGGACGCCAACTCGTCGAGGGAGCAGGTCTCTCCCCGGCATTGCTTCATGAGCTTGGCAAAAGGCTTGTAATAGACGAGATTGTCGTACATCCATTCAGCCGCAGCCTCTGTGGTCTCAAAGGGCGCACCCGCACCGTCCACGCCGTGCCAAAAATCGTTCAGTGCGTCCAGACGGGTTGCGTCATCCTCGAACTGCTCGGGCGAAATCGATAAAAATTTTTCAAGGAGGATCTTTCTCGTGGCGAGTCCTTCTAGCGTTTCTCTTTCGCCGGTTAGAAAAACAAACGGATGATCCCCTTTCGCCGCGGTCAAATCCCGAGCAAATTGCATCACCTTTTGCCGGTCTTCTTCGTTTCGATTTGGCATGCTGGCCGTCGTCAGAATAAACTGCACACGGCCGCGCCCGATACCGAGCTTGTGGAACAGCCGTCTGATCAGCAGGGCCACTTCGCCTCCGGACGAACCGCGGTACATGTGCGCTTCATCGATGATAAATAACAGCTTGTTTTTCGGGTCAGCTTCAAGCCAACGTTTCGTGTCGTCCCAGATTTTCTTTTCTCTCGGACGCAGCAGCATATATTCCAACATGGAATAATTTGTAATCAAAATGTCAGGACAGCATGCCTGCATTTCAAAGCGCGTGATCAGCTCCGCGTCCTCTGGATCAGGCCGATGCTCGCTGTTGTGAATCCGTTCCAAAAAAGCGCTCAAATCCTTTTTCGCCGGAACCTTCCCGTCCGCTTTCAATTTTTCGAGATAAATGCGTTCTTCCCCATTTTCAGAGTCGATCATTTTTCGAAGTGTCCTCTCAAGGTCATGATCTTGCTTTGCGCTTGGATCATCTCCCGGATAAGGCGTCCGCCCGGTGTACATGCCGAATTGAGGGCGGCGTACTTCAGCTCCGCAAATGCCTCTAAACGTTTGAATAAATTGTTCCTCCGGATCGCCGATCAATTTTCTGAGGCGACTGATCTGATCGGATACCAGCGCATTCATCGGGTACATGATCACCACTCTCACGCCCCGCTGATGCCACGTTTTGTTTTCCCGCGCTTCCGCAGCCAGTTTTGCCAAAAGCGGCCACATGAAGCACTCGGTTTTCCCGGAGCCCGTTCCTGTCGAAACGAACAAATCTTTTCCAGCAAAGGCTTGTTCGAGCGCGTCGACCTGATGCTTAAAGGGTGATGGAAAAACGCCGAGGCCCTTTTGAGAGAGTTCTGAAAAGAAAGTCTTGAGCCAATCCGGCAGAGACGACTTCGCAATACCGTCTTCCACCATTTTGTACGCCGGAGAAGACTCAATATAGGGCTTCCGGTACAAAAGTCCTTCTTCATCTAGCTTATCATTGATGGCGTTCAGCAAAAGCGGCGATTTCCCAAAATACTGTGATTTGATGTAATTTTCTAATTCCGTCCGCAGCTGTTTGTGAACGGCATTTGCTCCGTTGGACATGATACCTTATTTCCCTTCTTTAAATTGGAATCCCAATGTTTCAAGCGTCTTGCGAATCACTCGAAAAACGTCCCGATTCATGACGCGCTCAAACGCACTCTTCTTTAAATCATTGAAATATTTCGGCCATGAGAAGAGTTTGATAAAATTCTGAATATTGGGTGGATAGAGATATTGAATATGAAGATGTATCAAATCGCCATCGTTTATATATAGAGACGGCGGAAGTGTCCTCTGCCGTTTCAATATCCAATTAGATGCAAAACGGTAACCCTTATTTTCGATCAGCCAATACGGCAGCTGACGCGCTTTAACCATTTGACCCTCTTTTTTGTAAAGATAATAACTGCTCTGTTGTCCCTGCGTGTTCACTTCTGTTCTCATAAGTGAAACGATTTGTTCATCCGGCTTTCCCTGCCAATAACCATAATAAAAAGGCGTCTTGATTCGAAGATATTCGACATCCCCAGCTGTCTTTATTTCTTGCCATTCTTCTTCGTTTACCGATTTTTCTAACCATTTATCGTATGGTGTCGTTTGTAATTGATATAAATCGATAAGGCTTTCTACACGTTCGTAATTTCCCATCGCATATGCGATATTTTCGTATAACCCAAGTCCGCAGACCTTTAGGGGTTCCTGAAGACCGCAGCCGCGCACGAAGGATAAGCCATTGATCCGCACGATTTTCTCCTCGCATGGCGCAATGCGATTAGGGGAATGATAAATATAGCCGCAATTTAAGTAAATATCGTAAATTTCACCGACTATTGCGTCAATCTGTTTTTCTGCTTCAATTTGATATTTCAGGTCATAATCGATTGCGCAAAGCGCTGTAAGCTCTCTCTCTGCCCTGTGTTTAAAATGCCGAACCGAGATCGGCGTATTGTCGTCTTCTTCATCCCAAAGTGATCCCAATGCCATTTTCCCAGCCGCACTGTAGGCCACGCGTACTTTCCAAAATTCTTCAGACTCTCTGCTGCCTTTTCGAATGCCTAAATCATCAGCGATTTGTTCTAGCAAATCCCGTGTCATTGGTTGTCTCCGAGGTATTGCATGATGATGTCCCGGCAATCATTTGAAATTTTCTCGGATGACTCAATCGTTTCAACTAAGAATCTTTCATTTCCCGTTAAAATCGCGTATGGAAGTAAAACAAAATAATAGGCCCAATCATCCGAGTAGCCCGGCATTCCGTTAAGCGTTTTTAAAATCATCTCAATATTTCTGCGATATAAACTGCCTAAGCCAAAACCTTGTAAAACCTTTAAGCAGCTGCGGATTTTCCTATCTTCACCTTTAATATCAAAATCCTGCTTTTGTTTGCCGTAATAAGTTGGATCAGTATCAGGGCGGACTGTAACAAATAAATCTGTTACAACTGGAATCATATAATTGTACAGGCCTCTAGGCTCTATAATAAGATTTTCTGCAAAAGCATTGGTAAACCAGCAATATTGAAATTCACTTGTAATATCATCAACATGATCGAGCCAATTTGCATGAAAAACATTGTCAATCACTGTAAAAGGACTTTCATTTCCATTTGACAATTTCGTAATTTGGTATTGCCCTTCACAGTTAAACCGATCCGCAGTCTTTCCGTAAACAGCCGCGGAAAAGGCATCAGCAATATTTTTTGCATTTGGGCCGGCAAGTAAAACCGGAATTTCGTTTAAATAAGCTGCGTATAAATAGCTGGCAAAACCAGTAAGTATGCTATTTTCATTTTCATCTACACCAGCAATACCAAAATTTTCTTTTAATATCGAGCACATATCGCTCCAATTAGCGCACTCATCTATATCATTATCTGCCAATGGTTTTCCCTCAATAAATAATTTTTCTACATCTTGAGGTGATTCAATGCTATTGATTCTTTTTGATTGAGATACAATTTGATTATCCGCTTGATTCGTTATCTTTTCTGCTTTTTCCCTCTGTTTTGCAACTTTTTGCTCAAGTTCCTTGATTTGTTTCTGTTTTCTATCAATTTGATCTTTAAGAATATTCAGTTCAATTTCTTTATTTACTTTCTTTTGTTGAGATTCTTCCTTCCATTTTTCCAGAGCATGGGCTTCTTTTTCTTTTTCCTGCTTAAGCACTTTAATTTCCGAAGATAAATCATTTTTCAATTGCTGCAGTCCAGATTGCTCGTTTTTGATTTTTTGTTTCAGATTATCGTATTCTTTCTGTTCCGCCTGTATTTTTGAAGCATGTTTTTCGTTCCATTTTTCATCAACTCGTTTTTCATATTTTTCACGAAGTGAACGATTGTGCTCGAAAATATCGTCAATAAATTGATTTTCCCCATCACTTTTCTCTTGTAAATAGGTCCCGCTGTTTTCTATAAAATCCCGGCAAATCGCTTTTGCATCTGTAAGCGTACATCCACTTCTCTCTGCAAATTCTTCATAAAAATCTTTATTCAAAAAATCATTTAAATACTTGTTGACTATTTTGTAATCTTTTTGCGAAAGCCCTTTTGCGCTCATAGACGCCCAATCCGAATGTTCAAGGAGCAGATCGATTAATATTTCTTTTGGCTCTTTTAATTCAATAAAATCATTAGCTACGCCTAACTCAAGCCTATAATAAAAGTCGTACTGTTTTGTTCTGACAATCTCGTTCGAATCTATTTGGAAAAGTGGAAGCTTATGAATATTGTCTTTTAAGTGTAATTTCGAATCGATAATTTCAAATTCATCGTTTTTACAATATACACCGTCATATAAATTTTCTTTTTCTGATGATGGAAAGCAAATTAAAACATCCAATCCGTTTTCTTTAGCTTTGATTGCGTTCGATCTGATATAATTCGCCACTTCAGATTTAGATTGAACTTGCAGTTCAATTGCGATGATTTCAATTGGCCTGACATTCTCAGTATATTGACTTTGTATAAAAACGATATTTCCATCTGTTTGATTTGTCTGTCTTGTCCAATTCCACACCCCTATCGTGCCAATCTTTTCCGGTCCATTGCTTTTATAATAATATTTTTTGTCTTTTTCAAGCCTTAGTTTATCTTGTTTTAACCTTACAATCGTTCCATCTTTAATTCCAGCAAGCCATTGTAATATGACGCCATTATTGCTAGGTTTTACTTCGCAGATTATATTACTCATTCTTTTTATCCTCTGAAAACTTTGTAATCAATAACTTAATCGCTCTTCTTGAAATTTTACCACTGTGCAACTGAGTAGAAAGCCATCTGCAAATTTCCGGATTATCTTTGAACTTTGCAGCCACTGCGCCGATCGACCTCGAAACCGGTATATAATCCCCTTTAAACGAAACAAGTTTTTGCAGCAAATCGCGGTCAAACGAAGTCTTTTTATTTTTCCGCTCTTTCCTTTTGTAGGATACTTGCCACACACAATCTTGTCCGCAAAAAATTTTAAGCTGGCGGTCCAATCGTATATCCCCGATACTGCAGTTTTGATCCGCTTTAATGAAATATTTTTCAATTATTTCACCCTCCGAATCGAACAACTCCGCAACTCCATCAAATTTCATCGAAACGTTAATTTGATTTTTATGTGGTAATTTTGTTTGTTCTCCCGGTTCGATCATTTGTCCATTTTCATCCACAACACTGACTATGGATTTTGAATGATTCGCAAATTCTGATAAATCCTTTCGACTAAAATATGTGTACAAAAGGGCTTTTGTCCGGCTGACTAATGCTATCTTCTGCCTATCATCACATAATGTTCTATAACAGCGTGAAGATTCACTCTCCCATACCGGTGTTGAAGATCCAGGAATATTTAGTTCCGTATAATGCCCCATCAAATAGAAATACAGTTCCCTTTCACTTCTTCCGCAATAAACTTGATAAGGCCGCTCCACACATGCTGGCCAAATCGGAAAAAGTTTAGCCGGTTCATCTGTCAGTCTAGCGTGATAATTTTGGAAAAACGCAGCGACATCCTGAGAAACCCGCTCAGCTGAAACTTCATAGATACGCCAACCATTCCCAAATTCTTTAATTGGCTTCACGCTCAAACCGACACAACGATAGACACCATATCCAATTCTTCTAATGACAAGTAAATATTTATGATGAATGGTAACATCCGCGTCTATTGACAATTTCTTGCCTGTTTCTTGGTCGAATAATGTACCACTCGCTTTAACGCCTTCTACGACTTTCGGGCAGTTTTTCTTTAATAATCCGCTGCTGTCATGCAATTCATACCTTTCTGACGGTACGCTTCCCACTGATAGATAAGATATTTTTTCATCATCTAATCTTTCTCTCGAATAAGTATATGTTCTCGGTTTTTCTCCGTCTCTCTCTATGAAAATATTTCCGCTTTTATTTTTTTGGTTCATACAACCACTTGGAAAACCAATTTGAAATTCAATACTATTTTTAATAATTATTTTTAATGGCAGCGAAAATTCCTTCTTTAATGCTTTAAGTTGTGTTTCTGAAAGTGTTGCACGATCTGGGCAGCTTTTTTCCTCATTTGTTTCGTGCTTAAAATAGGGCTCCCTAATCTTCCCATATGCAAGTGTTACATACTGACCGCAAATTTCACACATCAATTTATGCTCATAGGCATGTACAGTGCGTTTAACTTCTCTTGCATAAGACCCGGCATTCGTCCTAACCCATCCGTGCTCCGTCCATTTACAGACATGTTCTAATGCCATCTTTCATTCCCTCTCTCACTTATTTGTAAACGTCATCTATCTGTATGTTTTATTTTATATTTTAATTGAAGAAATGACAATATGACAAATTAATTAAGTTATAAAAAACCGCCAGCAAATCTGCTGACGGCGTATGAAAATTCAAGCAATAAAAAAGGCTTCGCAACGATCTATCCTCCCAGGCAGCTGCCCGCCAAGTACTTTCGACGTAAGAGAGCTTAACTTCTGTGTTCGGGATGGGAACAGGTGTGTCCTCTCTGCTATAGTCACGAAACCTATTTAACTAAGTGATTATTCAATTGTTTGAGGTCACTCAAAACAACATAGAGTTTTTTA
>Ga0256406_1007391_pt1 | contig 10446 bp, 10 predicted proteins | sample RumenRJG_03DNA_FD_185986 | JGI IMG/M metagenome (GOLD analysis project Ga0256406, IMG submission 185986) | Bovine rumen microbial communities from Lethbridge, Alberta, Canada - RJG_03 | ecosystem: Host-associated > Mammals > Digestive system > Stomach > Rumen | place: Canada: Alberta | collected...
TTTCGACCCCGTGAGAACATAGTTTCGACCCCGTGAGAAAACTGATTTGATGCCATAAAAACACTACTTTGATGTCATAAAAACTACATAGCTTGTTATAATATCCGCCCCATGGAAAATATCCACTGTGCCATATAAAAAGATGAGGCCCCGACTCACGCCGGAACCTCACAACAACACAAACACAAAATTGCGGGATCTAAGTCACCGCTATAAATCGAAATATGATAAGAGAGATTAAAATGATCTTCTACTCAAGATGTCTTACATGACACCATCTTCACGCAACTTAAGTTGCCATTTCCATGCTGAGCGCAAGACATCGTCAAGCGGTGTTTCTGCTTTCCACCCAAGGACTTTATTAGCCTTGGTGCAGTCACCCCAGATTTTTTCAATGTCACCTTCACGGCGAGGACCATACTTCCAATTAAGTTTCACACCGGTTGCTTTTTCAAACGTTTCGACGATTTCCAATGTGGAATTGCCATGACCTGTACCAATGTTGAAGTAATCAATAGGCTCAGCATTCTTATCCAGTACTCGAGCCATTGCGGCGACATGAGCTTTGGCCAAGTCGACAACGTAGATATAGTCACGTATACACGTGCCGTCTGGAGTGTTGTAGTCGTTTCCAAATATAGTCAGCTGCTCTCGAATACCAATGGCAGTCTGGGTGACGTAAGGTATCAGATTGGCGGGCACTCCATTGGGCAGTTCACCGATGAGAGCGGACGGATGTGCACCAATAGGATTGAAGTATCTCAAAATGATGCTCTTGATGTTAGCACCGCTATGTATATAGTCATAAATGATTTGCTCGTTGATCTCTTTGGTATTACCGTATGGAGATGTTGCCTTTTGATGAGGTGCGCTTTCTGTTACAGGCAGGTTCTCCGGTTTCGGCTGCCCATAGACGGTGCAACTCGAAGAGAAAATGATACCTTTAACATCATATTTGGGCATTAGCTCCAAGAGGTTAATGAGCGAGACGATATTATTGTGATAATACAACAAAGGCTTGTGAACGCTCTCCCCTACCGCTTTACTTGCGGCGAAATGGATAATTCCTTCAATATCAGGATGCTTCTTAAAGACTTCTTCAGTGGCCTGCTTATCGCGTAAGTCTACTTTCTCAAAATCTGGACGCACACCTGTTATCTTCTCGATACCATCCAACACCTTGATATTTGAATTGGAGAGGTCGTCAACAATGACAACTTTATATCCAGCTTCTATCAGTTCAACGGTCGTATGAGATCCAATAAATCCCATACCACCCGTCACTAAAATAGTTTGCTTCATATCCATATATATTATGTGATCAGATATTTTGTTTGCAAAGATAATAATTTTATTTGAAATAATCTCTATTGTTTTCTAAAATATTTTTAATAGCTACTTATTATCTTGTAATTCTTCGCAAAGTGATGCCTGAAAGTAGAACATGACTCTTAATGATATTTTAGATTCTTCATATTAAATTTTAAGATTAAGAAAGTTTTAAGTGAAAATCGCTCAATTACCATTTTTTTTGTGTAAGTTTGCAAAAACATAATATCTAAAGATAAACAGCTATGATGAAGGCAACAGAACAAACGATGCAACAACTTGACCGTTTCTTCCATAAAGTGGCAGAGAAGTTCCCATTGCAATGCGACAACGCTATATTGACCGACATCCACGTTCGCACTAATCAAGAGACTGGCGAACTGACTGCTTTTGACGATGACGACAAAGAAATAACGAGGTGTGTAGTAGAGCAATGGATCAATCAAAAAGATGAGGATTTTTATGATAGTATCACCCTCATCCTTCGTCGCTACTTAAAGAAAAACCACTGTTTTATAGAGTCCATGGGGATTCTGAAGCCATATAGCATCGTGTTGGAAAATGAAGATAAGGAGCATATAGCTGAACTTTTTGTGGCTGATGATGACACGGTGATAGTTGGGGGAGATATCATGAAAGGTCTGGATGAAGACTTGAATGCTTTCTTTAAGGAATTAATGAAAGACACAAAATGAGATTAAGCATTATTATACCCGTTTATCAGACGCGAAATACGCTAAACAGATGTGTTGACAGCATTTTGACGCAGGATTTTCGTGACTGGCAAATGATCCTTGTCGACGATGCATCGACAGACGGGAGTGCGAAAATATGCGAGAACTATGCGAAAAAGGAAGGGCGCATACAGCATGTCAGACTAAAGCGCAATAGTGGGCTGAGTGTTGCACGCAATGCCGGACTTGCAAAGGCCAAGGGTGACTATATCATGTTTGTAGACAGTGATGACTATTTAGCGCCTGACACATTAAAGGAACTGATGGAGCAGCTTTCCATCCATCCAGATTATGACATGTTGGAGTTTCCACTTTATCGCCATTTCGGTTCTCCGCAACAGACACGTGTCACCTTCACTTGTCGTGAGTACACCTTCAACGCGGTTTATTGGTTAGAGACTAAAGCCTGGCAGCATACTTATGCTTGGAATAAAGTTTATAAACGCGAAGTGTGGAAAGATGTGAAATTTCCCGAAGGGAGAACCTTTGAGGATACTTTTACGTTGCCTCAAGTGCTGCGTCACTGTCGTCGTGTGGCCACAACGGATGTGGGACTTTACTACTATACTTTCAATCCCAAAGGTATCACTCAGCAAGCAGGAGCCAAGGATCTCAATAGTCTTCTTGATGGCAACCTGATCATGCTCCGGCGAATGGCTACTGACAAAAGGGCAAGACAAAAAGTGAAAGAGTATGACCGGCTGATGGCCGAATACTATGCTGATGTGCTTAATATTCAATTGGATGTCTTTCGCTCTACAGGTAAAACGCGTCCTGACTTTCCGATTCTGCCCTATCACAATACCATAAAATTGAGACTTCTCCACTTATTGGGGCTTAAAACTCTCTGCAAGATACATAGATTAGTATGTCGAAGCCACTCGTCAGTTTCATTGTAACCACATATAACCTCCCGGTAACTCTTTTGGAGGAATGTCTGAACAGTATTTTGTCCTTATCCCTCAGAGAAGATGAAAGAGAGATTATCCTCATTGATGATGGATCAGACAAGTCTCTAATTGACTTTTTGTCAAAGAGAGATGCTCTCATCTACATAAGACAAAACAATCAGGGACTTTCCGTTGCTCGGAATAATGGCTTACTATGGGCAAAGGGCGAATACGTCCAATTTGTCGATGGTGATGACTATTTGGTTACTGCTTCGTATGAGCATTGTCTGGATTTTGTCCGTTACGACCATCCTGATATGGTACTATTTCATATGACATCCAGCAATTGCATAGAAACTGCTTTTTCTGCACCACACCCTGTCAGTGGATGGGAATATATGACCGACAATAATATCAGAGCGGCTGCGTGTGGATATATTTTTCGGAAAGAAGTGTTGGATGGCTTAAAATTTACGCCTGGCATTTATCACGAAGACGAAGAGTTTACCCCGCAACTATTACTACGCTGTGCGAGGGTTTTCGATACAAATGCACAAGCTTACTTCTATCGCCAGCGAACAGGATCCATTACCCACAACTTTGATAAAGCATTCATTGGTAAAAGGTTAGAAGATATCTTATATATAATAGATCATCTTCAATGTATTGCCAGACAGTCCTCTATACAGAACAAAGTAGCATTGGAGCGGCGTGTGGCTCAGCTCACAATGGACTATCTCTACCACATCATAGTCCTCACTCAAAACAGACAGAAACTGGATGAAGCGATAGAGGTTTTGAAGGAGAAAGACCTCTACCCCCTACCCGACCATCAATATACGCGAAAATATACTTTGTTTCGAAAGTTAATCAGTTCACACTGGGGACGTCAATTACTTATAATGAGCTTAAAGGCAAAGCAATAAGATGAAGATACTTTTGATTGGTGAATACAGCAATGTCCATAACACATTGGCCGAGGGGCTTAGAAGTCTGGGGCACAATGTTGTAGTGGCTAGCAATGGTGACTTTTGGAAAGATTACCCAAGAGACATTGACCTTAAGCGTAATCCTGGATTTGCAGGTTCTTTTCGTTTTGCCGCCCGACTCGTTACGGCTTTGTCTCGTATGCGAGGGTATGATGTGGTTCAAATTATTAACCCGATGTTCTTAGAACTCAAAGCTGAGAAAATTTTGCCTATCTATCACTTTTTGCGGAAATCCAATGCAAAAATAGTAATGGGAGCTTTTGGAATGGACTATTATTGGGTGCATGAGAACATTACAAGGATGCCATTGAGATACAGCGATTTCAACTTGGGTGACCAACTGCGCACAGACGATGATGCCATGAAAGAAAGGGCAGACTGGCTCAATACTCCTAAGGGACGACTCAATCAATACATAGCTCAAGATTGTGATGCTATAGTTGCGGGACTCTATGAGTACTGGGCTTGTTATCATCCCGTGTTTTCAAACAAGACTAATTTCATCCCGTTCCCGATTAAGCAAAAAAGACGAGAGGAGGATGTAGAAAGTCGACCGCATCAACCTTTGAAGATTTTTATTGGCATATCAAAAAATAGGAGTTCCTATAAGGGAACTGATATTATGTTGGACGCAGCCCAGAAGCTCAAGCAAAAATATCCAAAGCGAGTCTCTCTGTCGGTTGCCAATGGTGTGCCCTTCGAACAATATACTCAGATGATGAACGAAGCAGATGTAATCCTTGACCAACTCTATAGCTATACTCCAGCCATGAATGCCCTTGAGGCGATGTCACGCGGAATTATCTGTGTAGGTGGTGGAGAACCGGAAAACTACGAAATTCTTGGTGAAGACAGTCTGCGACCAATCGTTAATGTAGAGCCGAACGAAAACAGTGTCTTTAACGCCTTGGAACAACTTGTTGTACATCCAGAAATGATACCTATTCTCAAAAAACAGAGTATTATATATATAAGGAAGCATCACGACTACATAGAAGTAGCCAAAAGATACGAAAAACTTTACCATGAATTGATTAAAGATTCAAAGAGATAGTCTATGGCACATATTATCAAATATAAATGTGAAGCTTGCAGCTACGAAACTGACGTCTATGAGGGCCGAGGTTTTATGGGACAACATATCGAAATGATCACTTGTCCTGATTGTAAAACAATCCAACCCCTGGTTGTGGGTGGTGTCATCGCAGACTCCGCACCTTCCTTTACGTCTTTAGCGGGAAGGCTTTGCCTCAACTGTGGGAGCAGTCATATCAAGCCTTGGGACAAGAAAACATGCCCTAAATGTGGAAATACTATGCATCCAACAGACAACATTAAGTTTTGGACATAAATTATTTATTGATTTTGTTTGCTTATTAGGAATTTAATGTTACTTTTGCACCAAATAACATCAAAGACCATGAAAGACAAAAAAGCAATTACTGTTAAGACATTATCCAAGAGTAATGTTTGGGATTTGCAAGAGAACGATATCTTCCGCCTTTTGGAGGCTGTCGAGAAAGATGCTGATCTCAAAGAAAATATGCGCCATTATACCGCCATCATCAAGACGGCCTTCGATATGGAGGAAATAAAAGTGGATAAGCCTGAGATCATCAAGAAGTATGAAGACCGCGGCTTTAAGGTTGCTCAGGTCGGAAAACCAGAAGATGGCCATCCAAAGCTTGCGATCAAGAAACGCCCGATCCTGAGAGTGACAGATCTGACCTACGAGAATATCCGTCATATCTCTGCCGCCAAGCTCATCGAAGTCCTGGAACGTAACTTCGGTGGAGGATGGGAGTCTCTCTCACAGAGTATCCAGGATATCATAGAGAGCGGCTTTGACATCTCCACTACTACCCTTCCCAAGGATCGCTTGCATAAGCCGGGTGGCCTTTATGAGAAAAAAGTCAATGACGGATTCGAAGTCTTGGAAATTCCCAAAGGCCTTTGGGTTGAAGCCATTTTCGCGAAAGAGAAGCCCGAGGCTATTGCTGCACCTGTCTTCCTTGCTGATGAAGAGAGTGAGAAGAATGGCGAAGATAGAGAGGATTCGGATAATAATGAAGGAGAGGAAGAGGATATTGATGATGACAACTTCAAGCAGGACGATGACGACGATGATACCTTCGATGATGAAAAACTCACCGAAGAGAGCTATCGTACGACGTACGAGACAAGCCCCGACGAACTTAATCTCGAAGCTGAGGATATCAGCGAAGATGAAGATTATTAGAAGTGTAGCATAAGAGCCTTTGGATATAGGCTGAAACTAAAAAATAGTCCTCCTTTCCAATGTCGGAAAGGAGGATTATTTATGTCTATATAGAAAGTACTTTGAACTTTGCAAATCTAAGGAGCAGTACCTTGGTAGAGGTTTCCTCAAAGTCAATAGTCGCTTTGCAGTTTTCTCCACTTCCCTCTATCTTTTTTACTTGACCCTTACCAAAACGGGAATGGAGTATGACAGAGCCAACTTTTATTCCATAATTGCTCGTATTGTTTTGACCGAGACCAGTATGGCTGTTCTCATTTCTCTCATTATAATTACAGGTACGGCCTCCATTAGTCATAGCCTTAGTAACTCTTTTAAAATTACCTTTTTGCCGCAGCTGTTGCTCAAAGGAGGGTGAGAACGGATTAATTGCCTGTTCTGCTCTGTGAGGCTTAGTAATCTTTGGCTGTGGGTCTGCCATGAACTGTCCGGCAACGGGACGTGAGTTCTGCATACGGCTACTGTAATGAGGATACTCGTCGCCCCATGGATGACTTCCGGTATAAGGTTTATTGATCTCGTAGTCGTCATCATCCCATGGCTTTCTTTTCCATCCGCCATGATTGCGTATTGTAGCTCCGCCATCTTCCGCACGTACAGTCAGATATTTTGGATCAATATCATCAAGGAAGCGGCTTTTTCTGACGTATGGATCCAGCTTGCCAAAGAGCCAACGGGTGTGAGCCCACGATAGATAACAATGGTGTTCAGCGCGCGTGATGGCTACGTATAGCAAGCGGCGCTCTTCCTCTAATCCCCGTTGATTGTCTGCAGACATCAGACTTGGAAAGATGTTTTCCTCCATGCCGACAATGAAAACTGTTCCAAATTCCAAACCTTTTGCAGAATGGATGGTCATTAAAGTCAACTTGTCACTGGACGAATCGTCGTTGTCCATGTCTGTCAATAACGATACTGTGGATAGGTAGTCACTCAACAGTTCATGGTCTTCAAGTCCTTGTTCTTGCTGTGATTGCACAAAGTCGGCGATACCGGAAGTGAGGCTGTCTATGTTCTCGCGTTTACCTTCTCCTTCCGGCGTCTTGTCTGCATCAAGGTCTGCTTTCATGCCACTACGTTCCAAGATTTCTTTTCCCAACGTTAATGCGTCAACAGCTCCACGTTTATCGATAAACGACTGAATCAGTTGTCTGAATGCATCAAGTTTTGCGAGTGCCCCACGATTGACAGACAGTCCATATTGTCCTGGATGACAAATGGTCTCCCAAAGGCTTATTTCATTTTGCTGTGCAGTGGAGATAATCTTTTGCACAGTGGTGTTGCCGATACCACGCGTGGGATAATTGATAACGCGACGGAATGCTTCCTCGTCATCGGAATTGACAACAAGTCGGAAATAGGCCAATGCGTCTTTTATCTCCTTGCGCTGATAGAAGCTAACACCTCCAAACACGCGATAGCAGTTAGCCATGCCTATTTCAGGGCTGTGCATTTGTTCTTCAAAAAGGCGACTTTGGGCATTGGTTCGGTACAGAATGGCAAAATCACTCCAATGGCAATGCTCCTGAGCCTTGATGCGCTTGATTTCTCGACAGACCACTGCTGCCTCGCGTTTATCAGACAGAGTCTCAAGTATCGTCAGTTTGTCCCCCTCCTCATTCTCGCTATACACATTTTTCTCGATTTGCCGTTGATTGTGTTTCATCAGCGAGTTGGCGGCAGCAACAATCAGACGGGAAGAGCGGTAGTTACGTTCCAATTTAAACACCTTAGCATTTTTATATCGTGAAGTAAAGTTAAGGATGTTATCGATCTTGGCACCGCGGAAGGCATAGATACTCTGATAATCATCACCAACAACACATACGCGTTGCCGTTCCTTTGTCAGCTGCCAAAGAATTTGCTGCTGAACAAAGTTTGTATCCTGATACTCATCAACTAACACATATTCAAATCGGTCGGCATATTTCTTTCGAATGTCATCATGGGTTTGAAACAGCTCATACGTCAGCATCAACAAATCATCGAAGTCCATCGCATTGGCCTGATGAAGGCGTTGCTGATAAGCAAGATAAACCTTGTAGATTTCCGGTATATTTTTTTGCCGATCCTGCTCTATACGACTTCCGTCATTGGCATATTGCTCGGCTGTACATAGATCATTTTTTGCCCGAGATATAGCTTTATGCACATCAGCAGGCTTGTATTTTTTATCGTCAAGTTCCATTTGCTTGACGATATTTTTTATTAATGATCTGGAGTCTGTCTCATCATAGATGGTAAATCCAGATTGAAAGCCTATATGTTGAGCTTCGACACGGAGAATATGAGAGAAGACAGAGTGAAAGGTTCCCATTTGCAAATATCGCGCCCTCTCCTCCCCTACTAACTGAGCGATACGCGACTTCATCTCGTTGGCAGCTTTGTTGGTAAAGGTAAGAGCTAAGACGGCCCAAGGCTTTAGTTGCTCATGTTCCAGCAGCCAAACAATCTTATAGGTGAGCACACGTGTCTTTCCTGATCCTGCTCCTGCAACAACAAGTTCTGGGCCATCATCGTAGACAACGGCCTGACGTTGGGCATCATTGAGTTGAGAAAGGATATTTTGTTCTTCTTGAGTCATATTCTTATGTTCTTATGTTTGGACGAGTGAGATGAATGTCAACGATAAGTGGATCCCACAGCAGTCTTAGGATCGTAGTCTTCTCCTTCTTCTGGGAAGGATGGTATGTAGCGCATGTTGGCCATGATCTGACGTTGACGCAGGCGCATATATCCACTTGGGTATTTTGAGGAGAATTTACGTGGATTGGGAAGAGTTGCAGCGATCAGTGCACAGTCTGCACGCGACAGATCTTTTGCATCCTTTCCAAAATTGTAGTTGGCGCATGCTTCTACTCCATAAATGCCGTCTCCCATCTCTATGCTGTTGAGATAGACTTCCATGATGCGCTGTTTACTCCAAAAGAGCTCGATAAGGGCTGTGAAGTAAACCTCAAATCCTTTTCTGACCCACGACCGCCCTGGCCAAAGAAACACGTTCTTGGCTGTCTGTTGTGAGATGGTACTGGCACCGAACTTTTTTCCATGCTTGTGCTTGAGGTTTCGTTCGGCCGCATTACCAATGGCATTGAAGTCAAAACCATGATGCAAAAGGAAGCGGCTGTCCTCGCTTGACATTACTGCCACTGGCATATGAGGAGATATCTCATCAAGTGGTATCCATTGATGATGCATTGTCAGACTGCCATTTTGAAAGCAGCGGATAACCATCAGCGGAGTGATATAGACCGGAATGAAGCGATAGGCAATGACAGCCAATATTGAGGATGCAAAGAAAAGACTGACACCCCAGCGAAGGATTTTCTTGAATCTATTCATGCCAAAAGGGGGATGCCGACCCCTTGATGAGCCTGCATCCCCTATTTATTTATGCAAATGATATTGCAAAAAATAATATTCTTTGTTATTAATTTATTTCAGCGTACCATTCTCAGCCTTCTGTACCATTTCAGGGCTGGCATAGAGATAAACCTCTACACGTCGGTTCTCAGGTGCAACGGTCTTGTCGACAACTGGATTCTGACTGCCGTAACCGGCTACGTTCTTGAACTGGCTAGAAGAAACGCCCTGAGAAACCAGATAGCTACTAACAGCCTGAGCACGAGACTGACTCAATGGTAAGTTGATTTTGTCACCACCAGTAGCATCTGTATAGCCCTGAATGTCTACAAGGCAGTCGGTGTTGTTTTTCAAGACAGTAGCAAAGTTGGCCAAGTCCTTCTTTGCGGCGGCGCGCAAGGTAGACTTGCTCAGATCAAACTGAAGGCCACTGTCAAACGTCAGCTTCACAGCTTTTAGTCCATTGGCATCTGTCACTTCTTCCACTTTAGCATTCTGTACCTTAGCAGCAGCTTCTGCCTTCACTTTGTCCATATGACGACCTATGATAGCACCGGTGCCAGCACCAACAGCGCTACCAATAGCTGCACCTACAGCCGTATTGCCTGCGATTTTACCGACGATTGCGCCTAAGGCTGCACCAGCTCCTGTTCCGATCAATGCTCCGTTGCCCTGACTTGTGCCACAGCTGGTGATGGTCAGCATGCACAATCCCATTGTTGCTAATGTAATCTTCTTCATATCAATTGCGTTTTAAATTTTGTTGGTTGATCTTTTTTCTACTGCAAAGGTAACTCTTTTTTCGCTTTATGCGAGAGCTATCCAATATTTTTTTCGTAACTTTGTGGCAAAATTAAGTAAAT
>Ga0256406_1007392_pt1 | contig 10445 bp, 12 predicted proteins | sample RumenRJG_03DNA_FD_185986 | JGI IMG/M metagenome (GOLD analysis project Ga0256406, IMG submission 185986) | Bovine rumen microbial communities from Lethbridge, Alberta, Canada - RJG_03 | ecosystem: Host-associated > Mammals > Digestive system > Stomach > Rumen | place: Canada: Alberta | collected...
GCGAAGCGAGCAGGGCACGCTTGAAATTTTGTCAAGAGTTGACAGCGAAAAAGTGGGGGGATTATGAAATGAGGAGCACAGAGAAAAGAGCGTTGCCTGTACTCCTAAGAGTTTTCGACAACGCTCTGATCGCATGGGGGGGGGAGGTATGCCCTATCGTGTCACCTGTTCCCAACCGCTCCCGATAACTGCGAATTTTTCTCGCGCAACCAACTATAATGGCATCATGAACAGAGGACAGCTAGAAAGCTACAAATACTTTGAACCGAACATAAGGGCATTGCATGAGCACGTTAAACAGACAGAAACATATAAAACATCATGGCTGCCATCTGCTTTGATATCAAAGATTGATAGAGTTATCCAGCAAGATACCGATGAGATAGCGCGGTACGAGCAAGCGAAGAGCGAAGTCGAAACGTTTATCAATGGCATCGATGACGATGAGATAAAGCAGATCATGATTGCAAGGTACATCAAAGCCATGAAATGGGAAAAAGTCACAGAGAAGGTGCTTGGGCCGTACTATAGCCCGTTAGCCGCAGCCGTCAAATGCAAGCGATACCTGAAGAAGCATGGCATCGTGTAAACTTCTGCCTGATGGCAACAGGCAACACGTCCATGCTCAGGCTCTCACCTCTGACAGATTTCTCACCTATCCCCGTGCTTGTATTTCTTGTTCTAGGTGGGATTTCATAATCAAAAAACATCGATAAATAAAGGATATTTCCCACCTAGTACACCCTGTATCAGGTGGGAATATTTTGTTCTAGGTGGGGAGTGCCTCAAGGCCCCCCTATATGCGATTATGTCAAAGCATCAGGGGGACCGATGACCGGGAGTAATATTTTCCGCTCTCTATGTTTGTAGACCACCCACCTGATGATGATCTTAGACATACTTAGCAGCAGATAAAAAGAAAAGCAGCACTTCTCCCGGTGTTGCCCTTCTTTGCCATGAGTTGTCGTGAGGCTGCCACCTCGTACACTTGCCCTGAAATGGCTCCCACCTCGTACACTTGTTCTAGGTGGGAAAAGCCTTTATTCATCGTACTTTTTCCCACCTCGTACACTTGTACACATGCACGGGGATATCAGTCAGAATTCTTGAGATACACCAACCATTTTCCCCTGATATTCGTTGTGCCATCTTCGTTGGCTTCTCTGACATAGCCAATCACATCATCTTCCTTGAGCTGCCTCTTTGCATCCTTGACCACTCTCACACTCATGCCAATCGTTCTCAGGTATTCATCCAGATCGTTAGAGCGCTCACGCTTGCCATCTTGTGTCATCAGCTCCGACTTGATCACATTCATGCATTCGTTGACAGCTTCCTCTGCTTCCTTCTTCTTGTCAGCTTGTACCGCCATCAGGTCATCAGTGACAAAGTCACGATCCTTTTTGTCTGAATATTCGATGAATTTCAGCACGCCATCGACATTCTGTAAGATGACGGTCGAAGATAGAGGCCCAACATTGCATTTTTCATGTGAGATATAAATCTGATGATGTTCTTGGTCAGCGACTCCAGCCATCAGCACCGATCGGCTTTGATCCCATATATCCGCACTGTCAGCCATCCGCATTCTGCCATAATTTCCACGTGCCTTGTTTGAATGCATGATGATGAGAAACGTCGCTCCGTATTTCTCGCCCATTCTGACAAGCGGTGCCATTTGTTCACGCATAAAATTACGTTTGCTCATATCTCCGCTGCCATCGATGAAGCTCTGCAATGGATCGAATACCACCAATGATGGCTTATATAGGTCAATCAGCTTCTCCAAAAAAGGGGAAGTAAATTTCACCTTACTAAACCGATCGTCTTCCATCGTCAACAGGTGGATGTTTTTCATGTTGGCATTGCACTGTCTAAGTCGCTTCTTGAGCACGTATTCGACAGAATCCTCAGCAGAGAAGACAAGCACACTATGGTTAGAGCGGTCGGTCTTCTCCCATCCCATTTCAAAGATGGTTTTCTCACCATTGGAAACACTTGCAGCAATGCTACACCAGCATGTTGTTTTTCCGATTCCTCCACTTCCTACCAGACACGTAACCATGCCTTTTGGCACATATCCGGGTATGAGCCACTGCGGCTCAGACTCTTTAATATCGTCAAGCGTTGGCAGGATCAGATCTTCCTCAAATGCTTGCATGTACTTTTTCCATGTCAGGAAGTCAGGCTCACCGATATCGTGATCGATGAGGCACTGCTTCTGAAACAGGCGATAAACTCCGGGCATGCGTGAATACCGGGAAGGGTTTTTATCTGCTGGATCCGGTGCAAAGCCTGACCTATTCAGCACATCATACATGTACGCCACACGTCGTTTGTACTCTTCAGGTGTGTTGGCATCGATATGTACGATCGCATGCAGCGACTTTCTCCCAGAATAGACAAGCGCACGGACTGGAAGTCCCAAATACTTGATGATGTAGTTCTGCTTTTCCAGCGGTATATCGTCAGACTCAACCAAAGCCCAACGGAACGCGGTCACGTTCTTATCAGCGCACCCATGACCATCAAGCGGATTTATTCGAATGAGTGCGCCCAGATCCGAATCATAAGGACCGATAACCTCTTTGATATCCTTTGCCGCGCGTGCCGATTCAATTCTAGCAAGGATATCTTTAGCCTTATACCAGACTCCACCATCAGGTTTCTTATCGCCATTCTTGTTTGGCTTGAAGATTGCACAAAACCCGACATATTCCTCAGGCTTGAACAGCAGTTCGATGTACTGCTTGAGCTGGTCCAACTGATGGAAGCCTTTTTCATCAGGGATATTCAGAGGTATTTCGCCATCTGGAATAATGATAGGCTCACTTTCTTTAGGCGGTTGGCTTGGTGCTGCCTGATTGTTCTTAGCAGCAGCTTGAACAGGCCTCTTCAGCGTGTTGCCGTTCTTGCTCTGTTCTGACTGCCATCCGAATTCCTTAGCAAGATAAAACACCGTTCCAATGTCTACCGCGCTAGTATCGAACGAATCCCATTTCGCCTGATCACAGTCACCGTCATGATATTTCTGTCCGCTGCGTGACCAATCAGCCCACATAGACAGCGGAAAGCCTCCGGATTTCAGCGCGGTGCCGACCTTGATCCATGGCTCATATTTCATATCAGGTGAGATATAGCTCAAAGCCTCTGCCACATCCTCAGGCTTATATAGTTTCAGATCACTCATTTAATACCTTTCCTTGCCTCTCATCGGTCAGACCGTCGAAATACCCACGCCAATACGCCCAAACAATGCGATCACTGTATTTCTCCCTCTGGATGGCTTCCAAAACGTGCTTGTTATACAGATAGATATCAGGCCATCCATAACCTCTCCTCCGATCATCATCCGACAGATCAGAGAAGTGAAGCAGCTTATCATCCAGTTTTCTTCTCAAAGCCGCCATTTTTTTATCATGTGCCTGAATCCCTTTATCGGGCCAGTCTGCGCTCAAGATCCATAACGTGTCCGCCATCAATGCCCCAATCATCAGATCGTACTTGGTCCGCGTTGTAGGAACCACCTGTTCACTGTCCGGATCGATATCGATCCCCATCGCATCACTGATGTATGGCATTGTTATATCCTCCATTGTCAGCACTGATGAAAGCCTCATTGTTATGAATCTCTCCGTCTGGATCGATACCATGCGCCAACAGATCGCGGCGCATCACCTCCAGAGCCTTAAAACGAGTCAAACCTCCGCCGTTCAAGTATGCATAACACTGATGTACTTCTAACTCCGTATCAGGGATGAAATACCCGTTATAAGGCCGATATACGTTGGAACAGATCAGAAAACCTTGCTTCCGTGCCTCCAGAATGAGCTGTTTCAACTCTCTGACTGTCAGCCCGAAGCGTGCTGCCAATGCATCACCCGTCACAGCAGAGTGCAATCCATGGCCTAACGATGCATAAAGCATTTCCGGTGTTGCTTTTTCTTTCTTTTCAGTGCAAAACCGTTTATTATTTTTGCAGGATGCATTCTTATAGATTTCATGCCGACTGCCTGAGAAACAAGCAGCATGATTTCTGACTGCGTCCTTTTTCTTTGCACTCATAAATTCTCAATCCTCACAATGACAAACGGCTCATCATGCCAATCTGTTTCTCCAACGATACGGCAGCGCATATTGGTAAGACTTGCAGTAATATCGATATCCATATTTTCAGGACTTACAACCTCCGGGCAATCAATGAGGATCTCATCGTTTTCGTTGTACCCTTTCAACATGTTTTGAATATCTTTAACCTTCATCGTTCTCACCTCCCACATACCGAATCAGACTCTCACGATTAATGAAATACTTCTTGCCACTCTTCACATATTTGACTTTGTTTTCTTTGATCATGTGATCGATGGCATAGCGCGGCATCCCAGTGAGCTTCACAGCGTCGGGGATGGTAATAACAAGCGTCTTCATCTCACTCATGAGTTACCTCTTTCTTTACTTTACCGATGGCCTGAATGACCTGTTCTTTCTTAGCTTCATCCAGTTCATGCCTCAGCCATCTTGAAACGGTCATTTCAGACACGCCCAGAGCATCAGCAACTTTCCACAAAGGGATGTTGTCAGCCCGAAGCTGTCTTCTGATTTCATCATTGCACATAATTAATTGCCTACCTTTCTAATGACGTTGTTGTTAGGAGCGTTGACTTTGCTGTTCCTATCAACTACGCTTATTCTATCAGGACATTAGTGTCTTGAATTGGACAATAGGTCATACTTAATGTCCGTGTTTAATGAGAGGTAATTAGCATGAGCATTACAGGAAGAATAGAATCAAACATTTCAATCAATTTAGAACGTTTGGTTTTTTTAATGGAGAATTGCCCCGTGTCTTCAAAACTGCAGCCTAAAAGTGGCACAGTCATAACAACAGAAGCATTATCAAAAGCTGTCCTTGTTTCTTCAAAAACAATATCAAGGGCTCGCAACACAGGAAAAATTTCATCCGATTTATTAGACGCAATTTGTCAGCAGCTAAATGTTGACCCTGACTATTTGTTAGGTAAACGTGACCACTATTTATATGGAAAACCTATACGTGACTATATCGCCAATATCAGGGTGCTGCACGAAAAACACCAAACATTAAGGGAAGTTGAAAGCGTTTGTTTACGTCAAGACATTGCACTTCAGATCATAATGAAGGACCAAAGAAGGATAGACAACAACGGCGTTTTCATTCCTAGCTATGATGACAGTATTGACTTTCAAAGGGAATACAAGCACAAGGAAGCCTTTGCTAAATATCTTCAGTCCTATCTGGCCCTTCCATATATACGGCCAAATAGTTATTCTCCTGAATCAGCAATAAATGAGGGTGCAACAATCAAAGCAGACTTTGAAACGCTGCGGCCCCATGTTGCAGAAATAATGCATAATGTAGAAACCCAAAGCAAGACGCTGCCCACGATCATCAAAACGGTCCTGTCTGATATCCAGGAAAACAATTATGTCATCACTAAAGACGGGGTCACCGTGTCTATGTATGGCAAGTGCATCACATCAAAATATCCAGACGTATTTCCAGAGTTTTATTCAGCGGGAAAGAAGGAAAAATAATATGGCAAGCTATGAGAAGCGTACTGGTAAAGGCGGTGAAGAGTATTACATCATCGTCGTTTCGCAAGGCAGGACAGCAGACGGGCATCAGATAAAAAAGAAAATTGCCTATCACCCTAAAGCTGCCATCGGTACGGTTAAACGTAAAAAAGAGGTCGAAGCATTCGCGGCAAAGGTGGAAGCAGAGGTCAAAGCTGGAAAATTCTATGAGGGCAACAAGGTAACACTCCAGCAGTTTGTTTATGATGTATGGCTGCCTCAGTACGGTGAGAAGAATCTTAGCATTTCTCAGAAAGAGCAATATATGGTTATCCTTGAGAAATGTTGGTTCCCGGATCTTGGTAACATGCCAATGACAAAGATCACCTCCATTAAGTGTCAGGAAGTGCTTAACAATATGCAGCCGATCAGGTTCGACAAGCCTCTCTCCCCGACTACCATCAAGCGTCGGTATTCGGTGTTGCACAGCATTTTCCGGTTTGCCTACAAGATGAACATCGTCGAAGAAAATCCGCTTGACCGCTGCACTCTGCCAAAGATGAAGAAGGACACCAATCTTCACACATTGGAACCGGATCAGGCTAACAGGCTCATATCGTTCATTCTGAATGGTTTCGATGTTTATTATCCAGCGCGGCATCGTGTTGACTCATCAGGCCAACGGTACTCTGTCAAAGCCTACAGTCAGCACAACAGCTTTCCGTTATGGTTTCAGACTTATCTGCTGCTTAGCATTCAGAGCGGTGCCAGACGCGGTGAACAGTGTGCTTTGCAATGGAAGGATATAGACTTCATCAATGGCAAGATGACCATCAGCAAGGCTCTAAAGCACTCTAAAGCAGGTTATTACATCGGCATGACAAAGACAGTCAGCGGCATGAGGACCATTTCCATTGATCAGGCTTGCTTAGACAGTCTCCAACAGCTCCACGATGAGGAAAGAAAACTCTGTTCCGCCCTTGGTACGTACTGGAAGGGTGAGCCTCTGGAGGACTTCGACAGCAATTTCATTTTCATGCAGCTTGACGGTCCCGATGTTGGAAAGCGGATGGATCCTTCAACGCCGTATCATGTATTCAAGAAGTCGATCGCGAAGTATAACAGCCTGATCGATGGCAAGATGGCAACAGCAGCCAATGAGAAGGACCGGGAAGAGCTTACCGCTCTCAGGATCCCGGATATCAGGCTCCACGATCTCAGACACACATCCGCCACGATTCTTCTCAGCAACGGTGCACCGATCGAAGCAGTGAAGCAGCGGTTAGGACACAGCAATGCCAGTGTGACTCTCAATGTTTACGGTCATGCGCTAGAGGAAGATGATCGGAAAGCCTCTGACACATTGGCTAGAGTATTCGATCAGGCTAAAAGGAAACGGGCATACATGGACCGTGCCACCGTCTCAGCAGAGCTCACTCCAGAGGAAGCCGCTCTGATCCGACAGTTCCGGGAAAGCAGGTTATCACAATGATGCTGTTTTGTATTTCTAAACATTCTGTATAGTGATTTTTAGCTCTCAGGGGGAACACAGGGGGAACGTTTCCACAAAAAGCCGCGAAATATTACGCGAAGTAAGAAAAAGAAAAAGCTCCGAAAATCCCTTAAAATAGGCATTTTACGAAGCTCCACAAAATGTCAGAAAATGTCCCTCATCAGGTTCGTAATGAGTAGGTCGTTGGTTCGATTCCGATAGTCGGCACCTCACAAAGCCCTTGTCTCAGGGCTTTTCTTTTTTCTGTCCGTCCAATTTGTTTGATGCTTCATTTCGTTTTACTTATACTAATGATATGGATATTGACCATGAATGCCCCTATCGGGCAAAAAATGAGTACTGCACACATTCCATCCGGCTGTTTCAGAAGCTGCCAGAAGAAGATCAGGCATTTCTGGTTGAAAATGCCAGGCATATACAGCGTCCCAAAGGGACCATTCTGGCAGAAGAGAACAGCGAAATCAATGCCATTCTGATCATCCGCAACGGTAAAGTCAAAACGAGACGGATTGACACAAACGGTGAAGAGCATATTCTGGATGTCCTTCATGACGGTCAGGCAATCTGGCACGGCATGTTTCTGGAAGATCACATCTATCACTACGATGTCGTTGCTCTCACCGATGTCTCTCTCTGTCTGATCCAGCGCGAAGATTTCCTGTCAACGCTGGCCGCACACCCCACCACAGCATTGTATCTGATAGAGATGCTGTCAACTGAACTGCAGGATGCCAATGAGAAGGCATACCTGCTGTCCCTGCATGCCATGGATGATCGGGTAGGACAGTTTCTGCTGTTCCGGGATGCCCGCTGCATTGGCAAAGAGATTGAACTCAAGCTGGAAGACATTGCCGCCTCCATCAGTCTGCGTCCAGAAACTGTATCCCGCGTGATTGCAAAGTTTGAAAAAGCAGGTGCTGTGAAACGGCTGGGGCGCGGAAAACTGCTCGTCAGTGACCGTGAAAAGCTGCGCGCGCTTGCCCACGCTTAGAGACCCTGATAATAGTTCTTTGCTGTCACTATGCCATCCTGCATCATGATCTTTCCTCTGGCAATCACACTGTCAAGAGAAAGATCATCTTTTAATATGACAAGATCTGCATCTGCATCCGCATTGATGCATCCCTTGTGCGGATAAAAGCCAAGTGCCCCGGCAACTGTGCTGGTAATTGGCTTCAGGGCTCCAGAAAGAGGAAGATGCTCATCATTGACCAGATGACGTATTGTATCAAACAGCGTTTCCATCTTTCCTATGCCCATGCCAATCAGCTTCTTGTCCTCACTCCAAACCGGAAAACTGCCATTGGAATCAGAAGAAAGCGTAATCCTGTCCCAGGGAACCTTCTCACGCGCCTGTGCCATCAGATGGGCAGTGCCGGCAGTATCATTGCCGCTGGTAAAGTCAATATAGCCGCCCTCACTGGCAAACTGCAGGGCATCCTGGTAAGCATTGGCCACATGTGTTGGCCGAAACTGACTGATCGGAATATCCGTATGATGAACAATGTCCAGCACATCACTGTATCCTTTCTTCCCACGTCCCGTATGCATATGCACAATACCCGGCTTCTTTGCCAGCAGGCCTGCCGTTCTTGCCTGTGAAGCCAGACGGGCAAGCTCTTCCCTGCTGACATTGGAAGAACGATGGTCACTGATGGCAATCTTGACACCGATGATCTCACTGACAAATGCAATGTCCTTTGCGACCGATCCGGTAAGTGTCGTACTGGGATACGCATAGGAGCCGGTCAGGCACCATGCGCTCATGCCCTCTTCCCGCAGCGCCTTTGTCCTGGCGACAAGCTCCTGTACACTTTTGGCATTGCTGTCAGTGCCAAGCAGGCCGACAACAGATGTCACCCCATAGCGGATGCAGTCCATCATCTGCAGCGGCGGAATCAAAGACGCAAAACCATCTTCCCCGCCGCCTCCGATAATATGCACATGCTGGTCAATAAAGCCAGGTACAAGCAGCTTCCCACGTCCGTCAATCACGATCAGACCATCTCTGTCCCAGGAAAAATCAATCTGCCTGTCCACTCTGACAATCCGGTCATTGCATACCAAAACATCCTGTATGCCGCAGTCCTCCGGTGCCAGAACATGGATCTTTTCAATCTTGATAAACATTACTTTGCCTCCAGACAAAAAAGTTCCTTCAGGAAAGGAACGAACCAAGAACACCATAGGACACCAGTGACATGATCACTGCTGCCAGAAAGACGCCAAGCAGAATGGAAAGACTTGCCTTCTTCATATCCATGTCAAAAACAGACGCAACCAGAGAACCCGTCCATGCACCTGTGCCAGGCAGCGGAATGCCGACAAACAGCATCAGTCCCCAGAAGCCATACTTATCAATTTTCGGCTTGTTTTTGGCAGCCTTGGCTTCCAGCCAGTCTGCCAGCCTTCCCATATGGTGATCCGCCATAAAATGAAGAAGTTTCTTCAGCAGAAGAAGAATAAAAGGAATTGGCAGAATATTGCCAGCCACGCAGAAGATTACTGCCTTCCAGAGCGGAATATTCAGCAGTCTGGCAACAATCAGCCCGCCGCGCTCCTCAACTAGCGGAAACATCGACACAAGAAAGACTGACCATTCCGCTGAAATATGCTGTCCAACCGTGGACATGAACCAGTTAATAAAGCTGTTCATACATCCTCCTGAATGGGTATTACTCTACCACAATCGTCATGCCCTCTCAACCGCATGCATGCCTATCACGGTCCTGACAGATCCTGGACACTTCCAGCAAAAGACAATCCTGCAGAGAAAAAGTGGCCCTGTAAAATTCGTGAAAATTATTATTGACAGAATATGCAGTCGTTGGTATTATAGACAAGCATTCGATGAGATATGGGCCTGTAGCTCAGGTGGTTAGAGCGCACCCCTGATAAGGGTGAGGTCGTTGGTTCAAGTCCATTCAGGCCCACTTCATCGTATGGGGTTATAGCTCAGCTGGGAGAGCACCTGCTTTGCAAGCAGGGGGTCAGGAGTTCGATCCTCCTTAGCTCCACTGCAAGCGGATGAGTAATCATCCGCTTTTTTTGACTCTGCAGAATAAAAGGACCTGGCATTCTCTCAGAGTCCTTCTTAGCTCCACCATGACGCGTAAAGTCGAACACTAACAACATTGTGATGTTGTTCCGGTTCACTGAACCTTCAAAAACCCGCATGAATAAAGGCTGGTTCAAGCAGTACCTGCAGTTCTGGGTACTTTTTGTCAGAAAATAAGGGCTGCAACGCCAAGATGTAATAGTTAAATGAAAATGTCACCTTTCTGATTTTTTGAAAATGTCACCCTTTTACGGGATGGATATCAGTATTTGAGTAGAATGCCTCATTGGAGGTGTTCTATGAAGAACGATAAAGACAAGT
>Ga0256406_1007393_pt1 | contig 10444 bp, 8 predicted proteins | sample RumenRJG_03DNA_FD_185986 | JGI IMG/M metagenome (GOLD analysis project Ga0256406, IMG submission 185986) | Bovine rumen microbial communities from Lethbridge, Alberta, Canada - RJG_03 | ecosystem: Host-associated > Mammals > Digestive system > Stomach > Rumen | place: Canada: Alberta | collected...
GCAGTACAAGGACTACAAATGGATGATGAGCTTCACCGAAAAGCTCCTGGAGACTATCTGCATTGCCGTCAACGGTAAGGACGAAGTGCAGTACGGCGACCATATCATCAGCTATAAGGCTCCGTTTCCGCGCATCCCCATCCTTGATGCCATCAAGGACAAGACAGGCTACGACCTCGAAGGAAAGTCGGAAGACGAGATACGCGACATCGCCATCAACAAGCTCAAAATGGAAGGCATCGATGAGAGCTTTGGCAAGGGTAAGCTCATCGATGAGATATTCGGCGAGTTCTGCGAGGGCACCTTCATACAGCCCACCTTCATCATCGACTATCCTGTCGAGATGTCACCACTCACCAAGATGCACCGCTCCAAGCCCGGACTCACCGAACGCTTCGAGCTCATGGTCAACGGTAAGGAGCTCGCCAACGCCTACTCTGAGCTCAACGACCCCATTGACCAAGAGCAGCGCTTCGTCGACCAGATGAAGCTTGCCGACAAGGGCGATGACGAGGCCATGGTCATCGACCACGATTTCTTGCGTGCACTCCAGTACGGTATGCCACCGACGAGCGGTATCGGCATCGGCATCGACCGCCTCGTGATGCTCATGACGGGCAAGGACGCCATTCAGGAGGTGATGCTCTTCCCGCAGCTCAAGCCCGAGATAAAACTGCCTCAAAGCTCCATTAAGGAATGGGCTGCATTAGGTGTCGCCGAAGACTGGGTCTATGTGCTCCGCAAAGCCGGATTCAACCTCATCAGCGACATCCGCTCACAAAAGCCACAAGGCCTGCAGCAAAAGCTCATGGAAGTAGTGAAAAAATATAAGCTCGGCTACGAGAAACCCTCTCTTGAAGACCTGGAAAAGTGGATTCTCGCAGCTGCCGCAAAGGAATAAGCGAGTAGCAGGCGCCGGCGTGCTCAGCAAGCCGTTCCGGCGCCCGCATCCAGCTCCCGGCTGCCGACGCCCGCCGGGAGCCATGATTAGAGGCTGACATGTACAATATAGGACGAATAGCTATCATTGGAGGCGGCAGCTGGGCCACAGCAATCGCCAAGATCGTGGTGAATCACACCCACCACATAGGGTGGTATATGCGCCGCGACGATCGTATTGAGGACTTCCGCCGCCTGGGGCACAATCCGGCTTATCTGACCAGTGTCCACTTTGACGTCGATGAGATATTCTTCTCATCCGACATTAATAAAATCGCCGAAGCCTACGATACACTCATCTTCGTCACCCCCTCTCCCTATCTGAAAAACCACCTCAAGAAGCTGCGCACACGTATCCGCGATAAGTTCGTCATCACGGCCATAAAGGGCATTGTACCCGACGAAAACCTGGTCTGTTCAGAATACTTCCATCAGATTTACGATGTACCCTACGAGAATCTGGCCGTCATCGGCGGCCCCAGCCATGCGGAGGAGGTGGCCATGCAACGACTCTCCTATCTCACTATCGGATGCAGCGACCAGCAGAAAGCTGAAGCATTCACCACCATCCTCGCATCCAACTTCATCAAGACCAAAACGGCCAGGGATGTCATTGGCATCGAGTACTCCTCCGTGCTGAAGAATGTCTATGCCATAGCTGCCGGCATCTGCTCTGGGCTCAACTATGGCGACAACTTCCAAGCCGTTCTCATGTCGAATGCGGTGCAGGAAATGGGCCGTTTCCTCACTGCCGTCCACCCCTTGGACCGTAACATCTACGACAGTGTCTATCTCGGTGACCTGCTTGTGACGGGATACTCCAATTTTTCGCGCAACCGCACCTTCGGCACCATGATTGGTAAAGGCTACAGCGTAAAGAGTGCACAGATAGAGATGGAGATGATCGCCGAAGGTTACTTTGGGACTAAGTGCATGAAGGAAATCAATCGGCACATGCATGTAAACATGCCCATACTTGATGCTGTTTACAACATTCTCTATGAACGGATTAACCCTCAGATAGAGATAAAGCTGCTCACCGACAGTTTCCGGTGAAGGCTGAAGGGCACGGCGACCGTATCAAGAGCCATCGCACCCTCCCCCACACTCATCAAAGTGAGCTGAGGTAAGCCAGAGGACGGACTCAGAAGCCGACTGAACATTGAGAGTAACCTTTCAGCGGATGAATGCCAAGGGCCGGCCAGCTAAAGGCACTGATAATTGCGCCTATTATATTTAAGGTATTAAGGATTAAGAAGAAAATTTCAATAAATAACAATGACAGCTACAGTGAGAGCATAAGCCAATCCCGCAAACCGGAGAGCCGAAAGCTGAGCACCAAGACTATCAGCTTTAGTGCAGCAGTCATAGACGCTTTGGCCGGACGCCCGAGACGAATGCCCCCTTCTGCCCCTGTCGAAAAAAGTAAAAGCAATGAAGAATATCACATTGGACATTTCGAAGGCTGCCCAGTTTCTTAAGGCCGGAGCAGTTGAGGCCTATGAGCCTAAAGTGACTGAAGCTCAAGACGCCTTAGAGAAAGGCACTTGCGCAGGCAACGATTTCTTGGGATGGCTCCACCTTCCCAGCAGCATCACCGAAGAGTTCTTAGAGGACATCCAGGCAACAGCCGAGACGCTGCGCAAGAACTGCGAGACAGTGGTCGTGGCAGGCATTGGCGGCTCCTATCTCGGAGCACGCGCCGTGATAGAGGCTTTGGGCAATGCCTTTGCATGGCTCGTGAACGACGACACCAAGTCACCCAACATCCTCTTTGCCGGCAACAACATCGGCGAGGATTATCTTGCAGAACTCACCACCTACCTCAAGGGCAAGAAATTTGGTGTCATCAACATCTCCAAGTCGGGCACGACTACAGAGACAGCTCTGACCTTCCGTCTGCTCAAGAAGCAGTGCGAAGCTCAGCGCGGTAAGGAGGAAGCCCGCAAGGTCATCGTAGCCATCACCGATGCCCACAAGGGTGCAGCCCGTGCAGCAGCCGACAAGGAAGGCTACAAGAGTTTCGTCATCCCCGACAATGTGGGAGGGCGCTTCTCCGTGCTCACTCCTGTAGGCCTGCTTCCCATCGCCGTTGCCGGATTCGACATCAAGAAGCTTGTCGAAGGTGCAGCACAGATGGAGAAAGCCACAGCTGTCGACGTGCCCTTCAGCGAGAACATCAGTGCACAGTATGCCGCCGTGCGCCAGGGCCTTTACACTCAAGAAGGCAAGAAGATTGAGATCATAGCCAATTTCCAGCCGAAGCTTCACTTCATGGCTGAATGGTGGAAGCAGCTCTACGGTGAAAGCGAGGGCAAGGAGCATAAGGGCATCTTCCCCGCCGCCTGCGATTTCACCACCGACCTGCACTCCATGGGTCAGTGGATTCAGGATGGCGAGCGCAGCATCTTTGAGACGGTCCTCTCTGTGGAGACTCCCAACGAGAAACTGCTCTTCCCCCACGACGACGAGAACCTCGATGGTCTGAACTTCCTTGAAGGGAAGCGTGTCGACGAGGTCAACAAGATGGCCGAACTCGGCACCCGTCTTGCCCATGTCGACGGAGGCGTACCCAATATCCGCGTGAGCATCCCTGAACTCAATGAGTTCTACATTGGTGAGCTCATCTACTTCTTCGAAAAGGCCTGCGGCATCAGCGGTCTGCTGGAGGGGGTCAACCCATTCAACCAGCCCGGAGTGGAAGCCTATAAGAAGAATATGTTCGCCCTGCTCAACAAGCCCGGCTACGAGGCCGAGAGCAAGGCTATCCAGGAGCGTCTCGCCAAGGAGAAATAACATTCATCACCGATGAGCCGGAAGGAGAATGCCAACGGGGTTTCTTCCTTCCGGCCCTTTTTATTCTTATTCAAAGCCAATGGATTTCCAACAAGCCATCGACCGCTACAATGGACAACAGCCCGACGGGCACAGGCTTCAGCCTCAGACCGTGCTCTTCGACATGGACGGAGTGCTCTACGACTCCATGCCGCATCACGCCATTGCCTGGCAGAAGTCGATGGCACTATACGGCATTAAGATGACAGCCGATGACGCCTATGCCACCGAAGGCGCTCGCGGCATCGACACCATCAGATTCTTTGCCCGACAGCAGCTTGGCAAGCAGCTCAGCGAAGCCGAAGCTCAAAGCATCTACGACGAGAAGACCCGCATCTTCCACTCCATGGGCGAGGCTCCTATATTCGATGGAGTCACCAACCTCATGCACATCATCCGGCAGGCAGGAATGCGCATTGGCATCGTCACCGGCTCCGGCCAGCGTCCCCTCATCCAAAGGCTCATCCACGACTTCGGACAGTTCATCGACAAGGCCCACATCGTAACCGCCTACGACGTGAAGCGCGGAAAGCCCTATCCCGACCCCTATCTGAAAGGACTGGAACAAGCAGGCCACCTCAGTCCCTGGCAAGGTGTGGTCGTAGAGAATGCCCCCCTGGGAGTAAGGGCCGGAGTGGCAGCAGGATGCTTCACCGTGGCCGTCAACAGCGGGCCTCTGCCCGACTCTGCACTCCTCAACGAGGGCGCGCACATCCTTTTTCCCTCAATACGGGAGCTGTACCGTCATTTCCCCGATTTTCTCTCGGCCACAGGCTGCTCATGGCATGATAATTGCAGCCCGGCCTAAAAGACATTAAATACAGGAGCTCAAGATATGAAACGTTATCTCTTCCTCATTCTCGCCGTGGTCTCCTCGCTCACTCTGAGCGCGCAGCGCAGGGTCACAGTCTATAATCTTGACACCAACAAGCCCGAACGCAATGTATGGCTGTGGGCCGACACCCGGAAATGCGATTCCACCAACTATCGGGGACAGACCACTATTCCCGAACTGTTCGACACGCTGATAGTGAGCAAGCGTGGCTTCGTTGCCCTGAAGATTCCCTTCAAGATGGTCACTGACTCCATTCCCTTACTCCCCGATGCCTACAACATCGGCGAGGTGGTCATCTACGGTACCGACCGCACCAAGCGACTGCAAAAGAGGGTGGACGAATGGACCAAGGAGGAAAAGACCGAATATGCCCTCCAGCACCCCATAACAGGCATTAACTTCAACCTCGGCACCGTCTTCAACGCCAAGGCACGTCGACAAAAGAAGCAATTGAAGAAGCAGCGCGAGGTGTTCCGCCAGCTCGATGACATGGAGAACAATCCCTACATTCAAGTCTACCAGGAAGCCATACGGCGCAAACAGCAGCAATGAGCAGCAAGCAGGAACAGAACAAACGACTGGGCGTCGTCCTCGAAGGCGGAGCCCTGCGCGGACTCTTCTCGGCAGGAGTGATCGACGCACTCATGGAGCTGGACATTATGCCCGACGGCGTGGTGGGTGTCTCGGCCGGGGCTGCCTTCGGATGCAACTACAAGTCACAACAGCCGGGACGCGTCATCCGCTACAATAAGCGGCTGGCTCACGACTGGCGCTACTGCAGTCTGAGGTCCTGGCTCACTACGGGCGACCTCTTCGGCAGCGAGTTCTGCTACCATACCCTGCCCGACGAGCTCGACCTTTTCGACACTGCCACTTTCGACGCCAGTCCGATGGAATTCTATGCCGTCTGCACCGACGTGCTCACCGGGAGGCCCGTCTACAAGCTGCTCATGCACCACAGCCGCGAATGCTACGACTGGATACGGGCCTCGGCATCCATGCCCATAGCATCGAAGATAGTGGAAATCAACGGACAGAAACTGCTCGACGGCGGAGTGACCGATTCCATACCACTCAGCTTCTTCGAGCAACAAGGTTACAAGCGCAACATCGTGGTGCTCACCCAGCCGCGCGGCTACCGCAAGAAGCCTAATCCTCTGCTGCCCCTGATACGAATAAGCCTGCGGAAATACCCTGCTTTTGTGCAGGCTATGAACCGCAGGCATCTCATGTACAATCAGCAGTTAGACCATGTCTTTGCTGAAGAGAAAGCGGGCCATGCCTTTGTTATATTACCTGAAGACAACCTTGGAATCGGCCACACCTCGCATGACCCCGACGAGATGCAGCACACTTATGATTTGGGGCGAAAGGCGGTGGAGCAATGTCGCGGCGCCCTTGAAGCCTTCATCGCACGATAGGCTTGCGCTGCTGCTCCCACTCCAAAATTCCTCCTGAGAGATTCACCACTTTGTAACCGCTCTTCGACAGCTGTCGGGCCGCATCCATACTGCGCTTTCCGGAGCGGCAGTAGACATAGACCTTATTCTTACGGTCGAGGCGCGGCGAAGCCTTACTGATGAAGTCGGGCTCCTTCACGTCGATGTTCACTGCATTCGCCAGATGGCCCTCCGAGAATTCGGCAGGCGTACGCACGTCGATGAGTTGCACCTTATGACCGGTGATATCCTTCTCAAACTCATCAGCCTCCACTGTGGTCACGTCGCCCGTTCCGGCACATGCTCCCATGGCAGAAGCCAGCATTCCAAGCAATGCCACTTTAATCTTACGCTTCATACCTCATAATGTATCTCAAACGCAAATATAAGCATTAAGCAGGGAAACCTTTGTTCAAAAAGTGGAAAATCTTCCCACTTCCCTACATTTTTTCCATTAACCCGACACTTCGTGCGTCTGTCTCTCCACCCCCTTTCTCCGCCCATCCTCAAAGCGGTCTCCCCAATGCTTTCTCTCACGCCCGTCCGAAGAAGGCCATACCCCGGCGAATGAGGAAAAGAAAAGCCCCCATTTCCTTTGTCATTCCCTCCGTTTGCACTACCTTTGCAAAGAGATGACGAATAAAACATTCAACAACATATTCAAGGTTGTATTGTCGCTGCTCTTAGGCGGAGCCATACTCTACTGGATGTACCGGGGCTACGACTTCCGGCACACCGGACAGGTGTTGCTCCATGAGATGAAGTGGGGATGGATGCTCCTCTCCTTCCCCTTCGGCATATTGGCCCAGGCCTTCCGGGGATGGAGATGGAAGCAGACCCTGGAGCCAATCGGCGAGCACTCGCGGCCCTCGGTGCGGGTGAATTCCATCTTCCTCTCCTACGCAGTAAGCCTGCTCATTCCGCGCGTCGGCGAATTTGCCCGCTGTGGCGTGCTGAAGCGCTACGACGGCGTGTCGTTCTCCAAGGCTCTGGGCACAGTGGTCACCGAACGGGCCATCGACTCACTGCTCGTGATGCTCATCACAGCCGTCACCATCCTATCGCAGTTCCGCGTCTTCACCACCTTCTTCTCGCGCACCGGCACCACCCTGGACGGTTTTCTTTCTCACTTCTCGCTCACGGGCTGGATTGTCACCATCGTCTGCCTCTCAGCCATCGTTGTGCTGGTCATCGTGCTGCTGCGCAAGCTCTCCATCTACAACAAGGTGAAGTCCACCCTCACTGGACTATGGCAGGGCGTGCTCTCGGTGCGCGAGATCAACAGGCCGTGGCTCTTCATCTTCTTCACCCTGGCCATCTGGGGCAGCTACTTCCTGCATTATTACCTCACCTTCTTCTGTTTCGACGCCACATCCGGGCTCGGGCTCAACTGCGCCCTGGTAACCTTCATCGTGGGCAGCATCGCCGTCATCGTGCCCACCCCCAACGGAGCCGGTCCCTGGCATTTCGCCGTGAAGACCATGCTCATGCTCTACGGAGTAGCTGAGACCGACGCCCTCGTCTTCGTGCTCATCGTGCACGCCGTTCAGACGCTCTTAGTGATTCTCCTGGGCATCGGAGCCTGGATGGCGCTCAACTTCACCAGCCGGCGAATCAGTCCGAAACCGGGCACCCCGACAAATAACAACATATGACATATTAACCCTAAAACTTAAGAATATGAGTGAAATCGCAAACCTCAAGCCAGCTGCTATCTGGCGCAACTTCGACGCACTGACACAGGTGCCGCGTCCCTCCGGACACGTAGAGAAAGTACAACAATTCCTGCTCGACTTCGCTGCCCGCGTGGGTGTCGAGGCCTTCAAGGATGCAGGTGGAAATATCGTGATGCGCAAACCGGCCACTCCGGGCATGGAAGGCCGCAAGACGGTGCTCCTGCAGGCACATATGGACATGGTACCGCAGAAGTCACCCGACAGCCCACACAACTTCGAGACCGACCCTATAGAGACCTACGTCAAGGACGGATGGGTGCACGCCAAGGGCACCACACTCGGCTCCGACGACGGCATCGGCGTGGCTGCCATCATGGGGCTCATGGAAGCCACTGATTTGAAGCACGGACCGCTGGAGGCGCTCATCACGCGCGATGAAGAAACGGGTATGTACGGTGCTAATGAACTGCCCGAAGGCGAACTCCACAGTGACATACTGCTCAACCTCGACTCTGAGCTCTGGGGCAAATTCGTCATCGGCTCGGCAGGCGGTGTCGACGTCACCTCAACACTCGAATACAAGGAGGTCGACAACACTGAGGAGACAGCTGTCAAGCTCACGCTCAAGGGATTGCGCGGCGGACACTCCGGACTGGAAATCAATGCCGGACGCGCCAACGCCAACAAAGAGATGGTGCGCCTGGTGCGCCGCGCCATTGCCGAGCTGGGCGCACGCCTGGCCTGCTGGCAGGGCGGCAACATGCGCAACGCCATCCCCTTCAAGGCCGAGGTGGTGCTCGCTCTGCCCAAGGACAAGGTGGACGAGCTCAAGAAGATGACTGAGGAGCAGCGCCGGGCCATCGAGGATGAATTCAAGACCATTGAACACGACGTGGTGTTCACGGCCGAGGAGACCGAGGTGCCGGCAACGCTCGTCCCCGTAGAGATTCAGGACAACCTCATCGACGCCATCTACGCCTGCCACAACGGTGTGGTGCGCATGATTCCTGTCTACCCTGACGTGGTGGAGACCTCATCGAATCTGGCCATCATCAACATTGGCGCAGGCAAGGCCGAGATAAAGATTCTGGCCCGCAGCTCACGCGAGGATATGAAGGAATACGTGGCTACCCAACTGGAGAGCTGCTTCAACATGGCAGGCATGAAAACCGTGCTCAGCGGAAGCTATGGCGGCTGGGATCCCAATCCCGACTCCGAGATTCTGCACCTGCTCGAGAAGATTTACAAGGAACAGAACGGCAAGGAGGCCACGGTGCAGGTGGACCATGCCGGACTGGAATGCTCGGTGATTCTCGGCAAATATCCTAACCTCGACGTAGTGAGCCTCGGCCCCACCCTGCTCTCGCCGCACACCACCAACGAGCGGTTCGAAATCAGCACGGCCGAACCGTTCTGGAACCTGCTCACGAAGGCGTTGGAGGAGATTCCTGAGCGCAAGTAAACCGCCCACGGCGCTGCCGTCACGCCCCTCTTAGGGCGCATTCCGGCAGCCCTCACTTCAACAAGGACTCAAAAGCCCCGTCACGACCCGACAGAAAGCTGTCGCTCGTGGCGGGGCATCTTGTTACGCAGAAAAACCAGCTAAGCGACCTCCGGATACTTGACTGCATAAATATAGCCCTAAACCTCCCATTATTCACACCTACGGTCGGCAGCTCCAATCACCCAGGGGTCACCCCTTCCGGCACCCCTGGTCGATGCCCCCTCTCACCCCGGGGTGAGAGGCCTTATCGCCCAGGGGTGAGAGGGCCTCTGACCCCTGGGCGATTCAGACGTCATCTAACCTCTTGACATTCCATCGGTTACAACTTGCGCATAGGGCCATAGAAAGCCTTCATCACCGATTTCCGTCGATTGAAAGCCTTACAGTCGATTGAAAGTATATTCATTATCCGCAACCTTACTACCACTTTCAAGCAGACTCTTCCCTACCCTGCTACGACCTCAGTGAACGGGCCAGCTGAGGTGGCGTGGCAACGAAAAGCCCCGGCCTGCATGTTGCTGCAAGTCGGGGTTAATCTAAGCACTGACAGAGCTGTCGGGATGTCGGCCTATTCGGCCATCACCTTGAGCAGTGTTGCCGGAGCACCTTGGCGCATCACCTTGAGGAGGGCGAATCCGGGGTGCACGTCCACTGTGAGGCGGCTCACTCCACCAGCATTCATACGGTTGACGAGCATGCCATTAGCCGTGTAGACTTCCACACCGGTGATATCACTGCGACCGCTCACCACCGTAGCCTTGCCCGGAGCTGTGGTCACATAGACCTCCGGCTTGGTGCTGAGGTTGTTCACCGCAGTGGTAGCACCCACACGCGAGAGATAGAAGCGACCCACGCTGGAGCCTTCCATATAGATGACAGGCATCTCACCAGGAGCATAGCTGTTGCCCGTAAGGCGGTCGTAGAGCATCCAGCCGTTGGCATCGGCTGCACCTTCGGCCTGGAAACTCAGTTGCACGGAGTCGGCCTTGGCCAGACTGACGCCCAACTCTATCACATCAGCATTCAGCGGACGGATGTCGTAAGCACGACCTCCGTCAAGGGTGAACACAGCCAGCGCAGGCTTATAGTCCTCATCCATGAGTGTGACGGCCTTGGCCTGACTGCCCTCAAGAAGCACGGCACCCGACGTGTGGGCACCATCGGCAGCAGTGACGCGCAGCAAGCCCAATTGGCGGACGGTGCCAAAGGCGGCCTT
>Ga0256406_1007394_pt1 | contig 10444 bp, 10 predicted proteins | sample RumenRJG_03DNA_FD_185986 | JGI IMG/M metagenome (GOLD analysis project Ga0256406, IMG submission 185986) | Bovine rumen microbial communities from Lethbridge, Alberta, Canada - RJG_03 | ecosystem: Host-associated > Mammals > Digestive system > Stomach > Rumen | place: Canada: Alberta | collected...
CCCGTCCCGCGGCCTCATCGGCTTCCAGAACGAGTTCATGAACCTGACCTCCGGCACCGGCATCATGTGCCACACCTTCGAGAAGTACGACAAGTTCCTGGGCGGCGACATCGGCCGCAGGAAGAACGGCGTGCTCATCTCGAACGCGACCGGCAAGGCGCTCGGCTACGCGCTCTGGTACCTGCAGGACAGAGGCTACCTCTTCATCGGCCACGCGACCGAGGTCTATGAGGGCGAGATCATCGGCGTCCACAACCGCGAGAACGACCTTACCGTGAACTGCCTCAAGGGCAAGAAGCTCACCAACGTCCGCGCCTCCGGAACCGATGACGCCATCGTCCTGGTTCCGCCTGTAATCTTCTCCCTGGAGCAGGCCCTCGAGTTCATCAACGACGACGAGCTCGTTGAGGTCACCCCGAAGAGCATCCGCCTCAGAAAGAAGGAGCTCACCGAGATGGACCGCATCCGCGCCTTCCGCCGCAACGCAGCGAAGGAGGCAGCCGCTGTCCAGGCCTCCCTTGAGGGAAATGAGGACAACTGAGGCGCATGAGCCCTGCCTCCGGGCAGGGCATTGATCCTCCTGATAAAAAAGGCGCGCATCTCCGCCGGGAGGTGCGCGCCTTCTGCGTCACGGAAGAGTGGAGCTTACGATGCCCGGTTCTTGGCCGCGTCGGACACGGCCATTACCTCCCTCTTGAACTCCAGGGGATGGCTCACATAGGAGATCGGAACGGTTACATTGCCGGTTCCCTTGAAGGCCAGGTCGCCGTAGTTCAGGATCCTCCCCAGAACTCCCTGGGTTAGGAGCACGCTCTCAAGCGCCGTGAGGCTGAGCTCCACTGTTGAGCAGCTGATGAAGCCGGTCTTGGCGAGGACGCGCTTGTTGGTAACGGCAAGCTCAGTGCTCCTCACCCGGATCATGGTGCTGATTACGTCAGAGGCGAAGAAGAAGAGCGGTATGAGGCACTCATACCAGCCGAGGAGCCCTCCTGCCATGATTACGTAAACAAGATCCGCGATGAAGAGCAGCAGCCAGGTTCCCGAGCCCGCGTAAACCATCAGGGAAAGCCTTGCCCTTTTTACGACCCTCTCACCCGGGATCAGGGAATCATCAACATAAGACGACATAAGAGCTTTGAATATCCTCATCTGAAGCAAAAACTGCCGGCATACCACCGTGCCCGCGCGGACGCCATCGTCACCCAGGGCGGGGCGGCACCGCTCATCAGAGCGCGCAGGCCTCTGATTTTACCTGATTTTCTCTAAGTGGCCCGCGCCGGAGGGAGAGCCGTGGCTGCTCCGGCCGCTCCGGGGAGCCTGCGCCCAGTCCCTGACGGCATCGGCTCTTTCCATGACTGCCTTCCTGAACTCAAGCGGGCTTTCCACATAGTCAGCGTTCACATAGCCGCCGCCTGTTCCCATGAATGTCAGGCTGCCGTAGTTCAGCCATTTGCCGAAGATGCCCTGTTCGACGGACACGCTCTCAAGCGCCGTGAGGTCAAGCTCTGAGGAGGAGCGGCTGGCGAGGCCGGAGCTGTGGAGGATCCTTCTGTCGGTCACGGCAAGCTCCGTGGTCCTGAACCTGATCCATACAGTGATGAACCAGGCGGCGCCTGCAATGAGGCCTATGATGAACTCATAGCCGCCCATCCAGCCCCTCTGGATATTTACGAAGATGAAAAACCCGAAGCCGAGCAGTGTTACGGCTGCCGGAGTGACATAAATCTTCCCGGAAATCCTGGCCCTTTTTATGACTCTCTCTCCCGGGACCAGGGAAGCATCAATATAAGACGCCATCAGCAGCTCCTGATATCCTTATCCGCCTGAAAAACACCGGTATCCTGTAACCCGGGCAGAGATGATATCCTGTCCAGCGGCTGGCCACAGCGGCGTGTCCTGGCGGAGGCTCACCAGCCATCGCCCATCTCCTGTCTCATTCTCTCGCAGATCTTCTTCCAGACGTTATCGGCGCCCTCCCTGTCGCAGAGCTCCTCAAAGCGCCTCCTGAACTCCTCACCGAACTCCCTGACGGCCCTTTGCCTCAGTGCCTCTGGCATCTCCTGTCCCTCTGCCTCAGCGCCCATCTCCTCCCCCGCCAGGGTGCCGGTCAGGGGCCCGCTCTCATCTGCCATAACTCACTCCTTCTTCATCTCAGAGGCGGATTTTTCCGTCCCGCACGAGCGCCTTCAGGCACTCGCCCGCGTCGGCGTTGCCGTTTCCTGCCGCCTCGCGGTACCACTTCGCGGCGAGCCCGAAGTCAGGAGCGGTGTCTGAGCTCTCGGCTCCCGAGTAGATGTCGCCCAGCATCTTCTGCGCGTCCGCGTCGCCGTCGCCCGCGGCCTCGAGGAACCACTTCATGGCCTTCCTCCGGTCGCCCGGGATGCCCCTCTGATCCGGAGTGCCCCTCATGCCGCGGAAGTACATCACGCCGAGCCGGTACTTGGCCTGCACGTTCCCCTGCGCCGCGGCCTTCTCGCACCACATGACGGCCTTAGAGAAGTCCGGCTCGAGCCACTGCCCCTTGTAGTACATGCACCCGAGGCGGTACTGCGCGTTAGCGTTCCCCTGGTCGGCGGCCTTCTGGTAGAGCCCGGCGGCCTGCATGTAGTCCTGCCTCACTCCCCGCCCGAAATAGTAGAGCTCCCCGAATATGTATGTGGCGTTCTCGTCGAGGACCGGGAGCTTCCCGCGCGAGGCGGCCTTCTGGTACCACATCGCTGCCTTGCCGTAGTCCTGCTCCACGCCGTGCCCGAAGTAGCACAGCCCCGCGAGGCCGCAGAACGCGTCGGCGTTCCACTGGGCAGCGGCCCGTCCTCAGAGTTCGGCGGCCCTGCTGTAGTCCTGCGGGACGCCCGTTCCGGAGCAGCAGAGCTCCGCGAGGCGGCACTCCGCCGGCACATGCCCGTTCCACGCGGCCTTCCGGTACCACTCAGCCGCGGCGGCGAAGTCCTGCTCCACGCCCGTGCCGTTCTCGTACATGCCTCCGAGGCGGTACTCCGCGTCGGCATTCTCCTGCCCGGCGGCCTTGCGGTACCACTCGAGGGCCTTCCCGTAGTCCTGCCTGACGCTGAGGCCCTTGTCGTAGAGGCGCCCCAGGCGGTACTGCGCGTCGGGGTTCCCCTGCTCGGCGGCCTTCCTGTAACACTCGAGCGCCCGGTCGTTGTCGAGCCGCACGCCCTGCCCGGTGTAGTACATGCCTCCGAGGCGGTACTGCGCCTCGGCGCTGCCGCTCTCCGCGGCCCTCCGGTACCACTCCGCGGCCTTGCCGTAGTCCTGCCAGAGCCCGTGCGCCCCTGAATAGTAGAGCTCGGCGAGGCGGCACTGCGCCGCGGTGTCTCCCTGCTCGGCGGCCTTCTGGAACCACCTCACCGCCTCGTCCATGTCCTGCCCGGCGGCGGTGCCGCTGCTGTAAATCTCACCGAGGCGGTACTCCGCGCCGGTGTGGCCGCTCCCGGCTGCCTTCCGGTACCACTCGAGGGCCAGGTCATTGTCCTTCCCTACGGTGATGCCGTTCTCGTACATGGTGCCGAGGCGGTACTGCGCGTCGGTGTTGCCCTGATCCGCGGCCTCCCGGTACCACCCGAGGGCCTTCGCCGCGTCCTTCTCCACGGCTGAGCCCTTCTCGTACATGGTGCCGAGCCGGTACTTCGCGTCGGCGCTCTCGTTCACGACGGCCCGCAGGAACCACCCGAGGGCCTTCTCACCATCCTCCGGGACTCCCTGACCGTCGCTGTACATGCACCCCAGGCGGTACTGCGCGTCAGCGTTCTCGTTCTCCGCGGCCTTCCGGTACCACTCCAGGGCCTCGCCGCTGTCCTGCGTCACGCCCTGTCCCAGGTCGTACATGCGCCCCAGGCGGTACTCCGCGTTGGCGTTCTCCTGCTCGGCGGCCTTCTGGTACCACTTGAGGGCGCCGTACCACTTGAGGTACTCGTTCTCGTTCAGGTACTTCTCCGCGAGACCCTCGTCATACATGAAGCCGAGCCGGTACTGCGCCTCTGCGTTCCCCTTCTCTGCCGACTCGTGGAAATACCTCGCCGCCCAGGCGTACTTCCGGTCGCCGAAGCAGATCTCCGCTAGCACGCAGAGCGCGTCGGCGTTGCCCTGCGTCGCGGCCTTCCGGTAGAGCTCCTGCGCCTTCGCGCAGTCCTGCTTTATGCCGCGCCCGTAATAGCAGAGGTCGGCGAGCCTCACCTGCGCGAGCACATGCCCGTTGAACGCGGCCTTCTGATACCACTCCGCGGCCTTCCGGTAGTCCTGCGCCACTCCCTGCCCGTAGTGGTACATCTCCCCCAGGCGGCAGATCGCGTCGTCGTTTCCCTGCTCGGCGGCCTTCTGGTACCACTCGAGGGCCCTCTGGGTGTCCTGCCTCACGCCCTGTCCTTTGTCGTACATGGTGCCGAGCCTGAAGGGCGCGAAGGCGTGCCCGTCCTCCGCCGCCTCCCGGTACCACCTGAAGGCCTTGCCGTAGTCCTGCTCCACCTCCCCGCCGTAGCAGTACATCTCACCGAACCTGAACTTCTCGTCGGCGTCAAGGGTGAGCCTCTGGCCGTTGTCCGCGGCCTTACGGTACCAGTAGGCGGCCTTCGCGATGCTGCGCCGGCCGCGCGAGTAGTAGTACATCTCGGCAAGCGCGCACTGCGCGGCGGCATTGCCGTTCTCCGCGGCCCTCCGGTACCAGAGCGCGGCCTTGGCGGCGCTCTGCTCGACTCCCTGCCTCCAGAAGTACATCTCCCCGAGCCGGTACTCCGCCTCCGCGTTCCCCTGCTCCGCGGCCTTCCTGAACCACTTCGCGGCCTCACGGTAGTCCTGCTCTACCCCCTCTCCCCGGTAGTACATCGAGGCAAGCCTCAGCTGCGCCTCCGCGTCCCCTGCCTCGGCGGCCTCACGGGGGCACTCCTCAGGAGGGCAGGGCTCCTCCTCCGGGGCGTCAGGCACCGCCGCGGCGGGGGCTTCCGGGGGAGTGCTTATGGCTGTATCCGGTGCTGCGGGGCTTTCTCCGGCGCTCTCACCTCCCGTGGCAGGGGCAGCGGGGGCCGTCCCGGGCTCTGATGCGGTGTGCCCCAGGGCAAAGGAGAGGCTGTCAACGGCGAGGAGGGCGGTGTCATGATCAAAGTGCCAGGACTCCTCGAGGGACTTCCTGAGGTAGCCGGTGTAGAGGGCGAAGTCTGAGGCGATGTTCCGGCGGCTCCTTATGAGGAGCTATCTGAGGCAGCCGTTCTCCGAGAGGCATTTCATGGCGTCGCGGAGGGCCGGGCTTCCGTCGAAGGCCCGGAGCCCCGTGAGCTTCGTTACGATGCTCTCCTCCTCCAGGATGCCGTGCCCGTACTGCCTGAAGAGCTGCTGCAATGACTCATATAGCTTCATGATCATATCCCCCTTCCGGAGCGCTCCGGGCGCCCGGGGCGGGCCAGGCTGCCGGCGTTATGCGCGCATTCTGCTCATTATATGAGCAGAAAGGAAGGGCCTGCCGTGACATAGTATGCAATGCGCGGAGCGGGCGGAGACTTTTTCTGGAATCGTGCGGCAGTTCACTATAGAATTTTCCCCTGAACCAGAAGGGAGGAGAGCAGATGGGCGCAGGCAGGCGGGGGACGGGCGGCAGCGGAAAGGGGCAGTACGGGCGTCCGCAGCCCGCATCAGCGCGCGGCGCGTCCCATGAGATCCGGATCATCGGGGGGAGCCTCAGGGGCAGGAGGATTAAGGTGCTCTCCGCGCCGGGGCTCCGACCTACGACGGACCGCATCCGGGAGACGGTCTTCAACTGGCTGATGTTCAGGGAAGGGCTTGAGCGCTCAGTAGACGTGTTCGCCGGGACCGGGGCGATGTCCTTTGAGGCGGTCTCAAGGGGAGTGGGTCATGCCCTCATGATCGAGAAGAACCCCGCTAACGCGAGAATGATCAGGGAGGAGGCCCTTAAGCTCATCCCCGGGAAGGCTGAGGTTATAACGGCTGACGCCCTGGTGCACCTCAGGCAGAGGCCGGGGAGGCCCTATGACCTCGCCTTCCTCGATCCGCCCTTTGAGTGCGGGCTCCTCGCGCCTGCCGCGAAGCTCCTTTCTGAGAACGGCTGGCTCAGGGACGGGGCGCTCGTATACGCGGAGGCGGAGAGCCCGGAGGTCTTTGAGGACCTCCCCGAGTCATTTGTGATGCTCAAGGAGAGCCATGCGGGACAGGTCTCGTACAGGCTCTATGAGTTCAGGAGCGGGGCGGAGGCATAGTGAAAATTTACGCTGTTTCAATGTCAGGATGTCACGAATCAAAATGGTTTGTTTACTGGCTTGCATTAAGCTGACAGCGGCAGCTTTCAAATTTTATGATGAGAGGAGCGTGAATTTACCATTTGAAAATATCTGAATGTGTTCCGGTGTCAACCATGGTAAGTGTAAGAATATCGTCCTCAACCATATATACCAAAAGCCAGTCAGGCCTGATATGACATTCACGGAATTCTGCTAAATTCCCAGTTAAACCATGGTCATGGAATTTCTTATCAAGCTGTCTGCCACAACGCAAGTCATCAATAACTGCATCAAGAAGAGAAATATCAAGGCCGCGTTTTTTCATCAGCTTGTAGCTTTTTTTGAATGATGAAGTGAATTTTACTGTATACATCATTCCTCGAGCGCGGATTTCAGATCTTCCATATTGGTATATCCCTTAACTTTGGGATCACGTGAGATCTTCCTGGCTTCTTCTATTGCAGCCATGACTTCGTCTGAATATTTAGGCATTTCTACTTTGAAAGGCAGTCCTTCACAAAGCAGACATTGATGCAGGAAAATATTCACCGCGCCAGATAGATCCATTCCCAGAGTTTTAAACAAGGTGCTGGCCTGTTTTTTTACATCAGCATCAATACGTATCTGTGTAGGTACAGCGGCCATGATGATCTCCTTTTTTATCTAAAAATTTATGTTAAATTACAGTTAACACAGAGTTAATTGCCGTCGACTTGACTGTGATTGTTTTTTCAGCTCTTCAGAAACCCCTTACTTCAGCGGTTGATAATATTCTTTACTATCATTTTAATATATCAGTTTACATTGTCAATCGATATGACGATTTTTTAAATGTAATTTCTTACATATTCACGGAAACCTTGGCAATGTCGTTAGAGACCGTGTCGAGGGGAGTATCCTCAGCGCCCCGCGAGGGCGCTCTTCGCCAGCTCATTGCCATGGGAGGCTGATTTCCGGTGCCACCTCCGGGACTCCTTGGGATTGCGCTTCACGCACTTTCCGCTCCCGTACATCTCACCGAGGTGGTACTCCGCATCGGAATTCCCCTGCTTCGCGGCTGCCCGGAAGAGCTCAAGCGCCTTTCTGCAGTCATGGAAGACTTCCTTTTCGGAATAGTACAGCTCGCCCAGGCTGTTCTGCGCCTTGTCATATCCCTGAGCCGCGGCCTTCTCGTACCATCTCTTTGCTTCCACATCGCTCACCGGGTCGCCCCGGTTGATATTGCCCACTGCGTACTGGGCACGGGGATTGCCGTGGACCGCTGATTTTGCCAGCCATTCGGTTGATATCCTGTTGTTCCGGTCAGTCCCGAGGCCGCCAGCATAAAGCAGCGCCATCATGAACTCGGCACCGGAATCGCCCTGCAGGGCGGCCTTCTCCGACCAGCGGAACGCCATATCGTAATCCTGCCTGACGCAGCGGCCCCGGTAATAGAGATCCCCGAGCGCCGCCTGGGCTTTTGCAGTGCCGCTCTCCGCCTGCTGCCGGAGCTGCGGCACACTGCTGCAGGAAATGTCTCCCGCCATGGCGGGGAATGCCAGCAGGAATGCGGCAGCAGCGATGATGATTTTCTTCATGGTGTCTCTTCTTTCTGATGAAATGACGGGGCTCCGGGGTCTGAGTCCCGCTGTCCGGAAATGTGAAAATGACGGGTCAGGGAGTGAAAGTCTCCCGTGGAGACGGAACAGGCGTTCCGTGACCCGGACGGTGTCTGTCCCGGCCGGTTCAGGGAGGACGGCAGGATCAGGAAACCCTGAAAGCCTGCCGCGCATTGTGTCAGCTGAGGATGGAGAACCTTTGATCCTCCATCGTGCTGTATCCCTTTACTCTCCGGCTGACTCGGGATGCTCGTAGACGGCAGTTACGCCGTTCTTCTTGATGAGAAGCTTCTCGATGTCGGATCTCAGGTTGTTGACCCAGTGGTTGTACTTGCTGTGGATCTTCCCGTCCTTCGCGTCAAGGCCGCGGCTGGAGACGTAGTTGATCTGGAAGCCCTTCGCGCTGTAGGGGATGTCAATCCTCGCCTCGAACTTGGGGTTCGAGTAGATGCCGCGGATTGTGCGCTTCGAGTTCTCGGTGCAGGACCAGCCGCGCTCCTTGCAGCTTGCCATGATGGCCTGCTTCACCTGCCCTGCGGTGGCGCCGGTCACGTTCTCCTTCGGGTTCAGGATGTCCTGTCCGGTGAAGGCCGCGCATCCTGAGAGCATGGTGACGGCCGCGAAAGCCGCAGTGAGTATGAGTGACTTGTTCATTGCTGTCTCCGTTGCGGCCGCCTTTGAGGCGGCCGCTTTCTTCAGTGAAAATCCCGGGGAGCGCCGCGCCGCTCTGAAAGCAGCGGCAGAGGCGTTCTCCTGTTGGGAAAATGATAGCGGGAACAGGCGCGGAGTTCAAACTTTAATGATCACAAATGCGACATAGCAGGTCAGCAATGAATGTTTTTCAGGCCGGGGCACCAGACAGGCATAGGCTCCGGCTCCGGTAACAGGCCTGCGGCGCTTACTCCTCTTCTGAACCGCTGTCCCCTGCTTCCTGCTGATCCGCAGCCAGGGGATCAAGAGGGTGAACGTATACTGCCGTGACGCCGTTTTGTCTGAGGAGATCCTTTTCAACATCACTCCTCAGGTTATTGACCCAGTGGTTGTACTTCAGGTGAATGCGTCCGTTCTTCGCGCCGAGCCCGATGCTTGAGACGTAATTGATCATGAAGCCGCTGCTGCTGTAGGGAATGTCAACCACCGCCTGGAATTTCGGCGTTGTATGAACGGCGCGGATGACGCCTGCCGAATCCTCGGTGCATGACCATTCGCGGTTCCGGCAGCCGCTCATGATGGCGTCCTTTACCCGGGCGGCCGAGGCGCCTGTGACCTTTTCCTCAGGGCTGAGTATGTCCTGTCCCATAAAAGCCATGCATCCTGACATCATGGCTGCGGCTGCGAGCGCAGCGGTGAGCAGCAGTGCCTTTTTCATAATCACAATCTCTTTGCCGGGCTGCCTTCTGAAGGCAGGCGTTATTTTCTCTGCAAAGCAGTGCGCCTTCTTCATGAAGAAGGGCACTGACGGCATAAAAAGCCTCAGAGAGCATTAAAGCACAGACGCCCAGTGCAGAATGCTGCGCATGAGACATTTCCGGAATCCGGAAATGCTGCGTGTCAGCAGAAAGGATGTCAGATGGAAATGAAGGGACGTGACGGCAGCCGCCGCGTCCGCCTGCATCAGGGAAGGGGCCCCACGAGCTTCATGAGGCATTTCCCGCAGTCAGTCTGCACGCTGAACCTACGCCCGCTGATTACGAGGACCAGATCCTCGTGGTTCCCGGTCTCAGGGAAGTACTTCGGGCAGAGCCTGAAGCAGTACTTGAGGCAGTGCTTCGAGACGAGGACCACCGACTCGTCAGGCGCGGGCTTCTTGAGCTCAAATGCGGGGGCGGTGCTCTGTGCTCCGTGCTCCTCGTAGAACTCCTCGGCTTTTTTGTTCGCGATGTTGAGGCGGTAGCCGGCGTTCATCTCGTCAGCGGTCACATGCGCGCCCGGAGCCTCATGGCGGGACCATTCGGTGCGGCGCGTCCTTGCCGCGGTGAGCTTCTCCGTAACCTCCCGGCGGAGGGCGTTCATCGCGCCTGCGGGGATGAAGAGGTGCTCGGACAGGCGGAGGCTGAGGGATGCGAGGCGGTAGTCGGACTGACCGAGGCGCGAGAGCTTCGCGCGGAGGTTGTCCTCAAGGGCTTTTTTATTCTCGGACTTCTCGGGCTTCTCCGGGCGGTACTCGGCCGTCGCCCTGTTGCCGTCCTCGTCCTCGGCGGTGAGCACCGCGTGATCGCGCAGCTCCTCATAGGTGAGTATCAGGTCAATCTTCCTCACCGCCGCGTCAGGGGCGCTCAGCTGCTTCTCGAAGGCGGTGTCGCGGTTCCGGTAGAAGACCGTCCCCGGGGCAATGCGCGGGATGTCCTGGAAGACCTCGGCCTCGGAGCCGTTTGCGGTGCTCGCGCGGAAGCCCGTGAGCTCGCCCTTCCTGTCATAGTAGTTGAGGCAGTCGCCGTTCGAGAGCGTGACGCCCTTTTTGAGATGGAAGCGGAGACGGTTCCCTGATTCACCGGCGAGGGTGCCGATGCGCTCGCCGACAAAGCCCGGCGCGTCGAAGTTCGCGTAAATCTCCTTCTTCCCGTGGGTGTTGTACTCGGTGAAGCCGCGGTTGAAGCTCTTCTC
>Ga0256406_1007396_pt1 | contig 10440 bp, 10 predicted proteins | sample RumenRJG_03DNA_FD_185986 | JGI IMG/M metagenome (GOLD analysis project Ga0256406, IMG submission 185986) | Bovine rumen microbial communities from Lethbridge, Alberta, Canada - RJG_03 | ecosystem: Host-associated > Mammals > Digestive system > Stomach > Rumen | place: Canada: Alberta | collected...
CAGCAGCCAGTAGCCGAGATATTGCGCCTGATCGTAATTCTGCAGAGCATTTTTGATCAGCCATGCCGCCTTATAGCAGGTGTCCCCCGAAATATCACGCTGCCATAAGGTAGAGTTCCACTCCTCAACCACAATCGGGCAGTCTGCAAAGCCAATTTCCTGCCGAATACGGTCCAGCCGCTGCAGAAAGTGCAGGGTAAAACTACTGTCCTTACTCAGCACCGCCGGCATCGAGGTCTGTTTAGAGGTAAAATAGAAGAAATCACTATCTTGTGCAAAGTCTTCGTGCGGGTAGCATTGCACCGTGATGAAATCCGGCGGACAGCCGTGCTCCTTTACATCGAGAAGAAATCGGCGCAGACCATCCGGTGCAAGCGAAATACCCGGAAAACAACCGGCACCTCCCAGCTTTAGTTCGGGATCGATCATTTTGATCGTTTGATAGGCTGCTTCAAACATCTTGCAATAGTCCTCGTGTGACATGACCGGCGATGTATACTGCAGTCTGCTGTAATTCATCGAAAACACGGTGAATCGCCATTTGCGCACATTCGCCAAACCGTATTTGTCAATCCAGTGCGACAAGCACGCCTGCACCAACGCCTGCCACTTTTCCGAATCATTATACATGCTGATACAGATTGCCGGATTGTCGAACATGGTATACTGCGTTTTTGCCAGCTTGGACGGCATATAACCGAGTTCCACATACGGAATCAGCCCAATCTCCTGAATAAAGTCAAACAGCAGATCCGCATAGGCAAAGTTAAACCACGGCGAACCATCCTCGTTTTCCTGATAAATATGCATATCATCATCGAAAATGCCGTGAAACCGAAGATAGGTAAAGCCAATCTCCTTCTGCGCACGGCGCAGCTGCTCCTGCACCGAGCCGATCAGACCGTCATGCGCGTAGCCGATGTTCACCAGCTGCCGCCAGCTTTGCCGAATCGGTTCTCCGTCCTGTGCCTCAGGCAGCCGAATCGTTTTTCGGATGACGGTCGGCGGGCTGTCCGAACGCAGGCTTGCGCCGTCTGTATACTGCAGAAGCTCCTGCAGCCAGTCCGAAATATCCGCTTTGGGAGGCTCTATCGTATTTGCAGGCTGTTTCAGCTGCTGGCGGTACTTGCCCGGTGTGCAGCCGTAGGCTTTCTTGAAAAAGTCGATGAACGAGTTGTCGCTCTTGAAGCCGTTGCGGTAGGCAATCTCGGTCACCGAGTCTGTGCCTTTGAGGTCGTTGACCGCATGGGACAGCCGCAGATCAACCAGATACTTGGTAAATGTGGTCCCCACATACTTTTTGAACACACGCGAGATATAGCTTTCCGACACATACAGCTGTGCTGCCGTCTCGGATAGTGAAATCGACTGATTCCACTGCGTATGGATCATTTTCAGTGCAGATTCCAGCAGTTTCAGTGTGTTGATGCTCTCTTCCGGCTGAACCGAGTCCGCTGTGGAAAACCGGCTCCACAGCAGAGAGGCCAGCGATACCGCCTGCCGCTGCAGCTCCGCCTGATTGGTCTGCTGAAAATACAGCCGGAACAGTGTCGCACACCGTCTGCGAATGTCCTGCGCGACCGAATCCTTCAGTGTGCTACGGGACAGATAGCAGTCGATCATTTGCCGCGGCGACCAGTCAGCCTTTTGCAGAATTTCGGGCGAAAGCGTGATCTGCAGCACGCCTGCATTCTCTCCACTGACAGCGCGATACAGCGTGAACGGAGATACGGCGTACACTTCAGAAGCACCGACGGTGTAGCTTTCCTGTGCAGTAGAAATCGTATACTGTCCATGCAGACCAAAAAACAGCGATACGCCTGCATCCATTGTGATCGAAATATTCTCGTGATGCAGTACACGGAATATGATATGCCCCTGGTCCATTGTTCAACGCCTCCTGCCGCAGTGTCCTGCTGATAGCAACAGCATAACACAGCTTCAGCAGATTTGACAACCGAAATTGTTCGGCAGGGCAAGAATTCGTCTTGACAGAACATCGCTCTTCTGCTAATATACAATGTATTGTATATTATATAAAAATCAGGTGATATTCATGCAGTCTACCTATATTCTCTCCCGAAAGATACAGCAGCTATCAAATACCATCACACAGCGGCGCAATCGCGATCTGAAAAAACTTGATCTGACCGCCGATCAGGCAGACGCGCTTCTGTTCTTCCACGCCCACCCGGAAAGCGCCGCCGCAGACCTGAAAACACACCTTGGTGTCACGCATCAGGCGGCGCGCGCCATTGTGGAACGCATGGTGAACAAGAGCCTGCTCACCACCCGCATCTCTCCGCATGATGCACGCTACAAAACCGTGACGCTTACCGCGCAGGGTGAGGAGCTGTACGAGACCATGCAGCGCAATTGCACCGACTTCGGCGATGTGCTGCTCGATCATATCAGCGCGGCTGATCGAGATACACTGCTTGCGCTCATCACACAGACGTTGGACAATCTGAAAAACAGCTAAAGGAGAATGCACACGGAAACATCTGAAAACACCGGCAAGCGTGCCGTTTGGTACATTGTCGGTCTTAACCTGATCGCGGCGACCGTTGTGCTGAATATTCGCTACAACATCGGTGTGGCGGCATTCAGCTCGGTTATGTACGCTATTTCGGAGATTTACCGCATTTCACTCGGCACCGCATCCATCATCTGTTATCTGATTTTTGTAATGATGCAGTGCATTCTGTCGCGCAGAATCACACTTATTTATCTGCTCGAAATCCCGCTTTCGTTCGCGTTCGGCGTACTGACCGACGTGTACGACTGGCTTATTCCAGCTCTGCCGTTCGCGCTGCCCACGCGGCTGCTTTGCTTTACGCTGACCATGTTTGTTACCTCGGCCGGCGTATTTCTATGCGTAAAAAGCAAAATGGTACTCACGCCGACAGACGGCATTGTGAACACCATTTCCGAGGTATTTCATCTGCGGTTTTCCACGGTCAAGAACTCGTTTGACCTTTCTATGGTTGCGATCAGCGCCCTGCTGTGTATCATCAATCACAGCGCGTTTTACGGCATTGGCGTGGGAACCGTGCTGTCCGCTCTGATGCTCGGACGTATTATCAAGCTGTACGAAGTGCTGTGGCGCGTAAAGGCATAACGCAGATTATGTATTTCGTGTTTACACAGTGCAGATATCGCCTTCGCTCCGGTTTTTAGTTATAGATTGAATTATAAGTTTTCTTCGAAAAACTCCATAATTCCAGCTCTTAGCACTCTTCACTCCTGACCAATCTTCACGGCCGGGAGTTGTTTGTTTCTCTATATTCTTGCAATGATCTCTTGCGTCCCAATGGAAGAAATCTATATAATGCAGTAAAGGCAGGTGAGTGCGTTGTATGGTTTTATTGAAACTGCGACGAGTATTCCGTCACTGCTTTCAGCTATGAGCAAGGGCGACGCAATGAAATGGTATCAGCCGGAAACGGATTGCTATCTGAAAGCGAATCGCGTCGATCATGGGCGTGAATATCAGGATGCCATTGCAGAAGTCATTGCTTCGCGTGTTGGTGAACTGCTGCATATTCTTGTCGTGCAATATCAGCTATGCCGCATTCGCATAAATGATGAAACGTTCCTTCTTGGCACAATTTCGCACAACTTCTGTCACAAGAATGAGAGTTTTATCTCGTTTGAAACCATGGTAGAAAGTTCGGATGAGCCAATTCAATGGGCTGTTTCGGCCAAGGATAACTATGAACTTGTCATCGACCTGTTTTATAAATTAACCGGACTGGCTGCGCGAGACTATCTGAATACCATGCTGCTGTTTGATTTCTTGATCTGCAACGAGGATCGTCATCTGAACAATTTTGGCGTTCTCAAGGACGAAACAGACGGTTCGTACCGCTTTCCGCCGTTGTTTGACAGCGGTTATGCACTTGGTTTCATGCAGGCGGAGCATCGTCCGGTAGAGCAGTACCTGTATTCCTGCAAAGCAAAACCATTCTCTACGAGCTTTTCCAAACAGCTGCATCTGATAAAACAGCTTCCGAGCGGGATTGTCCTGCCGGACAGCATTCCGGATACTGTATTCGATGGTCTGCCGCTGTCTGCACAGATGCACGACTATTGCAGTACGATTTTGCAGATAAGATTGCAGCAGTTAAAGGAGTATTTTGCATGAAACCTGTTGATTTCACAATCTATTGGAAAGAAACTCCCGTTGTGCAAGTCTGCTATGATGCAATGAAGCAGCCGCAGTTTACCGTGCTCGATCATTCCCATCTGCCTGTTTTGCTGTTCGGCATGGATGGCAAGGCCGTGCCGACAGCCGCGCGGCTGGATAAATTCTTCGCTGATCGGTGTTTCCCGTCAACACGGCAGAATGCCAAAGAGCTGCTCGCCATCGCCGGACTGACGCTCTACCAGCCCAAGCTAATCTGCCGCAAGACACACGGCATTGTCGCTCATGACCACTACTGGATCCGCTACGCAGATGATCCATCTGACCTCAGCCATCAACCGCTTCCTCTACGGTTTTACAACCCTTGGAGAGAATGGTCTTCTCGACAAAAACCATACCCTTCAGATTTGTTTTCAGTGGCTGCGCTTTCACCAACTCACTCATCTTACTGTCCATGAGCTGCTTCCGCATGGAAAACCATTCGTTCGCATACCGACGAACATCACCGGTGTTCTCCAGCCCCATGCTCTTAAGCTCATCCTCACCCTCGTCAGTCATCCCATACACCTCGCACAGTTCACTGCAGATGACCGGGACAGCCTCATCGGCGCTCTTGCAGCCCTTTGCAAGAATCACCTGCTCAACAAAAGCCATCCCCTTATCGTTCATTCCAATCTTACCCATAATTGAACTCCTTTTCTTTGGTCTCTTGAAACCCATACATTGAATTATTCTATGCAAACTGTTCAGAAAATACTTTTCGAACCTTAGCGGCAAGCTTGGGGCGCCGAAGGATGGTCTCAATCGCCATCGCACTATCTCTTCCGGACTGGCGCTCCCCAATCAAATCTCCCGCTCCTCTTAAAGCCATGTCCCTCTCTGCAATCTCGAAACCATTGTGACAGGCGCACAGGATATCAAGTTTTACAGAAACCTTCTGGGAAACCAAATAGCAATAGCCCTGGTCCCCTTTTCGTCCCACCCGGCCTCGAAGCTGATGCAGTCCAGACAATCCAAAACGATCCGCATTCATAATGGCAATGACCGTGGCGTTCGGGATATTGACGCCGACCTCGATGATCGTTGTCGAAACCAGAATGTCATACTGATGAGCCGCAAAGGCATCAATGACATTCAGAATGTCCGCCTGCTTCATATCGCCGCTGATGGCCGCAACCCGCACTTCCGGGTGGTTTTCTGCGTAATACTTCTTCGCCTTCGCCTCCGCCATGGCGACAGAAGCAACATCCTTAAATTTCTCGTCATCGGACTCCTCAATGAAAGGAGTCACGATATACGCCTGATGCCCGACAGAAAGCTCAGCGTAGATACGCTCAAAAACTTCCTCATCGCTTCTCACCTGCTTGGTAACAGTTACCTTCCGGCCGGCAGGCATTTCCGGAATCGTAATGATGTCTACGGTGTTCCCATACACAGACATGGCATAGGACCGAGGAATGGGCGTCGCAGTCATATTGATATGATGGGCGCCCAAAGCGTCAAACCCAGCAATGGTCTCTTTTTGCTTTACGCCACCCTTGACGAGATCCGAGTATTTCTCTCCAAGTTCTCCGGGCTGGGACCCCCACGGGTCAAAAAGCTGGTAGATGCTTATGGATTGGATGTTCTGGAAACCATCCGTTCTACCCCCGATGCTCTTCTTGGGCTGGGTCTCCCCCCCGATGTCTGCAAAAAAATCAGAGACGAACTGGTCGAGGATAACTGTTTTGAGGAAATTTTGACATTCCTCCAGCTTAATGAGTTGGACTTCCGTTTCGCCCTCCCCATTTTCATGAAATACAAAACCATGGCATTCCGGAAAATCAAAGACAATCCCTACGCCCTGTTTCACGACAAAATTATTGATTTTAAGACAGCTGATCGGCTTGCATACAAACTGGACTTTTCTCCCGAATCAAGAGAGCGAACAGAGGCCGCCGTTCTGGCCTGCATGGAAGGCGACTCTGAATCCAAGGGAAACCTCTTTATCCCTTATTCAATGCTTCCACAAAAGTTGGAGAAATTCCTACAATGCCAAGAATCAGGCTTTGATATCAATACCTTCTCCCCTGACTCAATCTCCAACGCCGTTGAAGGGTTGACCCGCAGCAACCTGATCGTTGTTGACCAAGTACCGGCATCGGGCGATATCTGCCTCTATCTTCGGCAAAACTACTGGGCTGAGACGAAAATCGTCGAAAAAATGAAGTATTTGGAGCAATCTCCAAAGCGCTTTTCCTTCAAAAAAGCCGATATTGAGGCGGCATTGACCGAGTATGAGGTCCAGTCCAATATTCAACTGGCGCCAGAGCAAAAGGAAGCCGTCATTTCCGCTCTCTGCAGTCACCTGAGCATTATTACCGGCGGGCCAGGCACAGGAAAAAGCACCACGCTGAATGCTATGCTGTTTTGCATCAGGAAACTGGCACCAGGCGCCGCGCTGTCCCTCTGCGCCCCGACCGGAAAAGCTGCCCTGCGCATGACCGAGGTTACAAATACCGCTGCGGCTACTATCCACAGAACGCTGAAAATGGGCCGTTTTTCACAGCAGCTTAAGTCAGAAGAGCTTGTCTGTGACTTCCTGGTTGTGGATGAGTTTTCCATGGTGGATTGTTTCCTTTGCGCAACCCTTTTGGACGCTGTCATCAGCTTTGCTCGCGTCATCATCGTTGGGGATCATGAACAGCTTCCCTCCGTTGGCCCCGGGCTGGTTTTGCGAGACATGATCCGGTCTGGCAAGGTCCCCACAACCCGTCTCACGGAAATCTTCCGACAAGGCAAAACCTCTCCCATCATCCGCAACTCCCACGAAATCATCCGGGACCGGGAAGAAGATGACAGAAGATACACGCTTCTCATTAACCAAAAACCCGGCGGAGCATTCTACTTTCTTGAAAAAGACGCCGTATCAAAAATCCAGAAAGCCATCTGCAAATCAGTGCATCAACTCATGGACAAGTACAGTCTCGCCCCAGATGAAATCAAAGTCTTGACCACGATCCATAGCGGAAATCTGGGCACCGGTGCTCTCAACCATATCCTGCAAGATGAATTCAATCCTTCCGGCGAAGCGTACGAGCGTGGAGACGGGCTTGAAATCAGGATCGGAGACCCTGTCATTCACCTGAAAAACAATTATGATTTGGGTGTGTTCAATGGCGAAACAGGAACAGTAAAGGCTTTTGGCTATGATCCGGACAAAACGCTCCTTGTCGCTTTCCCTGGCGGTCGAGATGTTTGGTATAGTGAGCGGGATGCGGACGAGCTTGATCTGGCCTATGCTACAACCGTTCACAAAGCACAGGGGAACGAAGCGAAAGCTGTCATCATCCCTGTTCACGACATACTTCTGCATGGTCTCAGCAAAAACCTCCTTTACACAGCCATAACAAGAGCAAAGCAAATGGTTGTCCTTGTCGGCTCCAAAGACGCCTTTTCTACGGCCCTCAGACGATCTACAATGGTCGAAAGACGTTCGAATCTAATCACACGGCTCACCGCATAAAATGCAAGCCAGCGGCCATTACAGCCGCTGGCTTTGCCATTTCTGATCACATCCGTGTTTGCCTCTCGATATCAAGTGCAATTCCTTGGGGGTTGAGCCGAAACCCGATGCCTGGGTGCTGATTCATTACGTTTCTCATATCCTCCAGGGTCAAGAGCCATCCATCGTATTCGGTTTTACTTTTGAGATTTTCGATAAATGCCCGGCACCGCCGGTAGTCTGTAAACACAGGGATAACACGGCTCCCCTGCAACATCGGAAATACCGGAGTCCCTTGAATTGAAGATGCGGCATGGTCAATAGGTACAAGGAAATGCGTTTTCCCCATAAGAGCCTCAACTTCGAGCTTTTTTTGAAGGTCCTCCTCTTCCCCGTCCTGATACACTTCGTTCAAACGGCGGCAAAGGGCACGGTTGACGAGAGGGACAGTATCGCTTGTGGCATCGTCAGGGTATACGGTAGTCAGATTTTCGATTTTCGCACACTGGATCCGACCGCCGTCATCTCTGTCATTCAGGATAACAGTATCTGCCCCAGCCGTCGCAATTTCCTCCAAAAGCACATTCCTGCTGCGCACGACCGAGACGGCCACGACACCGTATCCAAGCAGCCTGAGATATTCCAGCTTGTCTTGCATTGATGCACTATCGGTATAAAGATAGCACGCCCCATTCAACAAAAATGGCTGCGCCGTCCTTGTCGAAACAAGGATAAAGAACGGCTCCATGCTTTCCAGCAAAATTATCAATTCGTCCAAAACAAGACCTCCTCCAGTTATGAATAGCGCCCCGCATCGGCGGGGCGCTGTTACTGCGCAGCAGACTCATTCCGATTCTCGCTGTCCGCCCTATAGGCAGCCAGGATAACTTCCGTCATCTCCTTGCGCGCCTCCCCCGAAATCGGGTGGAACACATCCTTTTGGGTGTTGTCCCCGATCTTCCGGATGGGCATACGCAGGTACAGTTCGTCCCCTTCACTGGCGCAAACCATAATCCGATTCAGCAGAATGCAGCGGTCATGTATTCGCTTTAAATGGTTTCGATCACGCGTAGAAAGGCTTTGCGTGCGGCATAGGCGCCTTACTGTCACGAATCGGCACGTTCAGACCAGATCATCAGGCAGTCTTCATGCGGCGCAAATTCTGCGGGCATATAAAACCCGTCCTGCGAGGGTGTGATATGTAAAATTTTCGCAGTAAACTCTCCTGTAGCCTTCGCAACAATCGTAGCCTTCTTATAAGATCAAAGCCAAGCCATAATTAGTCTAACTCTATCACCCCGGCATTCCAATGCACCAAAAGACAAGCGCACCCACAACCTGATTAAGAAAAGTGGCCCTCTGCAGCCTATGCGGGGGCCATTTTCATAACAAATATGAAATTACCGATGTTAGCGCCGGGAGAAAATCGCCATTTTGAGCCGGGAGAAAACAACCAATTTCAGCCGGGCAGAAATCGCCAATCCGTGCCGGGAGGGTGTAGCCAGCCCCGGTTTGAATGTAGGTTTTAAATGCCGCTCTTTTGGCTGGGGGCGGCGGTCGGAGACGCTGCGGACGACCGCAGGGAAACCGTCTCAAGACGGCGGCCGCGGAAGCTCTCGCCCTTAATCGAAAACACAATCGCATCATCAAAGATGCGGTCGAGCGCACATAGGAGGGAGTCATTCTCACAGAAATTCTCCTGCCACTGTGCAGGGTCACGGTTCCATTGACTGTTATACTTCATGTTGCAATAATTGAGGAAAATATAGTGAAAGAACCTTAAATGCTTTTTTCATAGTTCTTCTTTTTTATGATGTCACGATTGCAGCGATACTTGCTGATCCTGATACAATGGGTTTACCGTGATTTCCGGGGTTTCTCCGATAAATGCCTTTGCGGCTTCCCCATCGTCCTGAAGCAGCCACATAAACCAAGCTGTCATATATCCATCGGCTTGACGGAGCATATCTCCGTGATCCTTTCCGATTTTTCTCGCCATAACCTTTGTGATCGAATCGGGCAAAGACCGGTAATTTTCCTGCATTGCCCACAGAGGACAAATGCCCTGACCTTCCGTTTTGGTAATATCTTCTGCCGTGCCTGCGTCAGCTGAACCTGTTCCTGCGACCATAAAACACGGAATATTGATTTTGGAAAGGTCATAGCGCCATTCGCTGCCGAAAACATGATCCTGTCCCCAATAGGGGGATGTCGTGCTTGCCGCAAATATCGCCTTATATGCTTCGCCGTTTTCCTGCTCGGTAACAGCGTTAATTGCTCCGACTCCGCCTTGCGAATGTCCTGCAATACCGATATTCTCAGTATCAATTTTATTATAGAAATCGCTGGATTTATCCTCATTCAAATTGAGAATAAAATCAAGGGTAGCCGCAGATGATGCGCCTGTGCGGGAATTATCATCTTCATTGCCCACCACAATAAATACTCTTTCATTTCAAACGGATTAATTACAGCTACAAAAAGGTTCTGATCCTGAAGTGATGACAACATCGGCAAATGATATATGCCGGTTGCCTCCATAACTATACGAATTTCTCCGTCCAGCCGCTGAATCATTTGAATCAGATTCTTCAGCTCACTCTCTGTGTGCCTTACCTCAAATGGGCTTGCGACAATCTCTCCATAAGGTTTCAATATGCACACTGTACTCTTTCCCTTTGAAACATCAATACCTACGCTGATCATACATAACCTCCTGTACTTGAATTAGTAATTGTTTACCACCCACACTTATTACCATTCATTTTAGTTGGTTACGCGGGAGCTAATCCCTACCTGCTTAAGCGAA
>Ga0256406_1007398_pt1 | contig 10438 bp, 7 predicted proteins | sample RumenRJG_03DNA_FD_185986 | JGI IMG/M metagenome (GOLD analysis project Ga0256406, IMG submission 185986) | Bovine rumen microbial communities from Lethbridge, Alberta, Canada - RJG_03 | ecosystem: Host-associated > Mammals > Digestive system > Stomach > Rumen | place: Canada: Alberta | collected...
AGATGCGCGAAAGAGCCGAAGGAAAATCATCCATTGGCCCTGCTTCAAGCGTTTATTACATGATCAAGGTCTCTCTTGCAATTCTTATTGTCTCGATGAAACGCAAATCAGAGAAAAAGGCAGGATAAATGCCCGGCATCACTCGTCTTCTGCTAATTGTCATTAGCGTACTGTTCTTCATTTTTATCATTCAGCGAGTGTCCGCTGGAAAACTGCTTCTGAAGTATTCGCTGTTGTGGATGCTCTTATCAGCCCTTGTGTTTCTTGGCGCTCTATTTCCTCAGCCACTCTTTGCACTCGCACGCGTCTGTGGATTTAATACAGGGTCAAACTTTCTGTTTTTAGTGGCGCTGTTCTTCATTCTAGCCATTGCGTTATCTCTGAGCGTCATCGTAAGCAAGCAGCAAGCTTACATAAAAACGCTCATACAGGACTCCGCAATCCTTAGAAAAAAGATGGACGACGACTCAGAACCGGACACGAATCCTACTGGCAGGGGCTCAACGCCGAACTCAGCAACAGCAAGCTTGCTGCAAGAGGACTCTCTATCTCAGAAAGCTGGTGAAAAAGCCGACAACCGCTCATGATTCGCAGATGCCGGTTCTTATTTATCTGTAGTTTGTCTGGCGTACGCTTCTTCAAGTCGCAGCATTGTGTCTGACCATGTGTGCGAATTGCGTACTAGCTGATAGGCTTTCTCACCTACAGACGCGAGTTCGGAGGGGGAAAGTTTCATTACCGAAGAAATTGCCTGAGCGACTGATTCTCCCGATTGGTTGGGGAGAATCCAGCCATATTCCCTCGAAGGGATAAGCTCGCGAGCTCCACCTACGTCAGTAATAATCGAAGGCAGCGAACAGGCACTCGCCTCGAGTAGCGACGTGCAAAAGCCCTCGGAACGGCTGGGAAGACAGAACACGTCGGCGCTGAGCAACAGCCGGGCTAAATCTGCAGAACCGATGTTTCCAAGCAAATGAAAGTTACTGCCAGAAACTGCTTCCAGCTCGCCACGGAGAGATCCCTCTCCAGCAATAGCAAAATGCACCGCCTGCTGTTCGTGTTGAAAGCGTCTCGCCGCCTTCGCCAGTTGCAGACTGCCTTTCTCAGGCTCAAGACGCCCAACGGAAACAACCAGCATATCCGCTTGGCTGATTCCCAGCTCTTTCCGAAAATCCCTCTGCGATGCCGAGCTGCGAAACCCGTCTGCGTCTATGGCATTGGGTATGACAATTTTGGTAGCAATACCGAATGTTTCCAGCCACTGCGCACTCCGAACAGAAATCCCAGCGAACGTTGGTCTGTATAGCTTGCCAATCGCTGTGATTGCGTGTTCGAATGCCGCCAAAATCTTATCAACGCCGGAAGTCCCAACCGTAAGATATGCGGAACCATGATCAAGCAAAACGGCGGGAGCATCCAGCTTATGCGCATACTTCAAGCCTTCAACAGAATGAGGATAAAATCGCGTATTGACGAGAACGCGGTCAGCTTTCCAAGCAAGAGCCTGTTTAAAGAGAGCGCGATATGCCGCCGAATGGCGCGTCCAGGGAAGACGCCCCGACATCAGGGGATAGCAAGGAAGACGAAGCACTTCAACGTCGTCTTCCTGCTTTTCGTATTCCGGAGAGTTGTCAATACGCATGGTCACAATAAGCACTTCATTGCCTGAGCGCACAAGCTCATGTGACAGGTTATGCGTAAAGCTTTCAACTCCGCCAGTATGCGGGAAGTATAAATGAGAGAAAATTGCGTAACGCATGATGTACCTTCCAGCAATACGGTACAGATTCCGTAATCCCTAACAATGCACAGCCATTTCTGTCAGCCTCGAATTTTCGATGCCAGGCGACTCTTCAGATAACTGCGTCAATGTTTGGGGCAGTACGAAAGAACACCGTTTATACAAAAGACGCACTCAGCAAAGATAAAGAGGTTTATTGTCTCACGCATGGAGAACGACTTGTATCGTTCTCCCGTTGATTCTTGCCACGTGCCTGTTTTTTTCCACTTGTATCATGGAAAAGAAAAATAAATAACGTCACAACAGAAAGCGCATAAGAAAATACCCCGGTCCAGCTGACACCGTTCATTCCGAACGTATCAACCATGAACTTGAAACATATCAGCGTTGCAACGATAGACACGGCACTCCCTGTGAAACATGCCCTGTAATCGCGTAGAGTCAGCAACAAATCGTTCATAAACCATGTGTAGGCAGTAATCAACGTGCAGAGCACTGCCGGTTGAAGCAAGTAGGAGTACTGGACGATATCGCTTCCAAAGAACAACGCCAACACCCAGTCGCCAAGGAGTAGAAGCAGTAGGGCACACCCCGCTCCCACGGCAGCAACCGCTGCACTTGTCTTTGCCAAAAGACGAAAAGCCGCAGACAAATCGTCTCTGAAGTCCTTTGCAAATGACCCGAGAAGAGGGCTGTAGATATAACTCGCGCCCATCTGAACAACTGCCGCCGGAGAAGCAACAGATGCGTAGATACCCAGCGCAGCAGCACCCATTGAAGAGGACAAATATTGTCTTGGAATAGTCAGAACACCGCTGCTCAAGACCTGTGCCATTACAAGAGGAGATAGGCCAACGAGAGTTGCAATAGCATCATGAAGTTTGAGTGCAGGACGAACAATCTCAAGCCTGCCGGCATGGGGAATATCGAACAGCAACAATATAAGACTCGTCGCGATGAACATCGAAAGCAAGCTCAGCTCAAGAGATCCGGTGACGCCAAAAACGACAGAGAAGAGAAGCAGATTGGATATACCCTGCATAATGTAGGAAATGCCAATATAGTCCATTCTGTTATGCCGCTGGTCTACTGCATGCAGGCCTTCGATGATGTTCGCCGCCAGAGACGCGAGCAGATACAGAGCAATCGAGGGAAAGGCATCTAATGCACAAGTGATAACGGCGTAGATGCTCCCCACGACAAAACAAAGTGCAGTGCATAACAGCCGCATGCCCATATACTCACTGGCAGAATGTTCGCCACGCACGTCGGTTACGTGTACTGTTCTCAATCGAAAATCTGCAAAGGGCGCAACCAGATTGTTTACGGACATAGCAAGCGCCAGAACACCTGCAGCATCATAGCCTGTCGACAGTCTGACAACAATGATGGTTATCAGGTAGTTGCACCCTAGTCGTGTAATTGAGCCGATGGAGTTCCACAGCATGTTCGCTCTTATGGACAGTTCTTTGGGCATTGCCCTTCTCTCTCAATAAGGGACTCAGCAGGAAGTCAGTGCACCTAGTGCGAAAATAACGGAGACGGATTCCGGGTCTCCATCATTAATAGTCAGCTATTTTGCCCACACACTTGATGCACAGGCAATCTTTTGAAAAGCCTTGTCTGCATACTCCTATTCGCAATGGCTAGCAAAATGCGCCTATTGGAAGCTACTTATATAAATGTAGGCATTTCAATAGATAACGATAACAATATCCACCTAAGGGCATCATTTTCGAGACAAGACTTGAACTGCAGTGCATAAGCTCACGAATATATAGCGAGTAGCCTTTCCAGTTGCGGATTAACAACGAATTGACATTCTTTGTATAACCATCTTCAAGATATTCGCAATGATAGAGAGGGATTCCAAATCCGCGAATCCGATACCCATCATTGCTAAAACGATTGTAGACAACTGCTTCAGGAACGAACTTTTCATCTCTATAGACGGGAAACGGATAGCGCTTGATACGTTCAGTGAAAAACACTTCCGCCAAGTCACCGCTTATGCCCTTCGAAAGGCGATCAGTAGGGCTATAATCAATATAGTTGATGGTTGAATCGTTTAATTTTCCTCCGGAAAAATCGCCTCCGGGAAACACACGCACACCTGAAAACCCCATAAGATTCTGCTGCTTATTAGATTTCTGATACATAACCTTCACTTGTCTGAGCGCATTCGAAACAAGGTAATCATCGCTGTCAATTGGAAAAAACAGTTCTCCCGAAACATTGTCAAGGGCTGTGTTCCAAGCAACATGTTTCCCTTGGTTTTCCTGATAAATGTAGAAAATTTTGAAAGGTGCTTTCGAATCAGCACCCCATTGTTTTACCAGATCAGCTGTGCCATCCGTACTGCCATCATCGACAATGACCCATTCAACAGAATCGTGTGGCTGTTGCTGAATAATGAGGCTCTCATAAAGTCGGCCAAGCGTATAGGCGCGATTATATGTGGGGGTAAATATGGATACTAGAGGCACTTCTTTCTCCTTCCCCGTCAACCGCATCCTCCGTATACCTCATTCTCAGGTATCGCAACACCTTGGACTATTATTCACTATTATTCTTTCGGGCTGAGATGAAATTATTATGTGATGCTACCTGTAAGCTTAAGCTTTTTAGCAGAATACTCGCTTCAATAATGCGGCTATCGCTGTGTCAGTCGGCAGAATGTTATTATTTTCCTATAGAATTAATAATATGGCATGCTTGCAACATTCGACATATGTTCTTTTTGGCTCTATCAGCTGCGACACTTTTGTCTAATTTAAGCGATAGCAGCAAAGTACTATAGCTGTTAGTTCTGCTTGCCAAGTTCAAGGGATTGAAAAATGATTATGCGCACCAATATTGCAAAGCAAGCTGAAAATATATTGCACTTAACATTGGGTTCAGTAGTTCATTTATTAACTGGACCTTTCCGTTCGCCGTATTATCATTTCATATCGTCATCTATCAATAATAGTTAGGTGCTGTTGTTCACTTTTTGAGTTGATTATTCACAATAGTGCTGCTTTCACTCTCATAATGTACTGACATGAGACATTAATTAACTAACATGCATTCAATCACTTAATTGTTAATTGCTCACTTTCGCTAGAAGGCATCAATGAACAAGCTGCATTCTCTTCAGGTCATCGGCAAAATGGACCGCGGCGGCGCAGAGACATTGATAATGAATTTGATGAGAACCGAGTCAATGTCTGATGTTACGTTTGATTTTCTCGTTCATTCGAAAAATAAAGCTGATTATGATGATGAAATCATAGAGCGCGGCGGCCATATCTGGCACATTCCGAGATACGTCATCGCGAATGAACCTTTTTATCATAAGGCCGTGCATGAGTTCTTCAGAAAACATCATGATTTTGATGTGGTTCATGGGCATATCGAATCAAGCGCAGCAATCTACCTCCAGGAAGCGAAATCTAGAGGAATTTTTACAATCGCTCATTCACACAGCACTAATAGGCCAAGCGTCAGCCCATTGGAAATTGCAGAAAGAATTCTTCATAACCGTACTCGAGGTATAGCTGACTATTATTTAGCGTGTTCACGCCAAGCAGGAATCGACCATTTTGGTACCGAAATTACAGGCTCTAATTCTTTCGAAGTATTAAAAAACGGCATCGACTTGCCGGCATACGTATTTGATTCTTCAACAAGAAAACGTGTTCGCAATGAACTGGGTGCAGGTGACAAGATTGTCGTTTGTCACGTTGGGAGATTCGTAAAACAAAAAAATCACGATTTTCTCCTTCAATCTTTCAAGAAATTCCACGAAAAAAATAAAAACTCTTGTCTCTGGCTAGTTGGGCGTGGACCCGAAGAAGCCTTGACGAGAGAGAGGGCGCGCGCAGCCGGTATAAAAGATGCCGTACGCTTCTTGGGGGTCTGCAGCAACATTCCACAAATTCTCATGGCTTCCGATATCTTCGTATTCCCATCACTTTATGAGGGGCTTGGCATTGCGGCCATCGAGGCTCAGGCATCCGGACTTCCATGCCTGTTAAGCGACCAGGTTCCAGAGCTCACGCAAATAACAAGCGATACCTATCGCCTGCCGCTTGGTTGTGGCACTGACGCTTGGGCGGCGAAAATGGATACAATGATTAATTGTCCTAATATGAGGATTCCGAACTCGCGCTCTTCTGCAGCGGAAAAGGTAAGGAAGGCTGGCTTTGATATTAATTCTTCCGCCAGACAATTACATGCGTTATACGAGAACGCCGCAATAGCCACAGCAAGAAAAGCCTAGTCATCATTTCCCTAGATGAATTCGCAATTATCTCTTATGCAGCTTTCCCATTCAACTGAGCTAACTTGTCGCATCACTTTATTAAGAGGTAGATTAAAATATCTCCTTGGGCAAAACGGTGGATGTTTAAGCAGATATCTTTCCATTAATGTCTATGAATTAGACAACAGTCGGCGTATATATTGTTCTACGCTATTCTCCCAGTCGACCGGTTCAAACCCCGCAGAACGAATCTTCCTCAACGAAAGCGCGCTATGCACGGGTCTTGGTGAAATGGGGTGTTTAGACACGGCGTAATATTCATCTGTCGTCGCTGGCAGCACAGCATCGGCATTTCCGCACGTCATCTCGAACACCTTGCACGCAATTTCGAACCAGCTCACAACACGCCCAGAACCGGTCAGATTATAAGTGCCATATGGAGCGTGCGTATTGAGCAGGTGGAAAATACCAGCAGCCATGTCATTCGTGAAGGTCAACCGTCCGAACTGGTCGTTCACCACAGTGATGGTCGAGTCCTGTTCAGCACATCTTTTTGACAGGGCCATCATGGTTCTGACGAAGTTCCTTCCCTCGCCAATCACCCAGCTCGAGCGCACGATGTAGTGCTTCGGCACGAGCGCGACGGCCAGGTCGCCAGCCGCCTTGGTCTGCCCGTACACGCCGAGGGGCGCAAACGCCTCATCCTCGTCGTGTTCCTCCACGCTGCCGTCGAACACGTAGTCGCTCGAGATGTGCACGAGCGTGATGTTACGCTCGGCGGCCGTCTTCGCCAGCAGCGCGGGGCCGGTGGCGTTCGCCTTCCAGGCGGCAGCTCTGCCCTCGGGCGTCTCCGCCCTGTCCACGGCAGTGAACGCGCCCGCGTTGATGATGGTGCCATACAGGCTCCAGTCGAAGCGCTCGTACGCCGCAGGGTCGGAGAAGTCGAATTCCTCGCGGTCGAAATATTCGACATTCTGAACGCCGTGCTCTTCCACATAGGCCCGCAGGGCACGCCCGAGCTGGCCGTTACAGCCCGTGACGAGCGTGCGCTTCGGCGCCATCGGCACCACGTCGCACAGGTAGGGATGGCTGCGGTCTGCGTCGGAAAGCTCGCACTGGTCGAGCGGGATGGGCCACCGGATGCCAAGCTCGGGGTCCGCAAGGTTCACGAACGTGTACGTCTTCTTCTGTTCGGGGCTCCAGTGGGCATCGACCAAGTAGGTGTAGACCACGCCGTCGGTGAGCGTCTGAAACGCGTTGCCGACGCCCCTGGGAACAAAAATCGCCTTCGATGGGTCGAGCCTGCAGGTGAACACCTTGCCGAACACGTCACCCGGCCGGAGGTCGACCCATGCGCCGAACACCTCGCCGTTGCCGATGGAGATGTACTTGTCCCACGGCTCCGCATGAATGCCCCGCGTCACGCCGCGCGCGACGTTGTAGCTGATGTTGTTCTGGACGGGACGGATGTCGGGAAGCCCGAGAGCCGTCATCTTCGCGCGCTGCCAGTTCTCCTTGAACCACCCGCGGTTGTCACCATGCACCGCAAGGTCAAGCACGACGAGACCGGGTATCCCCGTCTGCTCGAGATGCAGGTCCTTCTCGTAGTCCACAGCATGTCTCCCGCAAAAAACAGTCACTTGCTCAGCTCTACTTAAAATAGCAATGGGTAGCTATTGGACGAACAAGCACGATTATCACACATGACTTGTGCCCATAATCATGCCATCAGAATACCCGAATATACACTGACGACATTCACCAAGTTGAGAAACAACATAGACACCAGAACTCTTCCTGAGCTAATTCCTTGATAAAGCATATTCTTTGAGCGCAGGGCAAACAACAGAAGGGGAAGAATGGGAAGAAAATAACGTCCTTGAACGCCCTGAATCACAATATCGTTGTCGAATGTCCACCCGAGCCACATGGAAGCAACGACAGCAAGTGCTGTCATACAGACAATAAAGATATAGCCGACTCGTTGAATCGCCGACGGAATAACACGATCGACACTGGAAGCAAGCGTCGAGAGCACAAGCACTAAGAAAAAGAAAACGGCTATTACGTTCGGCGCCGCAAGCCCGCCTTGGAACCAGCCCAGAGGACCAGTAATCATGCCGAAAAACCAGAAGTCGCCGTAAGCTGCAAGCGTATTGAAAAACACGCCAAGAGCATGTCGTGGATGCTGAACGATATCTGACAGGGTAACGAAATGCCCTGTTTCATCACCTCTGTAATCAAGTCCATCTCCTGCCGCAACCGAACTGCCTGACAATGCGAGAAGCCTGCTCGACTCAACTGCCAGTGTAAAACAGACAAAAACAAGAGGTATTACAGTCTTTACAAGCACCTCGTTCCTGCGCGAGGAAAACCGTTTCGATGGAACGAGAAAAACCAAGAGCCCAATAAGTGCATATATGATTTTCGGAGTAGCAAGAAGAAGCGTCAATGCTCCAATACCGATGCAATTTCCAATCGAAACAGTTCCCTCTCCATATATCGCTTTCAGACAAAAGGCCAATAGCAAGAAAGACAAGCCTATTATCATCGAATCATACGAATAGGAACTTGCAAGATGGAGAGTCATGGGCAACAAGGAGGCTGATATCAACACGCCTTTTCCCACGGGGGTAATCCGTATGGCAAAGTAGACAATCGCGATGAACGCCACTAGATCAAATAGTCTTCCTAAATAATAAAGTGGATAGGCTCCCAAGCCTAATAGCCGGGCAATAGTAATTCCAAGTGCAGCCGGAAGACGAATCCATATCGGGTTGAGAGAGACTGCGCTAGACACCATAGGAGACGATAGCTGAATGGGCTCGTCAATCATCTCCTCATTTTCGGCGCTCCACGACCAAGTTGAGATGATATTTTGATAGTCGCTGCGTTTGGCAAGGGAGTCATTCTGTCCATCAGCATCTGTATAGAAGACATTGTCAGAGTCACATGCCCGTACTGCAATCATGTTAGACTCGACAGCAGAATCGCCTAAGAAAACATCTGAATAATAATAGGCACTTTGAAAATGCAGTGGCTCGTCGGGGACGGTGCCGGGGGGCATGAGAAAGCAGAAGCATACTCCCAACAGAGAAGCTGCAACAACCCAATAGCGCGCAAGATGTTTCTCTGCATTATCCTTATCGAGTCGAATCCAGACGAATACTGCCAGAACGCAACAGAGACCAATAGCTTCGAGCAGCACTGTCGAACGAGAATGGGTTCGAGAATAGGAGTGAGCTGCTTGGCAGGCTGCAAACACAGCCAAGAGAAACATCGCAACTAGCCCACGCCAACCAATGGCATCTGTGAAGCTGAAAAAACGTCCCTTCTGCTCCACTGACACGGAGCCAGAGGCAGGAGGCTCTGTTTGTGATTTACCCGGCAAAATATACCTCAATCTTTTTCCCTAATCTGGTCCCAGCGCATAGTGTTCAGAACCCTGATCGAGATTCTGGTTGCAGTATGGGTCTCCGTATGCGAAATAATGAGGCCATCGATAACTGAGCAGCGAGAGTTCCTGCTGGAAACGCTCTTTTCTCTTCATGGTGACACTTTCACGCCCACGCGAGAGCGATTCATAGTGATAGAGACGCACCCAGTTGTCATAGATAACAAGCTTGCCCTGATCGCGAACTTTTAGACAGTAGTCGACGTCGTTGAACGCGATGGCAAGCTCCTCTTCAAACCCGCCAACGCTCTCGAACGTGTCTTTGTCCGTCATCATGCATGCTGCCGTCACGGCACTCACCTCGCGGGTGGCATTTGCCAGATTGAAGTAAGTGGGTGCGCCAGCGGGAATATAACAGTGCAGCCGTTTTGGGGCCGTCCCCATCATTCCTATTCCAGCATGCTGAATCGTGCCGTCACGATAGAGCAGCATCGTGCCGACGGCACCGACCTGCGGATCCTGGCAGATGCCGAGCATCTCCTCGAGCCACGTGGGAGTGATCACCTCTGTGTCGTCGTTGAGAAAAAGGAGATAGTCTCCCTCCGAGTGAGCGGCACCGAAGTTCACGATTTTCGAGAAGTTGAACGCGCCATCCCAGGTGATCACCCTGATGCGAGGTTCATCGTTTTGAATCTTCTCGTAATAGCGAAAGGTCTCTGGCTTCGTGCTGTTGTTCTCCACCACGACGATCTCGTAGTTGTCATAGGTGCTCTTCTCGAGAATCGACCTCAGGCAGGCATCGAGCACCTTCGGGTTGTCCTTGGTGGGGATGATGATGGAGACGAGGGGGTTTCCTTCCGGCAGGTAGTCCACCCTGAACTTGCAGTTGACATCCCCGGCAGTGATGCGAGCATTTCTGCCTATACGGTTGATATGGTTGTTCACCGACAGCTCAGCCGCCTTGGTCGCATAGGGCTTGTTGTCTAGGCTCGCGGCGGTAGATGTCTCGGTGATACGCCAGTGATAGAGAACCTTCGCCACATGCTTCACAGGTAGG
>Ga0256406_1007399_pt1 | contig 10436 bp, 6 predicted proteins | sample RumenRJG_03DNA_FD_185986 | JGI IMG/M metagenome (GOLD analysis project Ga0256406, IMG submission 185986) | Bovine rumen microbial communities from Lethbridge, Alberta, Canada - RJG_03 | ecosystem: Host-associated > Mammals > Digestive system > Stomach > Rumen | place: Canada: Alberta | collected...
GATGTTGGCCTTCTCGGCAGCCTGCTCTATCTGTGCCATGGTCGCGCGCGGGTTGCCGTAGGCAATGTTCTCGGCGATGGTCCCGTCAAAGAGGTAGACCTCCTGCTGGACGATGCCGATGGCCTCGCGCAAGCTTCGCTGGGTAACAGAGCGCACGTCCTGCCCGTCGATGGTGATGGAGCCAGAGTCCACGTCGTAGAAGCGTGGGAGAAGCGCGCAGGTGGTGGACTTGCCGCCGCCGGACGCGCCCACCAGGGCAATGGTCTCGCCGGGGCGAATGTCCAGGTTGAGGCCACGAATGACCTCGGGGTTCTCGCCCGCGCCCTCGCCGTCCCCGCTGTCGTACGCAAAGTGGACGTCGTGGTAGGAGATAGCACCCTTGGTCACCTTGAGCGCCGACGCGCCGGGGGCGTCCTCAATCTCGGGCTGGGAGTCGACCATCTCCTTGAAGCGTCGGAAGCCCGCAATGGCCTTCTGGAAGGTCTCGGTGAAGTTGAGGATGTTCTCGATGGGTGTGGTGAAGAGCGAGATGTACAGGGCGTAGGTGGCAAGGTCCGTGGCCTCCATCTGCCCCTGGGCGATGAGCCAGCCGCCCATCACCACGATGAGCGTGTAGAGGATGCCCATGAGCGCGGCAATGCCCGCCTGGTAGCGGCCCATGGCGCGATACATGCGCACCTTCGAGTCGAGGTATGCCTCGTTGCTCTCGCGGAACTTCTCCCGCTCGACGTCCTCGGCGGCAAAGCTCTTGACCACGCGGACGCCGGCAAGGCTGTCCTCCAGGCGCGAGTTCACGTTGGAGATGCGCACGCGGTTCTCGCGAAAGACGGCCTTCATCTGGAGGTTTGCCCGCAGGTTGTAGACGACGAGGACGGCGAGAACAACGCCCAGGCAGACGGTAAGAGGCACGTTGATAAACGAGAGGATCACGAACGAGCCCACCACCTCAATGAAGCCGATGAGCAGGAACTCCGGGCCGTGGTGGGCCGCCTCGGAGATGTCGAAGAGGTCGCTCACCAGGCGGCTCATGAGGTCTCCGGACTTGTTGCGGTCAAAGAACGAGAGGCTCATGCGCTCGTAGGCGTCGAAGAGGTCCTCGCGCATGCGGCTCTCCATGCGCGCGCCCATGACGTGGCCCCAATATGCCACGAAGTAGCGGCACCCAAAGCGCACGGCATACATGACGACAAACCCCACGAGAAGGTACAGGAGGGCTGAGGTTATGGCATCCGAGCCCTGGCGGAATAGGCCGCCCGTGAGCGTTCGGAGAATCTGCGGGAAGGCGAGGTCGATGCCGGCGACGACGATGGCGCAGACGATGTCTGCGATAAAGAGGTGCATTTGACCGGCGTAGTAGCCGAGAAAACTGGAGAAGAGACCGCGGCGGTGCGCCGTGGACCCAGAAGTACCGTTGCCCATGCGTGAGGTTCCCATCTGCGATGCGAATGTTGTCCGCGCGACATCATAGCGGATGGGGCGGGTCGTCGGCGCGCCGCGACCGGGACGGGGGGACGCGAAGGATGCAGAAACCGCCGCTGCGGCGCCGTTCTGGCGCCGGAGGGCACGTCTCCGCAGCCGGTTGGGGCAAAAGCGCACACGAAAACGATCTGGGCTTCTCGCCAGGCGCGTTTTCCCAGGAAACTGGTAGTAACCGGTCGTTTTGGTGTGCGCCTTTGCGGGCCGAGGAGATTCTTAGGCCGGCATTGAACGGCCTGAGTGCCTGGTGACCGGGCGTCTGCCGACTGCATACGAAACCCGCTCTACGGCGTCATCCCGGCGCCAAAGGAACGCCCCCGCCACAAAGACACACGAACCGGGATCGGCGTGGTGCCGACCCCGGTCGCTGGGACGCGCTGGGATTTAGGAGGAAGAATGACGCGTCCCCAGATGACGCTTCCCCTCAGAGGTGAGACAAGGGGAGTGTCCCTTTGTCTCACTCGGAGAGAGGGGCCTGCTCGACCGCTGGGAGAGTGCGGCCGAGCAGGGAGGGTGGGACTAGTCGCGGCTCCAGGAAGCCTCAGTCTTGGTGACAGGAGCGGCCTTATAGGTCTTGGTGCGGTCATCGTCAATCACGCCAGACCAGTTGAGACCGTAGCAGAAGTCATAGGTGTTGCCTTCGGAGTCAACATAGCAATCGAGATCGCGTGGGACAACTTCCTGGTCTGCCTCGACGGCGTCCATGTCCTTGGGCATCTGGTGTGCTAGCAAGCCAGAGGGCTCTGCGGAACCGGAGAGGATGTTGACGTAGGCATCGTCGACGATTCCGGTAAAGGCATAGAAGATGACATCGGCATACGGCTCAATCTCAGAGAAGACCATGGGACGATCTGCGTCGATGATGAGAATGAGCTTGGCGTCTGCGGGGATGCGGTTCTTGACGTCAATGACGAAGTCAAGATCGCCCTCGTTCTTCGCGTAGGTGGACTCACCGTAATAGGAACGGTTGATGTACTCGCCAAACTCGTCCTTGGGGTTCAGGGACTCCTTACGTACATTGTCGCCATCTGCGGTGTAGGGACGGTACTGCAGGGAGATGGGCTTCCAGGTAGCGATGGGGTTCTCGGGCTCGGTACCCATGACGATGTTCATGAAGTTGGGCCCACCATCGACGCCCTGGTAAGCATCCTTCGGGTTATTAATTTTGACAATGGCGTACTTAACATCCGCGAGCTCGTCTGCCGTCAGTGGCGTGAAGTCGCTCTCCTGGTATGTAGGCTTACCGTCATCGCCTGCCTCGCCAGTGGGCTCGCCCACCGTGTCGGTTACGACATCGAACGGCATATTCGCGACGTTTGCACCAAAGACTTGAGCAATAGTCGCAGGAGTCGAACCAAAGAAACTTGCGGAAGCGGGAGAGTACTTCTGGGGGATGTAAACCTTTCCGGACAGGCCATCCTTGGAAATCACGTTACCGGAGTTCTTGAGCATGACGATAGACTTGGTAGCAGCGTCCATACCAAAGGCTGCAGCTGCCTGATTCTCAAAAACATTCTTTGCAACAGTGCGGTCGGAGTAAGGCTGCTCAAAGAGGTTGACTTTCATCTCTGCCTTGATGAAACGACGCGCATTCTCGCGCATGATGGAGAGAGCCTTCTCCTCTCCAAGGTCGTCTACCATCAGCTTATAGCCTGCTTTGGCATCGTCGGGGTTCCACTCGCCGCCAATCTGGGTGACACCATTCTGCATAAGCTTCGCATAGCGCTCGGGCTCGGTAAGGTCTTTGCAGCCATGCATAATTGCAGTAAGAATCATCCAGTCGGTGACAATGAGACCGTCCCAGCCAGTGCTCCTCAGAATGTTCATGTTGGACTTATTGTAGGCAGAGCCCACGAACTCACCGTACTCGTCGTCCTTGTCAGCGGGAACGGCAATGCCATAGCAGGGCATGACGGCAATTGCCTGCTCGGTTTGAGAATCGAGGTTAAAGCCGCCGTCCAAGAATGGGACGAGATGTGCCTCGAAATTGTCACCAGGAAAGACGTTCCACTTGCCGGAGTCAGAGTGGTCGTCGCGGCCGCCCTCGTTGGAGCCTTCTCCCACGAAGTGCTTGAGCATGACGCCGCAGGATTGATCGCCCCAGCCCTGGTCATCCGTCGCGTCGTCGTCCCCCACGTGGATTGCATGCCGGCACCAAAGGCTTGGATAAAGTCGCGGTTCACTGCAGGGTCCTCAGATACGGAACCCGAAAGACGCGTGCCCTTGCACTCAGAGTAGACGTCAATCTGCGGACCAAGTTCCAGACGCACGCCAGTCGCGCGCCAGGCGCGAGCCTGCCACATGCCTGCCTTGTGCCAGATGTCTTTGTCCATGCAGGAAGCAATAGCGCTTGAGGGGGGCACGTTGAAGAGCTGATATGGGTCGGAGTAGTTGAAGTACGGGATGCCCCAGTTGCCAACGGACTCGCACTCTTTCTGGGCGCCGTTGATCCACTCGATATCGGAGGCGTAGGACTCACCATTAGATGAAAGGCGAGAGACGCCGGCGCGAGAGCCCTCATCGATGAGACTGTAGCCATTGGTATCGGTGCTGGTAGTGCTGCCGCCCGTGGTGCCATTGCCAAACGTAAGGCCATAAATATCGTCAATCTCAAGCTGGTCAGCAAGGCTCTAGGCGCGGTCATCGATGCTCTGGCGCCAGTCCTCGTAGAGGTCGAGCTTGCCGTTGCCGTTGAGGTCCTTGAAGGCCAGGCCGTCCACCTGGATGATCTTGGCGGCGTCCATGACGCCCAGCTCGGCCCCGCCGTCCGGGTTGGTAACACGCGTCCAGCCGTCCCTGGTCTCCTCGCTCGTCCACTTGGCCTGGACGTCCGAGCCGTCCGGGTCGATGGGATACTGGTCCGCCGAGGGCAGTTTGTTCGCTGCATCATCCGTGCTCGCGGAGCCACCCGTCGAGCAGCCCGCAAGTCCTGCGAGCGCCGCCGCGGCAGCCGAACCGGCCAGGAAGTTCCTGCGCGTCAGGTTGCTTTGCATATCTCTTCTCCTCTTGTCGTGCGGTCCCCCTCCCACAGGGGGCCGCAGCCTTCCCTCCGCACGGTCGAAAGACCGTGGCAATTCCCGCGATTAACGCCAGGCCTACGAGCGAGGCGCTCCCAACGCCCGCCCGCGTGGCCTATGAGACAAAGGGAAACTCCCTTTGTCTCATTAGCCGTAGAAGTCGAAGTTGATGGTGTCGAAGTCGGCAATGCCGAAGTCAGCTGCGTTGCCCTCAAGCGTGTTCTTGTCGACGACCTTGAGCGTGATGTCCTTGGACGAGAGGTGCAGCGTGATCTGGTCCTCGGTGCCCTCCCAGGTGCCGGTGTCGGTCAGGAGGTCAGCGTGGGCCTCGAGAGGCTTGACCTCGCAGGTGCCGTCGTCGGAAAGGTTGACGTCGAGCATCTGCTCGCTGCCGCCGGCGGTGCCGTAGACGGTCTGGCCGGTAATCTCGACGGAGCCACGCCACTGACCTGCGTAGGCCTTGTTGGCGTCGAACTCGGAGCTGGAGCTGTCCTTGGACGAGCTGGACGTGGTGCTCGTGCTGCTCGTAGTCGTGGAGGACGACGAGCTGGTGGACGAGGTCGACGATCCGCCGCAGGCCGCAAGCGGCATGCAGAGCGTTGCGGCAAGCAGACCCGCAACCAGTACCTGCTTCTTCATGCTAGGTTCCTTCCCCTCTGGCCGGGAACTACCCGGCCATCCCGCGCATCGGTATTCGGTGCGCCTTGCTCGAGAGTCATTACAAATCGATGAAGCCTCGAATGAGGGGAACCGTACTAACCTGTCGAATTTCTGGCGTGTCCTGCATCCTGAAACGGCAGACGGAAGGGCCAAGCGGTGGCGCGAGAGGCGGCGAGCGGTATTTCTCGGCGCCTACGCCTTGCCGGGAGCGTCGTTTTTGGCGGGATCGGCGCCGTTCGCGGCAGCGTCCGCGCCGGCAGCACCTGCGGTGCCCTTCTCACCCGCATCCGCCGACTTGGGCTGAAGCCCCGCCCGGTCACGTGCCGTGGCTTCGATGCGCCAGGCCTCCCAGCCGCGGGGACTGGGGTGATAGAACGCGCCGCGCTCGAGGCCCTGGGGCAGGTAGCGCTGCTCCACCCAGCCAGTGGGATAGTTGTGGGGATAGAGGTAGGGGCCGTACTCATCGGAGCCGGGACGATGCCTGTCACGCAGGTAGCTGGGTACCTCTCGGCGCGGTCCCTCGCGGACCTCCTTTAGCGCAGCGTCAATCCCCGCCTCGGCGGCATTGGACTTGGGCGCAAGCGCCATGTACTCCACGGCCTGAGCAAGGCTGATGCGGCACTCCGGAAGTCCGATGACCTCGGTTGCCTTGAACGCCGCCTCGGCAACGAGAAGCGCCTGCGGATCCGCGTTGCCAATGTCCTCCGAGGCCAGGATGAAGATGCGCCGCGCGATGAACTTGGGGTCCTCCCCCGCGTCGAGCATGCGCGCCAGCCAGTAGAGCGCCGCGTCAGGGTCGCTTCCGCGCATGGACTTGATGAAGGCGGAGATGATGTCGTAGTGCATGTCGCCGGACTTGTCGTACGACAGACCGTGGCGTGGGTTGGCCTCGAGCACGTGGGCGCGCGTGATGCGCACGGGCTCCTCCGGCGTGGCGGTACCGGCCGGCGCGGCCATCTGGCTTGCCAGCTCGAGCGAGGTGAGAGACGCCCGACCGTCGCCGCCGGCAAGGGTGACGATCTCCTCAAGCGCGTCATCGTCGAGCGTGAAGGCGCCCTTGAGGCCGTACTCCGAGGTGACCGCGCGGCGCACGATGGTGCGAATGGAGTCGTCATCGAGTGGCTCGAGCTCCACCACGCGCGAGCGCGAGAGCAGCGCAGAGTTCACCTCGAAGTAGGGGTTCTCGGTTGTAGCGCCCACCAGGACCACGGTGCGGTCCTCCACAGCGTGCAGCAGCGCGTCCTGCTGCGAGCGGTTGAAGCGGTGTATCTCGTCCACAAAGAGGATTGTGCGACGGCCCAGGGAGAGCAGGCGGCTCTCGGCGGCCTCAATCTCGCGCCGGAGGTCCTTCACGGTGCCCGTGACGGCCGAGACCTCGACAAACTCCGCGTGCGTCGAGTTGGCGATGATGCGCGCAAGCGTGGTCTTTCCCGTGCCAGCAGGGCCGTAGAGAATCACCGAGGAAAGCGTGTCGTGCTCGATTGCCGTGCGCAGCCAGCTGCCGGGACCAACGGCCTCGGTCTGGCCCACGTATTCCTCGAGGGTCTGAGGACGCATGCGCGCGGCGAGCGGGGCGTTCATCGTGCGCTTGTAGCGCTCTATGTTGGTGAAGAGGTTGTCCATGCAAGCGATTGTAGCCCAGGGGCGTAGGCAGCGGCATTTGGCACCCTACTGGTTGCCGAATGTGTAGCGTGCCGCCACACATTCGCAGCCCGAATCTGTATCGACCTACGCGGGTCACACGTTCGGCCCCGAATGTGTGGCAGCGAGACCTTTCTCATCGTGCCGCCTTTCTCATCGTGCCACCTTTCTCAACGTGCGGCCTTTCTTATCGCCAGGTCATTCTCGGGCACCAGAGCCACTCCGGCTTGGGCCAAATCGCGCCACCCGTTCGTTTTTTCTGTATTGGCCACCCAAACAGGTTGAGCCACCTCTGGTCGGCTAAGGTATCCACCGGAATGTTGCACAGGGGAGGAAACATGACAATCGCAGCCACCAGGCCGCTCATCGGCATCACGTCTAGGCCCCGGGAGGACCCCGAGAACCCAAACTGGACCATGACGGATGACCACTACGCCGCTTCGGTGGCAGATGCGGGTGGCATCCCGGTGGCTCTCCCCTACACCATCCCCTTTGGCTTTGACGCAACCAGCCTGGTCCCCGACATCGTGCGTCACCTTGACGGCATCCTCTTTACGGGCGGCGGCGACATTGCGGACTGCTCGTTTGGTGGTCACGCCTACGCGCCAGAGAGCCACTCGCAGATCTCGCTCACCTGCGCAGCACGCGACGCCTTTGAGTGGGCGCTCATGCGCGCATGCTGGGACGCCGACGTGCCGGTGCTGGGCATCTGCCGTGGCATGCAGGTCATGAACGTGACCCTAGGCGGCACGCTTGTGCGCGACATCAGCGACTACCCCACCAAGACCATCGTCCACAGCAGGCTTGACCATCCAGACACCCCCGTGCACCACGTACGCGTTGCCGAGACGAGCCGCCTGGCAAAGATTCTGGGGTTCACCTCGGGCGAGGTGAACTCGCTCCACCACGAGGCAATCTGCAAGCAAGCACCCGAGGGGCACGTTGTTGCGTGGGCCGAGGACGGCACGCCGGAGGGTCTGGAGTTTAGCGAGAAGACCTTCTTTTTGGGCGTGCAGTGGCATCCCGAGAAGCTGCGCACGCAGCCACAGCTCTTTAGTGCCTTCGTCGACGCCGCACGCGAGCACGGTGCCGCCGAGCGCGCGGCGCAAGCGTCTTCACTGTAGTGAAGGTTATTGCCTCTCCGCAGGAATTGTCTTCACTGTAGTGAAGACTTTAGCCCCGCAGCCGCCCACGCCCTACGGACGTATGCCCTCAAAGTATCCGCGACGCGGGAAGAGCTCCCGCGCCTTGGGGAAGAGCCTCGAGCACGTGGCCATGAAGTAGTCGTCCGTCATCGACGAGATGAAGTCCACCACTGCAAGGTCTGGGTCCGACTTCCAGTCATACGTGCGGCCATAGGGCGCGAGGTGGCGCCCCAGCGGCTCGATGTGGTGGCGGAAGATGGCGGCGGCCTCGTCACCCGCGCGAAGAGCCTCGAGCTCGTGGTCATAGAGCAGCGAGAAGAGCTCCGAGACGCCGCGAGAGAAGTCCCCGTTGACCTCCGAGGCGCCATAGATCTTCTCGTAGTTCTCGCGCTTTGCCCGGCGCATCTCGGCAAAGCCCTCCTCGCTCATCTCGATGCGCGGCTTGCCCAGGCTGTTCTCGACCACGTCAGCAACAAAGGCGCCAAGCGCCCAGGCGTTGTACGCCCCGCCAAGACCGTCGTCAAAGCTTTTCTCGGTGCAGAGGCCGGCACGAATGGCGTCCTGGCGATCCTTGCCCACGTAGGCGATGATATCCGAGACGCGAACCACGCAGCCCTCAAGCGTCATGGGGCGCAAGTGCGCAATGGCGGGACCGCCCTTCTCCCAGCACTCCTCCACCCCACGGTCGAACTCGTCGAAACCGGCAAGAGAGCTTGTCTCGAAGACCTGCTGCTCGAACTCGCCGTTGTGGCAAATCACGCCGTCGAGGGTTTGGAGTGCGAGGTTCCTACCGTAGGTGACGTCGAGCACGCGAACGCTCTGAACGTTGTGCGCAAAGAAGCGGCCGGTACGGGCATGGTAGACGTCGTTTAGGAAGCGCTCGCCTGCGTGGCCAAAAGGCGTGTGGCCTATGTCGTGGCCAAGCGCGATTGCCTCGATAAGGTCAAGGTTGAGGCCGAGGGCAGCGCCAATGTCTCTTGCCACGCGCGCGACGAGCTGCACATGCAGGCCGCGGCGGGCCAAGTCATCATCCGCACGAAACGAGAAGACCTGGGTCTTTCCGGCAAGGCGGTTGTACGCGGACATGTGCATGATCTTCTCGGCGTCACGCACAAAGGCCGGGCGCAGGATGCTCTCCTGGTCGCGCTCGGTCTTGTTGCGGCGAAGCGCGGCAGCGTTGGGCGTGGCAAACGGCGAGAGGGCCCCGCTTGCGCGACGGTCCGCGATGGCCTGTTGCGCCTGGGGCGAGAGCTGCCCCGTGAGGTGGGGCGCGAGCTTGTTGGTGACTTCCATGGCTGCCTCCTGCGAGTTGTTTATCGAGGCAGATTCTAGCAAGGGCACGCGACAGTAATTAGAGCGGCGAGAAGGACGCCGGGCCGCATGGAGAACGCCATGCCGCATAGAGGTCGGGGCCGTTTTGGAAAACTGCGACTTAATAGCAGTTAGCCTCGTGCGTCGATGGGAGAAACCGCAGGTAAGGAGCAAGTGGCTTCTCGTTCGACGGCTATTAAGTCGCAGATTTCCAGAGTCATAGGTGTCTCTCGCCGACGCAACTGCATGAAAATGCTGCTCCGGCGTCAATTTGGCGCCGGAGCAGCAACTTTGTACGTGATTCCTGCGATAACGTACCTTCAGGCGCCGGAATGACGCCGGAGCGGTGGTTCCCGACGGGCTCGCGTGCGAAACGCGCCCTCGTGAGATAAAGGGAAACTCCCTTTGTCTCATGCCACGACGAGGCAGCCCATGTTGAGGCGGTGCGTCCACTCGCCAATAACGTTGTCCATGCCGCAGCGGGTAAAGACGCCGCCGAACTTCCCGTTGAAGAGGAAGAGCCCCTCCATGTTGCTCATCTCGGGGGCGTCGAGCGGGTCCTCACCAGGCTTGAGCACGCCGCCACGCAGGGTGGGCGTACGGTACTGCGGTGCATACGCCTGCACCACACCGCCGTTCTTTGCGCAGGTGGCAAGTGCGCTCTCCCACTCCTCCTGCGTCTTGCAGTCAAGGCCGGCCACCACGCCCACCGCGTTGTAGCCGCCCGCAGGCTTCACGATCCAGCGGTCCTTTTCGGCATAGGGCGAGAGATCAGAATCGGCGTCAAGCAGCACCGTCTCGGGAACGTGTGCGTCGATGAACGCACGCTCCTCGGGAGTGAGTATGCCGTCTACCGCATCCGAGCGCATGATCGCAAAGACGGTCTTGGTGGCGCACGGCCAGGTCCTGTAGCCGCCAATGACGCAGGCAAGGCCTCGGCGAGCAGCCTCTGCCAGGGCGTCGGCGCCAGCGCAGGGCTTCTCGGCAATCTCGGACGTGACGGCGCGACGATACACGCAGGAGACGGGACCACCGGGCGCCATGAGGAGATCGGTGCCAGCCACGTGCTCGATGCGCAGGTCGCGAATGTCGCAGAACTGGGCGTAGAAGCCCTTGTCGGAAAGACGCCAGAGAAAGTCCTCAAGCTCGTCGGTCGAGGCGCTCTCGGTGTAGTCGACAATGCACA
>Ga0256406_1007401_pt1 | contig 10435 bp, 9 predicted proteins | sample RumenRJG_03DNA_FD_185986 | JGI IMG/M metagenome (GOLD analysis project Ga0256406, IMG submission 185986) | Bovine rumen microbial communities from Lethbridge, Alberta, Canada - RJG_03 | ecosystem: Host-associated > Mammals > Digestive system > Stomach > Rumen | place: Canada: Alberta | collected...
ACTATGGACTGCCTGAAGTGGCCGCTTACTGGGAATCGGTGGTGAAAATCAATGAATGGCAGACTCACCGTGTGGTGGATCGCATGCTCGAAACCATGTTCAACACAATTGCAAGCAAGAGGATTGCCGTGTTCGGTTTCGCCTTCAAGGCAAATACCGGCGACACTCGCGAAAGCCCTGCAAATCTTGTTGTGCGTGACTTGCTCGCCGAACATGCACTGCCGGTCGTTACCGATCCGAAGGCTATTCCTGATGCCAAGCGCGATTTGAAGGACGTGCTTGACCAGGTTCAGTTCGAGGAGGATTCGTACAAGGCTGCCGAAGGCGCTCATGCCGTGGTGGTTTGTACCGAATGGAAGTGCTTTGCAGAATTGGATTGGAACCGCATTTACAAGGGCATGGCCAAGCCTGCCTTCGTATTCGACGGCCGCAATATCCTGGATGCAGACGCTCTGAAGAAGATCGGTTTCGAAGTGTCAAGCATTGGTAAGGGGAAAGCGGAGTAAAAAATGGGACTTGATTCAAAAACGGGACAACCTGTGCCGCTGTCTAAGGCGCAGGTACCTATTTTGAAGATCTTTAAGGAAATCAAGCCGGCTCTCGAGGCGAATTCAATACCCTATTATCTGTTGGGCGGCACCTTACTGGGGGCCGTCCGGCATAAGGGCTTCATTCCTTGGGATGACGATATTGATATCGGAATTGTTCGTGAGGATTACGAACGGTTCTTGAGGCTTGTTCCTAAAATTCTCCCGGAACATCTTGAGCTGCGCTCTTATCGCGACAAGTCGGATCACCATTATTACTTTTCAAGAATTGTGGATACCCGTTACGAGATGAATCGTAACGGAAGCCTGGTCTCTAGAAAGGAAAATCTCTGGGTTGACATTTTCCCGCTGGACGGCATGCCGAACAATTGGTTTGTCCGCAAGATTCACATGTTGGAACTGTTGTGGTTGCGCTTGCGTTACCATGTCGCCTGCTTTGACAAGGTCAACCTGAACCGCCCGAATCGACCGTTGTCCGAACGAATCGTGATTGCGCTTGTTAAGGATTTGGGCGTTAGCGGTCATAAGAACTACAAGAAGTGGTTAATCAAGCTGGATTTAGTGCTTCGCCGCTATAAGGTGCAGGATTCGAACTGGATTGTGAACTTTATGGGCCAGTACAAGTTCAAGGAAATGTTCCCGAAGTCCTACTACGGCAATGGCAAACTTTATCAGTTCGAAGACATGCAATTGATGGGCCCCGAAGATGCAGACAAGGTTCTTACGCAAATGTATGGTGACTACATGAAGGAACCGGAGGACTGCGATAAGAACGTGCATGACGCTCAACTTGTTGAGCAACAGGCGTATTGATGGACCAATCCCTGCGCGCATTGCAACTGAAGGAACTTGACTTGCTGAAATATTTCCAGCAAGTCTGTAAAGACAATCATATTGAATACTATGCCTTGGGCGGAACACTGCTGGGTGCAGTTCGCCACAAGGGCTTTATTCCTTGGGATGACGATATCGACGTCGGAATTCCGCGTCCGGATTATGAGCGTCTTTGCAAGATTTTGGAAGAAAAATCCGGTACAGGAAAAATAAAGTTCCGCTCCTATAAAAACACTAAAGACTATATTCGTTACTTTGGTCGTGTTGAAGACGAAAGTATGAAAATCGTTCGTCATGATAACATCAAGGTCGAAGAGGCTTTTGCCTGGATAGACTTGTTCCCGCTGGATGCCATGCCGAACAATGCCTTGCTGCGTAAGCTGAAGGTTTTTTACGTTCTCTTTTTGCGTGCGATATACCGCTTTTCTTGCTTTGATCGATTGGTGAATGTGAACAAGAAAGGGCGTCCTTTGCACGAACGTATTCTGGTTTGGGTGGGACTCCATACCCCGATTCAGAAATTTTTTGATACCAAGAAATGCCTTGCCCGCTTGGAACGCGCACTGACAGCGATTCCGTACGAAAAGTCGGACTACCTGGTGAATGCCATGGGCGCTTATAAGTTCCGTGAGATGTTCCATAAGAAGTATTACGGCAAGGGCCGTATGTATCCGTTTGAGGATACTGAAATTTGCGGCCCCGAGGACTATGATTTTGTCTGTACCCAACTGTATGGAGATTACATGACGCCTCCCAGGATGGATGATCGCAATCACCATGGCTTGCAGGCTGTTGAAGAATCCCAGACGGTTGATAACGGCTGAGGAATCCGTGTCTCCTAAGGTAAGCGTCGTCATACCGGTCTATAATTCCGCAAAGTATTTGCACGAGTGTATTGATAGCGTGCTTGCTCAGTCTTTTTCGGATTGGGAAGTGGTAGCTGTCGATGACGGAAGCCCGGATGAATCACCTGCGATTCTTGACGAGTACGCGGCGAAAGACACTCGCATCAAGGTGTTTCATAAGGCAAATGGTGGCGTGTCGGCTGCCCGCAACGACGGCTTGGATGCCGCCTGCGGTGAATACGTACTGTTTGTGGATTCGGATGATTACCTGGAACAAGATGCGCTGCGGCTTGCTTATGAAGAAGCGATGCGAGTGAATGCGGATGTCGTAATTGGCGATTACTTTGCAGTAAGCGCTAACGGTCGTCGCCGTTATCACTTTTTCTCTAAAAGTTTTGTGGCAAATGACCGCACGATGATTGAAAAATTGCAGCAAACGATGCTGTATAGCGGTTATTCGCCGTATTTTTCGAATACATGCGGTTACCTGTTTGGGGCGCAGTGGACAAAACTTTTCCGCCGCAGCATGCTTGTTGAAAATGCTGTGCGCTTTCCGACTTCGATCAGTTTGTTTGAAGATGGCGTATTCGGGTTAACTGCGTTTGAACATGCAAAAGTGATTTCTTATTTGAGTGTTCCCTTCTATAATTATCGCGTCCTGCCGACATCTCTTTGTCATTCCTACAAGTACAACAACATAGACTTGTACAAGCGCATTTCTTCGGAAGTCTGTTCGTTGGCAGAACACTTTGAAAAAGGACCTGATTTTTACGATGCTTACGAGACCCGCTTTATTTATTATGCCAAAAAGCAGGTGGGGCAAATATTCGCAAGCGATATGGGGTTTTGGAATAAGTACCGTGAATGCAAGAAATTGCTCACGAATGAATTCTATGTTCCGTTTTTAAAGAAAATTGCGGCCAAGCCTTTGGTCATGAACGAAAGGCTTTTTGGACGCCTAGTTAGACTCAAGCTGTATTTGCTTTTGTCCATCTTGATGCAGGTCCGCAGAGGGTAGCGCTTTCGTGTTTTCTTCTTCTTCCTGCTGTTCTTTTTCTTGAACGAAGTTGCCTAATTGCAAACCAAGAATGGTGAACAAGAAAGCGGAACTGTTTCCGATAGAACCTGATAGCGTAAGGAACAGGATGCCTGATGCCACGATGATGAAGGCGTCGTCGCGTTCGCTAAATCGGTTGCGGTACCTGTAGAAGAGCCAGAGCATCCAGAACAGCAGCAGGTAATAGCTGATTAGTCCGACGAAGCCGCGGTCGATGAGTAACGTGAATACGACAGATTCAAGGCCGCCCATGTCCGTTCCGGAATTGTCTTCGACGCGCATTTGTCCGGCATCGTTTTCTTCGAACAGATTATGCGATGCGTATTTGTTGCCGTTACCCCAAATGGGTGATTTTTCAATAGTAAGGACAGAAAAAATAAGCTGTTGAGTTCTTAAGTCAATAGATGATCCCCGGCCTTGTCCGCCTTTGAAATTTTCAGCGACAACTCCAAGAATCGCAGTGAAAGAAATGATAATCAATCCGATGGTCGCGATTTTGATAAGAATGCTGAAACGGTCAGCTATATACAGGGCAACGCCTATCAAGGTGCAAAACAGGGCCGTTCGGGAACCGCACATGACTATGTTGATGGCAAGGAGTCCGAGAATCAGCAGTAACTTGGAAAACGGGATGATATCTTTCTTGATGTAAGGGAGGTAAAATAGGAACATGGTCATCAGGAATGTTCCGAAAGCGGTCGGGTGCTTTGTCGTAAAGCAGGTGCGGATTCGCCAGCTTTGACCAAGCGAAATATCTGAATTCAGGTTATACAGGCCATTGTAATGCGGAAACGCCGAATTGATAAACTTGTAGGGATAATTGGCGTTGAGTAACCCTTCGACAATGCCGAAAAAGCAACAGATGGCAATGAACGGATAAATGGCCTTGGCGAATTCGTGGATATCGTTGTTTTTGCCGACGATGTATGCCGCGATAAGGTAGCCGAATGTGTCGACGATATCGCGGACGCCGTAATACATGTCGATGGAAAGTAGTCCGCCATTAAAAAGGGCGGTGCAAGTGTAGCTTGCCACCGAAAGCCCCAGAGGGATTACCAATGGGTTCCTGAATACGCCACGAAAAAATTCTTCGCGGTTTTTCAGACATTCTATTGCGAGAAATGCGTAAAGAATAATGTGCTGGGGCGAAATAGATGGGTTCTTAACGAAAAGGCAGACGTTAGGAAACAAGAGCGTTCCCGCGAAAAAAGCCATAAACCTTTTTTGGGAATCTCCATAGTAGATGATTCCTAAGATTCCGAAAAAAAAGAGTAGGACGAGGATGCTCATGTTCGAGCCTATTTTTTCAGAACGTTCTTGATGTCCGTAGTGCTTACACCAGGCGTTCTAGGCAGATAGATGACGTCGCAATAATCTTTAAGAAAATCAAATTTGCCAGTCCAGTCGTCGCCCATGACAAAAAGGTCGCAGTGGTTTTCCTTGACATCGTTTATCTTTTGGTCCCAATTGTCTTCGCGGATGACTTTTGTGACACAGACAAGCGATTCAATGATTTCGGCACGTTCGGCAAACGGAATGACGCAGGTTTTACCCTTGATAGAATTGAATTCGTCCGAAGATACGGCGACATAGAGTTCATCGGCCAATGCTGCAATGCGCTTTAATAGACGGAGATGTCCTACGTGAAATAGGTCGAAAGTTCCGTAGGTTATCGCTCGCTTATACTTTTTCATATTTTGAAATATAGAAATTATTTAAGGTTGATTTGTCGCTGGTAATTCAAACACCATCATGATTGGCGAATGATCGGAGGGATAACGGAAGGATTCCCCGTCAAAATACACTTCGTTGAGGACTCCATAACGGTATACGGGGATTCGCGAGTCCACAAAAATGTGGTCGAGATCCCATTTGCTATCGCGAGTGGGGTCAAAGTGGTTAAAGCTTTTTTTTACGATATGAGTGAATTGGGCGACATCCTTTGCGTCTTTGATGCCGGGTATCGACATGAGTATTTCGTAGGGAACCGAGCCCTCGACGGAGTTAAAATCTCCGGAGATGATGTAAGGTGTGCTTTGGGCAATGGAGGGAATCCATTGGTATATGATTTTGGCGCCTTCGTTTTTGGCAACTTTTCCACGATGGTCAAAGTGCGTGTTGAATACAAAAAAGGTGGTGCTATCTTTTTGCAATTTGGCCCAAAGGCAGAATCGCTTATGCATTGAATCCCAACTTTTGCTTTTTTTCTCGGGTGTTAGGGATAAATAGAATTTGCCTTTGTCTAAAAGTTTAAACTTATCTTTCTTGATAAGAATAGGATTGTGTTCTGTAGAATCGATTTCAATGAAGATATAGTCTTTCAATAAGGGGGCTAGGTCATCGCGTTTTCCGGCAGTGCCTTCTTGCATGGCAACGATGTCGAAATCGTAGAATCGGATGACATTGGCGATTGGCTCGAACCTTTTTTTCCAGGCGTTCCCGTTTTTAACATCGTCATCGCTTTGCCACCGGATGTTCCATGAGGCGAAAGTAATCTTTTCCTGATTTTGAGCTAGGCAAATTCCTGTTCCTAGAAACAGGAGGCAGCCCCAAAGGAATGTGGAAAATGTTTTCATGAAAAAGTCCTAGTCGAAAGCCTTTTCAAGAATATTCATGATGTTCTGGGCGAATGAAATTCCGTTGGGCGGATTCAGTTGCTCCTTAATGAACTTTTGACGCACGTCGCGCTTGGAGTCAAAACCTGCTTTGCCCGCGACCATTTGCAAGAATTCGTCGATGCTGAAATCGCTTTGCGTGTAGTTGGCTTCCATCGAGGCTTTGCCGAAATTGCAGAGAATGTTGTTGCGTTCGTTGCCTATATAAAGGACGGGCTTGTCGACATAAAGGTATTCAACGGTGAACGAGCCGCAGTCATGGATGAGCGCGTCGGATGTCTTGAACAAGTCAATGTAGTCGTTATCGAACAGGAATGTATTCGGGGCTTCGTTCCATGCTGCAAAGTAAGCATCTGTGTGTGCTTTGCCCCATTCGGGGTGCCGGTAGAGGTGTTCCTTGAGGTGCGGGTGCGGCTTGAATGCAAACTGGAATTCCGTGTTCTTGCGGGCGCAATCAAGCATGGATTCTGCGTGGGCGAGGAACGTGCCGCAGTCGGCCAGGTCATCGCTCAGTATGGAATGGTGTACGCCCCATACGATTCGCTTGATTTTAGGATCCTTGATTTTCCAGGGGTTGCTTGCGGCGGGGGTGGCGAATTTGTCGGCGAGAGGGTAGCCTACGACTTCGACATTCTTGCCGCGGATAAGGGAATTCTGTTCGGCGTTCTTTTTGTGCAGCTCCGAAGGGTAGAACAGTTTCCAGGCCAGGTTGTGCACTTGGGCGTCGTAGGCCCACTTGTAGTTTGAAATGAAGAATGCGTAAGGAACGTAGCAAATGAGTTTGTCCAAGAAATTGTAGGCGCGAAGTTCCTCTGTAATGCTATTCTTGTAAGGTTGTGCGTAAAAGAGAATGTCGGGGTCGATTCCTTGGAGCGTTTCTATCACCGGGAATCCCTTTTCTCCAAAATACTTTGTCATTTTGTCGTGATGCATCTGCTGAATTTCAGGTGCGTCTAGAGGGCGCTTGGTCAGCAGTACGACCGGCTTGAAAAACGAGCTCTTTTGCATGAGCTCAAAAAGATTATCGTATTTCCAGAAAGAGACCGACATGGCCATAAAAATGACATTGACCTTCTGGTTCTGCTGGATTTTGGCGTGAATCTTAGCGATAGCCTTTTTTTCACGGCTTCTTTTGCCTGCTAAAAGTAGCCGGTCCTTGATGCGAAGTGTATTTTGCAGGTCCTTTAGGGGGCTTGGAATCAGACTGTACAATTTTTTTATGGAAAGCTTCATGGTAAGCGGCCTTTACCATTCAAGGTAAATTCTTGAAGTGGTTGTATAGATCTTTTTGTAGTGAGGCAACCGGAAGAAAAAGTTCTTTGTTTTTCGCGTGCGGGCGAGTCTGCGGGTGTAGTATTTTTTGACAGATTTCAGGAACTTTTTTTGCTCGCCCGTTAGATCCTTTACTCGTTCCTCTATGGCGATGCCCCAGAAGGGCCTGTCGTTCAAATGAGGAGCCTGACGATAATAAATGGGACCGATTTTTTTCCATTCTACGGGTTTGGATGCATTTTTCCCATGACGCCTATGGGCCGTGATGATTCGGTCGGTGTAGATAAGGCCGTCCAAGAATGGGACGAGAGCGACAAACCAAGCGTCGTGATATTTTGCTTTTTCTGGAATAGGTAGCGCCATTTTCAAAAAATCACGTTTAATCAGCATTGACGCACCTTGAAAACAATTACTGTTAAAGAAGACTCGGTAAGCGATATCTAGATTTTTTGAGTTGGGAATTGTCTCGAAGTAGTTTAAATCGTTTAAGTTCATTCCTAGCGATTCGCCGTCGCTTCCGATGATGTTTGCGTTTCCACAGGCAATGCTATGGTCCCCGAGAATGTTCAATAGAACTTCAAGGTGGTCTTTGGTCCAAATATCGTCTTGATCGGATAATGCAATAAGTTCTCCCGTGCAGAGAGTCATTGCTTTTTCAAAATTTTTCTTGTGACCTAAATTTATCTCGTTGCGGAATGGCTTTATTCGGGAATCTTTGCTTGCGTAATTTTGGATGATTTCCCAGCTTCCATCTGTTGAACAATCATCGCAGATGATAATTTCTATATCATGAATTGTTTGTTGGAGAATGGATTCCACCTGTAGGGGAATATACTTTGCCCCATTATATGTAGCCATTGCAATTGAAATCATATGCGAAAGTTCCTCAATAATGCGAAGGAAAAAATAGAATTTTATGAAGGCTGGGAAATGCCTACTTTTAAATAGAGCTATATTTGAACTGGAATTTAGACGTGGGAATAGCGGTTAATGGCGAATGCGTTCGGCTATCTTGCTGAAAATTCTGGCAATCCCTTTGCGGTCATTTTTATTCAATATAATCGCATAACCGATAATGAAACCGAATAAGCAACAGACGACAATACTTATTGCAAGAATCGGCCAACTGATATGTGAAATTTGGCTTTTTAAGATAAATAGCGGGACAACCAAGACGACGAATGCGATGCCGCTGCGCAGCATTCCTAAGTATAGGGCATTTGCCTTGATTTTAATGCATTTGGCGCCATAAATGGGCAGGAATATAAGTGCCTTAGACAGGCTGAAAAATGAGCCGGTTCCTGCAATCAAAAGCATGTGCGTCAGAGAGCTTTCGGAAATGTTAATCCCAATGACAACGGTTGCGAATGTAGCCGTGTAAATAACAAGGTTGAACAAGGCATTCGCTTTGAGCTTGTTTGTTAAGGGGAAAATGTTGTATATGGGCTGTAACGGCATGGCCAAGGGCAATTCAAGGCAACCGGCCGCGGTCAACAAGTACAACAATTTGGCGTCTTGAGAAGGTAGCCACAATTGATAAAACCAGTCGCAGAAAATAAAAATGAATGCAGTCGGAATAAAACTAATGAAACCAAAAATTCTAAGGGACTGCTCAATGCTTTTGTGTAATTCGTCAAAGTTGTTTTGGGCGTAAAGTTTTGTCCACGGTGGGGCGAATATGGAATTGATTCGTTCAAAAAGGGTGAGTGTCAGCGTCGGGATTCTTTTAATGATGGCCAGAATACCCATTTCGGTAGGGCCAATTAATAGGTTTGCAATTAGAAGGTCGAATCCGTGTTGCAATAGTCCGCTTAATCTAGATACAATGTTCCAGATGCCTGCGGAAAGCAACTCCTTAATTGCTTTGGTGTCAAAATATTTGAACCCGATGATAAGATCCGGTGTAAGTCTGCGCCGGAAATGAATGTTGGTTATGATAATGTAGATTGTGCTGATGACTGTTGCAAGGCCGATGTACCAGACTGCCGGGTCGAAAAAGTAAAAGATTCCTACGAGAAAAATGGCCTTGAGAGCGTTTGCAATAATGGTTCTTGACGAAGAAAGGTCTAGACGGTTGCGGATGAAGGTGCAGACGTTATAGACGTTGAATATGATGCTGATGAAAAAATTGAGGAATATGCATCCGAAAAGAACTTTCACATCGTATAGGTTGTCGGTAGGAATGTCAATGATGTGCTCTAGCTTGTAGAGTACGGCAATCCCTATGATGCTGATGAATGCGACGAGAATGATGTTAGAGTAAAATACGGAGCTGAAATATTTTCTGGCTTTTTCAATATCGTTTTGGTGAACGCTAATAGTTATAAATCGTCCTGCCATGGAATTCAGGGCAATGGTTGCGATTTGAGCGTAGCTTACAAAGTTGCTTGCGAGACCTACGAAACCATATGCGGCTGCACCCAAGCGGCTAACAATGTAGGGCGTTAGGAAAAAGGTAATTCCTATACTTACAAGGAATGAAAATATCTGAGCGATGCCGTTGATTGCAAATTTCTTTTTGGATTCCATTGCCAGCAAAAATAGCATTTTTTTATATTTAGATTAAAGGGTATGCGTAATTATGATAAAGCTAGTCGAAGTTATAGATGAATTGGAAATGGGTGGTGCTCAGCATGTATTGCATGAGATTATCACCCATTTGGATAAGGAAAAATTCGACATAACGATTATTTGCTTTAAAAAAGCCCGCCCCTTTGCGTCTATGTTGGAACAGGAAGTTCTGGCGAAAGGGTTCAAAGTGATTTATTTGAAGCCGAAAAAGCGTCGCTATAAATATTTGCAATTGATGTGGGAACTGACTAAAATCAGACCAGATGTCATTCATGCTCATCAGACCGGAATTGTGGCGACTTATTGGGGCTTTTTGGCCCGTATTAAAACGATTATCACGATTCATACCAAACCCGCCCGCTCGTTCATTTTTAGAAATTCAAGGCGCGCTTATAAATTTGGGTTAAAGACGAAGTCCATTATAACGGTCGCCATTTCTGCATTCAATAAAAAATTATGTCAGGAATATTGGAATATTCCAGAGAAAGAGGTTTGTTTCGTAAACAATGGTGTCAATATAGACGGTTGTGTTCCGGAATCTCATGATTGCTTTTCTTTTATCAATGTGGGCCGCCAAGATGAAAACAAAAATCAGATTTTAATCATCAAGGCGTTCAATCGTTTTTTGAAAGAAGTTTCTTCTGATGTTCAACTTTATTTGGTCGGCGACGGTGAATGCAATGAGCAATTGCA
>Ga0256406_1007404_pt1 | contig 10433 bp, 10 predicted proteins | sample RumenRJG_03DNA_FD_185986 | JGI IMG/M metagenome (GOLD analysis project Ga0256406, IMG submission 185986) | Bovine rumen microbial communities from Lethbridge, Alberta, Canada - RJG_03 | ecosystem: Host-associated > Mammals > Digestive system > Stomach > Rumen | place: Canada: Alberta | collected...
CAACGACCGCTTCAACGGCATGCAGGTCGTCAACGGCAAGATCACCCTCCCCGACCGGCCGGGGATAGGCATCCTCCCCATTCACCCATAAACCCCATAAACCCCATAAACCCCATAAACCCCATAAACCCCATAAACCCCATAAGACCCATAAGACCCATGCGCCCCATAAAACCTATCCTCCTCTTCCTCTCCGCGCTCCCCCTCCCCCTCCTCGCCCAGTCCCGCCTTGCCCTCGACTTCAACAAGACGCACGACGAGGTGAAGGCCTACATCCAGCGCTACATCCCCGACGTCACCGACGCCCAGATGAGTCACTGGGAGCAGACGAAGGCACTTGAAACCTGCTACATCGACGGACAGAAATGGTATTTCCACAATGCCGCGCCCAACCTCTTCCGCATCGACCCGCAGTGCCGCGCCATCAAACAACAGAAAGACGGCAACCATCCGAGCGCCAGCATGGAAGACGAGCGCACCGACATCCCCGCCATCATGAAGGCCGCGCCCAAGAGTCCCTACCGCCTCGGACCGGCCCACCGCATGCGCGTCACCTACACCCTCACCGTGCACCCCGACGCCGTTCCCGCAGGCGAGACGCTACGTTGCTGGCTGCCCTTCCCGCGCAACGACATCCGCCGCCAGACCGGCGTCCGCCTCCTCTCGACCAGCGAGGACCATTACATCCAGTCGCCGTCCGCCTACGACCACTCCACCATCTACATGGAGCGCAAAGCCGAGGCCGGCAAACCCACCGTGTTCAGCGAGACGTTCGAATTCACCACTCACGGCGCCTGGTTCGGCCTTACGCCCGACATGGTGAAGCCTTACGACACCACCACCGCGCGCTACCGTAAATACACCGCCAACCGCCGCGAGCACATCATCGTCACACCGCGCATCCAGCACCTCGCCGACAGCATCACCCGCGGCATCACCAACCCGCTGCTGCAGGCCCGCGCGCTCTACACCTACGTCGACGAACACTTCCCCTGGGCCTCGGCGCGCGAGTACAGCACCATCCCCAACATCCCCGAGTACGTGCTCGACAATGGCCACGGCGACTGCGGTCAGGTGACACTGCTCTTCCTCACGCTCTGCCGCGCCAAGGGCATACCCGGCCACTTCGAGAGCGGCTTCATGGTGCATCCCCACGAGACCAACCTCCACGACTGGTGCGAGATCTACTTCGAGGGCGTGGGCTGGGTACCCGTCGACCAGTCGTTCGGCCGCGTGCCCTGGGCCAAGGACGACACCACCCGTTATTTCTACCTCGGTGGCATCGACTCCTACCGCCTCGTCGTCAACAGCGACTACGGCATGCCCCTCTACCCCGCCAAGCGCTATCCCCGCTCCGAAACCGTCGATTTCCAGCGCGGCGAAGTCGAATGGCAGGGCGGCAACCTCTATTTCAATCAATGGTCGTGGAACATTAAGGTGGAATACCTATGATTCGTCAAGCACCAAGACTTCATAAAAAGATCAGACCCTTGATGATACGCCATAAACTTGTTTTACTCCTTTCATTGTTACCTTTCTTGTGTCTCGGCGCACCCGATAATGTCCGTGGTGATGTACGCCACCGGTGACAGTGTAGTGGCCGGCCTAGTGCCGGCCACCAGCCGCCGGTGTTGCGGGCGTGTCTTCATCTGCGAGATCAGCGTAAGCGCATCCGCCTTTTTTAGCTCATATGGATTTCACACAGACAGCTCAGGTGCTGCATCCCCAAAATCGGCGTAATCGGCGTGAGAAATAAGTTGCGACAGCAACCCATGTAGAGTTGGCCCGGTACAGACGCATCCACAGGGTTTATCGGGTGCGCCTAAAAAAAGCCCCCCTTGCAACTGCAAGGAGGGCTTCGCTGTCTGAGCCTCTTGTCGGATTCGAACCAACGACCCCGAGATTACAAATCACGTGCTCTGGCCAACTGAGCTAAAGAGGCAGGTGGGCAAGCGATTCTTATCGCGTCGCTACAACCAAGTACCCTTGCTACGTTCCCGTCCTGGGGGATTCCGAGGGAGCTGACCGTAAGAGACTTGCCCATGTAAAAAGACGCAACGGCGGGGCTCCAACAGGCACCCGACGGCCGAAATGCGAGTGCAAAGGTAACACAAAAAATGATAACCGGCTAACTTTACCGCCAAAAAGCCGCCGCTTTAACATAATTTTTGAAAGCGCCCCAACACCTTACCCCTTAAAATGCGTACCTTTGCAACATCATATGATAAACGTATTAGCACTTATTCAAGTCAGAGCCTTTGCCCGGCAAGACGGCTTCTTCCTGTTCCTCGTCTGGGCGGCGAGTTTTCTGGCCGTCGTCAACGCACCCACCTCGTCGTGGGGCTCGCTTCTGGCCCTGTCCACGCCGTTCTTCGTGGGCTGGCGTCTCGTGAGTTTCCGCAACTACGCCCTCGACGGCGTCATCTCCTTCCGACGCGCACTGGTCTATACGTTCTACACCTTTTTCTATGCATCACTGCTCTTCGCCGTGGCGCAGTTCATTTATTTCCGCTTCTTCGACGGCGGACAGCTCATCGCCTCAGTCAAAGGCGCCATCGATCAGCTCGCGCCCGCCTATGAGGCCAGCGGCATCTCGGTCAGCCAACTACAGCAGTCGATTGGCGCCATCGCCTCGCTCACGCCCATCGAATTGTCGTTTATCTTCATGATGCAGAACTTCTTCTTCGGCATCATCCTCTCCTTCCCCATCGCTGCCGTATGCCAGCGTTCTAAACCGAATAATTACTTGAGATAATGGATATATCTGTAGTCATCCCTCTTTTCAATGAGGCCGAGTCGCTGCCCGAGCTGCACGCCTGGATACAACGCGTCATGCAGGCCAACAAGTTCTCTTATGAGATTATCTTCGTCAACGACGGCTCCACCGACAACAGCTGGAACGTCATCTGCCAGCTCAAGCAGAAAGACCCCAACGTCAAAGCCATCAAGTTCCGCCGCAACTACGGTAAGAGCCCCGCGCTCTACTGCGGCTTCAAGCGCGCTCAGGGCGACGTCGTCATCACCATGGACGCCGACCTGCAGGACTCGCCCGACGAAATACCCGAGCTCTACCGCATGATTACCGAGGACCACTTCGACCTCGTCTCCGGCTATAAGAAGAAACGCTACGACCCCCTGTCGAAGACCATCCCCACGAAGCTCTTCAACGCCACAGCGCGCTGGATCAGCGGCGTGCACAACCTCCACGACTTCAACTGCGGACTCAAGGCCTACCGCCGCGACGTGGTGAAGAACATCGAGGTATACGGCGAGATGCACCGCTACATCCCCTATCTGGCCAAAAACGCCGGCTTCGACCGCATCGGCGAGAAGGTGGTGCACCATCAGGCACGCAAATACGGCCACTCGAAGTTCGGCATCAACCGCTTCTTCAACGGCTACCTCGACCTGCTCACGCTCTGGTTCCTCACCAACTTCGGCAAGAAGCCCATGCACGTCTTCGGCTTCATCGGCAGCCTCATCTTCCTCGTCGGCTTCATCGCCCTGTGCTGCCTCATCATCGAGAAGCTCATCTGCCTGCACAACGGCATCTATGGCGACCTTATCGCCAACCACGCCTCGTTCTACATCGCGCTGACAGCCATCGTCCTCGGCCCTCAGTTCTTCCTCGCCGGTTTCCTCGGCGACCTCATCAGCCGCCAGGACCCGCAGCGCAACAACTATCAGATTGAGGAGGAGTTATGAGCCATCCGTCAGTCTCCACCCTGCGTCTGGCCTTCGGCGTGATGCTCGCCGCCCTGCTCATGGCGGCCTGCTCCACGGTCGACTGTCCGCTTAACAACACGGTCTACGCCCAATACGTGTTGCGCGGACCGGTGACCACGCTGCCCGACACGCTCACCATCACCACACGGCGCGTCACCGACGGGCTCGACACGGTGCTCATCAACCAGCAGGTCAACACCGACTCCTTCTCGCTCCCCATGAGCTACGGCCAGAACGAGGACATCCTCTACTTCCGCACCAACCACCTCCGCGACACCGTCTGGGTGAAGAAGACCAATGAGCCGCACTTCGAATCGACCGACTGCGGCCTCAACTATTTCCACACCATCACGGGCATACGTTTCACGCGCCATGCCCTCGACTCCATCGTCATCAACCATCAACAGGTCAACTATGATGCCTCGCAAAAGCATTTCCTCGTTTATTTCAAGGAGTATCGTCTGTAGCCTGTTGCTTCTCGCGGCAACAGTGGTCTGCGCGCAGCGGTCGCCCCACCGCACCCCGAAAGAGGAACAGGAGCGCCTGCGGATGAAGCAGATCGACGACTCCATACCCCTCTTCCGAGGCGTACAGGTCAAGACCGACCTCGTAGGACTCGTGCAGAAAGCCGTCTCGTCGTACGGACAATACGAGGTCGGCGTGCGCGTCAACCTCAAGGACAAGTACTTCCCCGTCATCGAGCTCGGCTACGGCAAAGCCGACGACACCAACGACGTCACCCAAACCACCTACAAGACGTCGGCGCCCTACGGACGCATCGGCATCGACTTCAACATCCTTAAGAACAAACACGACATTTACCGACTCTACGCCGGCGTGCGCTACGCCTACACGAGCTTTAAGTTCGACGTCGACCACGCGCCGCTCATCGACCCCGTGTGGGGCGGCGAGACGCCGTTCATCGCCCACGACGTCAAGGCCAACTACCATTGGGCCGAGATTGGCGCCGGACTCGACGCCAAGATCTACGGACCCCTCCACCTCGGCTGGTCGATACGCTACAAGCGGCGCATCGCCCACGACGACGGCTCGGTGGGCAACGTGTGGTATGTGCCCGGCTACGGCAAGCAGGGCGGATCACGCATCTGGGGCACGTTCGACCTCATGTTTGAATTATAACCATTTAGCGCCATGACCGACAACAAAACGAAAAAACCCAAGCGCCTGGCACTTAAGATATTGTTCCTCATCGTGCTGGCCGTGGCCAGCGTCATCATCATCGCACGACAGAAGAACACGCCCTACCAGCGCAACACAGGCTTCATCTTCGGCACCATCTACAACGTCAGCTACCAGAGCAGCCACGACCTCCAGCCCGAGATTGAGGCCGAGCTCAAGCGCGTCGACGCCTCGCTGTCGCCGTTCAACAAGCAGAGCATCATCACCGCCGTCAACAACAACCGACCCGTGAAGCTCGACGACCGCTTCATCGAGGTGTTCACCCTCGCCGAGAAGATATCCAAGGAGACCAACGGCGCCTTCGACATCACCGTCGCCCCGCTGGTCAACGAGTGGGGCTTCGGCTTCAAGACCGGCGTGGCGCCCACCCGCCACGTCATCGACTCGCTGCGCGCCATCGTCGGCTACCAGAAGGTGCGGCTCCAGGATGGCGTCATCCGTAAGGCCGACCCGCGCATCATGCTCGACTGCTCGGCCATCGCCAAGGGCTACGGATCCGACTGCGTCGCACGGTTGCTGCGCAAGCACGGCATCGACAACTTCATGGTCGAAATTGGCGGTGAGGTGGTCACCTCGGGCATCAACCCCGACCGCATGCCCTGGCGCATCGGCGTCACCAAACCCGTCGACGACTCCACGGCCATAGACCAGGAGCTGCAGACGGTGCTCAACGTCACCGACAAAGCCATGGCCACCAGCGGCAACTACCGCAATTTCTACTACAAAGGCGGACGTAAATACGCCCACACCATCGACCCCAAGACGGGCTACCCCATTCAGCATAACATCCTCTCGGCCACCGTCCTCGCCGACGACTGCGCCACGGCCGACGCCTACGCCACGTCGTTCATGGTCTTAGGCCTCGACGGCGCCCGCCGCATCCTCAAGCGCCATCCCGAGCTGATGGCTTATCTCATCTATTCCGACGCCAAGGGCAACAACAAGGTGTGGTTCTCGCCGTCGCTGAAGGATAAAATCGTAAAGTAGACGCCCGTGGAAAGCAAGGACTTCTATGATAAACTGTTTCGCATCCCCCTCTTCACCGGCATGAGCGATGACGAGCTGGAGCGCGTGATGAGTCACACCTGCTTCGACTACCAGAAGGTGCGCGAGGGGGAGGTCATCGCCCGTCAGGGTGAGCGCTGCGGCCAGCTCTTCCTGCTCATCGACGGTACCATCGAGCAATGCGCCGAGAGCGAGGGCCGCCAGTATGCCGTCACCGAGTGGGTCAACGGTCCTACCATCCTCGAGCAGTCGTGCGTCTTCGGCGTAGCACAGCGCTTCGCCCACACCCTGCGCGCCACGACATCGGTCAACCTCATCACCCTCGAGAAGACCGAACTGCTTAAGCTCGCCTCCGACTCGCTCATCTTCCGCCTCAACATCATCAACCTCCTCGCCACAGCCCTGCAGAAGCATGAGCTGCGTCTCTGGGCCCATAGTCCGGCGTCGCTCACCGACCGCCTCGCCCGCTTCTTCCTCAACCACGTCGCTGTGCCCTACGGCCACAAGCTCTTCCACATCAAGATGAACGACCTCGCCCTCCTGCTCAACGACAGCCGCCTCGACATCTCCCGCGCCCTCAACGCCATGCAGTCCCGCGACCTCCTCACCCTCTCCCGCGGCAAGATTGACATCCCCCACATCGAGGCGCTGAGATAAGGGCGCTTATTCTCCCGTTACTACTCTTTTTTTGATGTACGTTTAGAGGACGGGCCTGCAAGTAACTGTTCTGCCATTTATATTCTCAACATTTTATTGGTTTTCCGTTTCTGCGCACCTTAGTTCGTCTCCTACCCACTTCGTGGGATATTGAGAAAATTGAAGAATATAAAGAGCCAAGATATTTTCTCAATATTCTCGAATATTCTGTATATCCCACGAAGTGGGTAGGAGCAAGAAAAGCCCCCGGGAACAAGACACAGAATATAAAGAAATAAATGGCTGACAGGTGTTTGCGTGTTTGTCTCTTAAACCCACCCAAAAAGACTGAGCAGTTATATTCTCTCACATTAAGTGTTAAATACTGTGATAACGGATACCAATATGGATTATATTCGTTATCTTTGCAAAAACGGCAATGAAGTATGGAAATAATATCTGCAAGAGAATTTAGAGCCAACCAGAGCAAATATCTGGGAATGGCCAGTAGAGGTGAGGAAGTAATCCTAAAGTCAAGAGGCCTTGGGAGTTTCCGACTTACCCCAGTTACCCAACAGGATATGGTTACAAACAAGGAAGACCTTACTAAGCGCATAGGCATGGCCCTACAGGAAGTAAAACTGATGAGAGAAGGGAAAATCAAGGAACCCTCAATGGATGAGCTTCTCAATGAGCTTTAAAGTCATACCCACGCCGACATTCGCGAAGAGCCTCAAGGTATTGGCAAAGCGCCATAAGTCAATGAAAAAAGACATTGAGAATTTTGTGGCCTCTTTGGAAAAAGACCCCATGCAGGGAGTGGAACTCACTCCCGGCATAAGAAAAATTCGTCTTGCCATTAAGTCGAAAGGCGGCGGCAAGTCTGGCGGAGCAAGAGTAATAACCTGCAATGTCTTTGCAACAGAAGAAGACTGTAAGATTTATCTTCTGGAAATTTATGATAAGTCGGACTATTCAACCGTCAAGGTCGAAGTCTTGAAAGACATGGTAAAAGACTTAGGCATATCCCTTTAAGTTAAAGTTTCCTTATTTCCAACACATTGCCCATCTTTTTGCTAACTTTGCAATATAATCAGTAAAGAGAAAGCAACACGCATGACAGAGAGGAAAAACCCTTTCATGGAGCCCTATGGTACGCCCCATAACACCGTACCCTTTGATAAGATACAGTTCAGCGACTTCGAGCCCGCCTTCATGGAGGGCATACGCCGCGACGACGAGATCACGGCTAAGATCATCAACAACCCCGACGAACCCACGTTCGAGAACACCATCGCCGTAGTCGATGAGAGCCACGGCCCTCACTACTACGACCTCCTCGACCGCGTCTCCACCGTCTTCTCATGCCTCATGAGCGCCGACACCACGCCCGAGATGGAGGCTCTCGCCCAGAAGCTCAGCCCCATCCTCACCAAGCACGAGAACGACGTCATCCTCAACCCGAAGCTCTTCGCCCGCGTAAAGGCCGTCTACGACCATCACCGCGACCTCACCCCCGAGGAACAGATGCTCCTCGACAAGGAATACGACGCCTTCGTACGCAGCGGCGCACTGCTCGACGACGACGGCAAGGCCCAACTGCGCAAGCTCACCGAGGACGCCTCGATGCTCTCGCTGCAGTTCTCGCAGAACCTGTTGAAGGAGAACAAGGCCTACACCCTCCACCTCACCGACCGCGCCCAGCTCAGCGGACTGCCCGAGACGGCCATCGATGCCGCAGCGCAAGCCGCCAAGGAGCGCAACCTCGACGGATGGGTGTTCACCCTCGACTACCCCAGCTACTCCCCCTTCCTCATCTACTCCGACCACCGCGACCTGCGGCGCCAGCTTTATATGGCCCGCAACACCGAGTGCACCCACGACAACGATGCCAACAACATCGACATCTGCCGCCGCATCATCAACGTTCGCCGCGAGATGGCCCAGCTCCTCGGCTACGACACCTTCGCCGACTATGTGCTCAAGCACCGCATGGCCTCCAACGTGACCAACGTCTATAAGCTCCTCAACGACCTCATCAAGGCCTACAAGCCCACCGCCGTCAAGGAACTCGACGCCGTGCGCGACGAGGCCCGCAAAGCCGAGGGCCCGGACTTCACCCTCGAGCCGTGGGACTTCTCGTTCTATTCCCATAAGCTGCAGATGGAGCGCTACGACCTCGACTCCGAGATGCTCCGCCCCTATTTCCAGCTCGACAACGTCATACGCGGCGTCTTCGGCCTCGCCACGCGCCTCTACGGCATCACGTTCAAGGAGAACAAAGACATCCCCGTCTACCACCCCGACGTCAAGGCCTACGAGGTCTTCGATGAGGACGGCTCCTACCTCGCCGTGCTTTATGCCGACTTCTACCCGCGCCAGGGCAAGCAGGGCGGCGCGTGGATGACCTCATTCCAGGAGCAGTACATCAACCCCCACGGCGAGAACATCCGGCCGCACGTCAGCGTCGTGACCAACTTCACCAAGCCCACGGCCACCAAGCCCGCGCTGCTCACCCTCGGTGAGGTCGAGACATTCCTCCACGAGTTCGGCCACGCCCTCCACGGCATCTTCGCCAACACGCGCTTCGCCAGCCTCTCAGGCACCAATGTCTGGTGGGACTTCGTCGAGATGCCCTCGCAGTTCATGGAGAACTACGCCGTCGAGCGCGACTTCCTCCGCACTTTCGCCTTCCACTATAAGACGGGCGAGCCCATTCCCGATGAGCTCATCGACCGCATCACGCGCAGCCGCAACTTCAACGTTGCCTACGCCTGCCTGCGGCAGGTGAGCTTCGGTCTGCTCGACATGGCTTACTACACCCAGCGCCAGCCGTTCACCGGCGACCTGGTGAAGTTTGAGAAGCAGGCCTGGAAAGATGCCATCATCATGCCGCAGCTCCCCGACACCTGTATGACCGTACAGTTCTCCCACATCATGGCGGGCGGCTATGCGGCCGGCTACTACAGCTATAAGTGGGCCGAAGTGCTCGAGGCCGACGCCTTCAGCGTATTCAAGCACAACGGCATCTTCGACCGCGCCACGGCCCGCCGCTTCCGCGACTGCATCCTCTCCAAGGGCGGCACCGAGCACCCCATGACCCTCTATAAGCGCTTCCGCGGTCAAGAGCCCACCATCGACGCCCTCCTCGAGCGCAATGGCATCAAGCCGACGCACAATACCTCACAGTAGCAGTCCCTTCCGTTGTGTGCCGCGCCTTTCCAAGGCGCGGAAACCCATACCACCCATACACCCCATAAACCCCATCGCTCATGCAAGAAGAAAACCCAAAACAAGCCACCCTCGACCAGCGCTACCTCCGTATGGCGCGCATCTGGGCCGAGAACTCCTACTGCCGGCGTCGTAAGGTCGGCGCCCTCGTCGTCAAAGAGAAGATGATCATCAGCGACGGCTACAACGGTACCCCCAGCGGCTTCGAGAACGTCTGCGAGGACGACAACAACGTCACCAAGCCCTACGTTCTCCACGCCGAGGCCAACGCCATCACCAAGCTCGCCCGCAGCAGCAACAACAGCGACGGTGCCACGCTCTATGTCACCTCCTCGCCCTGCATCGAGTGCTCCAAGCTCATCATCCAGGCCGGCATCAAGCGCGTCGTCTACGACGAGCAGTACCGCCTCGACGACGGCATCCAGCTCCTCCGCCGCGCCGGCATCGAGGTCGTCCACATGCCCATCGAAGGCAGCCACATGCCCATCGAAGGCAGCCACATGCCCATCGAAGGCAGCCACATGCCCATCGAAGGCAGCCACATGCCCATCGATGAAGATAAAGATAAGCAAAAGCAAGGGTAGCCCCTCTCCCCTTTAGTTTCTATAGCTTCTATAGCATCTATAGCTTCTATA
>Ga0256406_1007405_pt1 | contig 10428 bp, 8 predicted proteins | sample RumenRJG_03DNA_FD_185986 | JGI IMG/M metagenome (GOLD analysis project Ga0256406, IMG submission 185986) | Bovine rumen microbial communities from Lethbridge, Alberta, Canada - RJG_03 | ecosystem: Host-associated > Mammals > Digestive system > Stomach > Rumen | place: Canada: Alberta | collected...
TCCCGCACTTCTTCACGCGCATCAAGCAGCACGGGGCGCTTCTGGCCAAGGGCAGGCTCCTTGGCACGCAGTTTGACGAGCTCTTCAAGGACGGCCTCTATTTTGAGATAGGAAAGAAGGCCGTGGCCCAGGCAAGGCGCATCGAAGAGCGCCTTGAGAAGCGCGGGATCCCCCTGCTCTTCAAGTCGCCGACCAACCAGGTGTTCTTCATCATAAGCCGCCAAAAGATGGAGGAGCTCGGGCGCAAGGTGGCGTATTCGTTCTGGGAGTGGCGCGGAAACGACGCCGTGGTGCGCCTCTCCACGAGCTGGGCCACCCGCGACGAGGACGTAGAGGCGCTGCTAAAGCTCCTGTAGGCTCAACACAAGCCTGCAAAAGGGCGGCCCTGCCCGTGATGCTATGATCGGCAGGCAGGGCCGCTTCCCTGCGGATTTCTGGAGGCTTCAATGCTCAAACGCGGAATACTCTACATCGCGACCATGCTCGGCGTGATGATCGTCATCGGCATAGTCGTCAACATCATCTGCGCCTTCTTCGGGATCTACATCACCAGGCAGGGCCTCGGGACGATCCTCGCCGTGTCGCTCTTCCTGGGCTTCTTCGGATCGGTCATAAGCCTTTTGATGTCAAAGTCCATCGTAAAGGCGACGATGCATGTACAGACCATCTCCACGCCGCGCAGCGAGGAGGAGTCCTGGCTCCTCAGGGAGGTCGAGCTCATCGCCAAGCGCAAGGGCATCGCGATGCCCGAGGTCGGGATCTACCCCTCGAGCGAGATGAACGCGTTCGCCACTGGCTGGAACCGCGACGCGGCGCTGGTCGCCGTGAGCTCCGGGATCCTCTCTGGCATGAGCCGCGACTCGCTCTCGGCGGTATTAGGCCATGAGCTCTCGCACGTGCAGAACGGCGACATGGTGACGATGTGCTTAGTCCAAGGCATCGTCAACACCTTCGTCTACGCGCTCTCCTACATCATCGCAGGCGCCGCGGCGGGCTTCCTGGGTTCGCGCGACCGCGACGACCGCGGATCGCCCTTCATCTACTACATGGTCCAGAACCTGCTCCAGGTGCTCTTCGGGTTCCTGGGCACGCTGGTGGTGCTCTGGTTCTCGCGCCACCGCGAGTACGCGGCCGACGCGGGATCGGCCGAGGTCTTAGGCAAGGACCGCATGATCAACGCCCTGCTCGAGCTTGGCAACCAGAAGGTCGACCAGAAGAAGAGCGCCTCGATCGCCGCGCTGTGCATAGTCTCAGGCGGCAATCCCTCCGAGCTCTTCATGACCCACCCGACCATAGAAAACCGCGTCGCGGCGCTGCGCAAGCTCCCTTATTGAGATGAAGCGCAAAACCGTCCTGAAGGCCGCCGCAGCGGCCTTCCTGATCCTGATTGCCGCAGCGCTCGCCTTCGTGCTCGCGGTGCTCTTCGCATCGCCAAAGCCTGATCCGCATGCCCAGGCCGGAGGATGGGAGGAGCACGCCGCAGAGCTGCGCCCCGGGGATCTCGTGTTCCGCATGGGCACGGTCACCGACAGCCGCGTCATCGCCAAGGTGAGCGGCTCGTCCTACTCGCACGTGGGGATGGTGATCGAGATCTGGCCTGAGATCCTCGTGGCCCACGCCACGACCTCGGATCATGACTACGATCGCGACGAGGCCTCCATCACCACGCTCAAGGACTTCTGGTCGAAGGCCCTGGCAAGCGCCGGGGCGGCCGGGCGCGTAAGCGGCCTTGGCGACGAGCAGGTAAAGAAGGTGATCTCAAGGCTCATCTCCGACAAGGGCCGGCCCTTCGTGCTCGCCCCGCGCAACGAGAAGCACTTTTACTGCTCGACCATGCTCTACGAAGCGATCCGCGAGGCCGATCCTTCGTTCGATCTCTCCTGGAAGAACCTCTCCTACCCGGGCTTTTCAGGCGAGTACCTCTTTCCTCAGAGCTTCATAGCGTCGCCGCGGGTGCATCTGCTCTTCGCCTTCACGCGCAAGGACGGCTGAGCACCATTTGCGTGCGTTTTTTCACGTTTTGAGCGCAATTTTGCCCGGATGTTCCATCAAAGGGAGCAAAAGCGCTAATATTCATCCAACGATTGATTCGAGGCGTTTGCAATGAAGGTTTTCTCCTTAGGTTCATGGTGGTGGCTTCCTGCTTGACTGCGGGCGGCTAGTCCATGCTATTTGCAATTGCCAGAAAAACCCGCGGATGACGCGGGTTTTTCCGTTTTAGGACTCCTGGGATTGGGAAGTTTTTATGAAAGCCATAAGCTTTGAAACAAAATACCTGAAGGACGCGCACCTCTTCTACCGCCGCCACTGCCACCACGACCACACGCTGCTGCTCGAGTCGGCCGAGATTGTGGAGAAGACCGGCGTCAACAGCCTCATCGGCGTGCGCTGCGCCGTAGTGGTCAAGTGCGACGACCTCAAGGTCACCGCGACGGCGCTCTCAAAGAACGGAGCGCACCTCTTGGAGAAGGCCGCCAAGAAGCTCGGCGCCAAGCTCGAGGGCGACTCCTTCACCATCGCCTACTCCCGTCCGGGCAAGGGGCTTGACGAGGACAGCCGCCTCAAGGCCCCGGGGCCGTTGGACGTCATGCGCGAGATCCGCAAGTGCACCGCCAAGTGCGAGGGGATCTTCATCGGCGGCAACATCAGCTTCGACTTCATCAACAACTTCGAGTACATCGGCGACGTGCCCAAGGGGGAGAACCCCTGCTCGGACTACACCTTCTACGTCTTCGACGCAGCGGTGAGGGTCAACCACATCGACAAGACCACCAGGGTCTACGCGTTCGCCTTCGGCGCCGACACCTACGAGGAGACCGCGCTGTTCGCGCTGAGACTGCGCGACCAGATAGACGAGTTTGACGAGCAGGACACCCTCAAGCTCGACTTCAACGTCGATGTCACCGTCGATCCGGACCTTGACGACGAGAAGTTCGGCGGCATCGTCCAGAAGATCAAGGAGCACATCATCTGCGGCGACGCCTTCCAGATCGTGCCGTCGCGCACCTTCCGCGAGGACTGCCCTGATCCCTTCCTGGCCTACTCCTACTTAAAGAAGCTCAACCCCTCCCCCTACATGTACTACATGAAGGATCCGCTCTTCACGATCTTCGGGGCGTCGCCGGAGTTCGCGGTGCGCTACAACGCCAAGACCGATGAGGTGCGCATCAGCCCGATCGCCGGCACCCGCGCCCGCGGGCTGCGCAAGGACGGCACGCTCGACCGCGAGCTCGACTCGCGCATCGAGCTGGAGCTGCGCACCGACCACAAGGAGATCGCCGAGCATCTGATGCTCGTTGACCTTGCCCGCAACGATCTGGCGCGCATCGCCAAGCCCGGCACGCGCTATGTGGACAACCTGCTGCACGTGGACCGCTACCAGTCGGTCATGCACCTGGTCTCCGACGTCCACGCCCAGCTGAAACCGGGCCTCGACGCCTTCCACGCCTACCAGGCCTGCATGAACATGGGCACGCTCTCCGGAGCCCCCAAGATCATGGCCCACGAGCTCATCTACCGCTACGAGGGCAAGAAGCGCGGCTCCTACGGCGGCGTCATCGCGAGGATCGCAAACGACGGCACCTTCGACTCCTGCATCACCATCCGCTCGGCCTTCGTCAAGGGCGGCCGCGCCTACGTGCAGGCAGGCTGCGGCGTCGTCTACGACTCGGACGTCAAGAGCGAGTGCCAGGAGACCGTGAACAAGGCCCGCTCGGTGCTCATCGCACTGGCCATGGCGCTCAAGGATCTCAGGAAACACCACCGCGAGGACTGATTCAAATGAAACGCAACATCATCTTCATCGACAACTTCGACTCGTTTTCATACAACCTCGTGGACGAGTTCCGCGTTCTGGGCTGCGGCGTCACCGTCTACCGCAACGACACCGATCCCTCGAAGATCATGGAGCTCCTAAAGGAGGCCTCCTCTGAAAAGGGCGGCGCGGTGCTGGTGCTCTCCCCCGGCCCCTCGACCCCCGACGATGCCAACAACCTCATCCCGATCATCAAGGCCGCGCTCGGCAAGTACCCGATGCTCGGGATCTGCCTTGGACACCAGGCCATCGGCCAGGTGCTCGGCGGCAAGGTGGTGCGCGCAGGGGAGATAGTGCACGGCAAGAGCTCTGACATCGAGCACGACGGCAGCTATGCCTTCAAGGGCATGCCAAACCCGCTCAAGGCCGCGCGCTACCACTCGCTGGTGGTCGAGAACCTGCCTTCCAACGTCCACGTCTGCGCCAGGTGCAACGGCATGGTGATGGCATACTGCGAGCCCAAGCTTCGCGTGATGGGCTTCCAGTTCCACCCCGAGTCGGTCATGACCGCCTATGGGCGCAAGCTGCTTGCAAACGCTCTTGAGGTGCTGGGCGGAAATGAATGCGGCTAGCAGGCCGTGCCATGGAATGATCATGGTGCGCTTTGGCGCGGCGGATGCACACTTTGGGTGCATTTTTCATGGAGCGTGAAAAAACCCGCGCAAAAGCGCTACAGTACAGTCATCGAATTTGAACGAAATAGGATTTTTAGATGAACTATTCAGTGTTTGCTTCCTGGTGGCCCTGCGCATTCGTGCGGGGTTGACAGGCTGTTGCCTGAATAGTTTTGAAACTTGAAAGCCCGCACGAAGATGCGGGCTTTTTCGTTCCCTGGGAAAGGATTTTTTAAACAATACGGAGCAGTCAGAAAAATGAACGCCACTCTTGAGAAACTCTACAAGGGACAGGACCTCACCACCGAGGAGACCTCCTCGTTCTTCAAGGACATCTTCGCAGGCAAGGTCGACCCGGTCGTCCTAAGCTCGTTCCTCACCGCCCTTAAGATGAACGGATACACCGCCGAGGAGATTGGCGGCGCCGCCTCGGCGATGATCGCAGCGGCCAAGCCCTTCGAGCGCGACCGCAGCATCGACGTCGGCGAGATCGTCGGCACCGGCGGCGACTGCATGAGAACCATCAACATCTCAACCATGGCCGCCATCGTCTGCGCCACCTTGGGACTGCACATTGCAAAGCACGGCAACACCGCCGTCTCCTCGAAGTCCGGCGCCTCGGACGTGCTCGCGGCACTGGGCTACGACATCCGCTGCGACGAGGATCTCACCCGCAAAAACCTCGAGCAGAACGGATTCGCGTTCTTCTTCGCGCAGGTCTACCACAGCGGCATGCGCTTTGCCGGCCCCGTGCGCAAGGCCCTGGGCACCAGCACCATCTTCAACATCCTGGGACCCCTCACGAACCCCGCCCGCGTCAACTACGAGCTTCTGGGCTGCTACGATCCCAAGCTACTGACCACCCTTGCTAAGGCCATGAGGATCACGGGCGTCGAGCGCGGCATGGTCATCAACGGCAACGGCATGGACGAGATCTCGGTGTTCGGTCAGACCAAGGTCGCAGAGTACGGCAAGGACGGCGAGATCAGGGAATATGTCCTGACCAACAAGGATTTCGGGATCACCGGCTCCTACACTCAGGACATGCTCGCAGGCGGCGATGCGGCGCAGAACGCGCAAATTGCCCGCGACGTGCTCGCAGGCAAGGGCACCGGCGCCCAGCGCGACGTCGTCTGCGCCAACGCCTCGGCGATGCTCCACCTCGCAGGCAAGGCACAGTCCTTCAAGGAGGGCTTTGAGATGGCGCGCGGCGCCCTTGAAAGCGGCAAGTGCATCGAGAAGCTCGAGGCGGTCCTTGCGACCTCCCAGGGCAAGTAAGGTTCTCCCGGAGGCAGGAAATGCTCAAGCCGCAGCCGCTGACAGAAGAAGCGAAGGCCTTCAGGGGACTGAACCTTCAGAGCATCGAGGGCACGGTGCTTGCCACCATCATCAACCCCAAGGTGCGCGACGTTAAGCAGATGAAGGCAGGCCCCGGAAGGACCGTCCCCTTCCGCTCACTCAAGCGCGCCCTCACCTCGGGCAGGGGCAGGCACTTCATACTCGAGTGCAAGAAGTCATCCCCCACGCTAGGGGACTTCTGCAAGGACTTCAGCCTCGACCGACTGCTCTCATGCTACGAGAGCCGCGCCAGCGCGATCTCGGTGCTGTGCGAGGAGCACTTCTTCAAGGGCTCGCTCGACTACCTGCGCTATGTCAGGGAGCGCACCTCGCTTCCTGTCATCTGCAAGGACTTCGTGATCGACGAGGTCCAGCTTGAGGCGGCGGCCTCGGCAGGGGCCGACGCGGTGCTCCTGATGCTCAGCCTCCTCACCCGCGAGCGCTTCCTCGAGCTCTACGCCAAGGCGCGCGCCCTCGGGCTCGAGGTGCTCTGCGAGGTCGACACCCTCGAGGACGCTCTGTTCGCGCGCGACCATAAGATCCCAATCGTCGGCATCAACAACCGCGATCTGCGCGTCCTCAGGATCGACCTTCAGAAGGCGCGCGATCTCGCCCCGATCTTCGGGCCCGAGACCACCGTGGTCTCAGAGTCCGGGATCACCTCGCACGAGGACCTGCTCTCGATGTCCCCCATCAACGCCTTCCTCATCGGCTCGGCGCTCTCGGGCGCCGACGACGTGTTCTTCGCGGCCAACACCATGCTCTATGGCACAAACAAGCTGTGCGGGATCACCACGATGGAGGCGCTCGACGCAGCCATCGAGGGACATGCGGCCATCTGCGGGCTCATCTTCGCAAGGAAGTCGCCGCGCTGCGTAGATATCGGCTTTGCCAAGGAGTGCGTGAGGCGCGGCCACCCGCAGACCAGCTTTGCCGCGGTGTTTGTGGACGAGGATCCAAAGGAGGCCGCGCGCATCGTGCGGGAGAGTGGCTGCGACTACATCCAGTTGCACGGCGCGGAAGATCCAGCGTACATCGCCAAAATCCGCTCGCTGCTGCCGGACGTTGGCATCATCAAAGCCGTTAAAATACGCCAGCCATCGGACTTCGTGGCCTGCCGCGCGCTTGCGCCGCTTGCCGACCTCATTCTGCTCGACTCCACCGCCCCTGGCTCGGGGACGAGCTTTGACTGGAGCGCGATCCCAGGCTTCATCGACCGCAGCCGCACCTTGCTCTCAGGCGGCATCGGCGTTGAAAACCTCAAAGACGCGCTCGCCCTGGGCTTTGCCGGAGTGGACATGAACTCCAGGCTCGAGGGGCGTAAGGGGACCAAGGATCCCGCCCTCGTCAGGCAGGCATTCGGGATCATCAAGGAATTTTGAAAGAGGAGTAACACATGACCATCCTTAATCCGTTCTTCGGAAAATACGGCGGCCAGTACGTGCCGGAGGTTCTGATCCCGGCGCTTGACCAGCTTGAAAAGACTTACGTCGAGGTGCGCCACGATCCGTCGTTCTGGCGCGAGTACCACGACCTGCTGCGCGAGTACGCAGGACGCCCCACCCCGCTGACGCTCTGCCGCAACCTCACCAAGGGCACCAGGACCCGCATCTACTTGAAGCGCGAGGACCTGCTCCACGGCGGCGCCCACAAGACCAACCAGGTCATCGGCCAGGCCCTGCTTGCCAAGCGCATGGGAAAGACCAGGCTCATCGCCGAGACCGGCGCCGGCCAGCACGGCACCGCCACGGCCCTCATCAGCGCCCTGATGGGCTTCAAGTGCCGCATCTACATGGGAGCCAAGGACATCGACCGCCAGAAGCCCAACGTCTTCCGCATGCGCCTTATGGGCGCCGAGGTCTGTGGCGTCGAGAAGGGATCGGGCACGCTCAAGGACGCCTGCAACGAGGCCCTGCGTGACTACGCTGCAAACTTCGAGAACACCCACTACCTGGTGGGCACCGCGGCCGGCCCGCACCCGTTCCCCACCATCGTGCGCGAATTCCAGAAGGTCATAGGAGAGGAGATCCGCTTTCAGATCCAGCAGCTCGAGGGCCGCCTCCCCGACGCCTGCATCGCCTGCGTCGGCGGCGGCTCAAACGCCATCGGCATGTTCGACGACTTCCTCGACAGCTCCGTCCCGCTCTACGGCGTCGAGCCAGGCGGGCGCGGCCTTGAGACCGGGCTGCACGGCGCCACCCTGGAAGCCGGCACCGACGGCATCTTCTTTGGCGCGATGTCAAAGAACCTGCAGACCGAGGACGGCCAGATCAAGGAATCGACCACGATCTCGGCAGGACTCGACTTCCCCTCGGTCGGCCCGCAGCACGCCTTCCTCTCCGAGAGCGGCCGCGTCAAGTACGTCAACGCCACCGATCTCGAGGCGCTCGAGGCCTTCGTGCTGCTTTCCGAGCAGGAAGGCATCATCCCGGCCGTCGAGTCGTCCCACGCCCTTGCCTACGCCATCAGGATGATGCGCGAGAACCCCGACCGCGAGCAGGTGCTGGTCGTGAACATCTCCGGCCGCGGCGACAAGGACATCTTCAGCGTGTCCAAGTATCTTGAGGATCTCGGCTGCATCCGCGCCGACGGATCCATCGACACCGCGCCTTTGCGCAAGAAGAACTGAGAGGAGGAAGGATCATGGAAAACCGTTTTGAAAAAAGATTCGCGGATCTCTCAAGGCGCGGCGAGGGCGGGTTCGTCCCCTTCGTGACGCTCTGCGATCCCGACAAGGAAACCTCCAAGAAGATCCTCGACTGCCTCGTCAAGGGCGGCGCCGACGCGCTCGAGCTGGGCTTCCCCTTCTCCGACCCAAGCGCTGACGGCCCGGTGATCCAGCTTGCCGACAAGCGCGCGCTTGCATCCGGGGCCAGGACCACCGACTTCTTCGACTGCATCAGCTACATCCGCAGGAAGAACCCGGATCTGCCGATCTCGATCCTCGTCTACGCCAACGTGGTATACGCCCACGGCCTCGACCGCTTCTTCAAGATGGCGGCCGATTCCGGGCTTGACGCCGTGCTGGTTCCCGACGTGCCGGTGGGCATGCTCCACACCAGCGGCGACTTCAAGAAGGCGGCCGACGACCACGGGGTCAATCTGGTGCTCATCGCCCCGCCCAACGCCTCCGAGCAGACCCTGGAGCAGATAGCCAAAACCACCGGCGGCTACACCTACGTGCTCTCGCGCTTTGGCATCACCGGCACCGACAAGGAATTCGGCAAGCCGGTCAAGGTGATAAGGCGACTCAAGGAGCTTGGCGCCCCGGTGCCGATCCTGGGCTTTGGCATCTCGACGCCCGATCATGTAAGGCAGGCCCTCGAGACCGGAGCGTGCGGCGCCATCGCCGGGTCCGCCTGCGTCAAGATAGTCGCGGCAAACCTCGGCGACGTGCCGAAGATGCTCGGCGAGCTTGAGAAATACGTGGCCTCGATGAAGGCCGCGACCCGCGCCTGATCTGACAACGTTCCATCCAGAAGAATCGATGCCGGCCCCGGGCCGGCATTTTCGTGCCGGCGCGCAAGGCTCCTCAAAAATATCTGACAAATGAGATCTGATCTTTTTTACATGTCAGCCACATACAACGGCATTCCGAGTGTCGTATTACAACTGACTTGTTTGATCTGCAAGCCGTTAGTCTTTGCAAAAACTGTCATTTTTGTAAAAGCGAATAAAAAAGCGCAAGCGTTTTCATAAACTCATCAGACAAATTAAGCAAAGTTTGCCCTCGCGCACAGAACTGCAATCCCTCAGCACATAGAATCATGAATGGGGCAAGGCTATGTAGCCCCGCAGACATTCGGAGACAACACATGAAATTCAAGAAAGTCCTTCTCGCCGCCGCCGTTTGCGCAGCCGCGGCTTTTTCAACCAGCGCCTTCGCAGCTGACGTCCTGAGCTTCAAGCTCGGCTTCGTCGATCCGGCCAACTCCAGCTACGCCCAGGGCGGCCAGAAGTTCGCCGATGAGCTTGCCAAGCTCACCGACGGCAAGATCAAGGTCCAGGTCGTCGCAGGCGGCACCTTGGGCGGCGAGCGCGAGATGTACGAGGGCGCGCAGATGGGCACCATGGACATGATCTCCGTGGTCAACACGGTGCTCTCGCAGTTCATCCCCGAGCTCGTGCTGCTCGACCAGCCCTTCCTCTTCGACACCGACGAGCAGGCCCACGCCGCAGTCGATGGCAAGTTAGGCCAGCTCATCGCCAAGAAGGCCGAGGCCCAGGGCGTGCACATCATCGGCGCCCTCGAGTCAGGCTTCCGCGACACCTTCTCGAAGAACCCCATCAAGTCAGTCGATGACTACAAGGGCATGAAGATCCGCACCATGGAGAACAAGATGCAGATCGCCGCCTTCAATGCCTTAGGCGCCATCGCCACCCCGATGCCCGCCACCGAGCAGTACACCGCCCTCCAGCAGGGCACCATCGATGGCTGCGAGAACGCTGTCGGCAACATGCTGATCAACCGCTACTACGAAGTCATCAAGAACGTGACCAACTCGCACCACCAGTTCACCTACATCTTCGTGGGCGTCTCCGACCGCGCCTGGAAGAAGATCCCCGACGAGCTCAAGCCGAAGGTCTACGAGGCCATGAAGACCGCCGTTGCCTGGCAGCGCAAGAACCTCGCCGAGATCAACGCCAACGCCGTCAAGGAGC
>Ga0256406_1007408_pt1 | contig 10424 bp, 8 predicted proteins | sample RumenRJG_03DNA_FD_185986 | JGI IMG/M metagenome (GOLD analysis project Ga0256406, IMG submission 185986) | Bovine rumen microbial communities from Lethbridge, Alberta, Canada - RJG_03 | ecosystem: Host-associated > Mammals > Digestive system > Stomach > Rumen | place: Canada: Alberta | collected...
CTTTCTGAACTGTGTGGTCTCAGGAAACCAAAGTCATAAAACAATATCTTCACCTTTTTTGACAGGGAATACCTGAAATGAGGGGTATTCCCGAAAGGTGGAGATATGTTTTTAGTTGTGATAATTCGACCGTTTCTGATTACCTCAGTTTCACGAACTGTGCGCCTGTATTACGGAGCCTTCGTGAAGGCGTCTTGCCGCCGATGAAGCAGAGCTTCTTTCCGGCAGCTGCTGCATCCTCTGCGAGACAGCGGAAGCCGCCATCGGAAGTGACAACGCACACCGTAGCAACATCTGGTTCATTCAGGTATCGACGGGCATCCTTCTGCATCTTGCGGTCAACTTTGTCTTTTGCGGGATAACCATAAAGCCGGATGTCCTTATAGGCACCGCTTTTGGAAACTTCCGTCCACTGACGGGTAGCCTGGTCCTTCTGGTGATGGTACACCTTACGCTCCGCAACAGTGCCGAGGCGGTTGCTGATGGCGATAATCTTGTCCGCATTGTTTGCGCTGACGTTCTCGCCGTCTACGAGGATGATAGTTTTCTTTTTCATGAGAACACGCTCCTTTCTTGAATAAAAAAAAGGGACATCGAATCCGACAGGTGATCCTGTCAAATTCGATGTCCCTGAAGTGCTATCGCTTCAATTACACAGAATAGGTGCCTTTCGAGTCAATTAGGTCCTACGGGCACCGCACCCTCACGATTAAGGGGCGCTCGCATCGGCTCTTTATAAGGGGCCTTGCTTTATATAGCAACATTACCACAGAACAAGCTGTTTTTCAATCATAAAACTGTTAACGCTACAGAATTCCCAGGGAAGGAGGGCTTCACATGGCCGGAGGTAGAATCAAAGGTCTGACCGTCACCATTGACGGCGATACTACGGGCTTGTCGAAAGCCCTGCAGAATGTCAATAAGGAGATTAAAAGCACGCAGCAGCAGTTGAAGGACGTGGATAAACTGCTGAAGCTCGATCCCGGCAACACTGAGCTCCTTTCCCAGAAGCAGCGGCTGCTGGGTGATGCCATCGGTGAGACCAAGACTAAGCTGGATACCCTGAAGACTGCATCCGAGCAGGCAAACACAGCGCTCGCCAATGGTGAGATTTCTCAGGAGCAGTTTGATGCCCTCCAGCGGGAGATCATTGAAACGACAGAGGAACTGAAGCGTCTGGAGGAACAGGCCCGGCAGTCCAGCACCGCCGTTCAGGAGATCGCCGCTAAGGGCGAGAAGCTCAAGGATATGGGAGACAAGGTCACCGGTGTCGGTGAGAAGTTTCTCCCTGCGACGGTCGCTGTAGCGGGGCTTGGTACAGCCGCTGTTAAGACCGCTGCTGATTTTGATTCGCAGATGTCCAAGGTTTCTGCTATTTCCGGCGCGACCGGGGATGACCTGGACAAGCTGCGCGAAAAAGCCCGTGAGATGGGTGCAAAGACAAAGTTCTCTGCATCGGAAGCCGGAGCCGCTTTTGAGTATATGGCGATGGCCGGTTGGAAGACAGAGGATATGCTCGGCGGCATCGAGGGCATTATGAACCTGGCCGCTGCGTCCGGTGAAGACCTCGCCACCACCTCCGACATCGTGACGGACGCGCTGACTGCTTTCGGGCTGTCGGCATCGGACTCTGGGCACTTCGCAGATGTACTTGCGGCGGCAAGTTCCAACGCTAACACGAACGTGTCCATGATGGGTGAAACCTTCAAGTACGCAGCGCCAATTGCTGGCGCCTTGGGTTTTTCTGTGGAGGACACTGCTGAGGCAATCGGCCTCATGGCAAACGCCGGTATAAAGGGCAGCCAAGCCGGTACGTCCCTTCGTACCATCATGAACAACCTCGCCGGTGAGGTGAAAATCTGCGGAGCCAACATTGGAGAAGTCACGATCCAGACCACCAACGCGGATGGCTCCATGAGGGAGCTTTCCGATATCCTCGCTGACTGCCGCGTCGCATTCTCCCAGCTCTCCGAATCGGAGCAGGCCGCTGCTGCCGAGACGCTGGTGGGCAAGAACGCCATGTCTGGTTTCCTCGCGCTTATGAACGCTGGGGAAGGAGATATCAACAAGCTCTCCTCCGCCATTGAAAACTGTGACGGCACGTCCCAGAAGATGGCGGAAACCATGCAGGACAACCTGGAAGGCCAGCTGACCATCCTGAAATCGCAGCTCCAGGAGCTTGCCATTTCCTTCGGTGAAATCCTTATGCCCGTGGTACGGGATTTTGTTTCCGGGCTACAGAAATTGGTGGACTGGTTCAACGGCCTGTCGGATGGCACCAAGCGGCTGATTACCACACTGGCACTGCTGGTCGCCGCTATCGGTCCCGTGTTGATTATCGTCGGCAAGGTGATGAGCGCTGTCGGTACCATCATGACATGGGCACCAAAAATCGCCGGGGCTGTCAGCACAGTCATGTCCTGGGGACCGAAGATTGCCTCCGCCATTGGTGTAGTGAAGGGCGCTTTGTCTTCCCTGTGGGCTGTACTCATGGCGAATCCCATCGTCTTGATCATTGCCGCAATCGCCGCACTGGTCGCAGCCTTCGTGTATCTCTGGAACCACTCGGAGGCTTTCCGTAATTTCTGGATAAATCTGTGGGAGAACATCAAGACTGCCGTCACCACGGTGGTGGAGGCTATTGGGACATTCCTGACGGAGGCGTGGGCAGCTATTTCCACAGCGGCGCAGACCGCATGGACAGCTATCAGCACGTTTTTCTCTGGTATCTGGGAAGGAATAAAGACGGTTGTCACCACGGTGACAACGGCCATCTCCACGGCGATCACCACAGCGTGGACAGCGATTTATGAGTTCTTCGAGCCGCTGCTGTCTGCACTGCAGTATCTTTTTGAAACCATCTGGCAGGCGATTCAGATTCTGATCGGCATGGCGCTGGATTGGATCAATGAGAAGATCACTACAATCTGGAACGGAATTGTCCAGTTCCTGACACCTCTTTTGGAGGGCATCCGGAACTTCTTCCAGACCATCTGGAACGCGATCTCAACTGCCGTCTCCACAGCACTGGAGGCCATCCGCAGCACGGTGGAGCGGGTTTGGAATACAATCAGCGGATTCATTTCCGGAATCCTGAAAACAATCTCCGGCGCGATCTCCTCGGCATGGAACACTATCAAGAGCACGGTCACTTCCATTATGAGCGCGATTCACTCGTCGGTGGTTTCCGTATGGAACAACATGCGCAGCGCCATTTCCGGTGTGATCAACCAGATTGTCAGTACAATCCGTAACGGTCTGAATCAGGCAGTCAGCTTTGTGAAGGGCCTAATCGGTCAGGCGTATTCCTGGGGGCGCGATCTCATTATGGGAATCGTCAACGGTATCCGCTCCGCCATCGGTGCAGTGGCTGACGCTGCCCGGAGCGTGGCGGATTCCATACGATCCTTCCTGCATTTCTCTGTGCCGGATGTGGGGCCGCTGACGGATTATGAAAGCTGGATGCCGGACTTCATGAAGGGCCTCGCCAAGGGGATCGAAAAGAGCAAGGGCCTCGTATCCGATGCGATGGAAGGCGTCACTGCCGGAATGAACCTCTCGCCGGTACTGGCAGCAAGTGCTCCGGCTATGGCCGAGTCCATCACCCGTGGCGGTGATGCCGGTCTGCTTCAGCGGCTTTCGGACGCAGTGTTGCAACTTTCCGGCCAGAACGGAGATATCACCATTCCGGTATACATCGGTCAGGACCGAATTGATGAAATCGTGGTAACCGCTGCCCAGAGAGCGACTTACCGGTCAGGAGGCAGATAATGTTTCAAGAACTGAAGATCAATGGAACCACTCTTCCGAGGCCGGACGGCGATCTGGAATTTTCGAGTGTAAAGGTAAAAACAGAATATGAGACGGAGGCCGGTACGACGCAGGTCTCCGTTCGTAGGGAATCAAAGCTCACCATTTCCGGCGAATGGACCCTGACCGGGAATTGGATGGAGCTTTTTCGCACTTGGGCCAGTATGGACTCTGTGACGGTATCCGCCTTTTATCCCTCCAAGGATGAGATGACGGATCACGAGTGCCAGTTCTCCATCGACAGTGAGAAGCATGTGCGGAATGCCCGTGCGCAGCTCCGCACCGGTGGTCTTTACCAGCTCAGTGTGAAGATGGAGGAATTGTAATGTATTCGGTATCGCAGAAATACGTGGAGGCGATGAAAAGACCGGTCCAGCGACACCGGATTAAAGGAACGGTCAACGGAGTCGCCTTCACAGAAGAAAATATTCTCTCCGGGTCCTTTACGATTACCGGTCAGTGCTCGGATACCTCCAATGTGCAGATCGGGCAGGTCTATACCAGCGAGCTGAAGATCACGCTGCTGAAGGGCCTGCCCATTTCCCGGTACACGCTGATGGGCTCGGAGATCATTCCGCACTTTGGACTCCGGCTGGATACCGGAGCTTATGAATATATCCCGCTGGGTGTGTTCACGGTATCCTCCGCGAGCTGGGCAGCCAGCGGTGTGGAGATCACCGCCTACGACAACATGTCCAAGCTGGACCGCTCCTTTTCCAGCAGCAGCCTGACCGGTACGCCGTATGAGCTGCTGACGCTGGCCTGCACCTCCTGCGGCCTTGAGCTCGCTATGAGATCGAGGGACTTTAATAATCTCGCCAACGGCAGACGAATTCTCACCCTCTTTGCCGATAACGACATCGACACTTGGCGTGACTGCGTTTCATGGATTGCGCAGGCTTGCTGCTGTAATGTGTTTGCAGACCGCTACGGAAAAATCGTCCTGAAGGCGTACAACCAGAATGTCACGGACAGGATCGATACCGAGCACCGGCTTACAGGCAGCACCTTCGGAGACTATGAAACGCATTATACCGGCCTGTCTGTAGTGGACATCGAAAAGCAGATGACCGTGTATTACAGCGAGCCGGAGGATAACGGCCTGACCTACAACCTCGGCTCGAATCCGTTTTTGCAGACCGATTCCGATGAACTGCGGGAAGAGATGTGCCGGGAAATCCTCACCGCAATGGACCAGATCCATTACGTGCCCTTCACGGTGGATATGATCGGCAATCCCGCCTACGACCTGATGGACATCCTCTGTTTTGAGGGAGGCTTTGCCGACAGCAGCAAGATTTCCTGTATCACGAAGTACACCTTCCACTACAACGCGAAATACTCCGTGACGGGTGTCGGTACAAACCCGGCGCTGTCCTCCGCCAAGAGCAAGAGCGATAAGAACCTCTCCGGCCTGATGGCGCAGGTATCTTCCATCACCAGCTCCATCAACCGGCTTATTTACGACTACAACACCGGCCCTCTGATCGTCGGGCAGGACGAGCAGACGCTGGGAATGGTGACCTACTACATCTCGCAGAAAGCGGATGTGGAAGGTCATTTTTTGATGAACTATACGGCCAGTGAATCCACCCACCTGACGCTCCGGTTTTACGATCAGGGGGTGGAGGAGCTGTACTCGCCGCTGGAGATGGACATCCTTGAGGGTGAAGGCAGCATCGGCATTCCGCACGCCTACCTCAATCGCGGTGTGGGAATCCACGGTGTGTACGTGACAGCCACCGTGCTTTCCGGCCATCTGGACATTGATACCAGAGGCGTCTTCTTCACGGTTGACGCAGGCAACTTTGCCGAGGCGGTAGATGATATTTCGATGGATGTCCGGGACATCACCATGCGGCAGCTCTTGGAGTCCAACGGACCAGATCAGATCTGGATCGTCGGTATCGAGGAAGGCAAGATGCTGGTCAGCCGCAGGGACTACCGGGAAAGCTATACCTCCAATCCGGTATGGACGGGTGTGTACACAGCTGGTGATGCCATTGATGCCGCCATTGAGTTTGACGGTACCTGGGTCCTCCGGGACAGCGCGGACAACTTCACCATCGAGACGGAGGACCAGCCGTGGTACTTTTGGGTCACGCCGGAGGGCGAGCTTCTTGCCCAGCACGGCGAGGATGAAACCAGTCGCACGACGCTGGATACCAATGTGACCGCAGTAAGCGCCTGCCGTGGATACAGCTCCAACCTCTATCCAGAACAGGATCAGGGCCTGGTGGCTGCCTACATCAAAAACGGAAGACCCTATTACCGGCAGTACGTTTTCGACGTCGGCCTTGGTTCAAAGCGCTGGCTGGATGCAGAGCTTCTGGTTGACGAGCCCGTAGACGCCTTCCGCATACACAGACTGAATGACTATCGGCTGGGCTTTGAACTGTCCAACGAAAACAGAAACCTGTGGCTTTATACCTCCCGGACCTATGTGGCGCAGTCGGTGCCGAGGGAGATTGAGAATTTCTTCATGCAGGAGAATCTGGCCTTCCTGTACTGCCCAGCGGATACAGACCTCAGCGTCCACTATGAGCTGCTGGTCAGCGAGGACCTGATGAATATCCAGATCGGTGTGGACCGGGAGCTGGTCTGCTTTGACAGAAGCATGCGAGACGTCATCACGTTCAATGAGGACAGCGTGGAGTATTCGGATGTCGAGAAGATCTCCTATGAGAACTTCGACGGCTCCGCGATCATCACGATCCTGCTGAAGAAACCTCCGGCAAAGCTGATCACGCATATTTATATCAACGCTGCCAAGAGCAACGACCTGCAGTGCCGGATCGGTCTATGGGGAACCATCGTCAGCCCGACCGAGACCCTGACGATAGACACAACGATCTACCGGTGCATGAAGATGGAGGAGAACATCGGTATACGGAGCACCGGCATCGGCCTTCGCTATTCACCTATCCGGGAGCGCAGGCAGGTGATGAAAGAAACGGTGACGTTCGCTTCTCTTTCTTCTGGTCTGCACTATGCCCATGTGCGAGAGCATCCGTATGAACCGGAGACCGAGATTGTGATGATCGGCAGCCTGACCAGCGGAATTGAGTACAAACAAACCGGCGAATCGCCTGTCTGATTGGAGGAGCTATGAAAACACAGAATTTTGGTATGAAGAATACCTACACCATTTATAAGTTCGTGGATGGGAAAAAGCAGGTGCTGGCTCACTTCCACAATCTCGTCACAGCGAGGATGAAGCAGCAGCTGACTGCGGACTCCGGTGTCAGAATCCATTCCATCTGGTTTGGTGATGGCAGCGCGGAACCGTCCGAATCGGATACCGCTTTAACGCATCCGCTTTGGACCTTCAGCTGGAACTACGGAAATATCATCTCCACGGAGAGGCCAGAGCTGTCTCAGGACGGCACTTGGAATATCCTCTGTACGGCAAAGATCGATGCGTCCGACGCCTATGTTGGCACGGTCTCTGAGATCGGTCTGTATATCACGGTGAGCAGCTCCGGCTTGGCAATGGGCACCCATGCTCTCATCAAGGACGCCGAGGGCAATCCGATGACCATCACGAAGACCGACACCGAGGTGCTGTATGTGGATATCCACCTTCAGTACCAGCTGTCCAGCAGCTCGGAATTCGAGTGGTCGCCGTGGTACTACTACCTTCTGGGAAATAAAACCGCCGCGCAGTCGTGGCCGCAGATCCCGGTCCTCAGCAGCATGCAGATCGTCATGCTCAGGGCCTATCCGGACCTCATGAGCAACGGAAATATCATCGGGAATCGCGTGCTGCTTACCAATTCCTATGATGCATCGAGGCATGTGCTGACCTGCAGCAACGGCAGATTCGGAACAGAGAATCAGCCCACGCAGGAGTATGTGAACGCGGTCGGTATCATTCCCGGCTTCTGGGGCAGACCAAGCTACGACTACTATCGTCCCAGCGTGCCGATGGGCTTTTGGAAATTTCCGAATCCGGACATCTTCCCGAACACCACGCTTTCCGATATGCGAGTCGGGACCGGCGATGGCGTGAAGGTAGACTTTACGCCTCCGCTCAACCTGTGGGTGAAGGATACCGAGCGCGTTTTCGTGGATGGCGTGCTGCAGGTCCGGGACGTGGATTACACCTGCGATCACCGGAACAACCTGAGCGAACTGTATTCTCTGAATCCCAGCGTTTTCTGCAATCTCAATAACGAGCTTGTCCGTATCGACAGTCCAAGCACTTCTGGCATGGGCTTCCACCCACTGAAAGGTGGCTGCAATGATGTCGGCTCCGGCTCCAACAATGAGCGCCGCATGTACATTGTCTGGGACAAAGACCACCCGCTGGAATGGGAGCTGGAGCCGGACCCGCAGATCGGCATCGAGGCAGACTACTTCCAGATGAACGCCATCCAGAACACCGGAGGCAACTACTGGCGCTATGCGATCTTCACCCTCAGCTATTCCGAGGACGGTGAGACTTGGACCGATGTGGAGTCCTTCACGGTCACGAGCAGCAGCAACGCCGCTGTGTCCTATCGGTTTGTGTTCCCGGAGACGATCACGGCAGCCCACTGGCGGCTTAGCACGGATGTTTCCGGCTGCTCGGATGCGGTCCGGAATGGCCGCTTCTTCTCGGAAGGCACAAGCTATCTCCACAGGAACGGTGCTCCGATTCACTTCACCCATGCTCCGGCAAACGGAGCCATCATCACGATGACTGCGGACATTGACCGCCCGATGAAAAACGAGAACTTTGTTCTGGACGTGAATCCGAGCTTCTCGCTGTGACGGGAGGTGCGCCTATGGCTTTGATCATCGAAAACACAATAGACCTGACGGCCTATGCGGACAATCCAGCTCCGAAGGTTGTATCCCAGCTCTCCATCATTCACGAGTCGAGTGATGGGGAGCTGGTTCAGTATTACATCAAACCGGGAAACCAGACGCAGGGTGACAAGAACACCTATGCCATTGGTGTGTTTGATAAGGACAGCCGCACTTACTCCTACCATGACTATCCAGAAGTGGTCTGGGGAGAGCCGGGTCAGCGCATCTGCGGAAACCGTATCGAGCGGCTTGGCGTGAAGGCATTCCCGGCCATCGGCGCGATTGCCTTTTACAAGCTGATGCACCGGAAGATCACCCGCATCGTGGCACCGGTCAACCGGAAAAGCAAAAAGCAGGAGGCTCCGGCGCTGGATGCACAGGTAAATCTGGATGATACCGTCACCTTTACGATCACGCCTCCGGACAAGCCGAAGTATGCCTGCTACCGGATAGTGATGCAGTATGACATCTACATCGAGGAATACGTCACCTACGATCTGGAGGTTACAGTTCCGGCTCCTCATATCACCGGCGAGTACCGCTGCTACGCTGTCGGCTATGGCGACGAGGGCCAGCTTCTCTCCAAGGACAGCAACGTGATCACGCTGTCGCTCATCGGGAAGTCGGAAACCTTCCAGCGGCCTTACTACATGAAATCAGAGCTCACCGCCGTAGAGCGTGATGCCGATCAGCGGTATCAGGAATTGGAGAATTATACCGAGACCTTGGAGCAGCGCATCCGTGCTTTGGAGGAACGCATACCACAGGAAGGAGGCAACGGCAATGGTTAATATCAACGGAACTACCATCACGATCACGAAGGGAGATACGCTGGACCTTCTGGTCGAAATACTACTCCCGGATGGCAGCCTCTATCCTGTGCAGGCCGGGGATGTGATTCGCTTTGCCCTGAAGCAGAAATACACCGACCGGGAGCCTCTGCTCGTGAAGGAGATTCCTCATGCCAGCATGAACCTGCGTCTGGAGGCAGCGGAGACGAAACTGCTCGCTGCCGGTGGAGTTCCTTATGTCTATGATATCCAGATCACAATGGAGGATGGCACGGTAGACACCTTTATCGACCGAGCCAGGTTTATCGTGACGGAGGAGGTAGAGTGATGGATGGAAAACTGACAGGCCGTCTATCTCAAAGGCGGCAGCTCACCGGCAGGCTTTCGGTTATGCCAAGAGCGGGTCCCGGAGCTGTGCTGATTCCAAAGGCTATCAGTGAAAACGGACTCTACCGGGCAGCGGATGATCGCGCAGATGGCTACTATGAGGTAACGGTAGAGGTTCCTTCAAAGACAGAGCCGCTTGTCCCATATGTTTTCGACATGACGGGTGGTTATGTGGCGTCAGGTACATGGAACCTCGGCGGTGATACCGTCAACTATTCCGACGTCTATGAGGTGCGGGCTGGCACGGCATATCTTTTGATGATTGGCAGCATTGTTGGCAGCCGCTTCCGCAGCATGTTTTCTGAAGAGGATACCTCTGTGGCTGAGAAGAACATCATCGGAAAGGCCATAACCAACTTGAGCAATCCGGCAGCATATTCCTATGCAGTCTACAAACCGACAGCGGATGGCTTTATCACAGTTACAAAGGATAACGCCGGGACTGCTGGTCTGAAAACCTACTTATTCAGGCTGCCTGATCTGATAGACGAATAAGACGGATACACAAGAGTCGCTAGATAAAGTCCGTATAATGGTGTAAATTCAATAATTCAAAAGAGCCAATGGCTAAACCTTCAGGTATAATGAGAATCGCGACATCCAACATGATACCGAAAGGAGAACCAATGGCTCAACTCAATA
>Ga0256406_1007410_pt1 | contig 10422 bp, 9 predicted proteins | sample RumenRJG_03DNA_FD_185986 | JGI IMG/M metagenome (GOLD analysis project Ga0256406, IMG submission 185986) | Bovine rumen microbial communities from Lethbridge, Alberta, Canada - RJG_03 | ecosystem: Host-associated > Mammals > Digestive system > Stomach > Rumen | place: Canada: Alberta | collected...
TATTTGTCCGGATGCAGGAAAACAAACAGAAAAATATTGTCCGTACGCTGCTGAAACTGAGCAGGCTTCCACTAAAAGAGCCGAAGACCTTTGATACCTTTGACTTTGGTCGGTTCCATGGCAAACAGGCTGACGAACTGGAGAATCTTCCAACACTTGCTGCTCTGTATGCCAGCACCAATCTTGCATTGATTGGACCGCAAGGGATTGGCAAAACACATCTTGCCATGGCCTTTGGCCGGGAATGCTGCAACCATGCCTTGAAGACGTATTTTCTGAAAGCAACAGAATTGAACCAAAAGCTGTTGCAGGCCCGTAAGAACGGCAATGTGGAAAGAGTGGTCAAGAGCCTGGTGAAACCGTCCTGCCTGATTGTTGACGAGCTTGGATACTGCAATTTCGATACCGAAAACACACGGATTTTTTTCGATATTGTAGATCGGCGTTACAGCAAGGATACGCCCAATACCATGATCGTGACCAGCAATACGGAACCTGACAAATGGGTAACCTTCTTCAATGATGAACCAGCGCTGAAGTGTGCCATGGATAGATTTTTCGACAAAGCCCTGTTGATTTCCATGAAAGGCAGGAGTTACCGGGGCAATTGCCGTCGAAAGATTGAAGTTGTTGCCGGAAACGGCATGACCCAGAAACCCGAACAAAGCAATTACTAAAAGAAAGGAGCGGGCTGATGCATTGGTCATTTTAATTCGACCAAAATTGGTTATTTTAACCCGACTCTGAATGGCGATTTTAATCCGACTCTACTTGGTTAAATTAACCCGACGTTAACAAGGGGTCCTTCAACGGCTCCGGGGCGACAGTGGTTTCGTCCGTTGTTTCCGTCTTCGCGGCATCCGCTGTGACAGTTGCCGCGGCCTCTTTCCCCGTCGTGGCCGCGTCAGCAGCCAAAACCGGCAGCCGGGCAGAGCAGGTCAGAAGAAGCGCCAGCAGTCCGATGCGGAACCAGGCAGCCTTTGTTGCCATAAAGAACACCCCCTTACCTTTCCAGACGGGATGGCCTGCATCCCGATACATCATTCTGTACTTTCATTATACCCCTTACCCGGGGGAATGCATGGCAAAAGTGTGATATTCTTTTCCCGGGCAATATTCGCTAAAGAAAAAGAGCTGCTGCACGTTCGTGCAACAGCTCTTTTATATTTTTACTTATTTCACCCTGCTGCCGCTGGCAATATCCGGGGCGTCGGCGAGGACCAGGTTGCCTTCGCCGTCACTGGCGGCGAGCAGCATGCCGTAGGACATGATGCCGAAGAGGCGGGCCGGCTTCAGGTTCTTGATGACGATGACGTTGCGGCCGACGAGCTGCTCGGGCGTATAGTGCTGGGCGATGCCGGACACGATATCCCGTTCTTCGCAGCCGATGTCGACGGTGAGTTTCATCAGTTTGCGGCTCTTCGGAACCGGTTCGGCCGTCAGGATTTTGGCGACGCGCAGGTCCAGTTTCTGGAAGTCGTCGAGGGTGACTTCCGGCAGGGGACGTTCGGGTTCGGTTGCTGCGGCGGGTTCCGGCGTTTCCCCGCTGGCTGCGTTGCCGCGGGCTTTGTCGATTGTGGCGGCCTTGACTTCGCGCGCTTTGCGGCGGGCGTCTTCGGCGGCCTGGCTGACGCGGGCTTTGGCGACGGCGGCTACGGCGAGCACGGCACCGCCTACGGCTTTGGCCGCGTCTCCGGCGGCGGCTGCGGCGTCACTGGCTGCGTCGGCGGCGGAGCCTGCCTTCTGGGCGGCCAGTTCTTTGGCGGCTGCCACTTTGGCGATTGCTTCGGCTGCTTTTGCTTCCTCCGGGGTCTGGGACTTCTTACCCTTGGCGCCTTTGGCCTGCTTGGCAGGCTGTTCGGCCACGTAGGGTTCGCGTTTGCCCGTTTCGGGGTTGTAGACCATGCCGGCGGATTTCTTGGTGGCACCGATGAGGGTGCGGCCGTCGGGCAGCACGTCGATGCGCGGATACAGGGGTTCGCCCTTGACGACTTTGGTGCCGTCGGGGATACCTCCCCAGGTCAGTTCGGAATAGTAGTACAGGTCCTTGACGGGCAGGCCCAGCTGCTCCATGATCTTCGGCGTCGTGGTCGGAATGTAGGGAGCGATCATGACGGCGACGAAGCGCAGCGTTTCGGCCAGGTTGTAGAGGACCAGGTGCAGGCGGTCGGCCTGTTCGGGCTCTTTGGCGAGTTTCCAGGGAGCCGTGTCGTCAATGTATTTGTTGGCGGCTGCCACAAGGCCCCAGACGGCCTTGACGGCATCGTTGATTTCCATTTTGTCCATGTGTTCCTGGTAGGAAGCCAGCGTGTCTTCGGCCAGCTTGCGCAGGGCCTCGTCCACGGGTTCTGCCGCGGCCGGGCGGTTTTCCAGGACGCCGCCATGGTACTTTTCCACCATGGACACCGTGCGGTAGAGCAGGTTGCCCAGGTCGTTGGCCAGGTCCGCGTTGATGCGGTTGATGAGGGCGTCGCGGGAGAAGTTGCCGTCGCTGCCCAGGTTGATTTCGCGGAGCAGGAAGTAGCGGATCGCATCGGCGCCAAATTCATCGATGAGGCCGTTGGGGTCGACGACGTTGCCGATGGATTTGCTCATCTTGGTGCCGTCGACGACGAGCCAGCCGTGGCCGTAGACTTTCTTCGGAATCGCTTCGCCCATGGCCATCAGCATGATCGGCCAGATGATGGAATGGAAGCGGACGATTTCCTTGCCGACGAGGTGCAGGTCCGCAGGCCAGTATTTGTGGAACATTTCGTCATCGGATTTGTAGCCGACGGCGGTCATATAGTTCAGCAGGGCGTCGAACCATACGTAGACCACGTGTTTCGGGTCGAAGGGGACCTGGATGCCCCAGTCGAAGGACGTACGGGTGACGCACAAATCTTCCAGGCCCTGCTTGATGAAGTTGATCATCTCGTTGCGGCGGGACACGGGCTGGATAAAGTCCGGGTGCTCGTCAATGTACTGCAGCATACGGTCGGCGTACTTGCTCATTTTGAAGAAGTAGCTTTCTTCCTGCATCTTTTCGACGGGGCGGCCGCAGTCGGGACATTTGCCGTCGACGAGCTGGTGTTCCGTCCAGAAGCTTTCGCAGGGTACGCAGTACCAGCCTTCGTAATTCTTTTTATAGATGTCGCCCTGGTCGTAAATCTGCTGCATCACCTGCTGGACCACTTTGACGTGGCGTTCCTGGGTGGTGCGGATGAAGTCGTCGTTGCTGATGTGCAGGCGTTTCCACAGTGCCTGGAAGGTGGCCACGATGCGGTCGACGTACTGCTGCGGCGTCACGCCTTCGGCTTCGGCCTGGCGCTGGATTTTCTGGCCGTGTTCGTCGCTGCCGGTCAGGAAGAAGACATCGTCGCCCTTGGCACGGTGGTAGCGGGCCAGGGAATCCGCCACGGTCGTGCAGTAGGCATGGCCGATGTGCAGTTTCGCGCTGGGATAGTAAATCGGTGTCGTAATGTAGAATTTGGACATAGTGTTCAGACCCCTTTATGATTGAAAATGAAATGATTGGGTTTCTCTCTATTTTAATCTTTTAAGAGCGCGTTGTACAGTTCCCGTTTGGGAACTTTGCGTTCTTTGGCCACGCGGGCCAGGGCTTCCTTTTTCGGAACGCCTTCGGCGATGAGGCGGCGCACGGTGTCGAGCGGTGCTTCCGCCGTTTCCGCCGGGTCCGGCGGGGCGGCTTCGCCCTGTCCGATGACGAGGACGAATTCCCCCCGCGGCGGGTTGGCTGCGAGATAGGCGATGGCGCCGGATACGGTGCCGCGCCAGAATTCTTCGTGCACCTTGGTCAGCTCGCGGCCGAATGCCAGGGGCCGGTCGCCCCAGGCCGCCAGGATTTCCTGCAGCACATCGCGGATGCGGTGCGGTGCCTCGTAGAGGACGAGGGTGGCCGGAATGTATTTCCAGGCTTCGAGCTGGGCCGCGCGGTTCTTTTTGGTCTTCGGCAGAAAGCCGCCGAAAAAGAAGGGCGTCGACGGCAGGCCCGAGGCGACGAGGGCCGTGAGGCACGCGTTGGCGCCCGGCACGGGCACGACGCGGATGCCGGCGGCAATGGCCAGGCGCGCCATGGCTTCGCCCGGGTCCGAAATGCCCGGAAAGCCGGCGTCCGTCACGAGGGCGATATCCTGCCCTGCCAGGAGTTTTTCCAGCAGGACCGGGCCTTCCTTTTCCTTGTTGTTCTCATCGTAGCGGACCAGGCTGCCCCGGATGCCGAAGTGGTTCAGCAGCTGCAGCGTGCGGCGCGTGTCTTCGGCGGCGATAAGGTCCGCCTCCCGCAGTACCGCCAGGGCGCGGGGCGTCATATCGTCCAGGTTGCCGATGGGGGTCGCCGTCAAATACAGGGTCCCCCTGCCCGCTTCCCGGACCGTCGTCTGCTCTTCTGCCATAGTCACTCCTTCTCCTCCGCTACCTCGCCCATGGCGCGGCGCGCCTGTTCCGTCAGGCCGCCGTTTTCACCGTACATGACGAGGGGCGGCAGGACATCGAGGCCGTAGCTGCCGTTCTTCACCATTTCCAGGAGGAACACCCACGCCGGCTTGTCCACCGACGCGTGCACCCACTGCAGCCGCTTGGGCTGCAGCTTGTACCGCAGGGCCAGCTCCATGCTTTCCATGAAGCGGTCCGGCAGCTGCACCAGGGCGAAGCGGCCCCGGCTGTGCAGCGCGTAGGCCGCGGCCCGGAAAAAGTCCTCCAGGACGGCCGTCTTCTCGTGGCACGCGATGGTGCCGATCTTGCGTTCCCGCCCGCTGCCGCTGTTGCGGTACGGCGGGTTCGCCGCCACCAGGTCGAACGTTTCCGTGGGACACCAGTCCCGGATGGCGCGTATATCGAGCGTTTCCGCCTGCACCCGGCCCGTCAGGCCGTTCGCGGCGGCGCTCTTGTTCAACAGTTCCGTCATGCGCGGGTTAATGTCCACCCCGGTCACGCTCGCGGCGCCCCGGGCGGCCAGATAGAGGCTCACCGCCCCGGTGCCGCACCCCAGTTCCAGGGCGCGGGCCTTCGTCACGACGTGGGGAAAATGCGCCAGGAACACGGAATCCGTCGTAAACGTGAATTCCGCCGGGTCCTGGTAGATCCTGTACCCGCACGACGGCAGATAATCTTCGCGTATCATATGGTTCAGTCGTTGTTCTGCGCCGCTTTGCCGGCGTCCATGATTTCGTCCCATTCCAGCGTGACCACGTTGTCCGGCGTCAGCTGGACCGTGGCCGTATGCTTGGCTTTGTTGACCGTCGTCACCTTGCCGTTGCCCATGCTCGTGGCGACCATGGTGCCGACCTGCGGCATTTCCGCCTTTTCCTTGCGGTTCCTCTTGTTCTTTCCCTTCGGCTTTTCGTACAGGTAGTCCTCGAACTTGAGGCAGCACATGAGGCGGCCGCAGCAGCCGGAGATCTTGGTCGGGTTCAGGGACAGGTTCTGGCTCTTGGCCATGCGGATGGAGACCGGTTCGAAATCGCCCATCCAGGAGGCGCAGCACAGGGGCCGGCCGCAGCAGCCGATGCCGCCGACCATGCGGGCTTCGTCGCGCACGCCGATCTGGCGCAGCTCGATGCGGGTCCGGAAGACCGAGGCCAGGTCCTTGACCAGCTCGCGGAAATCGATGCGTCCGTCTGCCGTAAAGTAGAAGATGATGCGGGACACGTCGAACGTGAATTCCACGTCCACCAGGTTCATTTCCAGGCCGTGGCGCTTGATGCAGCGCTGGCAGATGTTGAAGGCCTCTTTTTCGCGGACGCTGTTTTCCTTCAGCTTCTTACGGTCCGCGTCGGTCACCTTGCGGATGATTGGCTTCAAAGGCTGGGTGACGTGCTTGTCGTCCACTTCCTTCGGGCCGACCGCCACGGTGCCGAATTCCATGCCCCACGTGGTTTCCACGATGACGTCGTCGCCTTTGACGACGCCCGTGTCCGCAGGGTCGAAATAGTATATTTTACAGGTCCGTTTGAAACGGACACCTACGATGGTCGTCATGATACACTCCTTTTTGCTCTCTCCTTCACGCGCGCTGCGCGAAGGCGTTGATGGTGAAGGTCAGGTCGTCGAGGACGGCCTTGCGGTTGGCGTGCCGGAGGGCCGCCAGCGAAGCCCGTTCCACCGCTTCCACGGCACGGGTCAGCGCGTCGCGGTGCCATTTTCGCGCCGCTTCCTGCAAGACCGGCACCCGGTCCGCGTTCAGCACGCGCTCCGTCAGGCCCAGCTGCAGGAACAGCATGTCGCGGAACAGGGTCTTCATCAGGTCGAGGAAGGTCCGCAGCGTTTCGAAGCTCGCCGGCGAACCGTCCGGGATCAGGTCGCTGAAATAATCCCGCTCCATGATCAGGTTCAGGGGCATGGGCGTCGGGAAGCAGGCGATGAACTCCTGCGCCCGGTCGCGCAGGGACAGGATATCCGCCTCGTGGTACGCCAGCGCGCGGCCCAGGGAGCCGTCCGCCAGATCCGCCACCACGGCGGCCTCGTCCGCGCCCAGGCCCGTCTTGCGCATCAAAATCTGCTGCACCTCGGTCCGGGACAGGGCCGCGAACCGCAGCGAAATGACGCGGGACAGGATGGTCGGCAGCATGTTGTCGGTCTTGGCCGCGACCAGGATGAAGTACAGGTGCTGCGGCGGTTCCTCGAGCAGCTTGAGGAACGCGTTCGCCGCCTCCGTCGTCATCAGGTCCGCCTCGTCGATGAGGCACACGCGGCAGGTCCCCACGGACGGCGACAGCTGCGCCTGCCCGATGAGGTCGTGGATCTGCCCGATGGTGATGAGGCGCCGTTTCTTGTCCGGATTGTGGTCGTGTTCCACGTAGATCAGGTCCGGATGGCCCGGCCCCTCCGTGTCCCCGCGGCGGACTTCCGGCGGCGCGCCCGCCCCGACCGCATGCAGCAGCCGGCACGACTCGCACACCCCGCAGGGCCTGTCCGCCTTGTCCGGGGCCAGGCACAGCAGCGCCTTGGCGAATTCCAGTGCCAGCAGGCGCTTGCCCATGCCCTCCGGTCCGTAAAACAGGAGGGAGTGGGGCCGCTTGTCCCGCGCCAGCAGGCGCCGCAGGAATTCCTTATTCTGTTCGTGGCCCGTAATCGTCTCAAACATGGCTTCGTTCCTTTATGCCATCAGCGGGGTAAGATGCCCCGTTTCTTCACTTCCGTCAATATCTCCGTCTGGATGGCGCCGGCCGTCTGCAGGGCGTCGAGGACGCAGATGCGCTGCGGCTCCCGCCGTGCCAGGGCCAGAAAGCCCTCCCGCACCTTTTCCTGGAAGGCCAGGCCTTCCAGTTCCAGCCGGTCTTCCACATGGCGCTGCGTGCGCCGCGCCAATAAATCCTTCGGGTCCGCGTCGAGCAGGATCGTCAGGTCCGGCCGCAGCCCCTGCGACGCGAAATCGCAGAGCGAAGCCACCTGGTCCAGCGGAATCCCGCGGACGAACCCCTGGTAGACCATGGTCGAATCGGAAAAGCGGTCGCACAGGACCACCTTGCCCGCCGCCAGGGCCGGCCGCACCACATGGTCCACGTGCTCGGCCCGGGCCGCCAGGTACAGCAGCAGCTCCGTCCGCGCGTTCATGGTAAGGTCCTTGTCCAGGACGACGTCGCGGATATGCTCCGCCGCCACCGTGCCGCCGGGCTCGCGGGTCGTGACCGTGTCGATGCCCCGTGCCGCGAACGCAGCGGCCAGGCGCTGGATCTGCGTCGTTTTGCCGCCGCCGTCCACGCCTTCCAATGTAATGAAATACCCTTGTTGCATGTATAACTCCTTAACGCGCGCCATCCTGCGTTTCCCGCAGGACGCGCACCGTGGCGAGCGTCGTATCGGCCGGGCCGCTCACGGGCAGGCCCGCCGCCTTGCGCGCTTGACACCACGCGATGATTTCTTCCGTAAACCGTTCCCCCGGCAGGATCACAGGAATCCCCGGCGGATAAAAGCTGACCGTTTCCCCGCAGATACGGCCCGCTGCCTCGTCCAGCGGCACCGGTTCCGTGGCGCCGTAAAAGACCTGGCGCAGCGGCAGGACCGCTTCGGTCAGCGGCAGGGACGGTGCCGCCGCCGTGTCATGCCGGGCCGCAGCCGTATCATTCGGGGCCGCGTTCCGTGCCGTATCCCTTTCCTCCTGCCAGGCAGGCAGTGCCTCCAGGACGCGGCGGATGCGCCCGCACACGGCAGGCCATTCCGCACCGGCGTCGGCATAGGTCACCAGAAAGAGGACGTTGCGCGGATCGACGAGTTCCACGGCCAGGCCGGCCTCGCGCAGCCGTTCGCCCAGTTCGATGCCCGTTACATCCGTCCGGTCCAGGTGCAGGGTCACCTTCGTCCGGTCCAGGGCCGTCACACCGGCCCGGCCGGCCACATCGGCTTCTGTCAGGACCCGCAGCCCCGCAAGGCCGGTCAGGCTTTCCCGCAGCCGGTCTGCCGCAGCCAGTGCCCGGGACATCATCCCGTGCCCGTCGGCGGCCAGCTGCGCCCGCGCCGCGTCAATGGATCCCATGAGCAGGTAGTTGGGACTCGTCGTCGTCAGCAGGCTCATGACATCGGCGGCGTGGTGCAGGTCGATGCGCTCTCCCCGCACGTGGAGCAGGGAGCACTGCGTCATGGCGCCCAGGATCTTGTGGGTGCTCTGGGCCGCCATGTCGGCGCCGCACTGCAGGGCCGACGGAGGCAGTTCCTCGTGGAAGCCCAGATGCGGCCCGTGGGCCTCGTCCACGAGCAGTACCGCCCCGTGGGCGTGGGCGATGTCCGCGATGGCGCGCACGTCGGCGGCCATGCCGAAGTAGTTGGGGCTCGTCAGCACGACGGCCTTCAGATCGGGGTGCCGCGCGAACGCCTGCGCCGCCTGGTCCGGCGTCAGCTGCCCCTGCAGGCCCCATTCCGGCAGATACGGCGGGGCCGCATACACCGGCACGGCGTCCGCCAGGATCAGGCCGCCCGTCACACTGCGGTGGGAATTGCGGGGTACCAGGACCTTGTCGCCGGGACGCAGCGCCGTCATCAGCATGGCGTGAATCGCGCCCGTCGTCCCGTTGACCGCCAGAAAGGCGGCATCGCTGCCGTACAGTTCCGCCGCTGCCTGCTGCGCCGCCGCGATACAGCCCGACGGGGCGTGGATATCGTCCAGCTCGGCCATGAGGGATACATCCATCTTCAGAGCCCTGTCCCCCAGCAGCGACCGCAGCGGTTCCGCCATGCCGCGGCCCCCTTTGTGGCCCGGCGTATGCAGCGGATACACGCCCTCCTGCAAGTACCGCTCCATGGCTTCCACCAAGGGCTGGTGCAGTTTCGTTTCCGGTTCCTTTTTCACCGCATAACCTCCGCAAATAAACACTTTCCCAGTTTATACCTAATAATACCACAAAAAGAGAGGAAGTTACAATTTTCCGGCCCGGCTCGCGCTTCGCGCTATTAGAGCCCAGCTGAATTAGCCATTTTGAGCCCATCTGATTTGACCATTTAGAGCCCAGCTGAAATCGCCATTTTCAGCCCAAACAAATAGCCATTACATATTTTTCCGTGAGCCTTTACAATATAAGTTGCGATCAACAACTTAGAGTAAAGGAGGAAACGTGGAAAAATTGTTATGTAATGGCTTGGATACTATTGTATCACAAGCATTGAAAGAAATGGAAGAAGAGAGCGGGCAAACCATAAGCCTTGATGAGGTCAACCTGGCAGAACTGTCTCGTAGGACTCATATCTCCCGGTCCAAGCTGCGTACATGGAAAAACAAAGGTGGTTCTTTTGTTAAAGAAAACAAGGGATACACTTCCCGTAATCCAGTTTTAAGAGGCTATACAAACATATTGGATGACCTGCTTCGCAATGGGGTTTATAACTCTGCTGTATGTTTGAAGCGCCTTCAAGCAGCCGGATATACCGGCGGAATTTCCACCATTAAACGTTATCTCAACAGCCATAAGGATCTGATTCCCGCCAAAAGGCAAACGGTAGATTCTCAAGGCAATCGTGGCCGGAGATACCAAACAGGTCCTGGTGAGAACTTTCAAATGGACTGGGGATTTGTTTACATCGACACAAATTATGGCAAAAAGTTAAAAGCAGCTTGCTTTGCAATGATATGTCACCATTGTGGACAACGTTACGTTGAGTTCTTCCCTAATGCTAAGCAAGAGAACCTATTCATCGGAATGCTGCACGCATTCCGATATCTGGGAGTTCCCAAGTATGTCCTCACAGACAACATGAAAAGTGTTGTTATTAAGAGAGACTGGAGCGGTGAACCAATTTGGCAAAAGGATTATGAAAGTTTTATGTCGGCCGTAGGGTTTCAGACCAAGTTGTGTAAACCTAGGCATCTATTAAGGCCGGGCTATAATTGACCCAAAGGGCCGGAAAAAAATGACCCACATCATACCAAAAGGACTACCATAATAATAAGCGCCAACTTATTAGGAGGTAGTTCCATATGATAGGAAGTGGGCT
>Ga0256406_1007413_pt1 | contig 10417 bp, 12 predicted proteins | sample RumenRJG_03DNA_FD_185986 | JGI IMG/M metagenome (GOLD analysis project Ga0256406, IMG submission 185986) | Bovine rumen microbial communities from Lethbridge, Alberta, Canada - RJG_03 | ecosystem: Host-associated > Mammals > Digestive system > Stomach > Rumen | place: Canada: Alberta | collected...
CAACACCATTGAGGTGTCCACCAACGGCGGCCGTTCCTGGTCTCCGCGCTGCACGAACGCTTCCTACGGCACCTTCCGTGACCTGCTCCTTGTAGGCCGTGAGATCCTTGCCGCCACTTCCCGTGGTCTCTATGTCTCCACCAACGCCGCCCGCAGTTTCTCGCCCCGCTGTGTGAATACTTCCTACGGCGACTTCCTCAACCTGCAGGACGAGGGCAACACCCTGCTCGCCAACACCACCCGCGGACTGTACTATTCCACGAATGGAGGAAGAAGCTGGGTGAGGAGATGACAGCTTAGCATAAAAACAGAGGAATCCCAAAAAAGTTCGTGATTTCGTTGGCACTTTAAAGGTATTTCCTTAAATTTGCTTTCGGATTGGGAGAACAAGGGGCGACAGCCCTTTCGTATCACTCTCCAAGGTCACGAAAGACTGTGCTAACGAGCGCAGAAAAGCTTGCTTTAATGCCGAGTGAAGCCAGTCTTGCAGGCTTAGGCCTGAATGAACTTGTGTCCTCGTGCAGACAACACTGTTCTTGTAGTCGAAATCTGGTAAATTGAAACTATAAAGAAGAACGGAAATGGTCTGAGCGGGTTCACACCGCACATACGGTGTGGATTCCTCTTTCATATTTCTTTCTTTATAGGTTTTACCAGAGCCAGACTACAGAGAAGTGTGAACAGCAGGAATTCACACCGGTTTCTATGCGTGATAGTCAACAACATAATCGTATAATCACTTTAATCTAAGACCTATGGCTCAAATGATCAATTATGACGGAAGCGCCGGACTATACTAATTGTTAGAATAGAGGGGCGGAGTGATAAATTCGAAACATTAACAGCAACATCAGATCAAAACTTTTAAATCAAAATTATATGGGATGGGGAAAACTTTTAGGCGACTTCGCCAAAGGATACATTGGCGAGCGAGGTATTGAAGGCACCATGGACGATCTCAATTCATTGAAGAATGGTGTCTCGAAACTGTTTGGGTCTAACGAGGACTACGACGATTACGACGGGGATGCCTATCAACAGGATTGGAACAAGACCGTTGATGCTATATATGAAAGCTACCAGAATGAGAATTATCAGGAAGCGGTAAACGCGCTGGAGTCTTTCTATCGTGATCATGATGAGGATTATGACTTTTGGTATTTTTACTGGCGGGCTGATATAGCCTACGCACAATGGCTTGGTGCAGCATTAGATGAAGTTGATGGCCATGCCGTAGAACTTAGTTCCCAGTGTGGCATGTTAGAATCTAAAGCCAGAACTTGGCTTTCTCGAGCCTTAGACAACATCGACGAAGCAAATGAAGAGGTAGAGAGGGAAAAATATCGAAAGCTAAGTAGCTCGATAATGTCTGACAAGGAGGACATTAATAATTTTCTTAAAGAAAATAAAGTGTGGAATGAAATTAACTCGGCACTTGATCCTCTGAAGACTCAGCAGGGACCACAACTGAAGAAATATGAAGACGCTATCAGCAAGGTCAAGTCACTTTATCACTATGACCAACGCCGTTATGACTATCATAATGGATTATTGCGTGTCTATGAGCTTCTGTTAGAGGCTTCTACGCACAATAGTACATTGCTGAACGAACTGAGGCAGAAATACCAGCAGATCGCAAATGATATAGCCGCTGCTTCTGACGGAATCAAGAAAACGGCAGGAGATGATCAAGATGATATCAACAGGGCGGCAAACCTCGTTGATACCATTTCTGAACTCTTAGATAAGGTCACTGATATAATCGAGGGCAAAGCATCGGTCAGCGTTTCTTCCGCTACGTCTAATACGTCTAACCACACAAGTAATACTTCTGTTTCAGAAAATGAGCAGGAGTATCTTGAAGAGATTAAGGCTTGCCTTGCCGACGACGGAACAATATCGGACCGTGAACGGAGAATCCTCAACCGCCTGCGCGACTCCCTTGGAATTTCCGAACAGCGTGCGAAGGAGTTGGAGGATTCGCTCAACAAGGGCTTGACGGACGACGAGAAAGAATATCTCGACGCTCTGAAAGACAGTCTCGTGGATGGTGTAATAAGCAACCGCGAGCGCAGACTCTTAGATAAGCTCCGCACCTCGCTCGGCATTTCAGAGGCGAGAGCTAAAGAGCTGGAGAAGTCTATTGTCTGAAATAATTATTATTAGATTCCATTAAAAATGAGTATAGTATCACTAATATCACTAATCTTTAGTATAATCTGCTCTGCTGTCTGCGCTGCTGATATTATTACTTTCATCGTACGTTCATGGGGGGATCCGTCATGCTTTATGTATTATCTGTGTCGCCCCTTCTGGGGATTGATTCACGGAAAATCAATAGGTATGATGATCGGATTCCTTATACGAATGGGTGAGATCATATTTGCAGCGATAGTGATTTGGGGCTGGGTTAAAATATTATGGGCATGGTTTACAACGCTATGGTCATAAAATCATCTGCTATTCAATTTTACAAGATCAGTCAATACAATGAAAGAACAACTTGTAGAGTTACTCATAAAGATTGGTTTGTTCTTCGCGAACTGTGACGGAAACTATGACCCAAGGGAAAAGAAGTTTATCCATAACTTTCTTAGAAATCTTGAGTTGAATCACATTCTTGTGCCCGGAGATTATGACAAGGAAGCATTAGAGGATGTAGTTCCTGGCAATATAGACAGTGTTATAGCTGATATGAAGAGCTTTGTGAATAAACTCCACGAAGAAGAGAAGAAGCCTTTTATTGACTTGGTAGACGGCTATATCCAAGGAATCATCAAGGCAGATAATGTCATCGACCCTCATGAGGCCTACTATTATAATATGTGGAAAGATAACTTCAAATATTAAACTTTAAGAACTATGGTAAATGTAAAACCGTTATTGGATGCAGCTAAACCAGCTCTTGAATATCTTAAAAAGATAGCAAAGGAGTTTGGCGAGCAGACTCTAGAGGACATCAAGACTGGTAAGTTCGATGTCCGTGAGAAACTATCTCACCTGCTTTACCCTGAATTGGCAAAGGCTGATGTCAAAACTATTGAGATCGATTATCTGACGAAGGAGAAGTTAGTAAAAACTCTGAAAGAGAACACCGTAGACGGTTCAGATGAAGTTGCGGCAATTCTCCGTAAAGGTAAGAAGAACATCTTCCTCTATACTGCTTTCCTAAAGAACAAAGAACTGCTTCCCGTTGAAAGCAATAAGTTTTACATCTTTGTTGCCGATGCCATCGCGCGCGACTTAGAATCTCTTTTCGATGGACATGAACTAATTGTCTTACGTTAAAACATCAGATTATGAGCGTAAAAACAGCATTAAGTACAATTTGGGAAGGAATAAAAGAACTGTTCCGTTCTGCCTTCCGTTTTGTCAAGAAAGTCATTAAGGGCATATTGAACTTCTTCAAGGAGGTAGTTCAATATTTTAAGAACTTGAGTCTTAATCCAAAGACGGATACACCTTTCATCATCAATGCGGAAACTCTAAAAGAAAAAATCAAAAACGCACCAGTTGAGGATGTAGGAATCTTTGAGGGTGTTTACCGTGAGGATGAGGATCAAATCACCGATGTCCGGGCTGTAAGTGCTGACGAACTGGATGAGAAGACCAAAGAAGTTCTCAGCAAAGCAGAAGATGGCATTGTCGCACTGTCATAACCGATATTTTGAGTAAAAGTATGTCACAGCTATGAAGATATTAATAGTAGTTATCATTATACTTGCTGTTGCGGCTTTCTTCGTCTATCGAAAGAAAACCAACAGTTTCCCAGTTAAGGTGAAAAAATCCTATGAAAAGGGAAATGTAAATATAGAGAGAGCTGACTTAAGTAGAGAGCTGTCGTTCGTTAGCGATGTCGTGTCCTACTTCAAGTCTCTTTCTCTAAACCCTCAAACTGATACTCCATTCATTATAGATGGTTCAAAGTTGAGCGCACTGCTAGTGAATATTACACCATCAAGCGCAACAAGCCTAATGCTTGGTGTTTACCATGAATCAACAGATGAAATCAGTAATGTAAAATTGATTAATGCAACATCTTTTGATGCTCAGACCCAGGAAGTCTTGGCAAAGTCTGAAGATGGCATAGTTGCACTAAAATAAAGCCGTTATGAGTAATGCAGGAAAAGTGTTCTTGGCTGTAGCTGCCGCTGTTACGGCAGCAGCTATAGCATTGGCAATTAAAAGAATCATGAGTTCTCAGTTGTCTGCTATTCCTTCTGGTGCTATTAGGCATAAGGATGAACTTACGTTAGCAGACATTGTGATGTACTTCAAAAATTTAGACTTAGACAAGACGGTAGACACGCCTTTTATCAGTAAGAACTTGGACAAATATAAGGTAAAACTTCCCGAGATACCACAGTCTGGTGAGCAAGTATTGCTCGTCGGAGTGTATGAAGAAAAATCTGATATTCTAAAAGATTATATAATAGTTTACAGTCAACGCTATGATGAGGCTTTACAAGAGGTTCTTGCTAAGGCTGTAGATGATGTGGTGGCTTTATCTTAAATAAAGAAAAAATGTTTTGGTTCTATCCCCTTATCGGTATTGCCACAGCTGTTTTCGCTGGAGGAATAGTGGCTGTGGTAATATACCATTGCATTACACACAAAGATATTAAGAATAAAATCAATGAGCTTAATATTGAGGGTGCCATAAAATACCGAGTAAAGCAGGCTAAGAAGCATTCTGTAAACGTAGGAATATTTAATGAGGAGGACGAACAGCTGGACGAAGTGGAATTCACAAGTGAGGAGGGAGTGAGTAAGAGCGTTGCTAACGCAGGCAATAAAACTTATCTGTTATGCTAAAATATAATAATCAGGTAAAGGTATCCAAAGAGGCTATACTGTATATGAGAACTCTTGATAATGAGTTCGCTGATGACTTGAAGGCTTTTCTTAATAAAGAAAAGTATCGTAATGTCATTGTAAAATATGATATACTTGTTCAAGACTCAATAAATGAGAGCAACGTATTTCATGTTAATTGCAACGCTTCGTCATCCATTCCAGAATCATACAATATAGCAAGGGCAATCGACGTTTTTCTTAATAAGAGAAAAGCGGAGATGTCTGAATTTATTCCATCTAATCTTCATGTGGTCTTTAGTATCCTTTTTTCCCTCAAGCAAAGTAAGAAGGAGAATAAGAATAACGACTATGGTCAAAGCAAGCAAAGTGAGTTACCTTACTACGCCCCCATTAGACCAAGATACAATTTCGAGCAGATCATCTTGCCCGACACCATACGGCAACAGATTAAGGAAGCTATTAGTATTATCAACAATAAAGAACTCATTTACAATACATGGGGCTTCAGCGAAGTAGACTCTATACCCAAGAGTATTCTGAATTTCTATGGTCCCCCTGGTACGGGTAAGACTATGTGTGCTCATGCTATAGCAGACAAATTGGGCAAGAAGTTGCTGGCTCTTAATTATTCTGAAATTGAATCAAAGTTTGTTGGTGATGCACCTAAAAACCTTCAGAGGGCCTTTGAAATTGCTACGGAGGAGGATTGTGTCTTGTTCTTTGATGAGGCTGATTCTTTTCTTGGGAAGCGTATTCAAAATGTCAACCAAAGTGCAGATCAGGCATTGAACTCACTGCGCAGTCAGATGTTGATCCTTTTAGAAGAACATTCTGGGGTCGTCATTTTTGCCACAAATCTTGTTTCAAATTTCGATAAGGCTTTTCAGTCAAGAATATTAAAGCATATCAAGTTCGACCTGCCCAACGAAGAAGCTCGTATTGCGATTATTAGGAAAATGATACCGAGTAAACTTCCTTTGGCCGGTCCACTGGCAGATTCTGAGCTGAAAGAGCTTGGTGAAATGACAGAAGGCTTCTCTGGTCGTGAAATAAAGAATGCTATTCTTGATATTTTACTGGCTAAAGCGTCAGAGGATAAAGAGAATGCAATGTTTACTTTTTTAGACTTTAAGAAGGGCTTTGAAAATAAGAAGAAAGAAATAGAAGCCTTGAAAAAGGAGATGAATGGTAACAAGCTGATGAAGATCAAAAAAGCATTTGTTGAAGGTAGAGTTGAACCGGCAAAGGAAGAAACTAAGCAGGACCATTCAAGTCCTGAAGAAGATGTTGAGTCTTCCCCATCGATTCCGAAAGAATGATCATAAAATCCTATTAGATGAGGGGGAAGTACGATTATATGATTTGCTTGCTCCACAAAGACAGTCCGAACAAGCATTCCAACGAAGATGAAAAAACTACTCATAGATAGAGAAGATGCTGACTATAAAGAAGTTTAACTTAACTATAGAAAAAATATGGCAAAAAAGACAAATATAATGAGCACACAAAAAGCGGACTTTTGAAAATAGGTACTGCTATGGTAAGTGGAATTCTCCTAGCTGGAAAACTGATGTTTGGAAATAAGGGGAATAATAATGCTTAAATAGCATCCTTATCTTAAAAACAGCATTTAGCGGATTGTTTCATGCTGTTTTTAACGTAAATCATATAAGTAAACAATAGGAACGAATTTATTATGATTAGAGGACTTTATGTTTATAGCTGTCGCCACTGCAAGCGCAAGTTCTGGGGAGAGGACATAGAATATATGTGCACAGTAGAATCCATGCCGGTGAAATGCCCATATTGTGGGAGCACTGATACAAGGTCTTCCCTTTGGGATACAATGAAGGAAAAGTTGCATCCTGGGAGTGTCACGGGGCTGTGAGAAAATGATCAAATGAAACACGACATGTAAACTCAAAAACTTATCATAAGCTCAAATACTCAACATAATACTATGCCACAGATCATCAAAACAGGCGGAGGCCTCTTCTCAAGCGGAGAGCTCATCCGCATCAACCCAAGCAACAACTCCATTGAGAGTTCCGGCAACGGTGGCCGTTCCTGGATTCCCCGCTGCACGAACACCTCTTACGGCACATTCCGTGACCTGCTTCCCGTGGGCCGTGAAATCCTTGCCGTCACCTCCCGTGGCCTCTATGTCTCGACCAACTCCGGCCGCAGCTTCTCACCCCGCTGTGTCAACAGCTCCTACGGCGAGTTCCTCAACATGCAGGACGAGGGCAGCACGCTACTTGCCAACACCACTAAGGGATTGTACTACTCCACCAACGGCGGAAGGAGCTGGGTGAGGAGATAGATAAACAACAATTCACGCATTCTTCATATCTAAAAAATAACGACTTTCAGAGATTCTAAATCCATGACGATTAACAATTTCTTTGATGATAAATTAGATGCTCAAATATGGGAAGAGAAAATCTATCCTTTATCTGACAAAGCAATCAGTCTTGACAAACAGATTGACGACTGTCAAAGCCGTCTGAAAAAATTTTATTATCAAGACGAAGATGGCAATTGTTATCTATTGCCGTATGTTGAAAATAAGCCAAAGGAGCCAGACAATTTATTAATAGGTTCTATGGCGGGTGTAGCCTTTGGTGGTGCAGCTATCCTGTCTGCATTAATGTTCTTATTCCATGGTGTAATATGGGTAATACGTAGATTCACAGAGATAGGCTGGAATACATTTGGTTGGGCTATAAATGTACTGATTTGGAGCATGATTGTTGCAGCAGTTATTACATTAATAGCTGGAATTATTGATGTTTTCAGATGGAAGGCATATAATGCCCATTTAGAGCTTCATGATGAGTATTGGACTTCTGGCAGGAAGCTGGAAAGTAAGCTAAAAGGATTTGAGGGTTCTTTGAGAATAGTCAATGAAAAGCTGGACAAACTTCTAAACGAAAGATTTGATGCACTTTCAACTGCCATAAACAAATCACTTGGACTACCTTTTCCTCCTTCTGGGCTCAATGGGGAAAATTACTTTGATATAAAATCAGAATTCTTTGACCTTATAAAATTCCAACAAGAAGTAAATGCCAAGAATAATGGTGCGGAAAAGAGAAAAGGGCTTCGGCGTCTTATGGATGCTAAGCTTGAGTTCTTTTACAAACACACATTACCCATTGGTACTTCAGAGGATGTCTATGGTATGTTTGCTAAGCAATTAAAGAACAAGGGTAAAGACGACATGAATCTGAGGTGCTCAATTCCAACATCAAGTTATATCAAGAAAACAAAAGCGGAGGTGTTGTCTTATCAAGACTGCCTTGATCCTCATGATTTTGATCAAACCCTTGATTATTTCAACTCTATTTATCATAGAAGTACACGGCAAACCCTCTTCTTTTTCCTAACAGATACGGAGAAGAAAGCCAAACAGACAAAAGATATGCTTAAAGTTGTCAAACAGGCAGGGAAAAAATATGACAAGTTGATAGACAAGATAAAGAAAACGGCATATATACTTGATTATGTCCGTACATGTGCATATCATAATGTATATTTAGGAGTAGAACTCGTAAATTACGAGCGCGAAACAACTGCAGGTGGCTCCATGCAAAAGGCCAACGACACTGCTGTCACAGTTCAACATGGTACGAATTCTTTAGAAGTCAATAGTAAAGATTTGCAGTTGGATATAAGGGAGAAAGATGTAAAGAGAACATTAAATAATGTAGATAAAGACATACGCACAACCGCGAATTTCTTGTTCAGTAGCAAAGAGATGAAGGAATGGTCATCTAACAATCTGAACGCTTCTCTTGCTATCGTCGGAGTCAGCGCAGTATTTTCTGCTGCTATGAATTTCGGAGGATATATTATGGACTATTTTAGAAAACTTAGTGCTAATGCTGATGCGCAGTATAAAATGGTTGAATATATGAACAATCTTTCTACTGCGTATCAAAACAGCATTGGAGAAATCCTTCGATCTATAGAACTCATAAATGCCCTATCTAACACGAATAAGGGCTTCACTGTGATTTACGAACCTTTGAGAGAAAAGATTCTTGTAAAGGGTGGTCGGTTCACCAAAAAAGAATTCGGGGCGATAACATTTGCGACAAATAAATATAAAGAGGTAATAGAGTCAAAAATCAGAAATAATGGGAAACGTAGATAATGATAATTTAGAACGCAGTCTCGTGAAAGTCAACGGGACGATGAAGAATTTCGGCGACACAGTATCTTCTGCTATCGACCAGATTACGCATGTGTCTGAAAAGGCAAGTTCGTCACTCAGACAGATCGGAGATACAGCTGATAGAGTTTCTAATGCTGTTGGTTCTGTTAGGGACATTGCAGAATTATACACCCAGTGTGTCGAGATTAATGCACACACAAGACAAGTAGAAGCAATCACTCAATTAAAACTTGCACAGACAGTTGCAAAGTTTAAACTTGGGGAGTTGTTTCTAATACATAGTTTTGGCGAACGCAATGGGGCTTTACAGCATTATTACAAAGTGCTTGACAAAGCTATTGAAGAAGGAGATACATCTTTGATTCTTGCTTCTATGTCAAACATAAGCGGGATTGTTACGAAGTCTCCGTTAGACGAACTGGAAAGACTTTATGAAAGATTCGATGACCCAAATGACTCAGGACTTGACTTTTGAGTTATAGATAGCCTTAGCACAGATATTTAGGTCAAACTGAAGATTTGTCGACTTTTCTCTTGGTTTCTTCGTCAAAGTGCATGAACATGTTTCGTCAACATCAAAACAGCATCTGATCATGACAACTAACGTAGGAATCTTGAATAAGTGTGCAGCAGTGCTGGCGGCTGACAGCGTACTGGCCATGGTAGAGGCAACAAGATAAAAATTTATTAGTGTTTAATATAAAGTTTATTGTCATGTTTTTAATAGCTAAACAAGATATTTTCTCACGAAAATACTAATTAAATTTGCTAAATAAGGAATTTTGTTTTATCTTTGTAGCGTCAATTGATACGTTAACTATGATAGCAGAATTTAAGGTAAGCAACTTCTACTCCATACGCTCGGAACAACGGCTGAGCTTCATAGCTTCGCGCGATAGCTTTATGGAAGAGGAATATATCCATCCGGCAAGCGACAGCGTGCGATTGCTGAAGATAGGTATGATTTACGGTTCCAACGCCTCGGGAAAAAGCAACGTGCTGAAGGCGCTGGCGTATTTCCGACGCTTGATGGTCTATTCGCCCTCTGACAAGAATGAGAAGATGGGGTGGGTGCCATTCCTTTTGGATGATGACTCGCGCAGCGGACATTGCATGATGTCCATGACCTTCTACCTTGATGGAAAGCGATATATCCTCTCTGTGGAGTTTGATGGCACCAGAATATATGAGGAGCAGTTGGATGTCTATCTGACCAACCGCCCCACTTCTCTTTACCGGCGAACCTACAATCGTGATACCGACGCTTCTGAAGTGACTTTTAGCACAAAGACAAAGCTGTCGCAGAAAAGCCAGACCATCATCGAGGGAAACACCATCAACAACAGTACCGTGATGGCCGCTTTCGGTAAGTCGAACGTGGAACTGAGTTTGCTGAACAGCGTCTATGACTTCTTTTCT
>Ga0256406_1007414_pt1 | contig 10417 bp, 10 predicted proteins | sample RumenRJG_03DNA_FD_185986 | JGI IMG/M metagenome (GOLD analysis project Ga0256406, IMG submission 185986) | Bovine rumen microbial communities from Lethbridge, Alberta, Canada - RJG_03 | ecosystem: Host-associated > Mammals > Digestive system > Stomach > Rumen | place: Canada: Alberta | collected...
ATGCAAAAGAAGATGGAAGCCTTCGGTTGGGAGTCGGTGACGGTGGATGGACACGATACTCACCAATTGATAGAGGCATTGAACCATAAGCCGGAAGGGAAGCCTTACGCCATCATTGCCAAGACTACTAAAGGCAAGGGCGTATCATTCATAGAGAATAATAAAGCATGGCATCAGGCTGTTATGACCGAGCAGTTGTATCAGCAGGCCGTGGAAGAAATCAAGAACAGTTGAGCCATGAAGTTTAGTCCAGCATTAATCAAAACATACGCCCGTATGGGCCAAAAAGGAGCTGCAGCCGGAATCGGTATGATGGAACTGGCGAAGCAGGATCCTGATGTGAGAGTCGTAGTGGCAGACAGTGTGGCCATTGCTAGCCTGGGACGTTTTTATAACAGCTATCCCGATAGAGTTATCAATGCAGGTATCTCAGAACAGAGCATGGTGGGCATTGCCGCAGGTCTCTCATCAGAAGACGGACGAGCTGTATATGCTTGCACATACGCAGCCTTTGTGTTGGTAAAGGCCATTGAGTTTGTACGCCATAATTTGGGGTATCACCAGTTCAATGTAAAATTGGTGGGCAATTCCGCGGGTTTTGCCATGGAAACTCTATCTATCTCCCATTGGGCAACCGAGGACATTGCTATGGCGAGAACCATTCCCAATATAACTATACTTTCTGCCGCAGACAGTTTGGAAGCTATTAAGTGTGTGATGGCTGCCCATGAGATCAATGGTCCGGTATATGTGCGGTTGTCTGGCCTGTTGAACTGCCCGATGGTGTATGAACAAGACTATGATTTTCAAGTAGGAAAGGCTGTTACGCTTCGTGAAGGTGAGGATGTAACCATTATAGCCACCGGTATGATGGTGCGTGAGTCATTGGATGCGGCTGAACTGCTTGCTACTCAGGGTATCAACTGTACGGTAGTAGATATGCATACCATCAAACCAATTGATACAGAATGTCTGGATAAGGCATTTGTAAAGTCCAAATTGGTAGTCTCTGTTGAGGAGCATACCGTTATAGGCGGTTTGGGTGGAGCCATTGCAGAATACAAAGCAGACAAAGAGAATACTACACGCCTGGTTAGAATTGGTGTGGAGGATAATTTTGGCAAACTGGGCGACTTGCGCTTCTGCTGGGAACAACACGGCCTAACAGCACCACAGATTGCTGAACGAATTAAGAAAGAACTGAAATAACAATAGATAGTAAAGAATTAAAACAGGTATAATTATGACAAACATTGAGAAATTGAAGAACGCCTTTGTAGAAGGACTTGAGATTCCCGTTGAGGAAGTTGAAACCGCCACAATGGAAAGTGTTGACAAATGGGATTCCATTGGTCAGATGAGTCTGGTGGCCATGATTGAAGACGAGTTTGGTATTGAACTGGATCCTGATGAGGTAATGCAGTTTACTTCATTTGAGGCTGGTAAAAACATTCTTAAAAACCATAACATAGAGCTTTAATGCTGTTTGATATTGATAAGAAACCTGCATCATCATTGGCTGCCATAGATGATGCAGGTGGACAGTTGACATACGGAGAAGTTGTTTCACTACGGGAAGCGTTGTCAAGGACGTTGCCCGAGAGGGAACTTGTCTTCTGTTTATGTGAGAACCGGGTAGGTGCATTAGCTGGATTTCTATCCTTGTATGCCTGCAAGGATGTATGCCTGCTGCTGAGTGCCAAGATAGATAAGGGATTGCTGGATACGCTCTATGAGACTTACAAGCCATCCTATTTCTGGATGCCAGAGGGAAAAGCCGGTGAGACTCAATACGAGGTGGTTTACCAGTTCAAGGACTATGTACTGTGCAAGACTGGTAACAAAGCTCCAGAATTACATCCCGAGCTATCCATGCTGATGACCACTTCGGGCACTACAGGTAGCCCCAAGTTGGTACGCCACAAGTATGGCAACATAGAGAGCAATGCCAAGAATGTTGCTCAGGTGTTTGGTTGGACACCCGAGGAGCGAGGCATCATTGACCTGCCCATGCAATACACCATGGGGTTGAATGTAATCTGTAGCCATCTCTATGCCGGAGCCACAGTACTGCTGATAGAGGTCAACCTGATGAGTCCCAAATACTGGAGCTTTATCAAGGAACAGAAAGGCAGCAACTTTACCGGCGTACCGTTCAGCTATGAAATTCTGAACCGCCTGCGTTTTGGTAGGATGGAATTGCCTTATCTGACCACAATGGCAGAAGGAGGCGGCAAGTTGTCTGACACCTTGTTCAAGACATTTGCTGATATGATGGAGGAAAAGGGAAAACGCTTCTTTGCCACCTTTGGTACAACCGAGACTTCTGCCCGTTTGGCATTCTTGCCACCGGAACAAGCTACTACACATATTGGCAGTATAGGTAAGGCTATCCCTGAGGGTAAACTCATTCTGGTAGATGAAAACGGCAATGAGATTACCGAAGCAGGTGTAGATGGAGAATTGCGTTATGAAGGTCCCAATGTAACGATGGGTTACGGAACCTGTGTGGAAGACCTGATGAAGGGTGATGAATTCTGTGGCGTATATGAGACAGGCGATATTGCTCGGAAGGATGAAGACGGGTTCTACTATATTGTTGGCCGCAAGAAGCGTTTCCTGAAACTGTTTGGCTTGCGTGTAAGCCTAGATCAGAGTGAAAAGATTATCAAAGATTCATTAGGTATTGAATGCGCCTGCACGGGTGATGACAATCAGATGCTGATTTACATTACCCAGGACGGTATGAAAGAAGAGGTTAAGAATCTGATTTCAGAGAAGACTGGCTTGATGGCGAAATCTTTTGAAGTGAGAGAAATTGAAAGCATTCCCAGATTTGAATCAGGGAAGATTAATTATAAAGAATTGAAGTAAATCTTATGGCATTTTTAAAGATTGAGAATGTAAAGATAGCTGGTATAGCAGCTTGTGTTCCGCCCAAGCGAGTTGATAACATGGAGTCAAATCTTGTTGAGGACAAGCATGAGTTGGAGAAATACATTGAGACCACAGGCGTAAGGTATAGATATATAGCAGAAGACGGTATTTGCTCGTCTGACCTTTGCAAGAAGGCGGCGGAAAGGCTGATAGAGGAGATGGGCATAGACAAGTCTGAGATAGGTTGCTTAATCATGGTGACTCAGACTCCTGACTATATTTTCCCTGCCACGGCTTGTATACTGCAAGACCGGTTAGGACTCCCTACGGACTGTATGAGTTTTGACATTACCATGAGCTGCCCAGGATGGATTTATGGCTTGTCTGTGATGTCATCTATCCTGAGCGCGGGTAAGATTAAGAAAGGATTGCTGCTGGTAGGAGAGACTTCTACCAAGGCAAAGTCTCCATACGACCGAGTGAATCTGCTGGCTGGTGATGCTGGAACGGCAACCATCCTTGAGTATAAGGAGGGTGCCAATCCGCTGATGTTCAGCATGCACACCGATGGCAGTAATTATCGATCGTTGATTATTCCGGATGGAGGTTATAGGAATCCTGTTACTCCTCAATCTTTTGAGTATTATGAATGCAAGGACGGCATGAAGAGAAATCGCCTTAATGCTAATATGGAAGGTGAAGACATCTTATCTTTTGCCATGCACACAGCACCAAAGTGCATAAAAGGATTGTTAGAGCATTTCGAGTTGCCCAAGGAAGATGTTGATTATTTCCTGATACACCAGGCTAATCAGTTAATCAATAAGCTCATTCAGAAGCGTTTGAAGGTTGACGATGCACATTGTCCGTATAACATTCATGATTTTGGAAATACCTCATCTACAAGCATTCCTCTGATGATTGTGAATAAGCTTCGTGACGAAATCGGTGGCAAAAAGTTTGTTGCTTGCGGTTTCGGAACAGGATTGGCATGGGGGGCGTTGCATACTGAGATAGAGGATGATTGTCATATTATCGATTTAATAAGATTATAGAATAGATATGTTCTCTATTAGGAAAGCATTAAAGAACTCAAAGATAGTAAATTCTATCTATTGGAAATATATGTATTGTCCAGCTGCTCTGCAGATGAAACTGTCTGCTCTTCAGGCTGTATCTGATACACATAATGGCTATAGAATTCAGGAATTGAAGACAGATTCATCTTTATTTGATGATTATCTTTCTTTCATTAATGTCATGTATGAAGAGAAGATATATAAGAAAGAAGAACTCATTCAATTGTTGACCCATCATTATTGGCTGAAAAATGTTAAGACATATGTTTTAACAGATGATTCGAACCATATCGTTTCAACAATCTCGACAGGCGTTTATAAGAATGATGAGGACTGGGGCGGCATATTTAAATTTGCTACAGATAAATCCATGAGAAAACAAGGCTTGGGATTGTATATGTTGCGCTATGGTTATGGAAAACTTAGAGATAGCGGTTGTAATTATGGTGAGTCCATTGTCTCTTTTCGAAATAGCAGAATTCCCTCATTAATGGCTCATTTTAAATGTGGTTTTATGCCGCAGACAAATAGGAAATTAGTACAACATGAGCTGATAAGTAAACGGGGGGGGTAAAACATTGGTTTACAAGAAAATGGGTTCTGAAATACTACCGTTTGTTTTTGGAGAAACACAAATAGCTTAATCAATGAAAATATCAGTTATAGGAGCAGGTAATGGCGGACAGGCCATTGCCGGATATTTAGGATTGACAGGCTTCGATGTAAGTCTGTATGATATAGATGTGCCCAAAATAAAAGAATTGCAGAAGAAGGGCGGCATCGAATTGGAAGGACGAATCAATGGATTCGGTAAAGTCGGTTGTATTACAACTGATATTGAGGAGGCAGTAAGAGGGGCTGAAATCATTATGGTAACAACGGTCGCCAATGCACATAGAGCAGTTGCTAAGAGTATCGCTCCATTTGTTGAGGAGGGTCAAGTGATTATCTTGAACCCGGGTCGTACTTGCGGAGCATTGGTGTTCAAGCAGTCGTTGACAGATTGCGGATGTACCAAACACTACTATCTTGGAGAAGCACAGACGCTGGTGTATGCCTGCCGAGTTGTGGAAAACGGCAAGGTTAACGTAATTGGTATCAAGGATGAAGTACTGCTGTCTGGACTTCCTGCTGCTGATACGGATTACATATTGGAGAAGATTAATCCTATCTACCCAAGTTTTATGAAAACGGATAATGTGCTTCGTACCAGTTTAGAAAATATAGGAGCGATGTTCCATCCTTGCGTATTGCTGTTTAATGCTGCTACTATCGAACGTAACGAAATTTTCTGGTTCTATCGTGATATGACAGAACAAGTAGCTGAGTTCATAGAGAAATTTGATGCTGAGCGATTGGCAGTCGGCAAGGCTTACGGTATTGACTTGTTGGGCGTAAAAGACTGGATTAAGTTTGCCTATAAAGATACAGAGGGTGATACACTGTGTGAGCGTATGCGGAACAATCCTGCCTATCACGATATTAAGTCGCCTTCAACAATCTTTACCCGCCAGCTGACAGAAGACATTCCTACAGGAGTGCTGCCTATCATGGAACTCGGCAGAGCCGCGGGTGTGAAAACACCACTTTTGGAGTCAATGATACATGTGTGCGAGGCTTTGTTGGGTCGCGACCTTCATTCTGAAGGAAGGAATCTGAAGAATTTGGGTCTCTCAGGCAAAAGCAAAGATGAGATTTTGAACTATATTACCCATGAAGCCTGAGTTAAAAGATGTTTTTGGCTTTATCAAGCCGTTGGTGGATGTGCACACTATGGGGGTCTATACAATGGCCAACCTGCTTCGAGACTGTGGATACAAGGTGTACGTCTCGAAAGACGATGTGAACGAGGCAGTGGAGCAAATCCATAAAATCAACAATTACAGTTTGCTAAAACGATGGATTGTTGATAACAAGATAACACGTCTGGGTTTTAGTTATCGTCTCGATCCTAAGGAGGGAAGCGACTATTTTATGAGCCTGTATGTCCACCTGAAAGATGATAATATGTTTGAGGGACAGGGTGGTCAACTTACTCAAATATTCTTTGCGGGATTACCGGACACTTGTGAGATTGTAAGAGGGAAAACCCAAGGGGAAGTTCTTGTTTTTCCTGGGAACGAAAGCCCCATAGAGTCGCTTTCGATGCTGAAAGTGCCAGAATGTCTAATGCCGCAGGCACTGAACCAGAAGAACCCGTACGATGATATGCGGTGGGAGTTTGCCAAGAAACTGATTGAGGCGGAAAAATTCAAGATAGAGCCGCCACAGGATCACTATGGCTATCCGAGTTGCGGAACAGACACGGACTCATATATTGAGCGACTTAAATATGCCAGAGGCAAACATGCTTTGCCGATTATCCGCACACATTCTGGGCCGTATAACCCGAATAGGATGGAGGCGTTGAAGGAATACAGTTCGTGGTGCCGGGAATTGGCCCAGAGTCAGTTGCTGGATGTCCTTTCCATAGGTAGTTCCCAACTAACCCAGTCAAATTTCGGTGAGGACTGGGAAGGGAAACCCAATGGAGGCGGAGTGCCAGTCAATTCTGAGGCTGAATACAGAACAATCAAAGAGGAGTCCTGTCCCATGCTTGTCCGGACCTATTCCGGAACTAAGGATGTTCCTGGACTTGCAAAAATACATGAACGAGCATTGAACATCTCGTGGCATGCACTCTCTTTCTGGTGGTTTGACGAGTTGGACGGGCGCGGACATAACAGTCTTCTTGACAACCTGAAGGAGCATTTTGAGGCCGTCCGCTGGATTGTGACCACGGGTAAACCAGTCGAGCCCAACGTTCCTCATCACTTCGCTTTCCGCGGTGCTGACGACATCACATATATTATAACAGGTTATTTGGCGGCAAAGGCATGCAAAAGGATGGGTGTTAAACACTTGATTTTGCAGAATATGCTCAATACACCTAAATACACCACGGGCGTGCAGGATTTGGCCAAGGGAAGGACTCTGTTGAAATTAGTACGCGAATTGGAGGATGACACTTTCCATGTCAGTCTGCAGTCCCGTGCCGGTCTTGATTATTTTGCCCCAGATTTGGAGGAGGCAAAGGTACAGTTAGCAGCAGTCACTTGTCTGATGGATGATTTGGAGCCCGGAAATGACAACAGCCCCGAGATTATCCATGTGGTCAACTACAGCGAGGCTGTCCGCTTGGCCACACCTCCTATTATCAAAGACAGTATTAGAATAACACTCAATGCACTTCATGAGTATCGTTTGGCCAGAGCCAGGGGGAAGATACCCAACATGAAGTATGACAATGAGGTAAAAGAACGGGAAGAGGCCTTGTATACCGAAGCCAAAGACTCTATCCTTATGATGGAAAAAGCAGTTCCCGACCTTTATACCCCTGAAGGCTTTTACAAAGTGTTTATAGAAGGCTTCCTGCCTGTGCCATACTTGATGGACCAGCATCACAAGTTCCCTAAAGCCACCATGTGGCACACCGCAATAAAAAATGGCGGAATAAAGGTGGTCGATGATGAAGGAAAGGTTATTTATACAACCGACCGGTACAGAAAGATAATAGGTCAGATGAATTAAAAGATAAAAAGAGATACTATATGGATTTTTCAAAAATCAGAGTGTTGGTTACCGATGGCGGTGGAAAACAGCCATTGGCTATGATTCGTGGTCTAAAAGAAATTGGAAGCCATGTTACAGTATTGTGTAGTTCTAAGTGGGACTCCAGCTATGTATCAAATAAGCCTGACAGAAAAATACTTGAGAGGCGATTGTTTGAAGATAATCCTGATGCTTTCAGCCATGAGGACAAGTTGGCTTTTTATCTTTCACTCGTTCAAACAGGTGAATATGATGTGATAATGCCCATAGGAGAGAAGAGTACTAATTTTGTTACTTTGCATCAAGCAGAGTTAGGAAAGTATGTAAAGATTGCATGTGCCCCAAGGGACGTTTATGTCAAAGCATTTAATAAGCAGCTGACTTTCGAGCAGGCGATGAAATCGGGAATACCCTGTCCTAAAACAAGGCGTGATGGACAGAATGTCGAGGATTTTCTAAAAGAAGTCAGGTTTCCTATTATTATAAAACCGAGACAAGGTCTTGGTTCTATCGGTTTTCACAAATTCAATACTGAAGAAGAATTCAGGGACCGGCTAAAAGACACATTATTTAATGTGGATGACTATGTAGTGCAAGAATTTGTGAAATTTGACCACCGAATAGATGCCAATATCTTTATGGACAAGGAAGGGCAGGTGTGCACATCCTATTCAGCCGACGTTTTGCGATGGTTCCCTATTGATGCAGGCGCGGGCGTGCTGATTCAATCCATAGATGAGCCCGAAGCGATTGAATTTGCTGGTAAGTTGCTCCATGATTTAGGGTGGCAGGGCTTTGCCAATGTTAATTTTATGATTGACAAAGAGACCGGACAACCCAAGCTTTTGGAGATTAATGGTAGAATCCCTGCAAGTGTTAAGCTGGCATTCATGTGCGGATTCAACATCTCACGACAGCTTTTGGAGATGGTGTATGATGAAGAAGTTATGCGTTATCCTGTCAACGACAAGTTTGGATTGTATATCCGTCATTTTGATACCGATATTGCGTGGTTCCTGAAATCCCCCGATCGGTTTAAGGCAAAGCCTTCATGGTTCAGTTGGAAGAATACCCAAGAAATTCTGTATAGCAAAGATGATAAAAAGCCATTTTATTCGAATTTACTTCAGAAGATATTCAGATATAAAGAGACAATGAAGAAGAAAAAGCATTAAATAATGAATATACTGACATTTGACATAGAAGAGTGGTATATTGAGAAAACCCTATACGGGAAACGTGATTTTCGTTATAGGCAATTCGACGATGCACTGGCCAAGACTTTGGCGGAGTTGGACAAATGCAACACCAAGGCGACTTTCTTCTGCGTGGGGAAGTTGGCAACGGACTTCCCCCAGGTAATTCGCGACATATCCAAGCATGGTCATGAAATAGGTTGTCATTCTAACGTGCATACTTGGCTTAATAAGATGACGGAAGAACAGCTAAAACAAGATACAATCGAAGCGATAAAAGCCTTAGAGGACGTGTCTGGACAGAAGGTGACGAGCTATCGTGCGCCAGCATTTTCTATCACGACGGAGAACAAATGGGGTGTTCGAGTATTGGCAGAATGCGGTATAGAAAACGATGCTTCTATTTTCCCAACCAACAGGCATTTAGGTGGATATATGGGATTTCCTCAGGATACACCTTGCCTGATTAATTATGAAGGTGTGTCGTTGAAAGAATACCCCATCAGCTTAACCTCTTTTTTAGGAAAACAAGTTGCTTATTCTGGAGGAGGATATTTCAGAATTTTGCCTTATTGGTTTGTGAATAGAACTATCAAAGAAAGAGATTATAATATCTGCTATTTCCATCTGAATGATTTGATTGAACAAAAACTTGCTTGGAAAAGCAAAGCTGAGTTCGAGGATTATTACAAGGAGCCGGGTACGATGAAGAATCGAATTGTGAGGTATGCCAAAAACAATGTTGGTAGAGGGAATGCCTTTGCTAAACTGCAAAAGCTATTTGCAGCAAACATGTTTATAAGTATTCAAGATGCTAATAAAATCATTGATTGGAAAAAGGTAAATAGTATATCATTGTAGTATGTATAAGCATTTTTTTAAACGGTTTCTGGATTTTTGGATTTCGCTTATAGTTTTGATTATCATATCTCCCATACTGATAGTCGTTACGATTTGGTTGCATTTTGCGAACAAAGGAGCAGGGGCTTTTTTCTTTCAAGAAAGACCTGGCAAGGATGCGAAAATATTCAAGGTTATTAAATATAAGACGATGACAGATGAGCGGGGGGCAGATGGTGAATTGCTGCCCGATGCACAACGACTCACAAAGGTCGGGAAGTTTGTCCGTTCGACATCGATAGACGAGTTGCCGCAGTTAATTAATGTGCTGAAAGGAGACATGGCCCTAATCGGGCCAAGACCACTGTTGGTTAAATATCTTCCACTGTATTCGGAAGAACAGATGCGCAGGCATGAAGTGAGACCAGGAATCAGTGGTTGGGCTCAGTGCCATGGAAGAAATGCTATCTCATGGACGGAAAAATTTAAACTGGACGTGTGGTATGTGGATCACTGCACGCTGTGGACAGACATTCAGGTGATTTTTATAACCATCAAAAATGTGTTGATGAGAAAGGATATTAATACAGAAGGCGGAAAATCAGCGACCATGGAATCGTTTAATGGGCATAATTGATGGATATTAAAGAAAAAGCGGATATCATTGCGATGATTTGCAATGGTATTCTTTTACTTAATAAACAGTCTTCTGCCCCCGAATTAACGGGGAAGGAATGGGATGAGGTGCTGGAATTTGCCTTATTTCAAGGCGTTCTGCCCATTGTCCTCCAAAAGTTGAATGAAGCGAACCCGAAGGATGGCACGCCAATGGGC